>Ga0302325_10020739_pt1 | contig 13771 bp, 12 predicted proteins | sample Palsa_T0_2_FD_201948 | JGI IMG/M metagenome (GOLD analysis project Ga0302325, IMG submission 201948) | Peat permafrost microbial communities from Stordalen Mire near Abisko, Sweden - Palsa_T0_2 | ecosystem: Environmental > Terrestrial > Soil > Palsa > Peat permafrost | place: Sweden: Abisko... | reverse complement strand
TCCGGGCCGCATCGGCTGGCGAATTCATTATTTCGACGAGATCGATTCGACCCAGGAAGCCGCGCGCGAGCTGGCCGCCAGCGGCGCCGACCAGGGAACTCTCGTAGTCGCCGAGCGCCAGACCGCGGGCCGCGGCAGGATGGGCCGCACGTGGCATTCGCCGTCCGGCGTCAACCTCTACACCACGATAATTCTGCGCCCGCCGATTCCGCTCGCCGACGTGCCGCGCCTCAGCCTCGTCGCTGGCATCGCTGCCGCCGAAGCTCTCGAGCGCGAGGCTCCAGGTATCGTCGCGCTGAAATGGCCCAACGATGTGTGGCTGCGCGGGCGCAAGGCCGGCGGCATCATCGCCGAGGCCGTCACCGACGCGCGCCAGAATCTCGGCTGTGTCCTGCTCGGCATCGGCCTCAACATAAATCTCGCCGCCGACGACATCCCGCCCGATCTCCGCGACAAGGCCACTTCGATGCGCATCGCGACCGGCCATGCATGCGACCGGATTGCCATCGCCGATTCGCTTTTTAATCTGCTCGACTCCCGCTATATGGAAACTCTGACGCGCGGCTTCGATTCGGTCCGTCCCGCGTGGGAGCGCTTTTCGGCCCTGACCGGCCGGCGCATCGCGATTGTCGACGGCGGGCGGCGCCAGTCGGGCGTCGTGAAAGGGATCGACGCGACCGGTGCGCTGCTGCTAGACATCGGAGACCGCGTCGATCGGATTGTCGCGGGTGAGGTGAGCGTGGAGGGGGCGTACGAGTAATTTTATGTGAACGACACGAAATAACTGCATCGATCGGGGCGCGGCGCTCTGAGTTCGGCGCTGGTCCCGGCGGGCAAGCTGAGAGGTGATCTCCATGGCAGTGGAGGAAATCGGAAGGCTTCGGACAATCGCACTCGTGGGCCAGGGCGGAACCGGAAAGACGCAGGCCGCCGACGCGATGCTCTTCACGGCGGGCGCGGCCCCGCGATTGGGACGCCCCGACGACGGCTCGGCCGCAATGGACTTCGAGCCCGAAGAAACCCGGCATCACATTTCAATCAGCTCCGCTTTCAATCATCTCAACTGGAAAAAGACCGAAGTAATTTTCGCCGACACTCCCGGCTACACCGCCTTCCTGCCCGAAACACTGACGACACTGCGCGCCGTTGACGGGGTCGTGATGCTCATAAGTCCCGGCGCCGACACCAAGGTTGAGTCCGAGAAAATCTGGGCCGCCACCGACGCTCTCAATCTGCCGCGAATCGCCTTCGTCTCGCGGCTGGATCGCGAGCGCACCAGCTTCGACGCCGCCATGAAGGATCTCGAAAAGGTGCTGGGCGCGCGCGCCGTCGCCTTGACGATCCCGATTGGCGAGGAGCTTGCCTTCAAGGGCGTCGTCGACGTGCTCGCGATGAAGGCCCTCGTCTACGCCGACGCCAGCGGCAAGTTCAAGGAAGAGGAACTGTCCGGCGATCTCAAAACGCAGGCCGAAGCCGCGCGCATCGCGCTGTTCGAAGCGGTCGCCGAGACCGACGACGCGCTGCTCGAAAAATACCTCGAGCAGGGCACTCTCGACGACGCCGAAGTCCGCGCCGCGCTGCACGCCGCCGTCGTTGATCGCAAGCTCACGCCCGTGTTCTGCGGCTCGGGCGCGAAGAATATCGGTATCGCGCCGCTGCTCGACGCCGTCACCACTTTCCTGCCCGCGCCGAGCGAGCGTCCGCCCGTCGAATGCCAGAATCCCGTCACGGGTGAGGCTGTCAGTCGGCCCGCGGATCCGTCGGCGCCGTTCGCCGCGCTGGTGTTCAAGACGATGATCGATCCGTTCGCCGGCAAGCTGTCGATCTTCCGCGTCATTTCGGGCCGCGCGCAAAGCGACGCCGGCATCCTCAACTCGACGCGCGAGACGAAGGAGCGCTTCGGCCAGTTGCTGCGCCTCGAGGGCAAGAAGCAGACTCCCATCGCGACCGCGATCGCCGGCGAAATCGTCGCCGTCGCCAAGCTCAAGGACACCACCACCGGCGACACTTTATCCGACGAGAAAGCGCCGGTGCTCGTCATGCCCCCGCTGACGCGTCCGGCCGGTGTCATTTCTTTTGCCATCAGGCCGCGGACCAAGGGTGACGAGGAGAAATCTTCGGGCGCGCTGCAGAAACTTATCGAAGAGGACCTCGCGCTCGAGATGCATCGCGATCCGCAGACCCATGACATCATCCTGTCCGGCACCGGCCAGATGCATATCGAGATCACGGTCGAGAAGCTGCGCCGCAAATTCAACGTCGACGTCGAGTTGCAGGCGCCCAAGGTTCCGTACAAGGAAACCATCAAGGGACGCGCCGAGGCGCAGGGCAAGTACAAGCGCCAGTCCGGCGGCCGCGGCCAGTACGGCGATTGCTGGCTCAAGCTCGAGCCGATGCCGCGCGGCAAGGGCTTCGAGTTCGTCGACAACATCGTCGGCGGCGTCATCCCGCGCAACTTTATTCCGTCGGTGGAAAAGGGCGTGCGCAACACCCTGATCGACGGCTTCCTCGCCGGCTATCCGATGGTCGACGTCAGGGTCACGGTGTTCGACGGCAGCTACCACGATGTCGATTCGTCGGACATGGCGTTTCAAATCGCGGCCTCGATGGGCTTCAAGGCCGCGCTGGAGAAGGCCCGCCCGATCATCCTGGAACCGATCGTCGCAATTGAAGTCGCATGCCCCGACGAATGTATGGGCGACGTTATCGGCGATTTGAATTCGCGCCGCGGCAAGGTTCTCGGCATGGACAGCAAGGGCAGCGGCCAGGTGATCAAGGCGCAGGTGCCGATGTCGGAAGTGCTGAAGTACGCGCCGGATCTGCGCTCGATAACCTCGGGCCGCGGCTCGTTCGAGCAGCATTTTTCACATTACGAGGAAGCGCCGGCACCGGTCGCCGACAAGATAATCAAGGAGACCCACGCAGCGCGCGAAGCGGCGGGCGCAAAATCGCACGCCCACGCGCACGCGTAGCGGCGCCAGCGATGCTGTCCTCCCAAAGAACGCGAGCGGTGCTGTCTCCCTGACGGAGCGAGCGACGCAAGTATTTCTGTCATCCTGACGACCCGAGCATCGCGAGGGGAGGAAGGATCGCGGACAGCTTCGCGCCAGCGAAGCCGGTTCCGGTTTCCACATCGCGCAGCGCTCCTTATATTTCCGCCGCCGCGCAAGCCCGGCGAATTCCATTCGGAAGGCAGCAACCCAAAACCGGAACCGGCGCCGCTTGCGCGCCGCTGTCCGCGATCCTTCCATCCGCTCGCGTCGCTCGCTTCGTCAGGATGACATGCGCAGGCGCCGGAGCACTTTACGGATTATGAGTTTCAATATTTGATTTTTGTAACTTAATCGGGTACAGTCGCTCCTGTCATTACTGAAAGGAGCTGAATCTATGATCGATGCGAAACTTGGCGGCTCGTTTACCTTCCCCGGCACTTCATTGACAGTCCGTCGAGTCGGCTACGGCGCGATGCAGCTGGCTGGGCCCGGCGTATGGGGTCCGCCGAAGGACCCGGACATGGCAATCGCCGTGCTGCGCGAGGCCGTCGCCGCGGGAGTCAACCATATCGACACGTCCGACTTCTACGGGCCGCATGTCACCAACCAGATCATCCGGCAGGCGCTGCATCCGTACCCGGCGGGGCTCGTGATCGTTACCAAGCTCGGCGCCCGCCGCGGGCCCGACATGTCGTGGCAGCCGGCCTATTCACCCGAGGATCTTACCGCCGGGGTCCACGACAACCTCCGCAACCTCGGCCTCGACGCGATTGACATCGTCAACTTGCGCGTGCCGGGTGCCATTCACGAGCCCGCCGAAGGGCCCATCGCCGAGCAGGTGACCGCTCTCGCCGAGCTGCAGCGCAAGGGGCTGATTCGCCATATCGGCCTCAGCAACGTCACTGCCGCCCAGGTGGCCGAGGCGCAGGCGATTACCGACATCGTGTGCGTGCAGAACAATTACAACGTCGCCTACCGCCACGACGACGCCCTCATAGACGACCTGGCCCGGCAGGGTATCGCGTACGTGCCGTTTTTCCCGCTCGGCGGCTTCTTGCCGCTGCATTCGGCCGTCCTGTCGTCCGTCGCGGAGCGCGTTGGGGCCACGCCGATGCAGGTCGCGCAGGCATGGCTCCTGCGCCGATCGAGCAACATGCTGTTGATTCCGGGCACGTCGTCGATCGCCCATCTGCGCGAGAACCTGGCCGCCAGTGAGCTGACCTTGTCGCCGCAAATATTGGCGGAGCTGGACGGGATGGAAGCTGCGGCGACGGCGGCGGCGCACTGATTACCGCGGGCGCTCCGTTCTCCTCTCGAGCCGCGTCGAGAGCGAAGCCGGCGCGTCGAGAAGTCCCCATGCACCCCGCTGACATCCCGCTCACGCGCGATCGCATCCTGGCCACGGCCGAGGACGTCATCCGGCGGTTCGGCCCGGCCAAGGCGAACGTCGTGGACGTGGCCCGCGCGCTGGGCGTGAGCCACGCGGCCGTCTACCGGCACGTGGCGACCAAGGCCGAGTTGCGGGACCGCGTAGTCGGCCGCTGGGCGGAGGCGACGATGCCCCCGCTGCGGGCTATTGCCGCAAAGCCGGGGCCGGCCCCGAAGCGGCTGCGGCAATTGTTCGACGCGCTGGTCGCCGTCAAACGCCGGCGGGCCGCTGAGGACCCGGAGCTGTTCGCCGCCTACCGGACGCTGGCGGCCGACGCCCAGCCCGTCGCCGCCGCTCACGTCAACGAGTTGATCGGGCTGGCCGCAACGATCATCCGATCTGGAGTGAAGGAGGGCACGTTCCGCACCGTGAACCCGACAACCGCCGGCCGCGCGATCCTGATCGCCACGTCGCGGTTTCATCACCCGGGCCACGCCGCCGAATGGGGCGACCCTGCAATCGACGCGGCGTACAACGAAGTGTGGCATCTACTGATGAACGGCCTGCGCGCGAAGAAGGGGCGCGGATAGACGGCTCCGCGTAGTGGGGCGGGCCGCCGCCTGCTCCTAACATTCCGGTTCCCCTTCCCGCGCGGGAAGGGGTTAGGGTTAGGTTCCTCGCATCGCTCCGCGATGCGTTCCGCTCCGTGTCATTCTAGAGCGAAGCGAAGAATCCCGGATTCGCCGACGCACCAATCTTCGGAACCACCGACCTTTCGGAGAAGAGCAGAATCGTGAATCGCGGGCGTAATAGCCCGCTGTAATAGGACCCTCACCTTCATCCTCTCCCTTGCGGGGAGAGGAGACAGAGTGAAGGCGGGCACCACGGCCCGCCCCACTGGACGCGGACCGGACGCGCAGGCTGGGTATTGCGAAGCCTGCTTGTCTTGTACAATCGGGGCGATGGCGCCGATAGGAAAAAGCCTGGTCTTCGCCGGTATAGCGATTGCGCTCGTCGGCCTTGCGCTGTGGGGATTCTCGTCGGTTCCTTATATCGGCCGGCTCCCCGGCGATATCTATGTTCGCCGCGGTAACTTCAGCTTCTACTTCCCGCTTGCCACCTCCATCCTTGTAAGCGTCGCCCTGACCTTGCTGTTCTCGCTGATGAGGCGTTGACCAGTTGGCAGCCGAAAAATCCGTAAGCCCGCATCGGCTCGCAGAGCGCAAGCGGCGCCGCCGCGAGCTTATCGCCGTCGGCGTGGCGGGCGCGACCCTGGTCGCTTTCGTGCTCGCGCAGACCGAGCTGCCGCCGCTGACGCGTCACACTTCGCTGGTCTCCAACCTCGCCGTCATCTCGCTGTTCAACCTGAGCTTCCTGCTGCTCGGCCTGATGCTGTTCCTGGTGGGACGCAATCTCGCCAAGGTCATCTTCGAGCGCCGCCGCGGACTGATTGGATCGAAGTTCCAGGTGCGCCTCGTCGCCGGTTTCATCGCGGTCGCGCTGATTCCGAGCGCGTTCCTGCTCTACGTGTCGGGCGTGTTCCTGCATGCCGACATCAACAGCTGGTTCAACCCCGAGTACGAACGGATTCTCAACGACTCGCTCGAAATCGCCAAGACCTACTACCTCAATTCGGCCAACAACGCGTCGCATTTCGCGCGCGTGCTGGCCGAGCAGATTTCTGCGCAGGGGCTGCTCGCGCCGCAAAAGCGCGACGAGCTCAAGGCCTTCATCAACAAGCGGCAGGAAGAATACAACCTCGGCACCATCGAGGTGTTCTCGGCCGACCGCAAACTGTTGCTGATAGACATCAGTCCGAAGACGCCGACCGGAATCGGCGCGTCGCCGGACTCGCCGATAATTTCGCAGACCTTGAAGGGACAGGCGCTGACGCGCACCGATCGCCTCGGCAACGCCGACGTCGTTCGCGGATCGGCGCCGATTTACGTGTCGAGCGAAACCGACAGCGTGCTCGGCGCAGTGCTGGTCGACTACTACCTGCCGCAGAGCCTGGCGACGCGCGCGACCAACATCTCGCGCGGCTCGGAGGATTACTTCCAGCTCCGAATCCTGCGCCAGCCGATCATGAACAGCTACCTGATAACGCTGGTCCTGATAGGCCTGGTGGTGGTCACGCTGGCGAGCTGGTTCGGAATATTTCTGTCGCGCGGAATCACCGGCCCGATCAAGCTGCTCGCGCGCGGCACGCAGGCTATCGCCGGCGGCGACCTCAACTTTCGCATCCCGGCGGTCGGCGACGATGAAATCGGGCAGCTGGTCGATTCCTTCAACCAGATGACGGCCGACCTGCGCGCTTCCGCCGCTGAGCTCGAGCGCCGCCGCCAATACACGGAAACCCTGCTGCGCAACGTGTCGGCGGGGGTCGTCGGGCTCGATCACGACGGCGTCGTCACGACGATCAATCCATGCGCCGAGCGGCTGCTCGATCTGAGCGGCCTCGAGGTCATCGGGCGCAACTATCAGGGCGCGTTCCCGCCCGCGCTCGCGCGCGTGCTCGACGACGTGTTTGCCTTCGCCACCCGTCCGCGCGAGGCGCGATCGACGGTCAAGCTGGAAGTCGCGGGCAGCGAGACCGAGCTGATGATGACGGCGAGCCCGCTCGGCGACACTCCGGGCGAGCCCGCGGGAACGGTGCTGTTCTTCGAGGACGTCAGCCAGATAGCGAAGGTCGAGCGGATGGAAGCATGGCGCGAGGTCGCGCGCCGAATCGCGCATGAAATAAAAAATCCGCTGACTCCTATTCAGCTCTCGGCCGAGCGGCTGCGGCGCCAGCTCGCAGCGCGTCCCGGAATCGAGGCGACGCTGGTCGAGGAATGCACCCGCACGATCATCGGCGAGGTCGAGGATCTGAAGCGGCTGGTCAACGAATTCTCGGCCTTCGCGCGGATGCCTCATCTGAATCCGGTGCCCGGCGACATCAACGCGCTCGCCAGCGAGACGGTCGCGAATTTCCGCGAGGCCAATCCCAACGTGGAGTTCACGCTGGCGCTCGACCCCGCGATTCCGCTCATCCTGATCGATCGCGAAGCGATGAAACGCGCGCTGGTCAACCTGCTCGACAACGCCGTCTCGGCGGTCACCACGATCGGGCACAACGGCACCGGTCCGAAAATCGAGGTGAGCAGCCATCAGCGGCCCGACAACTCGATCGTCACGCTCGAAGTCGCCGACAACGGGCCCGGCATCGACCCGCGCCTGCGCACGCGCATCTTCGAGCCGTACTACTCGGGCAAAAAGGGCGGCACCGGGCTTGGCCTCGCGATCGTTTCGGCGGTCGTCACCGACCATCACGGCTTCGTCCGGGTGACCGACAACCGGCCGCGTGGAAGTAGATTTGTGCTGGAATTTCCTGTAAAACTGCAGCAATTCGCGAAAGCAACCGGCTGATGCGAATCCTCAACGCGCTACGACGTAACGCGATTCCCGGAGAAAATTTGACGTGAATGAAACCGTGCTGGTGGTGGATGATGAGGAGCGGATCCGGTCTTCATTGCGCGGAATTCTGAGCGACGAAGGCTTTCGCGTGGTCGATACCGGCGACGCGCCGGGCGTGCTCGAACTGATCGAGCGTGAAAGTCCCGCAATCGTCCTGCTCGACGTCTGGATGCCCGAGATGGACGGTATCGAGCTGCTCCGTCGGATCAAATCCGAGCAGCCGCGCGTCCCGGTCATCATGATCTCCGGCCACGCCAACATTCAGAGCGCCGTCGCCGCCACCAAGCTCGGCGCCGCCGACTTCATTCAGAAGCCATTCTCGGTCAGCGGACTACTCGCGTCGATTGCCCGCGCACTCGAGGGCGACTCGGCCGGTCCCGATCCCGCCAGCGCCCGCGGCATGAGCGCCGAAGTTCGCGCGGCGGGCCGCAAGGCGATCCGCGCCGGCGCAACTCCGCAGCGCACGGTCGCGCGATCGATCGTGATGGGCGGGCAGGGGCTGCACACCGGGCTGAAGACGGGCGTCATCCTGCATCCCGCGCCCGCAGGCTTCGGCATCGTGTTTACCTCGCTCGCCGACGAGACTTCGATTCCCGTGCGCTTCGAGAACGTCACCGACACGGGATACAACACCACGCTCGCCAGCGGCAGCCGGTCGGTCCGAACGGTGGAGCATCTGTTGTCGGCGCTGCACGCCTTCGGCATCACCAACCTGCTCATCAAGACTGACGACGAAGTGCCCGCGCTCGACGGATCCGCGCTCGAATTCTGCAAGCAGATCGGCGAAGTGGGCCTGACGGGTCAGGACGCGACCGTCGAAGCGATAAAGCTCAAGCACAAGATCCTGATCGGCGAAGAAGGGGAGGGCCTCGAGTACCTCAAGGCCGAACCCGCCAGTCATCTGATCATCGACTACACGCTCGACTACCCGAAGCCGATCGGCATTCAGCAGATACACTTCGAGCTGACGTCTCCCGACGCATACACGCGCGAAATCGCACCGGCGCGCACCTTCGGCTTCGTGCGCGAGTTCCGGCAGATGGCGCAGCTCGGTCTCGCCAGCGGCGCGCGTATAGACAACGCAATCCTGGTCGACGAAGACAAGGTCGTGAACACCACGCTGCGCTTCCCCGACGAATTCGCCCGCCACAAGGTGCTCGACCTGATCGGAGACCTTTACCTGCTGGGCCGTCCGCTGCACGCGCACATAACCGCGTCGAAGACCGGACACTCGGACAACCTCGCTCTGGTAAAAGCAATCCACGCATCACTCAAGGCCTGAGCCGTCCGCGAGTCGCCGCGCCGGTTGAGTTGATGGCGCAAAGCTGGACATGAACCTCGACGAAAAAGTTGCGCTGGTAACCGGCGCCGGCCGACGCGTCGGTCGCGCGATCGCACTGAAATTCGCCGAGCGTGGCGCAGCAGTCGCGGTTCACTACCGCACCTCGCGCGCAGAGGCCGACGCAGTCGTGGCAGAGATCGCAGACAAGGGGGGCAGGGCGCAGGCCTTTTGCGCCAACCTCGAGCAGGTCGCCGAGATCGAGCAGATGATCGCGAACATACTGGACGCGTTCGGCCGTATCGACATCCTCGTCAACTCGGCCTCGATCTTCGGGCCCACGCCGCTTGGCGAGATCACCGAGCGGGACTGGGACGCGAACCTCGACATCAACTTGAAGGCGCCGTTCTTTCTGTCGAAGTTCGCGGGCGCTGCGATGCGCCGGCAGGGCGCGGGGAAAATCGTGAACCTTGGCGACTGGGCCGGTATCCGTCCTTACAAAGACTACCTGCCGTATTCGGTGTCGAAGAGCGGGATGATAGGCCTGACGAAGGCGCTCGCAAAAGAGCTGGCGCCTGAAGTTCAGGTCAACTGCATCGCGCTCGGGATGGTGATGCCACCCGAGGAATACAGCGCAGCCGAAATACAGCGCATGGTCGAGCGCACGCCGACAAAAAAAATGGGATCGGCCGAAGACGTCGCGCGCGCCGTCATGTTCTTCTGCGAAGCCACGGACTTCGCCACCGGCGCGATCCTGACTCTGGAAGGCGGCCGCCTGCTGGTCTAGATAGGAGCCCTACTGCTCGGGTTGCGCAGGCTCACTCTCCTCCTGCACCGGCTCGCTCGGTGGAGGCTCACCCTTGGCCGCGCTTTGGGTCGGGGGATTCTTGAATTCTATTTTCGACCCTTTCGCGATCTTTTTGAGCAGCGCCTTCACCACATCGTCTTCATTCTCGTCGAGCAGGAACATCGCGACCTTCGCTTTCACTTCCGGAAACGGTGAGATCGTTTCGCCGCGGCGCGCCGTCACCTTGATAAAGCTGTAGCCGAGATTCGACTCGACGATTTCGGTGAAGTGTCCGACCGGCGTCGCGAACACCATCTTGTCCACGATCGGCGGCAGCTGGCCGGGCCGAAAGTAGCCGAGGTCGCCGCCCTTGGCCGCGGATTCAACGTCCTCGGAGTTGGCTTTGGCGAAGGCGGCGAAGTCCTTGGCTTTCTGCGCTTCCTTGTAGAGCTTGATTATTTTTTCCTGCGCCGCTTTTTTCTGCGCGTCGGTCGCGTTGGGCGGGATCTTCACCGCTATATGCGCGAGTTCCACCTCGCCCGGATCCTTCACGAACAGATCGCGATGCTCATTGTAGTATTGCGTGATCTGCGCCTCGGTCGGCTGCACGTGATGCGCGCGGAATTCGTCGTCGAGCATCTTCTCGATTTCCATCGTGCCACGCACCGCGTTCATCAACAGCGCATCCGGCGGGCCGGTCGCTGCAGTCACGGTCTCGCCTTCCGCGCCGGCTACCTGGAAATCGCGCGCGCGCTGCGCCACCTGCCCGTCGGGAATGGTAATCTTGCGGCGCTGAGCTTCCTGCAGCAGCAGTTGCCGGTTGATCAGATTCTCGGTCGCGTCGCGAAACACCGCCTTCGTCTCATCGGTGGTGGTCGCGTTGATCAAGCGCTTTTCAGTCGCCGAGTAATCGGCGATTTCCGCCGCGGTGATCGGCGCGCCGTTGACCGTCACCAGCACCGGGTCTTTCACATCCGGTTTGACCAGCGGCAGGATACCGAGGAAGCGTTGTTGCCAGTCCAGCCCCGACTCTCCGAGTTGCGCGCAAACCGGACCGGCGGTTGCAACAGCGACCACAATCGCGACAATCAAACTGGCAATCGCCCGTCGGCTAATGCGCATCAATTCAAAACCCCCAATCGGTCGTCGTGCAGCGGGCCATTCGATGAACCCACGGCGTATACTGGGCGGCGAGCCGGCGTCAAGCGGAAAGTCGCGCGGCGGCGGCGCGGGAGATTTGCGATGGCGCAACTGCGGACGGTGAGCATGGTTTTCGCGATAATCGCGAGCGTCGTCGCAGTAGTCGCGGGCTTCATCCTGTTCTTTGTGATCGAGCCGCCGTTTCTCGCGTCGATATTCCTCGCCTCCGCGTCAATCGCCATCGCATGCTTCGTGCTTACCGGCATCGCCGCCTACTTCGGCCCTGAACGATAGCGCCAACGCGGTCACCTGCGCAGATCATTGCGCTCGCGTGGAATCGTCGCAGGAGCATACGCGGTGACGCATGGCGGTCCCGGCGCAAAGTAGTGATCGATTTCCGGGGTGGCGCCGCGCATGAAAATCAAGCTCGATGATCGGGTCCCATAGTTGTCGAGATGCAGGCAGAGCGCGTTGGGCCTGCCGCTTCGCGGATCAAGCTGGGTATTGTGATCCGCCAGCAACGATCCGAGTGCGGCGCGCTGTGCGAGCGGATCGTTCTGAAAATCCATGCGCTGGCCGAGTTCGGCGAACTTGCCGTAGGATGCGCTGATCTTCGGACACTCGAAATCGTCCACGTCGAGGTTGGACAGCAGATGCAATCCCGGCTTGAGCGCGACGACTTCGATCGAGGCGCCGCGATTGTAGGCGACGAAGGCTTCAGTCCGCGAGACCATCAGGAGGTTGAACGGATTGTAGTCCGAGCCGCGCTCATGCGCCGCAAACTCCGCCGCTTCCGCCGCAGTCCTGCGCCGAAGCGCGTCGAGGCATAGCAGGCCGCGCGATCGCGCCTTCGGATTGCCGCCGTTCTCGGCACGCCGATTCAACAGCCCCGCGACCATGCCGTAATCACTGATTCCTAGCCAGGTCCCGCCGGCCCTGAGATCCTTGCCGCCGATGACGTGCGGCTGCTCGAGCAGGGTAGCGGGGTTAACCGCCGGCCGCTCGAGAAACTCATCGCGATTGGCCGCAATCACGACCGGATAGTCGCGCGTAGTCTTGAAGTAGATTGCCAACGTACACATCAATACAAAATTGGCAGCCCACCGCTCCCCCGCGCAAGACCCGCAATTGTTTGCTGGCGTACGCAGCGCGAATCGGTCTGCAAAAATGCTACCGCTTGTAGCGATCCGGCATTCCGCCTGAGCAGGTTAGATAACGGGGGGTAGACTGTGAACCTATTCAAAAATTCAATGGCGGGGATCGGGGCGATTGCGCTTGCGATTGCAGCGGCCGCGATCGCCGCCGACGCTCAGAAAGCTCAGGCCACTGCGGGCACCCCGATCACTCAATGCGGCACCGTCATCACCACGCCAGGGCTTTACGTTGTGAGCGCGTCGCTCACCAGCACTTCAAACACAGTCGATTGCATCGACGTTGACACGCCGGCGGTCAGCCTGTCACTCGCCGACGGAGTCACTCTCAGCGGGCCCGGAGGGTCGGCGGTCACAGCGGCAGGTATTAAAATTCCCAAAGGCTCGACTGGTGTCGAACTCAACTTCGGGCAAGCGACGATTCAAGGCTTCGGCATCGGCATTGACGAAGAAGCCGATGCGGCATGGCTCAACGGCGGGAACACCGGCGGAAGTGTCCTGAGCAATGCCGCGCAAGGAATAGTCGTAAAGGGCGCCCACGGTGTATTCATCTTCAGCGCCGCCTGCGAGAATAACGGTGGAGCGGGCCTCGAGTTGCTGCATGCGTCGGGCGTGATCGTACAGGGCGTTCCGCTGATGCAGACGAACAACGGATACGGATTGTGGGTCGATTCGTCGAGCGGGAATCAGTTTTTCAACCTCGAGTCGTTCGACAACAAACTGAGCGGTATCTATGTGGGCGGGTCGGCCACTGATCGGCTGAGCGCCAAGTCCAACGCTCGCGACAATGACCCGAGCACCGACAACGTTTTTCCTGGAGCAGCCGCGATCGAAAATGGCGGGGCCGGATTCGTGATCGATCTCGGCGATTCACACAATGTAGTTGCGCTTTCGATGGGTGAAGGGAATAAGGACCCCGATGCGGTCGACGAGAACAAGGATTGCGATCACAACGAGTGGACCGGCAATTCCTTCACGACAACTAACGCAACCTGCATCCACTAAGGGCGCCTGATTAGGCGCGCCGATGCTGCCTCTCACCGTCCGGGAGAGGCCGACGCTCGTCCTCGAGCGTCGTGGGAGGGTCCAAATTCCAGAATGCCCTCTTCATACGCCGATCCTTGCTGTACGCTGATGTACACAGCACAATACAAGCATGTCCGAAGTAATGACCATCCGCGTTGACCGCAAAACCAAAGCCCGGCTCGAGAAACTCGCCAAGGCGATGGACCGCACCAAGTCGTACCTAGCGGCCGAGGCGATCCGTGCTTTCGTCGATCTGAACGAATGGCAAATCTCCGAGATAAAGGCGGCACTCAAGGAAGCGGACGCCGGCGACTTCGCAACCGAACGAGAAGTCCAGTCAGTAATGAGAAAGTGGGGGCGCGGTGCACGTAAGATGGCTTAAGCGCGCGCTCAAAAACCTCGATGAGGAAGCCGAGTACATCGCTCGAGATGACCCTAAAGCCGCGGAGCGGATCGTCGAACACATCGCAACCACTGTCGATCGACTAATCGCCCATCCGGCCTTAGGCCGTCCAGGCCGTGTCCCCGGTAACCGCGAACTGATAGTAAGCGGCACTTCGTACATAGTTC
>Ga0302325_10020737_pt1 | contig 13772 bp, 14 predicted proteins | sample Palsa_T0_2_FD_201948 | JGI IMG/M metagenome (GOLD analysis project Ga0302325, IMG submission 201948) | Peat permafrost microbial communities from Stordalen Mire near Abisko, Sweden - Palsa_T0_2 | ecosystem: Environmental > Terrestrial > Soil > Palsa > Peat permafrost | place: Sweden: Abisko... | reverse complement strand
TGCCCCTGCGTTCGCGGGTACCTTCAGCAACACCCGGCAAAGCCGCGCAATGGTTGAGCGCAGCGCGTGACGGCTGACCACCATGTCGACCATGCCGTGGTCGCGGAGATATTCGGCTTTTTGAAAACCGTCCGGCAATTTCTCGCGGATGGTTTGTTCGATGACCCGCGGACCGGCAAATCCGATCAACGCGCCGGGCTCGGCGATGTGAACGTCGCCGAGCATCGCGTAAGAGGCGGTAACGCCGCCGGTGGTCGGATTGGTGAGGACGACGATATAGGGCTTTCGGGTATCCCGCAGCCGCTGCACCGCGATGGTGGTGCGCGGCATTTGCATCAGCGAGAGAATGCCCTCCTGCATGCGCGCGCCGCCCGAGGCGGCAAACAACACAAACGGACAAGCCTTCTCCACCGCGGTGTCGAGGCCCTTGATGACGGCATCGCCCGCCGCCATGCCGAGCGACCCGCCCATGAAGTCGAAGTCCTGCACGGCGATCACCATCGCCACGCCGTCGAGCCGGCCGTAACCCAATTTCACCGCATCATGGAGACCGGTCTTGGCACGCGCGTCCTTGAGCCGATCAACGTAGCGCCGCTCGTCGCGGAAGCGCAGCGGGTCGACCGGCACTTCCGGGAGCTGGATATCGATCCAGGTCTGGTTGTCGAACATGGACTTGAGCCGCGCCGGCGCCGACATGCGCATGTGATAGTTCGAGCCGGGAATGACGAATTGATTGGCCTCCACGTCTTTGTAGAAAACAAGCTGACCGGTCTCCGGACATTTGATCCAGAGATTCTCCGGCACCTCGCGCCGGAGCATGCCGCGGATTTTCGGCCGTACTACGTTTGAGATCCAATTCATCGTTTCTGTTTCGACAGCTTGTAATTCCGCTAATATCCCGTTTTGACCACGCTGCTATATCGTATTTCGCCGGCAAGGAGCGACATTTCCACCACTCGTCTCCCCCCGAAACTGGAACGGCGGGTGGAGTTTGTTATTCTCGTACGCATGACTTCCCGCACATTTACATAGGTCGCGTTCGGCGTCGTCCAAGCACTTGAACCATCACACTAGACAAAGGGTCCAATATGCGCACAGCGCGTTTGATTGTCGCCGCGGCGTTAATCGCGTTGCTTGCCGGCTGCGGGCAGGGGCCGAAAGGCGATGCGGGGCCGCCCGGTCCGCAGGGCTCGAAAGGCGATACTGGCGCTGCCGGTCCGACCGGGCCGGTCGGCCCGCCCGGTCCTCCGGGGCCGCAGGGCGAACAAGGGCCACCCAGCCCGACGGTCCGCGTCGTCCGCAAAGATTGCCTGGGTGGTGGCGGCTGCTCGGCGACCTGCCGCGGCGACGAAACCCTGGTCAGCGCCTATTGCGGGCCTGCGCGCAATCCCGCGAGCTTTGTCGGTGAGCGCGGCGTTTCCTGCGGCGTTGAGGCTAACGCGGCCAATGTGCCGCTGGTCGCGATCTGCGTCGCCTCCCCTTAATAAAGGCGTGCCGCAACGGGAGCGCGAAAGTTAACGCCGGGCGGGAACTTTTCGGGCCGTGCTAACGCCTTGGCGTCGGCTCAATTTTGCCGCCCTGCCCGGTAGAGTCCGCGCCGCGAGCCACGCGGAACTCTGCCGCCTTAACCTTATTGGTAAGCGTCGGGTAACGCCGCTTGGCCATGAGCCATAAGGCGGCGGTAACGCCGCCAGAGTTAGAACGGGGCGCCTGAAAGGACCCTATGAAACGACCGTCAGCCGGATGGGTCGCCCTGAGCCTGCTGCTCTCCGCATCTTGCGCGACGGCGGCCGATCTTTCCGTTGCGCCGCTCTATAAGGCGCCGCCGGCGCCGGCTGCCGCTTACGACTGGAGCGGGTTCTATGCCGGCATCAACGGCGGTGGCGGCTGGGGCCATTCCTGGTGGAACGCCAACGCGACCGGATTTCCGGTTTCAGGCGGACAGGTCGGCGGCACCGCCGGTTACAATTGGCAGCTCGGCGGCGTCGTGCTGGGCGTCGAAAGTGACCTCGACTGGTCCGGTTTTAAGGGCAGCGCCACGACGCCTGGCTGCCTGACAGGTTGCAGCACGAGCGACAGCTGGCTTTCAACGGTGCGCGGCCGCGTCGGCTATTCGTTCGGACGCGTGATGCCTTATGTCACCGGCGGTCTTGCGGTCGGCGACATCCGCGCGGCAGCGCCGGGCTTTGCCGGCGGCGATGCCACCAATCCCGGATGGGCCGCCGGCGGCGGTGTCGAATTCGCCCTGCCCGGCAATTGGACGGCCAAGGCGGAATACCTTCACGTCGGTCTTGGCCACTTCGACTGCACCGGCTGCAGCGCTTTGCCGCCCGACAACGTGTCGCTCCAGGAAAACGTATTTCGCGCCGGTGTGAACTACCACTTCGGCTGGAGCAAATAGGCGGTTAAGCCTTTCTTTAAGTGCCATCTCCAGGGCCCCATCCGGGATGCAGCGACACTTGGCGTTAAGCATTCGCGGCAAAGTGTCCAATTTGACGGAACCCGGAAACCGGCCCGCAGGACTACGCTGGTAATTACACCCACGCAGCTTGCCAGTCCGGCATTCGGGGATCGGACATTCGGGGGGCGTAAGTGCCGACGGTCGCCACGTCACATTTCGTCATCGATTTGCACACGTTGTTTGTCGTGACCGTTTTCATTTCGGCCACGGCGGGACTGCTGCTCCTGTTCGCCTGGATGCAGAACCGCCGGACCACGGCGCTCGCCTTGTGGGGCATCGGCTACCTTCTCGGCGCGGCCGCCGCGGCGATGCTGGCCGCTCCGGCGCTGCTCCCCAACGCCATGGGGCTTTGCGTCGGCAATGCGCTGCTGTGCACCGCATACGCAATCATGTGGGCCGGCGCGCGCTCGTTCGAAGGCCGGTGCGTTCCACTCCTTCTTGTCGCCGCAGGTCCGATCATCTGGATCGTAGCGTTTCAGTTCGACACTTTCTCGCAGCCGGCGCCGGCCTGTATTAAACTCGTGTCCGGCATTCTCGCGGTCTACGCGCTGTTGGCCGCCCGCGAAATTTGGCACGCCAAGGATCGCGAGCTGATCTCACGCTGGCCGACATTGGCGATGGTGCTCATCCATGCCGGATTTTTGCTGACGCGCATACCGTTCGCCGATGTGCTGGCACTTTCCGCTGCTACCGGCCATCCGCAAAGCGCGTTTGTACCGGTGATCGCCTTTCAGGCCCTGTTCGTCACGCTCTGTTTGCCCTTCCTGCGCGTCGCCATGTCGAAGGAGCGCGCCGAGCTCGAGCAGCGCAAAGCGGCGCTGACCGATGCGCTGACCGGCATCGCCAATCGCCGCGCCTTCTTCGAGCGCGGCGCGCCATTGCTGACGTGGGCGCAAGACGACCGCCGTTCCGCCGCGTTGTTGCTGTTCGATCTCGATCGTTTCAAGGAGGTCAACGACACCGCTGGCCATCAGGGCGGCGATCGCGTGCTCAAAGCCTTTTGCAATCTGGTCGCTGGCGCCATCGGTCCGCGCGATCTGTTCGGCCGGCTTGGCGGCGAAGAATTCGGCTGCCTGCTGGCGGACGCCAACATGGCGCAAGCGCTGCAATTTGCCGAACGGTTGCGCGGCGCGTTCGCCGCGCTTCACATGCCGGGCATAGAGGCCCACCCGACCGTCAGCGTCGGCGTCGCCATGTCCGGCGAAGCCGGCCGCACCTTGCCGGCGCTGCTGGCGACCGCCGACCGCGCGCTTTACCGCGCCAAGGCCGAGGGGCGAAACCGCGTCGCGCGCGCTCCGCTCGTGGCTATTGACGACGGCAGGATTGAAACCTCCTCGCGCCGGAACCGCGACCGTGCGCCGGCGCTCATTCCTGCCGCCGGCTGAGCACGCTCGGAGCCAAATAAATCAGCCGAGACACGCGGCCAAGCGATATCGCGAATGATCGCAGGACGTCTCTTTGGTCATTCCATTGGTCGAACGACAGCCCGGGCCTGTGCCATCCCGCGAGTTCATAGATCGCGCCCCAAATCGGCCAGAACTAATTCGCTAAATCGAAACGGCGAGGTCAGCGACCTCGCCAGAAGCTGCTGCACCGACCAGGCGGCCCGTGCAGGTCAGTCCGCGGCGCGCACTCCTCGCGCCCGCGCGTGTAATGCGAGTTTAATGACTTGCCGCGAAATTCCGCGGTTACAGGCCGGTATCGATCCGCCAAGTCTCGATTGTCGTGCCAAGCGTGGCCGCGTTGTTTGCCGTTGTGAGCAACGTGGATAGGAAGTTCGCAAATTTGGTGATGTCGATAGCCTGCGCATTGGCGACGAAAATGACGTCCTTATTGTGCATTTGAACTTTTGTGGCGAGGAAATAGCCGGCCGGATCGGCAAAGCTCACCGAATAAACGACTGGCACTGTAGGCCCGTCCATTTTGGAGCAGTCGACGCCGAGTTTTTCCGCGAGCGCACGCGGTTCGCGACGGTAGAGAAATACAGAACCGGGGTCGGCCTGCGCGTCCAAAAGTCCGCCGGCAGCAGCTACCGCCTCAGCCAGCGTCATCCGCCACGCGGAAGATTGAGAGCCAGCGGCGAATTGAAATTGGCCCTGCTGCCCTGACGCGCCAAAGGCAAGGTAGGTCTGCGGCTCCTTGTAGATGTAAATCGTATCGCCTGGCCAAGCCCAAATATTGTTGCCGGGCTCATAGACTAATGACCCGAATGGTACCGCCCCGCGGCGGCCGTTGCGCTCCAGCACCACCCACAAATCCTGCCCCTGGTCCTTTATGCCGCCGGCGCGGGTAATGACATCCAACAGTCGCTCGCCCGCTGGTTGCGCTGGTATGCGGCCAGTCGGAGTGAATAAGTTGTTCACTTCGCCAACGACGGTGATCAATGAGGTATTTTGGGTGACCAGAGCGACAACGGCTTGGGGTTCGATTGCCCGATTCTGAATGCGCTTGATTATTTCTTGCTCGACCTGAGCGGGCGTTTTGCCAGCAGCCGGCACAAGACCGGCATACGGTACGGAAATGAAACCCTTCGTGTCGATTGGCTGATTCGGCAACGTCACAAAGTTGCCTGGCCGCACACCCGCTTCGGAGGGAATGAAAAGGCCGCCAGCAGCAGCCTCGAATACACTAACGCTGACCACGTCGCCGATGCCGAAATGGATTTCCGGCGGCGGCCTATGGTCACCGAATAATCCAGTGAGGCTACGCGGCCCAAACTCTTCGAGGACCTTGACAGCCTGAGGCGTCAATTTGACCAGACCGAAGGGCGGCCCGTTCCACGTATTGCCGGCTTTGATGTCAAGGGCGTTGGGGCCCGCATCAGGTATGAGGTGAGTCCCGCAGCCAGCGCACAACAAGGCACTGCCAACAGCCACAAACGCTACTAGTGCGCGTATACCGCTCATGCCCCGCCACATACAGCTTACGAGAGTCCGATAATGGCTTAGATGGCGGACCCAATCTAGCGGCGACTATTATTGAGATGGGGGGAACGCCACAGTATATAGCTATAATGGCAGAAATCTGGTCTGTGTTGCAATTGTACCACAGGGAGGGACGGGGACTCCCTTCGGAAGGTCGTGACCGCGGCAGCAACGGGCTTCTTCCAAATCGCGTAACTCGCGGCGAGGCTTTTCAGGTACAACCGTTCGAGATTGGTTCTGGCTTGAGCTGAGCAGTGGATCGCGCGGACCTCTATGGTGAAAAACCCGCATTGCCTGATTCGCACCAAAAGAGGCCGGCGATCCCGTAAGCCTAGTCAGCAGGTCCCGGGAGCCGGCACACCATCAACGTAAAATCGCAGATGGCGGCGCACTGGCCCGAGGTAATAGTATGGCTCGGTCGTATCGAAGTTGCGTGGATCGTACAGCAGTCCATACGTCGATTGCAGATCCGGATGATAAACAGAGGTCCTCTCGAGACAGCCACAGGGCCCGCAACGCGCGGGCGCAACGTGCGTTTTGACCGCCAGTTCGGCCGCGTCGACAAGGCCGCACCAAGCGACCGTGACGAGGCCCACTAAGCCCCATGATCCAATCAATTTCCTGATCATCGGTATGCCCCTTCCATCGCGTGGCACTACTTCCCCGGAAATCTAATCTACCAGCGGCGGCCACTCACCACAACATTCTAACACGCCAAACAGATCGCGCAGGACCACACGGGGCAACCGGCCGCTTTAGAATGCTCAGTCAATGCCTCGGCGGCAATAGAGCAGAAACTGATGGAATAATAACGGACAAAAACTCGTACTTGTGGGTGCTTGCGCGATCACCTCATGGGCGTTGCCGCTGCGTCGGATCGCGCGTTCAGCAGACGTTGTCCGAAGCTGACATTGTCCGACTTATGCCATCCACCCTGCCGTTCGAACTGCCCGGTGTCATGGCCGTAATTAAATGGCGGAACCGCCGCCTCGAGCGTTTCCCCAGGTGTCGGCCGCGTCCGCAAATTAATCCGGGTGCGGTTTTAGCGGGAACGAGGCCTGTGAGCTTGTCGAAGTGAAGGCGATTGTGCAACTTCTCTCGGTGCGAGCCAGCGAATAGAGCTTTTCCGTGTCAAGACTCCCGTTTATTCCACTCGCATTAATCTGCGTCTCACCTGGAATTCTTCTGTGGGATGGCCTCATCGTTCAGGGGAGCATTTGCGGTATTGTTGCGTTCGGGCTCGCTATTGCGGCCGTGGTCATGCGACCTGCGGAAGCGAGATTTTGTTTGGATGCGATTTTGCCCGTTGCAATTGCTGCAATCGTCCCCGCACTCTGGATATTATTGCAGGCGTTGCCTGTTAACATCGCGTCACATCCGATCTGGACGAACGTCGAAGCAACGCTCGGTTACAAAGTCGCTCGCTCGATCAGCGTCGACCCTGGAGCGAGCACTATCGCGCTGGCACAATATCTCGCGTTTGTTGGCTTTGGCTTCTTAACTGCTGCTGTCGCGGTTGAGCGCCAGCGTGCGCAAAGGATGTTTTTCGCGTTGATCATGGCCGGAGTGTGCACGATCTTAATAGTAGTTGTGCATGACTTCCTCCCGTCCACTGTTGAATTTTCAACGTTTGCCGGGGCGGAGGCGGCAGATTGCCTGGCAATAACAGCGATCGTGATCGCCGCCGCGTGCGTTCGAGTCGTTGAACGCCATGAAACACATCAGGGCACCACCAGGTCATGGATGTTCATCGCCACCAGCGTGTGTTGCGTCGCGCTGGCAATCACCGTCGGCCTCTCGGCGTTAGAAGGGGGCCGTGAGGTCGTCGTCGCTACCGCGTGTGGCCTGGCAGTATTCGTTTACGTTGTGATCATGCGGCGTATCCAGCTCAGTCCCAAATGGATACTAGCCTTTGCCGTCCCGGTGATAGGAATTGCGGCTCTGCTTCTCCACACCCATCAAACTGAATCGAGCAGAAATCTGCTGCTCACCTATGCCAAACAAAGCGCGGCATCATCGATCGACGTGACTGAGAGAGCGCTTGATGACGCTCCATTAGTCGGTACTGGGGCGGGGACGTTTACCGGCATCGCCGAAATCTACCGCGAAATAGATGACCCGCCGATCCCTGCCGCGCCTAATATAGCGTCCGGTTTCGCTATCGAACTCGGCCGGCCAATGCTTTGGCTGATAGCGTTGATGACGGCAATTCTTACCTTGATGCTTTTAAAGGCCTCCCTGCAGCGAGGTCGTGACTCATTCTACTCGGCAATGGGAGGAAGTTGCCTCGTCACGCTTTTCCTCCTCGCCTTTATCAACGGCAGCTTGTCAGGGAATGCGGCGGCTCTTTTGATCAGTGCGATTCTAGGTGTTTCGATTGCTCAACGTAAAGGTCGAACATCACGGATGTGAAAGCAAGATTGGTATTATCGCGACAGGCCGGCCTCAAACGTCCTACCGATTTTCCTCCGCGATGGACGCGACTGGACGCTGATGGCTCGGCACCGAACAGGGCTACGACCGTTCGCGAGCCACATGGTGAAATTGTTTTGCGAACGTCTAGACCGGCGCGGCCTTAGGATTGACCGGCCGGAGCCTTAACGGACCGGCCCTGGGTTCCATTTAGCCTTGCCGCACAGCGACTAGATCCGGGTAGGCTGTTTCGGGCCTCGCAAATAGCTTAAGGTGTCGGTGAAAGCCTTAATATCACAGGAGTCGTGTGTTGGTCTGGAAGAAGGCAGGAGCCGCAAAGGCCCGCATCCCAGCCGGTCAACGAATTTATGCAGTCGGGGACATCCACGGGCGCGCTGATCTTTTGGCTGCCGTTCTAAAACGAATCGACGACGATCTTAGGACAAGGCCGGTCGCCGAACCGCTTCAGATCTTTCTCGGCGACTACATTGATCGCGGACCACAATCGCGGACAGTGCTAGATATTCTAATTGAGCGTCGTCAGCAACATAGAATGGTGCTCCTCAAAGGCAACCACGAACTTTTTGCCATTGAGATTCTGCGGAATCCCGCAGTCTTAGACGACTGGATTAAGATGGGTGGCTTGTCGACCCTCCTCTCGTATGGTGTCGAGCTTCGTGATTGCGGCTCGATCAAAGAAACTGAAATTGCCGGTGCGTTTCGGCGCGTCCTTCCGGAAAGCCATCAAGACTTTTTTCTTCATCTTACGGCATCGTTTTCCTGCGGCGATTTTTTCTTCACTCATGCCGGGGTGCGACCGGGAATTCCTTTACATCAACAGCGCGAACAAGACCTGCTTTGGATACGCGATGAGTTTCTCTCACACGAGGAGGGATTCGGAAAAATTGTAGTTCATGGTCACAGCCCATCAACCGAGCCGGAATTTCGCGCGAACCGCATTAACATAGATACTGGCGCATATGCGACTGGTCGGTTGACCTGCTTGGTTTTGGAAGGCGACGAAGCGGTTTGTCTATGAAAACGCATCCTCGCTTAGGTGGACCGTTGCGGAGCTTATTGAATGATCTTGGCGGAGCGGCGATGTCACGCGAACGTTTACTTAGAGGAGGGACGCTACTTTTCGCCGTGTTGCTCGGCTTGTTAGCCACCTGGTTATTACTGGCCGAAATCGTGCGTCCCGCTGCTTACAGCTTGCCGACCGACGCGGCTGCGTCGCTGGCGGTCGTCGACAAGCGTGCTGCTGCCCTACGAGCCGCTTCGTTCGGCATGTTCCGTGGAGATCTTTGGTCTCAGGCTGCCTTCACTTATGCAGATCTTCTGTGGCCCACCGACCGGCAAAATCCCTCGCGGTCATTAGACGACGCCCTGAGAAGTATTAAGCGCGCCCTGTCCGATGCGCCGGATCAACCTGGCACGTGGTTGATGCTCGCTGTGCTGGCTTCGCGCTTCCCCTCGATTCACATGAATTCGGCTGAGTTGTTGAAAATTTCATATTATACCGGTCCTACCGCCCAGGATTTGATTCCGTTGCGCCTATCTTTGGCGGTTCAGTCCGATGCATTTGACGATCCCGAGATTCGCCGTTTTTTCGGTCGGGATATTCGCTTGATGCTTCGCCGCGGCAATGCCGTTGGAATAACGGCGCTTTATAGCTCGACCTCTCCGGCCAGAAGACCTGTCATCGAGCAAATTATTAAGGGGCTCGATCCTTCTTTGTTGGAAACGCTGCACGCGAAATAAGTGTCACGATCGCCGCATGGACCTCGATTGAATAATTGATCGGAGGACATTTATGCGATGCGCCTTCCGCGACCGCCAGCGAACATAAGTACACTGCAGATGTCCCTAATTTTAAAACGTGTACCGCACTTCGATAGGAAATTCGCTGAGCTAGGAACCTGAGCCAGTCATTCGATCGCCGATCGCGGGATTCCGATTGAACGCATTGCAAGAGTGAAGTGGTAAACGTCAACATTAATGGTTTATGGAACACGAAATTGACGTCTGCGCATCATTCCTGCCAACACAAGTCGCCGCTCATTGTGATGTCCGCGTGGCTCCTGCTGCTTAGCAGATTCCCGGAACGCACTTTAGAACAGCGAGACCCGCGTAGCGATGCGTACCAAGTTCGGCGAAGCACAGATCTTCGCAATTCTGCAGGAGCACGAGTCGGGCCTCAAACCCGCTGATCTGGCGCGCAAGCATGAAATCGCGCGCGGTACGGTTTACCGCTGGATAGCTAAATATCGTAATCTTGATATTTCTGAACTCAAAGAATTACGGACGCTTGAGAGCGAGAACAAACAGCTCAGGGCGCTCTTGATAAGGTCAATACTCGAAAATGCAGCATTGACCGAGCGCCTGTCTGACTATTAATCAGCCGATTACGGATAATAAAGCGCTAGAAGCGAGCGGTGCTGAGGCACCGAATTAGTTCGGCCCATCGGAGTTGGGTTTGTCGGAGCTGCTGTTGTCGTCCATATTTCCGTCATTTGTTACGCATTGGCGAAAATAAGCTCGCTGCGCTTCAGCATACGCCTTGGTTCCGGCAGGCGCTGGCGGATGCGCTTTTATGGCCATCTCACGACACTTTTTCGCAAGGTCGACACTAATGGCCAAGACCGGCCAGCCGGATGAGAAAATCATTGCGCCAGTCGCGAAGGCCATAACTAAAATTTTTGAACGGCTTTTCATTCTGAACCTTCTCGAAGACGTTTGTCAGCTCCGGCCTGTTGCGCTTCAATATGCTGGCTAATCCTTCTAACGACCGTTGATCCCCTTGCGGACATCTATAGTGGTGCGCGACATTGCGAGTATACGTTACCGCCGAGGACGTCCGCGCGCTCTAGGCAGTGGACATCATCCGTGACCGAGCCCGCCACTGTAAAATCATAGGCCTGTCCCTTGAGCAGAAGGGCGTATCGTCCGGGCGATAGGGCGAATGCCGTGGTGTTCGGACGAATAATAATCATCTCGGGATGATCATCCACCGGACCGACGTTGAATTCAAAGGAGCTATTGCGTATTGCCCATTGCCCCTCCACGTCAACGGTCTGAGCGGCGCCGTTGGCGCCGAACTTCAGCTCTCGCATGATGCGAGCAACGACCCGTATGCTTACGGTTTCGGGCGCGGCTGCCAGTAGGTCGCGTCTAAAGACCAAAAATTGCAACTTGCCATTCGGCAGCGTAAGAGCGCTCGGCTCGGAAATTAATGCGGAGATTGCTATCCGCGGATTTGGCGCGGCAATGGGCAATCTATTAAGCGCATAAAGCTTTCCACCATTGATCGCATAGATGCCGTATGCGGTGGGAATGGGAAAGTTGGCCTGCGACGTCATTTCCGTCTTTGGGAAGGATCCAACCAATCCAACTTCTTTAGACGACGCTGCGGCCGAGCTCGCTGCTACGCCATTTTTCTGAAGCGCCTCATCGATACCAGTCGACCCTAGCCCCATCATATAATTGGCCGGCACAGCGAGGAATATCATGACGACGAGGGCTATCAGAATCTGTCGTATGGCAGGAGAATAATCTCGGATTGGCGACGAAACCCTCGGCAAACCCAAATTGCCGAATAGGTCACCCCCAAGCGGCATCAACGGTTGAGTTCGCCAGCTTGGATGAGAAGAACCACCAGCCGAGCCTTCGCTGGCAACCAGATCCTTGTTCTGCGACTGCAGGTTAATTGCGGCTATAGCACGTGGCCCATTCGCGATAGCGCGAACCTCTTCGATTGAATTCAGTGCTGAGCCAATATACTGGAGGTCATTGACGTCGATCGACAAATTTTCCAATCGCGAAAATAGTTCAACCTGTTTGATTGCCACTTCTAATTCGGTCAATTGATGCTTCATCTCGGTTATGCCAAACCGCCTATCCCCTTCTAGGACATGTTTTCCGAGATTGATGTGCGCGCTGATCCGCGCGATATCGTAGACCAAGCTTCGCAATTGCGCTGGATCGGCTTCGGCCTTCTCGATGCCGCGCAAGATTAAAGAGACGTAGTCCGATATGGCAAAAGATCGAGGTATCATCGGCATCCTTTAAGTCACGGGAGAAAACGCGTCGCCATGATAAGGATGAAGGAAAAATTGATCTGACGCCCTTGCCTAGACTACCACAACGGCATCTGACCGATATCAATTAATTCTCGGGCGTTGGCGAAGGCAAAAGGCCTCGCTAACCAAGGCTTTAGGGGCGTGGCTAACGCGTCCGCAGCCATATCCTCGGAGAGCCTGGTAGAACGCTGCGCAGGCTGTGTCTGCGATTGGACCGGCGGTGGTTCTACTGCTGGCGGACCGCGCTCGACGCCGAACTTAACCGACGGCACAGCCCATAGTACGGCTGGCTTACCGCGCCTTACGATGCAGTTGCCGCGGTGCCCGTGGTCGGCGAAATTTCTCTCGCACCGCGTCTTCCAACCTCATCTTTTCCAACAACAGATCGGTTACGAGAGTCCTCAGCCGCGCGTTCTCTAGCTGCAACTCTGACAGCCGGTTCGGTTGGTGCGTCGCCGACAAGCTGGAGTATGCATAGTTCGATACTGCGGGCCGATTTTCTTCGCTCTGGGGCGGATTTTCATGGGCCTTTCGCCAGCGATGAAATGTCATAACACTGATACCAAGACTTTTCGCAATATCGCTTTGCGGTTTTCCCTCTCTCGCCAGGCCACTTGCCTCTTTGAGCTTGGCAGCAATTTCCAAAGCAGTATATCGCCGCTGCTTAGCCATGTGCCGCCTCTCGAAAGTTGAGCTGAGATACGAGCTCGTGCGTACACCCCGGCAACTGCCACAAAAGTTATAACTTGGAATCGCACGATACCCAAATCGATGATACATTAATAGGCGTACACATTAATAGGTGTGCCGTCCGGTTTAGCAAGAAAACCCCATTATCCCCAGGTAAAATTTGCGCGCGGCATCTCTCTACCAGTTATGATTCTAACTCATTGCAAACTAGGCCTCCATTAGCGGTTCTCCCCCGCCAATTGGAAGAATTTCAGAAGTTCTCGGTCGAAAATGACGATCGACCGCGCTGTGAAATTGGCCTGCACCCGGTTCCGAAGACACCGAGTTAGGTGTTTTTATGGGACCGGAGGTGCGTCATGGAGAGACGGAAGTTTACACGAGAGTTCAAGCTTGAGGCGGTGCGGCTGATTAGAGATCGGGGCGTGTCGTATGCCCAGGCCTCGCACGATCTGAGTGTGCATCAATCGCAGTTGCGTAGTTGGGTGAAGGCATTTGCTGACGATCCGCAGCAGGCATTCCCCGGCCAAGGTCAGATGAAGCCCGAACAGCTGGAGATCGCGCGGCTGAAGCGCGAGGTGATCAAGCTGAAGGCGGAACGGGACATCCGAAAAAAAGCTGCGGCCTACTTCGCGAAGGAATCGACGTGAAGTTCGCGTTCATTGCGAAGCACCGGGGGATCTGGGCCGTGGACTGGATGTGCGGGGCGCTCGGTGCCTCGCGGGGTGGCTTCTATGCCTGGCTGAAGCGGCCGCGCAGTCGGCGCAGCCGCCGTGACGAAGAGCTCAGCGCCAAGGTTCGGGCGAGCTTCATCGGCAGTGATCGAACCTATGGAGTCCGACGAGTTTGGCGTGATCTGTTGCCCGAAGGCTTCTGCTGCGGCCTGCATCGGATTGAGCGATTGATGCGATTGCAGGCTCTCAAACCCCGACCGCGCCGGCGTCGACTGCCGCCCGACCTGGGTGAGCGGCATGTCGCTGCCGTTGCTGCCAACGTGCTCGACCGCACCTTCGTGGCGCCTGCGCCCAATCGCAAATGGATTGCCGACTTCACCTATGTGTGGACCGCCGAGGGTTGGCTCTACGTCGCTGCGGTGATCGACCTGTTCTCACGACGCGTGGTCGGTTGGTCGATGAGCGCGGCGATGACGGCCCAGCTCGTCACCGATGCCTTAGTGATGGCGATCTGGCGCCGCGGCAGGCCGGATGC
>Ga0302325_10020736_pt1 | contig 13772 bp, 10 predicted proteins | sample Palsa_T0_2_FD_201948 | JGI IMG/M metagenome (GOLD analysis project Ga0302325, IMG submission 201948) | Peat permafrost microbial communities from Stordalen Mire near Abisko, Sweden - Palsa_T0_2 | ecosystem: Environmental > Terrestrial > Soil > Palsa > Peat permafrost | place: Sweden: Abisko... | reverse complement strand
GCGCTTGGCCAGGAAGGCGATGGACTTGCCGTCCGGCGACCAGCGCGGGTTGGTCTCGCCGTCCGCTCCGTTGGTCATCTCCGCCAAACTCGAGCCGTCGGAATTGATTCGCCAAATGTGACGGATGCGTTTGTCCGCTTTCCAATTGGCCACCGCTCTGACGAACAGAATCTGCCGGCCGTCGGGGGCGAGCTGCGGGTCGGTGATCTGAGGGACGTTCAAGACGTCGACCAGGGTCATGGGGCGCGGCGATTGCGCTTGTGAAACATTCGCCGTTAGAAGGCAAAACGAACCTGCGGCTACGATCCATCGCGAGAATGTCGGCATGGCGTCTCCTTTTCGTTAACTGGATATGTCTCAGAATTATCGCAGTGATGCCCCCGGCACGGCCAGCCCTGCCCCGTGCGTTGCCGCCTCTTCTCTGATACGCTGTTAGGGAAGTGAACTTTGCATTCGGGGGCAGGCAAGCTTCACTGGGCCTTGCTCTAAGTTTGATCGCGGCAATACCTGCTTGGGCTGGCTGGCGGCTATCCGGCCCTTATGGCGGGAGCGCGCGCTCTTTGGCTATCGATCCGCGGAATCACTCCTTGCTGATAGCCGGATCGCGCGATTCGCTGGTGTTTCGCTCCGACGACGCGGGCGTCACTTGGCGATTGCTGCCTTTTCCACAGGGTACGCCTGGTACTTTCAACGCCTTGATCATTCATCCTAAAGAAGACGCGCATTTCTACGCGGGGCTGGACGCGGGCGACTCCACAGCGTCCGGGGTCTACGAAAGCCAGGACGGCGGCGAGCGTTGGCGCGCTCTCGCGGGCGTTCAGGGCGCACGCATCGAGTCGCTGGCGATGTCGCCTCAAGATCCGAGCATGCTGGCGGCCGGCACTTCGAAGGGCATTTTCCTGACCAGTGATGGCGGAAGCAACTGGAAGCGCATTTCTCGCGTCAACGATCCGGAGATGCAAGACATCACGGCGCTGGCCTTCGACCCGATGGACTCGAAAACGATCTACGCGGGCACGCCCCACCTTCCCTGGAAGACCACGGACGGAGGCGCGAGCTGGCGTTCCATCGCGACTGGATTGATCGACGATTCGGATATTTTCTCGATTCGAGTGGATCCGGCGCGGCCGGAACTGATTTTCGCCAGCGCCTGCAGCGGAATTTATCGCAGCGAAAACGCGGGCAACTCCTGGGTCAAATTGCAAGGCATTCCCGGTACGCATCGCCGCACGCACATCATTTCGGAGGACCCGCGGGCGTCCGAGGTGATTTTCGCCGGCACCACTCTGGGCCTGTTCAAATCGCCCGACGCCGGCCATACCTGGCGTCATCTGACCTTCGAGCAGGTTAACTGGATGGTGTTCGATCCCCAGGAACCGCGCACTCTGTACCTGGCGACCGAATATGCGGGCATTTCGAAAAGCAACGATTCGGGCGAATCTTTCCGGCCGGTAAATTACGGATTTGCTAATCACAATCTGACGCAAATTACGGGGATGGGCACCCGACTTTACGCCAGCAGCAATTATGAAGGCCGTTATGGCGGCGTTTTTTCGAGTATCGACGGCGGACTTAATTGGATCTTGCGCGCCAACGAAGACGCCCTGCAGGGCCGCAATTTGCATAGCTTGACTCAGGCGTCCGCGCGCGGTGATTTGCTTTTCGCGGCCAGCGAGGATGGCGTGATGAAATCGATCGACGGGGGAAAAACATGGACCCGGCTGATGGCCCAGCCCAGGCCGGTTGACGCCCGGCGCCCTGTCGCGGGACCGACGCGCATCAACGTTCTGCGCGCAATCGAGGCGGACAAGCCGCTGCTGATGGCCGGGACCGACGCTGGATTGTTTCGAAGCGTGAACAGCGGTCTGGCGTGGCAATCCGTGAAATCTCCCGGAATCGACGGCCTTCCGGTGACCGCCATTTATGCGCCTCCGCAAGGAGCGGCGCGCCTGGCGGTGCGGACCCGTTCCGGATTGTTCGTATCGAGCGACTCGGGCGCAACCTGGCACGCGGCGGCGCTGCCCGACGACAGCTATTATCTGTACGACGTGGCGCTCACGGCCGAACGCGATGTTCCCATTCTGGCCGCCACCTCGCGCGGCGTTCTGCGCTCCACCGACGAAGGGGCGCATTGGAGTCTGGTTACCGAGGGCGTGCCGGCATCCACCGTGGAATCGGTGCGCTTCCATCCGGAACGAAAACTCGAAGCCTTTCTGGTGCAATATGGAAAGATTTATCATTCCACGGATGGCGGCGAAACCTGGGCGCCGTTCCCGAGCGACGGACTGGAGAACTCGTCGGTGCGCCGCTTGTGGTTCGCTCCCGGTCTTCCCGACAGAATTTTTGCGTTGAGCGCCGCGCGAGGCGCCTTGGTTTTCGACTTGGCCCCGGACACGGGCGGTCCAGTCAAAGCAATCGGATCTACACAAACACAATGAAAACGAATCAGAGGAAGGTGACAATCATGCGTCGAGTATCGCGGTTTTCCATTCTGGCTTTCGCCGCGCTTGCTGTTCTCCCCCGCTTGGCCCACGCTCAAAACGCCAGGGACACGAGCGATTACTTTTACTACATGGAAGCCAATGTCTTCGGCGGCGTTAGTTACTACGCTCCCGTGGATTCGGGGCTGGGAACAAGGTACTCCACCAACGGCGTGGTGGGCGTTCGTGTTACCGAGAACGTTTGGGACTACTTCGGGATCGAGGAAAGCGCCACGGTTCACTCCCCGCACAATCTGACGTTCCGAGATCAGATACAGCCCAATGTGACCATCCCCTCCTTGCAGGTCCATAATTACGAGCCGGGGTTGAATCTGCTGGCGTACTTGACGGATCGCAAACACCACGTGCGGCCTTTTTTCACGGTCGGCATCGAAGGCGCGTTCTGGACTCCGACCAAGCAAGCGCGGGCGGCCGCGGGATCGCTGGATCCGTCGCTGGGTTTCGCTCCGTTCGGCCCCTATGAGGGAATTGAAGGAACCTATGGCGCCGGAATTAAGTGGCAGACGGCGCGCTGGTTCGGCGTGCGGGCGGACATTCGCGGCTCGCTCGGAAGAAATCCCGAATACGGGCTGCCGCCCACCTCGGCGTCGGGCAGTAGCGTCTACATTCCGGTCCGTTTTCTGCAAGGTATCGAAACGACGATCGGCGTGAGCTTTTATATCGGCGGGAAAGAAGCGCCGCCGCCTCCGCCACCGCCGCCGCCGGCGCCCGTTGTGATCGCGCCGCATAATCTGAACGCGAGCACGATTACCGCCAGCGCGACGTCGGTCTGTCCGGGCGATGCGGTCCGGCTCAGCTCGAATGCCAGCGATCCGCAGAGCCATGCGCTGGCTTATCAGTGGTCGGTGGACGGCAGAAATCAGGGCGGCAACAGCCCCACCTATACTTTCACGCCGGATCGTGCCGGCAACTATCGGATCGGCTTGCATTTGACCGACACGGCCAGCGCGAACGGCGCAACCGCGGTGGATGTGACACCGGTATCGATTAATGTCCGCCAATACGCGCAGCCCACCGCGACAGGTTGGGCCGCCAATCCCTCGGAGATCGATCGAGGCCAGACCGCGGTGGTGCACATCAGCGGCACTGGTTCCGATTGCGGTGGAACGCTCACCTATAGCTGGGCCGCGAGCGAGGGCGTGGTGAACGGCAACGGCGCCAACGCACAATTCAATTCGACCTCTGTTACGTTCAATGACACGGATCGAAGCCGTCCCCAATCGAAGCAAGTACGGGTGACGGCAACGGTTACCGACGCCAAGGGCGGCTCGGCGAGCGCGTCGGGCAACATCACCGTCGACTTCGGCGCGCTGGCGTCGCACTTCGGCGATATCGTGTTCCCGAAGGACAGCGCGCGCGTCAACAATTGCGGCAAGCGAGTCCTGATCGAGCAGTTGTATCCGATGCTCACCGCCAATCCGAATTACGATGTGGTGTTGGTGGGGCATATCGATTCGAGCGAAGTTCCCAAAGGCAAGTCGACGCGCAATCGCGGCTTGGATCGCAGCCGGGTGCTCAACACCGCGGCCGTACTCAGCGGCGGATCGGGAACTTGCACCTCGCTGGATCGTTCGCGGATCAAGGGCTCTTGGGTTGGAGCGACGCAGGAGACCGAATCCCTGCCGACTTCCTGCTCGGTGTCCACGACTGCGCCGAAGGAGCGCAGCGGAGCGTCGGTAAACGCCGGCGAAGCCAAGAATCGACGCGTCGAGATCTGGCTGGTTCCCAAAGGCATGCCGTTGCCCGCAGCGGCGCGCGATGCCAAGGACCTGCCGGACGCCGACATGAAGAAGATCGGCTGCCCGAAGTAGTCTAACGTCCAACCTACAGACGCCGGGTCCCCAGTGGCCCGGCGTTCTGCTTTATGAACTACGCCGAGTCCGCGCGCTTTCTGTATTCGCTCGGCAACGAAATCCCGACCGTCAAGTTTGGATTGGAGCGAATTACGCGATTGCTGGATACGCTCGGCAATCCGCAGCGCGCCTGTCGCTGGGTGCACGTGGCGGGGACCAACGGCAAGGGCTCCACGTGCGCCATGATCGAAGCGGGATTGCGGGCCGCGGGCGCGAGCACCGGTCTCTACACATCGCCGCACCTGGTGGAACCCACCGAGCGAATCCAAATCCGCGGCGAGGCAATCAGCCCAGGACAATTCGCCGAAGCCTGCACCGAGGTCCACGAAACGGCGGAACGGATGCTCGAAACCGGCGGGCTGGATTTGCACCCAACCTATTTTGAGACGGTGACGGCGATGGCGTTCCTGCTTTTTTCGCGGGCGAACCTGGACATCGTGGTGCTGGAAGTGGGGATGGGCGGCCGTCTGGACGCGACCAATGTCGTAACCCCGGAGCTGTGCGTCATCACACCGATCGATTTCGATCACCAATATTTTCTGGGAAGCACGCTGGCGCAGATCGCGGCCGAGAAGGCGGGCATCCTGAAGCCGGACGTACCCGCGATTTTCGCGGAGCAGTTCCCGGAAGCCGAGATGGTGCTGCGGGCACACGCGCGAGGGCAATATACTTTGTCGCGCGACTGGGCGATTACGGATCTGGAACTGAATGCGCGCGGGAGCCGCTTTCGGCTGCGCGGCCGGGAGGTGAATTGTCCGCTGGCGGGGGAGCATCAAGTGGAGAACGCGCGCGCGGCGGCGATCGCGCTGGATCAACTCGGCGTTGCGCCGGATGGAATCGCGACGACGCGCTGGCCGGGACGGTTGGAGCATGTTTCGGAGAACCCCGAGATCATTTTAGACGGGGCTCACAACCTGGGGGGCACGCGCGCGCTGGTGCGCTACATCGAGCGCTTTTACGCGGGTCGCCGGATCTGGTTTGTTTACGGCGTGATGCGCGACAAAGCCATCGGCGAAATGGCGGCGCTGCTGTTTCCTCTAGCCGAGCGGGTGATTGTGACCGCACCGGCGAACTCGCGCGCGCTGGAGCCGGAGAAGATACCTGCGCCGGGCGCGTCGATCACCCACGGGGTTAGAGAAGCTATCGAGCTCGCGCGCGAGGCGAGGAAGGACGACGTGATTTTCGTCACTGGTTCTTTGTTCGTGGTGGGCGAAGCGCGGGCGCTCCTCGTACAATAAAGACGAATGCGGAGACGGCTTTCGGAGCTGCGGGCGCTCGCGATCACGGACCCGCTGATCGTTATTGCAACCATCGCATTCGCGAGCGTCAGCCTGGCCGTATCGATTTTCGATCCGCATAAGCGAAGACAGTCGGCGATTGCGGCGGCTTGGGCGCGGGCTCTGCTCGGGATCGGCGGCGTAAAGGTGCAGGTGGAGGGTCTCGAGAAGATCTCGAAGGACGGAAGCTATATTTTCGTTTCGAATCATCTGAGCTACATGGATACGCCGGTGGCGCTGGCGAATATTCCGGTGCAGTTCCGTTTTTTGGCCAAGCGCGGGCTTTTTCAGATTCCGTTCCTGGGATGGCACCTGGCGCGGGCGGGTCATATCCGGGTTCCGAGGGGAGACGCGCGGGCGGCGGTAAAGACGATGACGCTGGCTGCGCAGGTGGTGCGGGAGCAAGGCATTTCGCTGCTGATTTTTCCCGAAGGCGGACGGTCGCGCAACGGGGAGATGGGCGCGTTCAAGGAAGGCGCGGCGCTGATCGCGATTCGAGCCGGGGTTCCGCTGGTGCCGGTGGGATTGAAAGGCACGCGCGAAGTGCTGCCGTTCGGGTCCGGGAACATTCGACGCGGGCTGGTGAAAATGCGGATCGGCGATCCCATACTTACGCGGGAAGCATCGGAGCGAGACCGAATGCGGCTGACGGAAGAAGCGCGCCAGCGGATCGCGGCGCTGCTCGAGGAACAAACCATTTCCGTCTAACTCGAGAACAGGCGATCGAAGAGCTCGCGATTGCGATTTTGGATGATGGAGAGCTGGACTTTGACGGCCTGGCGCGTGAGGTGTTCGGGAATCCAGCGGTGCACCAGTTGGGTGAGCAAGGCGAGCTGGGATTCCGAATTCGGCAAACTGCCTTCGGCGTGGCCGGACCAGACGCGCAGGCCGTGATCCATGGCGCGATAAAACGTGGCGGCGTCGCGCAGGAACTCGGCGTCGGCGCGCTCGAGGTGGCCCATGGCTTCGATGATGTCGATGCGCGCGGGAGTGTTCAGCACCTTGTAGAAAATGCCCGCGCTCTTAAGGCGGAGATAGAGCAAGGAAAAATCGATGTCGTAGAATCCGCCGAGGCCGGCCTTGAGCGGATGGCCCTGGCCCTGCTCCTTTTGGAGGCGCATGCGCATTTGCCGCAGGTCTTTTTTCGAACGGCCGCTCTGTCCGTACCTGCGCCAATCCACCTGCTGCAATTCGTTGAGGAACGCGGTGGCGCGGTCGAGATCGCCGGCGACGGCGCGGGCCTTCATGTAGGCGATGCCTTCCCACGCTTCGGCGTTCTTGGCGAAATATTCCATATAGGACGCCTCGGACTGGACCAAGGCGCCCGCGCTTCCGTTGGGACGCAGCCGTGTATCGACGCTGAACATTAAACCGGCGCCGGTATAGGCGGTAAGCAGATCGATCATGCGGCTTGCCACGCGGGTCCAAAGCACGTGTTCGTCATGGTCCTGATCGGGCACGACGAAGACCAGATCTGCGTCGGAAGCGAGATCGAACTCGCGCATACCAAGGCGTCCGAGCGCGATGACCATGAGTTGTTGGCGAGGCGCATATCCGGGCGCGGCCGGAGGACTGGATGCGAGCACCTGCGCGAGCGCCATCCGGTAGCAAGCGGCGACGGCGGCGTCGGCCAGGTCCGAGGTCATTTGGAGAGTATCGAAGACCGGAGAGCGGAGGCACATGCTGGCGGACTGAATTCGAAACATCTCGCGCCGGAAAAACGCGCGCAGAAGGCCGATGTCGTCCAGACGGGCGGCCGTTTCCACGTAGGAGTTCGCGGGGGCGGCGGGAAGCCGGCTCAATTCTTCCATCAACTCGGGGGCGCGGATCAGCTCTTCGGAGAAGTAGGGGCTATGCTCGAAAATATCGAGGGTGTCGCGGGCCACGGCGCCGTTGGAATTCAAGAAATCGAGCCAGGCGGCATTGGGCGCGACCTTTTCCATGAAGTGCTCAAAGGCGCCCGCGCCACGGCGGAGCTCAGTTCGAGAAACCACCTGGCCGAGTTCCGGAGCGCGCTGATCGAGAAAGCGGGCGAGGTTGGCGGTAGACGACTGGAGGTCGTCGGGGGGATCCAATTCCGCGGGCGCGTCGGGAGCCAGGTTGTAGTAAGTGGGACGGTGGCTATGGATGAGGCGCTGGTAAATTTCCTGCACGGATTCGAGATGGGCATTGAGTTCGTGCAGCAGCTTTTCGCCGGAGGGAGCGCTGCCGAGCTGCGCAATGGGCATTTTTCTCGCGAGCAAATCGAGCTCGCGGCCGGCGGAAGGCAGCGCGTGGGTCTGGCGATCCTCGGCGAATTGCAAACGGTGTTCTAGGTTGCGCAGGAATCGGTAAGCGGAGACCAATCGCCCATACTCGGCGGCCGAGAGCAGGTCCTTATCGGAGAGGCGCGCGAGCGCGAGCATGGTGCCTCCGTGGCGGACCCAGGGAACTTGTCCGCCGCGCAAGCGCTGCAAGCATTGCACCAGAAACTCGATATCGCGGATGCCGCCGGGGGCGAGCTTGATATCGAAGGAATGCTTCGGCAGACGGCGCCGGCTTAATTTCTCGCTGATGCGCTCGCGGGTTGCGGACACGGCTTCGATGGCGCTGAAGTCGAGGGTGGTGGAGTAGATCAAAGGCTCGACCGCAGCGAGCAATTCGCGACCGGCTTCGGAATCGCCGGCGGCGACGCGCGCTTTAATTAACATCTGCAGTTCCCAATCGCGCGCGCGGGTTTGGTAGTAACTTTTTGCGCCGTCGAGAGAGATGCAGACCTCGCCGAGACTGCCTTCGGGGCGAAGCCGCAAATCGACCCGGTAGCACATGCCTTCGGCGGTGTAGGTGGAAAGCAGCTCGGTGTACTGATTGGCGACTTTCTTGAAGAATTCCTTGTTCGAGATTGGATTGGGTCCGTCGGTCTCGCCGTTGGCCTGATAGACGAACAAGAGGTCGATGTCGGAGCTGTAGTTGAGCTCGCGGCCGCCGAGCTTTCCGAGAGCGACCACGGACATGCCGCAATCGCGCAACTGGCCGTTCGCGTCGAGATACTTGGGGTGGCCGTGGCGAGCGGTGAGTTCGGCGCGGATGTGCTGGTAGCTGACGTCGAGGATGGCGTCGGCCAGATTGGACAGCTCCTCGGTGGTTTCGGGAAGCGCGCACAGTCCGAGGACATCGCGAACCAGGATTCGCAAAATCTGCTGGCGGCGGAAAAGCGCGAGCGTCAGCGCAACGGGGACTCGGGCGGACTGTCGCTGAAGGACGGACTCCAGGCGTTGTTCGTATTCGGGGGCCAAGAGTGCGCGATCCAGGTCGGCGAGCTGTTCGATCCATTGCGGGTTTTGCAGGATCTCTTCGGAGAGGAAGCGGCTGTAGGAGAAGACTGCGACGAGGTGTTGCAGGCGCGGCTGCGATTGCGCGAGTTTTTGGAACTCGTCCGGCTTCTGCTGATGCAAGGCGGCGAGGTAGTGAACGGCGGCGTCGGGATCGGCGGTGGAGACGAGCAGCGTTTCGATGTAGGTTTGGACGGCCTGAGGGAGATCGCCGAGCAGCGCGGCCAATTCACCCTGCGCCCGCCGGGGTTGGCGGAACGAGATGCTTTCGAGCAGACTTGCCATGCGCAGTTAGACGACGTGGTCCACTAATGAGATTATATCGCGCGGGCGCAAGATTCCAGAATTCAGAACGCGGGCGTAGAAACCGCCGAGGCCCCAACGAGGCGAGGAAGGGTCGCCGGCTTGTACTTTCGGATCGTAGACGGCGCGCTGGATGAGGGGGCCGTACACGCTGAGCGTGTCGCAGGGGGCGCGCAATTTGGTGAGTTCCAGCGTGACTGCGCCCGCGCGATAACGCTGGCCCACGCGCATTTGGCGACGATCGAGACCGAGGGTGGTGAGGTTCTCGCCGAGCGCGCCGGGATAGAGCGGGAAACCTTGGGCGACGAGCTCGCCGATGGCTTCCGAAGCGAGGAGGAGCAGGGCTTGATTGGGCGCGCCGTGAATTTGCGGATGCGCCCAGGAATCGCCTTGGATGCCTGCGGGGGTGACGGTGGCTTCGGGGATTGGCCGTTTGGGGATGCCGCCGGGAGAGACATTGATTTGAACAATCGAACCCGTCATTGTTTTAAGCTTACGGTTTTCGGGGCGGCGCTGCCATTGGCAGTGAAATGGAGAGCGGTTTCGAGTTTTTCGTTCGCCGGTTCCGGCTGAATGACTGGATCGGCGGCGATCGGGGATGGGATGGGAGCGCGGCGGCCGGCGGGCCTGGGTTCGTTTTGCAAGATTTGCTTGCGGGGCGGCGGGACGCGGGGCGCGGCGGCGGAGGATTTGCGGACGGCTTGGACCTGGAGTAAGTTGCGGAGAGCGCGGGAGTAGGCGCGCTCGAGACGGGCCTCGGTACGACTGATCGACGAGAGGCAATCGGTGGCGGCGAGCGCGCGGAAGGCGAGGGTGAGGCGCGCGATTTCTTGTGCCGGGTACTCGGTGTCGAGCCGGGCTTCCTGCTCTTGCATTTTCTGGGCGAGGAATTCGGTTTCGACAGCCCAGAGACGTTCCTGACGCCATTTCGCGGCGGCCATTTCCTGGATGAGATCGAGCTCGATCTGGCCGACAGGTTGGAAGTGCTGGACGTAGGAATCGAGCATCTGTCGATACTCGTCGGGATCTTCGTTGGGAAGGACGAGGGTTTGGGCGGTGAGTCCATGCTTGATGGCGTTCATGGAGGATTTCCTGCGGCCCTCGCCGGTCTTGGGGCCCCGGGATTTTGCGCCGTTGGCACGGGCGGTTTCGATTTTGCGAATGGAAGGCATTTGTGGTGAGGGTAGCGGACGGTTTCGATGGGAGGCGCCGGGTTGCGGGGAAGTGGCGGGCTGGAAGGGGATTGAGGCGGGGCGGGCGCGTGACCGAGAATGAGTCATGCAAGCTGGCAGGCTCACGGAGGCGGGGATACCGGTGATCGAAACGGAGCGGCTTTTGTTGCGCGGGCATCGGCCCGACGATTTCAAGGACTCGTCGGCAATGTGGGGCGATCCCGTGGTTACGCGGTACATCGGCGGCCGGCCATTTTCGAGCGAGGAGGTTTGGGCGCGGTTGTTGCGCTACGCCGGGCACTGGGCGTGGCTGGGTTTCGGATATTGGGTGATGGAGGTAAAGGCGACGGGCGCGTTTGCGGGCGAACTGGGATTCGCCGATTACAAGCGAGACATTGTGCCGTCGATAGAAGGCATACCGGAAGCGGGCTGGGTGCTCGCGCCGGCGTCGCAGGGCAAGGGGTACGCGACGGAAGCGGTTCGCGCCGCGCTCGGCTGGGGCGATCAACGATTCGGAGGGGCGCGGACGGTGTGCTTGATTCATCCCGAGAATCGGGCGTCGCTGCGGGTGGCGGAGAAGTGCGGGTATCGGGAATTGCAACGGACTACTTACAAGGACCACGCGACGATTTTGTTCGAGCGGGTGGCGGGGACGACGCGCGGCTAGGAGGAGTTGTCCGCGGCCGGCGGCGGCTCGAACGCGCTCAGGTAATCCGCCAAGGTGGCGTCCAATCGCTCAAAAAGCAAGTTGTTCAAGCTCTCTGTTTCCAGCCGTGCTTGCGATTCCTGCAAGGCGCGGATGTAGGCGGGCCGGTCTTCGGGGCGCACCGCAATCGGCGGGTAGCCGCCCCGAATAAGAATCAGGTTCATCAAGAGCCGCGCGGTGCGTCCGTTGCCGTCGTTGAATGGGTGGATGTCAACCAGGCGGCGATGCGCGGTAAAGGCGGCCTCGGGCGTATTTGGGGATACGGCCAGCCACTTGGCGAAATCGCCCATCAGCGCTGGAATTTCCGCCGGGGACGGAAAGTCATGGCGGCCTGCGTCGGTGCGAACGTAGCGGGCCAGATCGGCATAGCGTCCGGCGATATCGGGCCGCGAGCGCTGGACGACGAGCCGGTGAAGATTGCGCACGTCGCTTTCGGTCAACGGGGAGTTTTCGCGGGCCAACTCGCGGATGTAGCGGATGGCGTCGTAATGATCGATAGCTTCCAGGTGATCTTTGAGCGGCTTGCCGCCGATAGTAACGCCTTGTTCGATCACCAGGGTGGTTTCGACCGGGCCGAGCGTGTTGCCTTCGATCGCGTTCGACGTGTAGGTGATTTCAATGTCGTAGTAATGTTCAAGATTGCGCAGCGCCTCGGGCGGCAAGGGGCGCAGCAGGTCGAGCCGGTTTTTCTTATCGTCAACCGCGTTATGCAACGTCATCTAGTGGAGCCTTCGTCCCTGCTTCCATGGAACCACGGATGCATCGGCTCAGGTTCTGACGGTAGGACCGGGCCGCTACGGTTCCGGGCGATCGAAGTTTACCAGGCCGTCGCGATAATCGATGGTCAGGGTGAACAGATCAAGGACGGGGAGGCCGAGGAAGCCCGAGATTTGGGTTCCGATGCGGCGGCTCTGTTCCCACATGTCGAAGGACGTCATCCCCAGGCTCTTCTGGCGGAAGCCCGCGAATTCGACGAACACGTTGCCGGTTTTGTAAACGTCGGACACCTTGCCGTTGATGCCCGTGATGCCGTGCCTATCGTCGCGCATCAGTTTGCCGACCTCCTCTGCCATTTCATAAGAGAGGTAGCTCGAGTCGGCGCCGGTGTCGATCACGAAGAGCACCTGTCGCGAACCGCTGACGCTGGTGGGGAGCAGGAGAATGTGGCCGAATCGAAAGATGGGCGAGTAGCCCCGCAGCTGGGGCGGGAGGGCTCGATCCTGCAGCTCGTCGCCTTTCGCGGAGTCGCCTGGGAGCGGCGCGAGACGGAGCTTTCTAGCCTTGAAATCGAGCGTGACCAGGAATTGCGCGAAAACGTCGGAACCGATGAGGCCGTCGGCCGAGCCGATCGAATCCTGATCGGAAACCTGGACCAGGGCATCGCGGAACTCGAGATCGCCGATGCGGGCGCGGGCGGCGATACCGCGAGATCCGCCCGACAGCTTGGCATTGCTACCGATACCGGCGAGGCTGGCCGGGGCCAGGCGCGTCACACCGGCTCTTTGGGCCACGCGGAGCGGGATCACGAATCCGGTTGCGCCGGTATCGAGCACCAGTCGCAAGGGAGTTTCGTTCAGGGTGACTTCGAGGCCGTAGTAGCGGGTGCGGGTGGGGCTGGTCAAAGCGGCTAGCGGGATCTCGGCACTTCGAGGCGGCGTGGCGAGGACGTTGACGCTGCGGCCGGCGAGCGCGCGATAGAACTGCAAATGGTTGCGCAGGTTTTCGAGTTCGCGGGCGTCGCGGGAGGGATCGAGCGTGGCGATAGATTTCTCGATAGCGTCGATATGGGCTTGGCCTTGCAGGCGGACGGCCCAGTCGCGAAGGATGCGGGGCTCCTTGGGGTCGAGCTCGTGGGCGCGCTGGATGTTTTGGGCGGCGGTTTTGTAGCGCGAGGTGCATTCGGCGACGCGCGCGAGTCCCCACCAAGCCAGGGCGAAATTGGGATCGAGTTTGGCGGCTTTCTGGAATTCGGATTCGGCTTGAGAGAATTCGCCGCGTCGGAACAGAACTTCGCCGGCGAACTCGTGCGCGGCGGGGGAATCGGGAGCTTCGGCCAAGGCCTGCTGGCCCAATTTCCAGGCGGTGGAGATTCCGTCGTTGAGTAACGCCTTGCGGGCAATGGCGAGCGTGTTGTCGACGGGCGCGGCGCGCAGGGCCAATGCGAGGCAGAAGAGGGCGAGACGCCAAGGAATTTTCACGGAGCCCTGGAATCAAGTTTGGCACAACGTATTCAGGCGACGGAGGTGGGGACGAGTTCATCGACATGGCGGAGGGAGGGAAAAATCCAGGACCAAAGCAGGACGATGGCGATGGTCCCGAATCCGCCGAGGACTACCGCCGGGATGGTTCCGAACCATTGCGCGGTGAGGCCGGATTCGAATTGGCCGACTTCGTTGGACGCGCCGATGAAGAGCATATTCACCGCGCCGACGCGGCCGCGCATGGCGTCGGGAGTGGCCAACTGGACCAGCGTCTGACGCACGAAGACGCTGACCATATCGCACGCGCCGCTGAGGACCAGAGCGGCGAGCGAGAGCGCGAGGTTGCGCGACAATCCGAAAACGACGGTGAAGACGCCGAAGCCGAATACGCAGCACAGCATGGTGAGACCGGCGCGGTGGCGGAGCGGGGAATGCGCGAGCAGGATGG
>Ga0302325_10020735_pt1 | contig 13773 bp, 13 predicted proteins | sample Palsa_T0_2_FD_201948 | JGI IMG/M metagenome (GOLD analysis project Ga0302325, IMG submission 201948) | Peat permafrost microbial communities from Stordalen Mire near Abisko, Sweden - Palsa_T0_2 | ecosystem: Environmental > Terrestrial > Soil > Palsa > Peat permafrost | place: Sweden: Abisko... | reverse complement strand
CACGATGATCGGTTGACCATTGGCCGGGTGCAGAATGTTGTTGGTCGACATCATCAAGACGCGCGCTTCAAGCTGCGCTTCGAGCGACAGCGGCACGTGGACCGCCATTTGGTCGCCGTCAAAGTCAGCGTTAAACGCCGCGCAAACCAGCGGATGAAGCTGGATCGCCTTGCCTTCGATCAGCACCGGCTCGAACGCCTGAATGCCGAGGCGGTGCAACGTCGGCGCGCGGTTGAGCAGCACCGGATGCTCGCGGATGACCTCATCGAGAATATCCCAAACCTCGGGCTTCTCCTTCTCGACGAGCTTCTTCGCCTGCTTGACAGTGGTGGACAGACCCTTGGCGTCGAGGCGCGAGTAGATGAATGGTTTGAACAGTTCGAGCGCCATCTTCTTTGGCAAGCCGCACTGATGCAGCTTGAGCTCGGGACCGACCACGATCACCGAACGGCCGGAATAGTCGACGCGCTTGCCGAGCAGGTTCTGGCGGAACCGGCCCTGCTTGCCTTTGAGCATGTCGGCAAGCGACTTCAACGGACGCTTGTTGGCGCCAGTGATGACGCGGCCGCGCCGCCCGTTATCGAACAGCGCATCGACGGCCTCCTGCAACATCCGCTTTTCATTGCGGATGATGATGTCAGGAGCGCGCAGCTCAATGAGCCGCTTCAGGCGGTTGTTGCGGTTGATAACGCGCCGATAGAGGTCGTTCAGATCGGACGTAGCGAAACGGCCGCCATCGAGCGGCACCAACGGACGCAGATCCGGCGGGATCACCGGCACGTGCGTCAGAATCATCCATTCGGGCTTGTTGCTCGACTGGGTGAACGCCTCGATTAGCTTCAATCGCTTGGCGAGCTTCTTCGGCTTCAACTCGGAGGTCGACTCGGCAATCTCCACGCGCAGATCCGCAGCCATCTTTTCCAGGTCGAGCGCCTTGAGCATCTCGCGGATCGCTTCCGCGCCGATCATGGCGGTGAAGCTGTCGGCGCCGAACTCGTCCTGCGCCTTGACGTATTCCTCTTCGGACAGAAGCTGGCGATCCTTGAGCGGAGTGAGGCCCGGCTCAAGCACGACGTAGTATTCAAAATAGAGGATGCGCTCGAGGTCTTTCAGCGTCATGTCGAGCAGAAGACCGATGCGGCTCGGCAGCGACTTCAAGAACCAGATGTGCGCCACCGGGGCGGCGAGCTCGATATGGCCCATACGCTCGCGCCGCACGCGGCTAAGCGTGACTTCCACCGAGCACTTTTCGCAGATGATGCCCTTATACTTCATGCGCTTGTACTTGCCGCACAAGCACTCGTAGTCCTTGATCGGTCCGAAGATGCGCGCGCAGAACAGACCGTCGCGCTCAGGCTTGAAGGTCCGGTAATTGATGGTCTCCGGCTTTTTGATCTCGCCGTACGACCAGGACAAAATCTTCTCAGGACTCGCGATTGAAATCCGGATCTGGTCGAAAACCTGAGCCGGCACCTGCGGGCTGAAAAGATTCATAAGCTCTTGGTTCATCGTCTTCTCCGCTTGCCGACCGTGTCGGCCGCTGTCTGACCTTTAGGGTGCGCGGGCTAAAAGCCCGCGCACAACTGATCGTGTTATTCAGCCGCTTCAGCTACGCCGCCTTCACCGCCGCGCTGCTGCTTGGAATTGTGCAGATCGACGTTGAGGCCGAGCGAACGCATTTCCTTGACCAGCACGTTGAAGCTTTCCGGGATACCAGCCTCGAACGTGTCCTCGCCGCGCACGATCGCTTCGTACACCTTGGTGCGGCCGGCGACGTCGTCCGACTTCACCGTCAGCATTTCCTGCAAGGTGTAAGCTGCGCCGTAGGCTTCGAGCGCCCAGACCTCCATTTCGCCGAAACGCTGACCGCCGAACTGCGCCTTGCCGCCCAGCGGCTGCTGGGTGACGAGGCTGTAGGGACCGATCGAACGGGCGTGGATCTTGTCGTCCACTAAATGGTGCAGCTTGAGCATGTAGATGTGCCCAACTGTGACCTTGCGGTCGAACGTATCACCGGTGCGCCCGTCGTAGAGCGTCACCTGGCCGGAGTGATCGAGACCGGCGAGATCGAGCATGTGCTCAATGTCCGCCTCTTTCGCACCGTCAAACACCGGCGTCGCAATCGGAACGCCATGACGCAGATTGGTGCCGAGCTCCATCAAGCCTTTGTCGTCAAGCGACTTGATAGTCTCGTCCTCGCCATAGACCTTCTTCAACAGCTCCTTGAGGGGCTTTGAGTCCTTCTTGCCGTTGTAGAGGTCGACCGCGGCGCCGATCTTCAAGCCGAGGCCGGCGCAGGCCCAACCGAGATGGGTCTCGAGGATCTGACCGACGTTCATGCGGCTCGGCACGCCGAGCGGATTGAGCACGATGTCGACTTGCTGTCCGTCAGCGAGGAACGGCATGTCCTCGACCGGCACGATCTTCGACACCACGCCCTTGTTGCCGTGGCGGCCGGCCATCTTGTCGCCGGGTTGGATTTTGCGCTTCACCGCGACGAAGACCTTGACCATCTTCATCACGCCGGGCGGCAACTCGTCACCGCGTTGCAGCTTCTCGACCTTGTCGAGGAAGCGCTGTTCAAGACGCTTCTTCGATTCGTCATACTGCTTACGGATGGCTTCGATCTCCGCCATGATCTTGTCGTTCGGCGAAGCGAACATCCACCATTGCGCCCGCGGATATTCGTCAAGAATGGCCCGCGTGATCTTGGTGTCTTTCTTGAAGCCTTTCGGACCGGCAATGCCTTGCCGCCCTTCGAGCAACTCGGCGAGACGGCCGTAGACGTTACGGTCGAGGATTGCCTGCTCGTCGTCGCGGTCTTTGGCGAGCCGCTCGATCTCCTCGCGTTCGATCGCGAGCGCGCGCTCGTCCTTATCGACGCCGTGACGATTGAACACGCGCACTTCGACGATAGTGCCTTGTACGCCGGGCGGCACCCGCAACGACGTGTCGCGCACATCGGAGGCCTTTTCGCCGAAGATGGCGCGCAGAAGTTTTTCTTCCGGCGTCATCGGGCTTTCGCCCTTCGGCGTGATCTTGCCGACGAGAATATCACCGGCGCGGACTTCGGCGCCGATATAGACGATGCCGGCTTCGTCGAGGTTCTTCAGCGTCTCTTCCGAAACGTTCGGAATGTCGCGTGTGATCTCCTCAGGGCCAAGCTTGGTGTCGCGAGCCATCACTTCGAATTCTTCGATGTGGATCGAAGTGAAGACGTCGTCTTTCACGATCCGCTCGGAGAGCAAGATCGAGTCTTCGAAGTTGTAGCCGTTCCACGGCATGAACGCGACCAGCACATTCCGGCCGAGAGCAAGCTCGCCGAGATCGGTCGACGGACCATCGGCAATGATGTCGCCCTTCTTGACCTGATCGCCCACTTTCACCAGCGGACGCTGGTTGATGCAGGTGCTCTGGTTCGAGCGCTGGAACTTCATCAGCCGATAGATGTCGACGCCCGGCTTGGTCGGATCCTGCTCGTCGGTGGCACGAATAACGATACGGGTAGCATCCACCTGATCGACCATGCCGGTGCGGCGCGCCGCGATGGCGGCGCCGGAGTCCCGGGCAACGACACCTTCCATGCCGGTGCCGACGAACGGCGCCTCGGCGCGAACCAGCGGCACCGCTTGGCGCTGCATGTTCGAGCCCATCAGCGCGCGGTTAGCGTCATCGTTCTCAAGGAACGGAATGAGCGCCGCGGCGACCGAAACAAGCTGCTTCGGCGACACGTCCATGAAGTCCACCTTATCCGGCGGGATAAGCTGGACGTCACCCGCATGCCGGACGACGACGAGGTCATCGGTAAAGCGGCCCTTGGGATCGACTGTCGAGTTCGCCTGCGCGACCGTGTAACGACCCTCCTCCATCGCCGAGAGATAGATGACCTCGTCGGTGACGCGCCCGTCTTTCACTTTGCGATAAGGGGTCTCCACGAAGCCGTATTTGTTCACCCGCGCGAAAGTAGCGAGCGAGTTGATCAAGCCGATATTCGGCCCTTCCGGCGTCTCGATCGGGCAGATACGGCCGTAATGGGTCGGATGCACGTCGCGCACCTCGAAGCCGGCCCTTTCACGGGTAAGTCCGCCCGGACCAAGCGCCGAGAGACGACGCTTGTGTGTAATCTCCGATAGCGGATTGGTCTGATCCATGAACTGCGAAAGCTGCGAGGAGCCGAAGAACTCGCGCACCGCGGCAGCCGCCGGCTTGGCGTTGATCAGGTCCTGCGGCATCACAGTGTCGATATCGACCGAGGACATGCGTTCTTTGATCGCTCGTTCCATGCGCAACAGGCCGACGCGATACTGATTTTCCATCAGCTCGCCGACCGAGCGTACCCGACGATTGCCGAGATGATCGATGTCGTCGATCTCGCCCTTGCCGTCACGGAGATCGACCAGCGTCTTGATCACCGCAAGGATATCTTCCTTGCGCAGGATACGCATGGTGTCCGGCGCATCGAGATCGAGACGCATGTTCATCTTGACGCGACCGACCGCGGAGAGGTCGTAACGTTCCGAGTCGAAGAACAGCGAGTTGAACATCGTCTGCGCCGTGTCGACCGTCGGCGGTTCGCCAGGACGCATGACTCGATAGATGTCGAATAGCGCCTCCTCGCGCGCCATGTTCTTGTCGATGGCAAGCGTATTGCGGATGTAAGCACCGACATTGACGTGATCGATGTTGAGCAGCGGCAATTCCTTGTAGCCGAGATCGACCAAGCCCTTGAGCGGCGTCTTTCCGAGATTGATGTCCCACTCGCCGTCTTTACGCTCCGTGCCGGTAACTTCATCGCCAGCCTCGGCATAGATCTCGCCAGTCTTAACGTTGACGAGATCCTCGGCAAGGAATTGTCCGATCAATTCCACATCGGACAGCCGCAGCGCCTTCAGCCCTTTCTCAGCAAGTTGCCGCGCCTGACGTACCGTCAGCTTCTTGCCGGCTTCCAGCACGACCTTGCCGGTGTCGGCATCGACGAGATCGTTGATCGCCTTGTAACCGCGCAACCGGTTGGCATCGAACGGCACGCGCCAGCCGTCCTTGGTGCGTTTGTAGGGCACCTGCTTGTAGAAGGTGTTGAGGATCTCTTCGCCGTTCATGCCGAGCGCATAGAGCAGCGACGTCACCGGGATTTTGCGGCGGCGGTCGATACGGGCATAGACGATGTCCTTGGCGTCGAATTCGATGTCGAGCCAGGAGCCGCGATACGGGATGATACGGGCGGCAAACAACAGCTTGCCGGAGGAATGGGTCTTGCCCTTGTCGTGATCGAAGAACACGCCGGGCGATCGGTGCATCTGAGAAACGATGACGCGCTCGGTGCCGTTGACGATGAACGTACCGTTGTTGGTCATGAGCGGAATGTCGCCCATGTAGACATCTTGTTCTTTGATGTCCTTGACCGACTTGGCGCCAGTCTCTTCGTCGATATCGAATACGATCAGGCGCAGCGTCACCTTGAGTGGCGCGGCGTAGGTCATGCCGCGCTGGCGGCACTCGTCAACGTCGTATTTGGGTGGTTCGAACTCGTATTTGACGAATTCGAGCATCGAGGTGGACGAGAAGTCCGAAATCGGAAAAACCGATTTGAACACGGCTTGCAGGCCCTCGTTGGGCCGGCCGCCTTGCGGCTCTTCGACCAGCAGGAATTGATCGTAGGACGCCTTTTGAACCTCAATGAGGTTCGGCATCTCCGCGACTTCCTCGATTTTTCCGAAAAACTTCCGAACGCGCTTCCGACCAATGAACGTCTGCGCCATCATGTCCTCTCGCTCAATCATCCTTCAGGCTCGAGCCTGGCGACTCAAACCAACACGCTCGCTCTCCTCCGGCCTTCGGCCTTCGGCCTTCGGCCTTTTGCGGCCGAAACCAGCGAGAGCGAGGTACCAAGGCGATCAAGACGACTCTCCGAAAGGCCGCAATCCATCGCGACCGTCCGGACAGGCGTCACACGCCCTATTTTCCTGTGATTCGGCCGATTTACCGAATCACATCGCCGCAAGAGGGCGATTTAGAGGATTTCAGGGCCCAGCCACTGAAATCACGGGTATTTTTGAGGTCCCGGAGCGATCCGCCCTCCGGGACCACCGTTAAATAGGTATTTCTTACTTAAGCTCAACCTTTGCGCCGACCTTTTCGAGTGTCGCCTTGATCTTGGCGGCTTCGTCCTTGTTGACGCCTTCCTTAACCGGCTTCGGGGCGCCCTCAACCAGGTCCTTAGCCTCCTTGAGGCCGAGGCCGGTAATGGCGCGGACTTCCTTAATGACCTCGATCTTCTTCTCGCCGACAGCGGCGAGAACGACCGTAAATTCGGTCTTCTCTTCGGCGGCAGGGGCCGCCGCAGCGGGGCCGGCGGCAACGGCGACGGCCGCAGCGGCCGAAACGCCCCACTTTTCTTCGAGAAGCTTCGCAAGTTCGGAGGCCTCAAGAACGGTGAGGTTCGAGAGATCGTCGACGATTTTCTGCAGATCAGCCATGACTATTGTCCTTCGGTTCGAATTTCTGATTTTGCTCGGGTTTCAGGCGGCAGCAGCGCTATCGCCGCCTTTGGCGGAATAGGCATGGACCACGCGGGCAAGCTTCGCGGCAGGGGCGTTGACCACCTGGGCGATCTTGGTCGCCGGCGCAACGATAAGGCCGACGATCTTGCCACGGAGCTCGTCGAGCGACGGCAAGGCGGCCAGCGCCTTGATCCCGTTCGGGTCGAGCGAGGTCGTTCCCATCGCTCCGCCAAGGATCACGAACTGCTCGTGGGTCTTGGCGAATTCGACGGCGGCCTTGGGAGCGGCAATCGGATCGCCGGAATAGGCGATCAGGGCCGGCCCTTTAAGCAAGGTCGCAATCGACGCGACGTCGCTGCCTTCGAGAGCGATTTTGGCGAGACGATTCTTCGCGACTTTAACGGTTGCGCCTGACTGCTTCATCTGCCGACGCAGAGTCTGCATTTGGCTGACCGTAAGACCGGAATAATGAGCAACAACGACGACCTTGGTGGTCTTGAAGACCTCACCAAGGGCTGCGATTTGCTCGCTTTTTGTCGCGCGATCCACCAGCTCTCTCCGGTTGGCGGCCCCACAAGCGGAGCCGCCGGGTTGATGCTTTGCACCCTGCCCCCCGATCGAGCTTTCGCTCTATCGGGCCATCGAGGTCAGAACCGAAGGGCAATCTGCCCTTAAGCCTTCACCCGTCTATGCAGGCCCATCTGCGATGGATTAAGCCGTTTCCGGCGCCGGCAGTCTCGGACAGGACCACACTTCAGAAAGCCGCTAAACTCAACCGGCTCTTAGGAAATCCGCGAAGGATAAAGCCAAGAGCCAGTCCCGCTTTTTGGTTTTCGAGAAGCACATAAAAGCGCGCCGACAAACGGGCCGGCACGCCCATGGCGGGTATCTAGCCGTTCGGACGGCCTTTGCCAAGCGGATTCCTCAGCAACACCGGGTGCTTTGCCGGATGGCGGGTTGCGTCATACGATCAGGCAAAAGCCTTTCAAAGCGAGGATCACCCCATGCCAGACCGTATTCTGACCACTCATGTTGGCAGCCTGATCCGTCCACCAAAGCTGATCGAGTTCTGGCGGGCGATCGAGGACCGCCAGCCATACGATGAATCGGCCTTCGAAGCCTGCCTGACCGAGTCCATCGCGGAGATCGTTCGCCAACAAGCCGAAACCGGCATCGACATTGTCAGCGACGGTGAGTTTAGCAAAGGCGTGAACTGGGCTTTTTACATCTTCAAGCGGCTGAGCGGGATTACTATCCGGCCGGCGACGCCTGAGGAAAACAAGGATCCGATGTCATCCATGCGCGGCGGCAGGGACGTCACCGCGTTTCCCGAATTCTACGCCGAATACGATGCCGCCTCGGGCCTGGGTAAAAGGCTCGGCAACCGCATCGTCGTCAACGGCCCGCTGCAATATTCGAAACAGCAAGTTTCGCGCGACATTGCCAATCTCCAGTCCGGTCTCGCCAAGGCGAAGGCCATGCACCCTTCACTGCAGGGTTTTCTGCCGGTGGTCGCCCCTGCAAGTGCGCTGCCCGGCGCCAAGCTCGAGCATTACAAGGATGAGGAAACTTTCCTGACGGCGCTCGCCGATGCTCTGCACCAGGAATACAAGGCGATTGTCGATGCCGGACTTTATGTCCAGATCGACGATGCTTTCCTGCCATACATGCACGAGCGAATGGTCCCGCCGATGTCAAACGCGGACTATCGCCGCTGGGCGCAGATGCGCGTCGATGCGCTCAATCATGCGCTGCGGGGAATCCCGGAAGAGCGCTCGCGCTATCACATCTGTTGGGGAAGCTGGAACGGCCCACATGCCTTTGATGTGCCGCTCAAGGACATCATCGATCTGGTGTTGCAAGTGAACGTCGGCCATTACTCGTTCGAGGCCGCCAATCCACGCCATGCGCACGAGTGGCGCGCGTGGGAGACCGTCAAACTGCCGCCCGGAAAGATCCTGATTCCAGGCGTCATCAGTCACGCCACCAATATCGTCGAGCATCCTGAACTGGTCGCAGAGCGCATCGTGCGGCTGGCTAAAATCGTCGGCCGAGAGAATGTCATGGGCGGCACCGACTGTGGCTTTGCACAAAGTCCATTTGCGCGACGCGTTCACCCGAGCATCATGTGGGCGAAGCTAAAAGCTCTGGTCGAAGGTGCTCGGATAGCGACCCAAGAACTTTGGGGGAGGAAGGCCGCAGCGTAGTCCATTTCATTCGTCCCGAGTGGCGAGCCCGACCAGCCAGCGACGGATGATCTTCTCATCCTCACGCGACAGCCCGGCCGACAACGAAACATCGAGTTCCACCGCCCGCTTCTTGCAGCGCAGGAGCAGAGTGCGGCCGCCCGGAGTAAGCGCCAACATCTGCACCCGACCGTGAACCGGGTGCGCGGCGCGTGCGATCAGCGCTGCGCGCTCAAGGTTAGTCACGATGCCGTGCACGGTCTGCGGTGTCAGGAGCGCAAGCCGAGCGATGTCGGCGCCGGATGCGCCCGGATAGCTGTCGAGCATGGTCAGCACGAGGAATTGCGGCGGCGTCACGCCTAGATCGGCCAAGGCGCGTTCAAGCCGCAGACGCACTGCACCCGCGCCCTGCCGCAACAAGTAGGCGAGATAGCCGTCTTCGCCACGCTTGCCTTCGCCGGCCTCCGGCACCGCGGCTGCCGCCGCGCGAGGGGCCGGTCTTCCCAATCTTGCAGATCTTGTGGTTTTCATCAGCCCCCTGATATATTATCAGTGCACTGATAATATAGACCGCGCTGACAAACAAGGATAGGACCAATGGAGATTTTTCATAAGCCACGCCTCGAATTTCAAGATTTCGCCAAGGTCGCGCCGGACGCCAACGCCGCGCTGCTAAAGCCTTCTGGAGCGGCCGAAGCCAGCGGGCTCGATAGAAGCCTCCTCGAACTCGTGAAGCTGCGAGCGTCGCAGATCAACGGCTGCGGCTTCTGCGTCTCATTTCATGTTGATGGCGCGCTGCGGCTCGGTGTTCCGGCCGAAAAGCTACACATGCTCGCGGTCTGGCGAGAGGCATCTGTTTTCGACACGCGCGAGCGCGCGGCGCTGGCGTGGACCGAAGCTCTGACGATGATTGCGGGCGGCGTGTCGGACGAGATTTATGCCACGGCATGCAAGGCCTTCTCCGACAGCGAGCTTGCCCTGTTGTCATCGACCATCGTGGCCATCAACGCCTGGAACCGGCTCGGCGTCGCTTATCGCTTCACCCCGCCCGCGCTCGCGGCACCGGCTTTGAGGGCTGCGTCATGATAGCGGCTTTCCCGCTCTCGCCATTACGAACGCGGTCGCAGTCGCCAATCTTATGGTCCTTTACCGCCTTGCTTGCCGCGGTGGCGCTGTGGCCAAGCCTGAGCGCCGCGACGCGCAGCACAGATGCGGCTGCGTCTCTGCCCTGGATTCTGTGCAATTCTACGAACGGCGAAACCGCCGCATCACGGCCGCGAACCGTCGTCAAAACCCTCCGCACAGAACCGCTCGTCACCGCGCCCGGCAAGTACATTACCGTGCAGCTCGTGCACCTGCCGCCTATGGCACTTACGCCATCCCATGTTCATGGGGGCGACGTCACCGCGTATGTGCTCAATGGCACCGTGCGTTCCGAACATGCCGGGCTTCCGGTGGCAGCGTATCACGCCGGCGAGATATTCCATGAGCCGTACGGCACGACACATGTATTCTTCGAAAACCCGAGCGCTACGGAGACTGCCGATGTGCTCGCGATCACCGTCCACGACGAAGGCGCGACGCTGACGACGTTCTTAGATTGACCGCCGCGAACCGTTCCCGCAAACGCAAAACGCGCCGTTCAAGAACGGCGCGTTTCTTTTTCGATCGTTCGACTCTCTGCCGAAAGGCAGATCGGGTTGCTTAGTGCGCCTACGCCGATGCCGGGAACAAGGTCGCCGGCTCAATCTTGACGCCGGGTCCCATGGTCGAAGAGATCGCCACGCGGTTGATGAACTGACCTTTGGCGCCTTGCGGCCGCGACTTCTGCACCGCATCGGCAAAAGCGCGGATGTTCTCGACGATTTTCTCTTCCGAGAACGAAGCCTTGCCGACGCCAGCTTGTACGATGCCAGCCTTCTCGACCCGGAACTCGACCGAGCCGCCTTTGGCGCCCTTCACCGCATTGGTGATGTCCATAGTAACGGTGCCAACCTTCGGGTTCGGCATCAGGCCACGAGGACCCAGCACCTTGCCGAGACGGCCAACCAGCGGCATCAGATCCGGGGTCGCGACGACGCGATCGAAGTCGATCGCACCGCCCTGCACTTTCTCAACCAGATCTTCCGCGCCGACGACATCGGCACCGGCGGCCTTGGCCTCATCGGCCTTGGCGCCGCGCGCGAACACTGCGACGCGCACCGAGCGGCCGGAGCCGTTCGGCAGATTGACCACACCGCGAACCTGCTGGTCGGCGTGACGCGGATCGACGCCGAGATTCATCGCAATTTCGATGGTCTCGTCGAACTTCGCCTTGGCGCGTGCCTTGACCATCTTCACCGCCTCTTGCAATGGGTAAAGCTTCTCGCGGTCGACGCCTTCACGGGCTACGGTCGTGCGTTTGCCGAGTGCCATCACTTCACCTCCAGCCCCATCGAGCGCGCGGATCCTTCGATCATGCGCATCGCCGACTCCATCGTATCGCAGTTCAGATCCTTCATCTTCTGTTCGGCAATCTCGCGCACCTGATCTTTGGTGACCGAACCCACCACATCGCGGCCAGGCGTCTTCGAGCCGCTTTCGAGCTTTGCCGCCTTCTTGAGAAAGTGCGACACCGGCGGCTGACGCATCTCGAAGGTGAACGAACGGTCGGCATAGACCGTGATGGTGACGGGGATCGGCGCGCCCTTCTCCAACTTCTGGGTCTGCGCGTTGAACGCCTTGCAGAATTCCATGATGTTGAGGCCGCGCTGGCCGAGCGCAGGACCGATCGGCGGCGACGGATTGGCCGCCCCCGCCGGTACCTGCAACTTTACGTAGCCGGTAATTTTCTTCGCCATGCTTTGCTCCTGTTAGTGGTTCCGGTTTTGACGGCTGGCGACCGCCTCACCTCCCACGGCTTCACTTCACGCTTACAACTTCTCGACTTGCCCGAATTCCAGTTCGACCGGTGTGGCGCGACCGAAGATCGAAACCGCGACCTTGAGCCGCGACCGGCCTTCGTCCACTTCCTCCACCGTACCGTTGAACGAGGCAAACGGCCCGTCGGACACACGGACCTGCTCGCCAACCTCGAAAGATACCGAGGGCTTGGGCCGTTCGATGCCTTCCTGAACCTGATGCAGGATGCGCTGGGCTTCCGCCTCCGACAGCGGCATCGGCTTGTTGTCGGAACCGAGGAAGCCGGTCACTTTCGGCGTATTCTTGATCAGATGGTAGGCGTCGTCGGTCAGCTGCATCTTCACCAGCACATAGCCGGGAAAGAACTTGCGCTCGGCATCGACCTTGCGGCCGCGCCGGACCTCGATGACCTTTTCTTTCGGAACCAGGATTTCCTCGAACAGATCGGCAAGGCCGCGTTGCTTGGCCTGCTCCCGGATCGAATCCGCAACCTTGTTCTCAAAGTTCGAATAGGCGTGGACCGCGTACCATCGGTTCGTCATGTCATGAATTCCGTATCATGATTTTGTCTTCGATAACGCTCAACCGCTGATACCGAGTAAAAAACTCACCGCGACACGCATAACCTGGTCCGACAGCAGGAAGAAAATCGACGTAACGAACACCATGACGAACACCATGATGGTGGTCACGGTTGTCTCCTTGCGGGTCGGCCAGGTGACCTTTTGGCCCTCGGCGCGCACTTCCTGCAAAAACTTGAACGGACTGATCTTCGCCATTGCTCGCACCAAATAAGCATTCCCCGCCCAGCTTTCAGGACGAGACCGACAGGCGGTTTCTTTTGGGGAATGTTCGCCGCGGAAATCCGTCATCCGGGCCGCTTGCGATGGCAGCTTCCTACTGCTCCCCGGCGACACCGTCAAGCGGAACCCAGGGGCCCTTTTGAGCCAATCCGAGGCATTAACCGCTATGCGCGGGGCGAATTAGCCCAATGCAGCCATGATCCTCGATCACTCGCCCTCGATACTTTATTGATCCCCTCAAGGGCGCCAAGGAGAAGAAACAAGATGTCTTTCGATATCGATACGACGCTCTGGGTATTGATGGGTATTGCGGTGCTTTTTGTGGCTTGCGGCTGCATTTTGACCGCTCCGACCGAGACCTTTCGGCAGCGTAACTAGTAATACTGACGTCCGCCGTCGCTACCCTTCCCAAAAATTAAGGACAAAATCGCGAAAGACGCTTGCTTTCGCGGTGTTCTAGTATCGGGCGGCCAGCAGCCGCCGGCGGCTCATAGCAGGCAAAGGGACGCCGAAAGGGTGTCTGCTTATAAATCAGCCACCCGATCCGGCGGGTCCAGCTTCCCCTGAGACATTTTGCACTCGTCCTGCGACGTTCAATCACGGAGGTGTTTGGGCGCAACCGTGGTTGACTTGTTGTAACGGCGACCTGGGAGAGACGACATGGAAATCGACGCTGGGCTCTGGATGCTTTTTGTCTGCATAATCGGCCTCATCACCTGCGGCTGCATCATGACCGCGCCGAAAATGGCGTTGCAGGATTTAAGCGCCGCGCGGCAATCAACGCCCCAGAAGCACTGAGCGGGCACGAGCGGCTGTAACAAGCCTGACTTACCGGGATCGCGGAGCCTGGCAGGAGTGGAGGGACTCGAACCCCCAACCCCCGGTTTTGGAGACCGGTGCTCTAGCCATTGAGCTACACTCCTAGGCGTCCGCGGCGGTGTCATGCCCCCTGCCGTGCAAAGTGTCCAGCCTGTGTTGCTAAAGCTCAAAGGCCGAAGGCTTTGCGCCGCCTAGGCATGGATTGGAGCGGGTGAAGGGAATCGAACCCTCGTCATAAGCTTGGAAGGCTGACGGATAGTTGTTGGAAAACAACGCGGGTTGAAACTTTTTCGGTGCTCTGAAAGGCCCCAATAACCCGAAAGTTGAAACTCATCGGCGCGGCGGTCAGCCGTAGATGACAGCGAGAAGCAAGCCAACGAGCCCGAGAACAACCAATAGCAGCCACGAAAGCCAAAAGTTGCGCCAGGTCAAAATACGCCCCCGCCCTTCTTCCAGATCGGCCGAAATTCGGGATAGCTTGTTTCTGCCTGACGATCAGTGGATTTTATTACATATCCCCTATAGTGACTGCCTAGCGGCTGGCTTTCGGGCGCGACACCGGGT
>Ga0302325_10020733_pt1 | contig 13774 bp, 20 predicted proteins | sample Palsa_T0_2_FD_201948 | JGI IMG/M metagenome (GOLD analysis project Ga0302325, IMG submission 201948) | Peat permafrost microbial communities from Stordalen Mire near Abisko, Sweden - Palsa_T0_2 | ecosystem: Environmental > Terrestrial > Soil > Palsa > Peat permafrost | place: Sweden: Abisko... | reverse complement strand
ATTCATCGTGTGTACCCTCGGAACATATTTTTTCTGGGCTCGAAAACCTATGGACGTTATTAATGCTATTGCCTTGGTGCCGAACGTATCTCTTCAGAAGATACTCGAAAAAGCAGGAGACGAAGCAAAAGAGGCCTATTATTGTACTCCACTGGATTTTATTGGCCGTGAATTGTCTCCTTGGGCACTGTATTGGACGTATTGGGTGAATATATTGGGTAAATTCTGCAGCCTTTTCAGACACACTTCGCACAAGATCCGGGACGACAACTTCCTACCTATTTCCTCGGCAGCTACCTTTGTCCTTTTCCTCTCCCAGATCGCCTACGCTGCTATTCACATCTGCGGTTGGAACATACATTTCCCTACTGCAACCGAAAGACTCCTTTGGCGTATCTCATCTCTCGCTATAATGGTCAGTATCTTGAGCTATTGGTTGGTAGAAGGATTTACATGGCGGATCCACCCGGCAATCAAGAATTACATAGACAAACGAAGAGCTCGAGTACATGGAAAAGATTTGGAGCAATATTCCGACCCCGACCTACCCCAGACGAGATATCAGAAATTCGCGGCCAAACTTAGAAACAACTCAAACAGGGACGATCACGCCTTAGATGTCCCACTCAAAGCTATATTACCCATGTGTATGCTGGGAGCGTTCTACTGTACAAGTAGAGCATATATCTTGTTAGAGGATCTCCTCAGCCTGCGCGCACTTCCCGCAACTGCTTACCAGTCTATTGATTGGTCAGGATTTATACCACATTTCTGATAGTCTTCGATGAAACTGGAGCCTGCATTGTGGAGGGCATTAAGCAAGTTCTTTTGGTGGGGTGTTTGACGGTGGGAAATGGGATCGATCTGTCGATGACGGTGAAGGGGGGTACTACTACAATCCAAGATAGAATGACACGCCATATACTCCACTTAGGTACTTATCCTGACTGAGTCTCCCAAGTCGACACAGTCCCCCACATTGTCTTGGTATCCCGAGCATTGGAAATATATCAACTCGCCTGTTCCCAATCTAAAATCCCGCATGGATCTGCAAATCATAATTGCACCGCGGTCGTCCTTGGACCTCAAAGTCGTCCGTATCACTTATTTGACATCTTCAAGGGGTAGACCCTTTCTCTCCTGGCACGAGACATTTTATATGTCTTTCAAATGCGAACTCCGCCAAATTTTTATTTACATATCTGCAAAGGAAACTATGAAGCCGTTTACGGAATATTTAATTGTAATTTCTGCAGAGCCAGCGATTGTATGGCGGCCTGTGTCCCTTGATAACCCCAGTACGTTGGTAAAATTGATGTTGCGATGACCAATACCCCCCAAAACGCGAAGAATATACTAACCCAGGTCGTATACCAACTAAATCTGTCCCTGTATCCCGGCTGTAGCAATTCTGTAATCTTTTGAGGCTTCCAATCTGCCATTTGTTTCTGAAGAACAGCGAGATGTCCACAATAGAAATCGAAATGGGTGTACATGGGCACTTGACCTTGGAAAAATAAAGACCAGGCAGGAATAACGACACATCGACCATCAGGAACAGCCCGGGTTCCTGCCACAGTCTTGATTACTATTGGTCCTTCCTCCTTGGTGGCTATGTAGAGCGTGGCTCCATATTGTTTGTAAAGGTTCTCTGCTATTTTCAGAGACGCTGGATCGCGGGTAAACAGAAGCGCATAAGTACGAAGGATCTCGTCGTAGATGTGGTCCGCTTGCAATGCACTGAGTCAGAAGAGCCTGGGAAGACCGTTACCTGCCAAGAGTAAGAGTTTGAACGTTGCGTGTCCGGGATATAATGGCTTCGCTCCACGCTCTGCCCAAAGATCGGGACCCTCCCAAAATACCCTCAGTTTCCCAGTACTACTTAATGTGAGATGTTCCTCAGGTGTTGTCGATAACTCGATTTTATAAGGACCAGAATTAATGAAATAGGCCTTCATCTCTTCCAATGTTCCCCATAAGCCGTTCACAGTACCATGTTCCCGGTCAACTGGCGACTTGCCCAATCGCAAAGCGTCCGGACCAGGGTACTTGATGGATTGTAGGCCGTGTCTTCCAAGGAATAAACCGCCTTCACGTTCAAAATCGTCTCGTCCATGATCGGTCGGACCCCAGTGTGCAATGGCGAGACTGAAAAAATCTGCAAATAAGTCTCGAGCTGCCCATTCCCTATCAAGGGACTGATTCAACGGCGGTGGAATCGAGAAAAGGGTGTCATAGAACTCTTTCAGACATTCCACAATCGGCTGTGGGTCTAGCCGGGTCCGGCTGAGGTTTTCGGCAAGCGTGATGATGTCTCGCGCAACGCCCGCCAACGGAGGACGATCCTGCCCGAGGATTGAAGATGAGTAATGACGATCCCAGAGGATGTAAACCGTATATTCCTCACAACGTAGCAGAGGTTCCATTTCGTTATTTGGTGGATAATCAAAGGGCGTCCAAGGCCACTTTCGAAGGACTCCGTCTTGATGGACAATGTCATCTTCGCTCCAGTCAGATTTAAAGGGCGTAAGACGGCTTTTGGAAAAGAGACCAGAATGCAACGCTTTGGCGATCTCGCGATCCAGTAACGTAACTGACGAACGCCCCCCCGGCTGAGTTTTTGCAGAAAGTAGAACCTGTCGAGCACCATCGACATCTTCACGCGTGCCTGGCCCATAATTGATTCGGTATAGGAAGTTTGCATCTAGCCACTTGGGAACGGGAACGCCCTGAGCTTCTACGCATCAGATATATATTGGATTGCGAGACCATAGCAGGATTTCTGCTTGTCAACTATTCTCGTCATTCGCTCGAGAGTTCCGGGAGTAGTTCCCACCGGACGAAGGTAGGTCGGCTCAGAAGCTGATTGATCGGATAATTGGTTGGCGGCAAAAGATGGAACAATGGTCTGGCCATGGGATATCGATAGGGTACGACCAGTGGGAAACTGAGGGAAGTATTGAGTGGGATACCCCAGACGTGGGTCGTATACATTGGGAGAAGTCGGGTATGCTTGCTGAGGGTATATCTGAGGGTATACTCCCTGCACTCCAGCAAACATGTTAGTGAGAATCTGACGTTGGCCACTTGTATACATGACGTCGCTCAAAGGAATCGAATTCCGTTGTGTCCGGTTCTTTTGATGAGAGGTCAGCCCATGTCATCCAGGCCGAGCCAAACCTCGTCTAGGTGAGCCGGTATCGGAACTTTAATCTGAACGAGACTCTGTTCGGCCCAACTTTAATTCGCCGGCACCGGCACTGCACCTACCGGATTGTACCCGCCAATCATCCAAGGATCGGATCGCCCAGGATATGGAGCTGAGCTCGAAGATTCTAGCTGCCGGCAAAGAGGAGTGGTTCTTTTTCGATGACTTTAAACGTGTGCAACTTGAAGTCGGTGATGTATGTACACAGACAGCTCCAGTTGACGGCAACGTGGAATTTGAGACCTTACTCAATGTCTTCGAAAATGAAGCGGTTTCTCCTCATTCAAAACACAAGGTGATTGGCAGTGGCTCGAGAGTCATGGTTGGCCAGCGCTTGAAATAACTATAGACCAACTGAGTTCCACAGTCATCGAAGACAGCTTCATCCCTCCTTTCGGCTGTTGGTGGAGTGTTTCAAGAAAGGACGACAATACCGATGGGTTAGAAATATCCTTTCGATCATTATCCCCAGGAGCAATCGTTTTTGTGTCCTCGTCTCCTATAATACGCATCGAGTGCTCGTCGTCTGTCCTTGTCAAATTGATGAGATGGCGGGACAAGGCAAGACGTCATGCAGCGATGGAATTCTGGTCCGAAGAGTCTTCATCGTCTATTCCAATTTTTCTGGTAACGAGCGTAATAAAAACAACATGCTTCGTTACTTCCCAGCCTGAAGCCCTGATTCAAATTGGCCAAGAAGCGCGTTTCAGTGCAAACGTCGACGTCGACGTTGAGAATGGAAAATTGTTCCTCACATCCCAAATTCCATGGCAGCTAGATCTAAACAACCTCAGTCTCTCGATCCGTGAAGCAACAAAGTCAGAGACGTGTGCGATGACTCGACTGAAAACAAGCACATACAGGTTAGATGGCGACCTTAAGACATTGGCTCAACAAGTCTGGGAGTATGTCCAAGCGTGCATGAGTGTCTTTGGTTAACAGTTCTGTAGTGCCTATCAATTACCACCGACAATCCCGGTGCCAACCAGGGCCAAACCACCACCGATCCTTCTTTCATCTCACAAAGGTTGGTCGAACAAGCCGCCTCCTTCGTTTCCAACAGGATCACGAGCTCCATTCGCCCGCTTTCCTGAAAAAGATAATCTCGAATTGGCCAGTGGGTTGTATCTCATTCGTGGCTCTGATGACGCGTACTTTCTAATCATGGAAACGCCGTTCAATTTCCCCTTGACCGCACGTACCTCCTCTCAAGTTTGAATGTTTACACATATTTTTAGTGCCGCCAGGTTTCCTTGAAGGCACTTTAAAGAGTGTATTGACGCCACAGCCTGAGTCTCAGGCCCCTTATATTCCGATGCCAGGACCCCCGGGCCCGATCGGAGTTCCTGACCGTGGGTTACCAAATCCCCTCGCTGGACCTCCCATGTATTTTATGCCGCCACCTCTACCTACAGCGCCTGTGCCAATCACACTGTCAACTCCTGTTCCTCAAATGAGTACTAGTATAAATATTGAAGTTCCGCCGGCCGCGGGAGTCTGAGATGCAGTTCAAGAAATACCTAGGGGGACGGTACACGTTGGTGTTTCCATCGAGTATGGCAGTCTAAACCTTTGTTTTCTGGGGATAGTGTAAGAGACTGGAGACGTTGAGGGTGAGAGGTATATCAAAGGTTTGGCGAATGTGTTGGATTAAATGTGTTCTATGGTGATTGCCTTTTTCAAGCCAATCTGTGGTTATTGCAGATGATTCACTTATTGAAGATGATAATCCTAGCCTACATCATGGTTGTTCAAGTCTTGATTCCTAACCGGTATGCAACCGCAAATCCCTCGGCATCTGTCCACCAACCCAAAATCAGCAAAATTCTAACGTGCATGGCCCGGCAGAAACAAGGAAGGTTTTTGTGTAGGGGACACCCGCCGATATAACGTATCACTCAATTGCAATGACTTCTGGTTGTCATTCTGAAGTTTTGTGATAGGAGTCACACCTGTTCACAAAGCTATGGCGGTCCACAGTCAACTATGTGTGAGAGTTCGAGGACAGAGATTGGGTACTCCGGCTTTGTCATAGGAGGAGCTATCTCGCCGCCTCACACACCAATGGCTTCCAGAACTCGAGGCAATATTTATGAGATAATTCTTAACATACTTAAAGCCCCTCTCAGCTAGTCAGCGTACTGGATAGCTCACCATCGCATTAATTCCGCATCATTATCTGATCTGACGGAAAGACACCAGGAAAGTTTTATCTCTGGGACGTCCGACTCACTGGTATGAGTGTGGATCTTTTCCAACACAATTGACATCCTGATTACGCTTTAATAAAGCTACAAAATCGGTGCATGAGGTATGATGAGATGGTATAGTAATGGAGACTAAGAGGAGCCTATAAATTATTTGAATAGTACACTGCATGGAATCTAGCATAAAAGGCGGCACTAGCCAACAATAGCAATACGAAATTGAAACACTGCACCAGACACACGCTAACCCGTCCTCTTGATACACAACCCATACGGACGGAGATCTTCGTCTTTTGGACTAACCCAATAATTGCCAAACTTCTGGAGGGTGTTTGGGTTGACCCTGTTCTGTACAATCACCTTATATCTCACTCCGCCGGCGTAGAACTCTGTCGCATACGCCTCAGCCACTGCGACATCAGGCGTGGAGTAAATTCCGCGGCCGTATGCAAACCGTTTCCCCTTTGACAACTTGAACCCTTCATCGGCAATGGAGCTGGCGTTGTGGTACCCTGTCCCATGGTAGGAAACGGGCCACTCTTCAGGCGCATTCGAACTGCCGAGCCACCCATTGGAATCATATTTATTGAGTACCTTGAGTGCATAACGCTTCCAGCCACACGGACGCCGGTACTCGTGACCACCGCGGGAGAATGAGGCGGCATTGTCAATGACGTATGTGAAGTCGAAGTCATAGGACGGGTCAAGGAAATGTGCATGAAGGAATATGCTTGGTCCGGGGCCACCGCCTCTCAACCTGAGGACAAGATGGACCGTTGATTCTTTCCGAATGTTATAATCTACCAGCGTCCGACCGTCTTCGAGCTGTTGTCCCGCGAAGATGAGGCGCTGCTGATCAGGTGGTGTGCCTTCCATATCCTGAATCTTATCTTTGATGGAGTCGATGGTTTCTGAGCTGTAGACATCGATAGTAAACCTTCTGCCGGTCAGGGAACAAACGAAGATGCGAAACTCAGGTTGTTGTAGTTTGTAAAATCGGCATAACGTGGCCGGTGGCTCAGGCTCGTTGCGACCGACTAGCGATGTCGTATGGAACGCCTTTAGGTCAAGCCATTCAGAGTCCGGGCCGCCGCTGCGGCAATAATCATCAAACGTTAACACCGGCCTGTTAACCAGCGCCTCGATGGCTGAAGTAACTACTAGTATGGACGGATCGATGGCGGCCATTTCAGGGTGTGCTGAAGTTGTTCGATTGCTTTGTGGGACAGGCCCGGGGGTTGTGGCAGCTGTGTTGTATAAGGGCAGAGCTTTGCCAACGTGCCGGTTATCTAGCAAAGTACTAGTACTAGTATTTATAGATAGAGACCAGCAAACCACAAGGGTTTTCCGAGATAAGCCCACCCTCGTGTCCGTATTCTTCCGATGGAAAGTTTGAATGACTAGTATATACTATGGTGCAGGCCGGCTTTAAATAGCGAACCTAAATGGGAATGAACTCAAAGGTTTAAGGACATTCGCGGCTCGGCAATCCGCTGCTGATCGCTAGGGAATTCTCACAAATACAGTGTGCCGCCTACTTTTATATGCATATAAGGCCTAAACATTAAAACCGACATCGATTTCTGAGTTATAAATATTTAACTTGGGTCCGGTCCGCCCCCAAAAACTGCGCCGCCGATCGCTCCACATTGAACCCCGCACCCAGCTGAAACACATCAAGGGCCAAAGGGGCGCTGTAAGACAACCAGGCCCCGCACTATGCCCGGGTACAGGGAGGTCGGGGTACCATGGGAGGTGGCAAAACAGGGGTTTCGCCCAATCGGTGAAGTGCCAGAGGTGGGTCAGTTCGTTGATGTAGACGTGAGATGCGGGAGCTATAGTTTAAGTTTATTGTCATGATATGACACGGATCTCATTCCCAAATCCATTTACGGATATGCCGCTGAATATGTTAAACTATGGGCGAAAAAAGGACAGTTACAGTTTAAATTTAGCCGCCAGTCCAGCTACACCGCAGCAGATTGTCAAGGTCCCCCGAAATGAAACATTTGCAGGAGGAAACGGGATCGATCTGTCGACGAAGGGGGTTACTACAATCCAGGATATGACGCGCCATATACTAGTACTCCACTTATTAGGTACTTATCCTGACTCTCACCGTAATTAATTTCTATCTGAATATCCTCTTCAACCATACTCCCGGGCAAAAACCTTCTCCGCCCCGAATGTAACCCTTTCGATTTGGCATGCCCCAGAACCGATCTCACTCCGCTTGTGCAGCCACCCTCCGCTGGTTCTCGGCGTGGTAGCTTCGCAACGATGCATATGGCAGCCTAATAATTATAAAGGAATCGCGGACCGTGGCTCTTTCTACGTATATCAGGGTAAACATATAAATTTGGCATTGGCTCTAATTAATTCTCTGGCCCTCGAGCAGTTTCCTCGGTCGGACCATCGGGAAGTTCAACAGCTGAACCTAGGGCAACAACAAGAAGCGACGAGGTGATACACTTCCGGACCATGTTCAGCAAGATGGTTTTATGGATGGGCTTCGTGAGATAATCCGTCATTCCTGCCTGTAAGCATTTTTGCTGTGTTTGTCAGCGTTGCAAAGGAAGGGGCCAAACGCGATAGCCGACCATGGCGTGAGCTGTGAGCGCGATTATCGGGGTTGGCTTCAGACCGTGTTCTTCCTCATATTTTCGTATCAAGGCGGTCGATTCAAAGCCGCCCATTACAGGCATTTGAACATCCTTCTTGGTCAGGATATCTACGAAACGAATGTACCATGAGAATTATGTCGTATTTGTTGGCCACAAAAGCGTTGAATGCCTCCTCGCCATTCTGCACGCAATCTATCTTGCGATGATTTCCCTTGAGCATTTTGACCACAATATTTCTATTGATACGGTTGTCTTCGACGAGAAGGACATCAAACGCGATTCCATCCAAAGGAGCCGCATGATCCAAAAGGAGCGACGCTATCAATGGCGGCGACATATCTACAGGGGTCGTGGGGGTTGTGTAAATAGAGGTGATGCTAGGCTCCGCGAGGCTTTCATTGAGGTCTTTGATCGTTCCGGAAGTTGTGAGAAGAATTATAGATACGTCGCTTAAGCTGACATGGGTGCGTATTGGACGTACGAGATTGATCGAATCCAAAACCACCGTATCAATTTTATTCTCATCGGAAATCTTAAAAGCCGTGTCTAACGTATGGGCAACGAAGACCTTCAAACCTAGATTGCGTATCATTTCTGCCACTCCGGTGGTGTCGTGTTCAGAGTCGAGATAGATTATGGATCTTCCCCAGAAAGGCTTCATTGATTCGAGAACCTCCTCGTATCGCGTCTGGTTCCGTCCCAAAGGAAGATCGAATCGGAATTCACTCCCTTCGCCAATTGTGCTGCTAACTTCAAGCGTGCCACCCATTAAAAGGACAAGTTGTTTGGAAATGCTCAAGCCTAACCCAGTTCCACCAAATCTAAATGAGCAAAGCCATTAACGTGGAAATACTTTCGCGTGATGGATTCGTTTGCCTGTCTGAATTTGTCAAAGATGAGACCGATCTTGCTTTTCTCAATCCCAATTCCCGTATCAAGGACGCTGACTTTGACGAATAACATGCCTGATTCCTGACCTTCCAAGGTCATTGACAACACGATTTTGCCTTCTTCGGTAAACTTGACCGCATTGCTGAGGAGATTATTCATGACTTGCCTCAATCGTAATGTATCACCGATGACTTGGTCCGGAAGAGCCGGATCCACCACGAGGATCAGAGATATTCCTTTCTCAATTGCTCTTACCGAAATAGTCTTGAGGGTGAGATATAACGCGCTTCGGAGGGAAAAGTCAATGTTCTCCAAATCCATCTTTTCCGCCTCAATCTTCGAAACATCAAGGAGGTCATCAAGAATCAACATAAGATTGGAGGCAAGATCCTACTTATTAGCCCAGAAAAGGGGGACCACATACCGAAACAGTCTGCAAATTCTCCTTCTGGGTCGCATTTAATGCTCCATCCGTATCCTCCAGCGTTATGCCCAAGAGACCAATAATGCCATTCATAGGTGTCCTAAGCTCATGGGACATCTTGGCCAAGAATTCGCTTTTGGACGCGCTGGCCGAGTCAGCGGCTTCCCTAGCCAGATTGTTTTTCTGGATGCTTCCATTCAAAGACGTCACCATGTCATGAATTTGTTGCTTCAAATTCCCCCCGGATTTTGTCTCAGATTCATCGCCGAAACCTCGTTCCGACGCGGCAACAGTGATCTCGGCGAACGCACGGACTTGCGCACTAAGGTTGTTGGCCATGTCGTTGACATTGCCAGTTATCTCTTTCCAAAGACCTTGGACGTCTCGAATGTCAGCTTGGCCACCCAAGCGACCTTCAATGCCCACTTCCCTCGCAACACGCGCTACTTCATTGCCGAATTTGTTCAGTCGTTTAATCATGCGGTTGATGGTCCCTGCAAGATCGCGGATCTCCCCTGCTGTTTAAGACACAATAAAAAAAGGGCGCACCTTGAGCTTCGGCTGGGAATTCCTGGGTCGTGTCTCCCTCTTCGACCGCCGCCGTGACAGATGCGATGTTTCTTGTTTGATGCTTGAATTTATTCGCCATGTTGTTCAGGGCCATCGCTAATTCTTTCCAGGTGCCCTCAAGATCATCCAGCGAGGCTTGTTCCCCGAGCTTTCCCTTGCTGCCGACTTCCCGTGTCACCCGCAAAACCTCGGTTGTAAATTTCCTCAATTTTTCTGTCATTTTGTTTACCGTTCGCTTGGCGTCGTCAATTTCGCCTTCCGCTGTGGCCACAAGCGTCTCCGCGAGCTCCCCTCTGGATACCGCCTCCGCCACCGCACAGATATCTTTCAGGACATTGCGATAATCCTGGATCACTGCCATTAGCGATACCAAGGTTCAACCGTACGATATGTGACTCCGCCTTGCGGGGCTTCCTCTGGCCGAGTCTCGGACACTGACGGCGGTTGCGTGTGAATCTGTATTGCTTCATTGCCTGCCTTCGGGAGCACTGGTGCTTCTGCGTGCTCGGGCTTCTGTTGCAGATCCTGGAATCGATGAAAAGCACCGCGTAAACTCTCCTCGAGAGCGAGTGATTCGGCGGGCTCAAGGAGGCCATTGCTTTTCAGCTCGACGGGTGGATTGCGCGATCCTAGCGTGTCGAGTATCTCGCAGATGTTGAGTATCTCAGCCCGCATCGGGCTCTCCGGCTCTGTGGTCCCACTTTCAGCCAGCGGTAGAAGTGAATTGGTGGTGGAAGAGTCCAGTGGAGACACCGCTCACCGGGCAGCTGTCATGTGGCTGAAAAAGCAGGTTTAGGGGTCTTAGGTATATGACGAGTAATAGCGGGGCTCAACATAAATTAAGATTATTGTGCCACCACGTGCATGGCGCTCACGTTGCACCAATACATCATGTCATGTCCAACCGTGCCCTGCAACTGCGGCTGCAAAGGCACTGATGGGCACAATGCCAAGCTATACGGTTCAGCAATTCTGTTGCAGGCCAATACCATGAGCCATCTACCGGTATTACGTGCTCTGATTGGCTCTTGCGGAATTGCGGCATGACGAAACCACTCCTTCCAACTTTAGCTATAGATAAGGACTCCAGCCATGGATCGCCGACCACAATTTCATGATTCGCATTGCAACCTTAAGTTCATCGTTCCGCAACCCATATCGAGATGCCCTAATTGCCGAGCGACCATTTCATTCGTGCACGTGCCTTCAAATACTATTCGCGGCACTTCTATTAAGGTTCGGGTTGATGGCACCTCTATTAAGGTTCGGGCTTATCAGGAAATACGTCGCGCTATAGGGTGTTCTCGGTCGAGCGGATTTTTTTTTCCTGCAAAGTCGTTCTCCCCCTTAATCCTTAAGCTGAACTGCTAGTGCAAGACTCGCGGCGATTACGGTCACTCTGGTCAGTGAAATGACCTTTTCGGAGATGCTGTCCAGGAAATGATGGACGCAAGGCCGATGCTTTTATTCCTCCATATCCAGTTCCAACAAAGTATGTACAACCTTTTCTAACCAATTCTTATGAAACACAAACTCCCCATGGTCCAACTTTGGCATCACGTAAACACCCACATTATCCTTCTTCTCCATTCCCAAAACCTGTGCAATCCTTGCCGAGGGGACGATACAATCGCTCTCCGAAAGAAAAACCGTTGCCGGCAGGCCTTTGGGGAAGAACGGTGTACAGGTGTTCGAATCCGCCTCGGGCGTCATTGGAAAAGTATTCTGAAACCAATGAAAATTTCGTCCCAACGTCACTCCTATTCCGGGCTCTCGTGCAATCCATTCGAAAAACATCTCCGTCGCAGTCAGGCTGCTGCGGTACATAAAATTGTAAGCCACGGCAGGATGCTGCAGTAATATACTGATTGGATCGCAAAGGACTAAACCCGCAACCCGTTCCGGAGCAACCTTGAGCATCCAGACCGCATACGTGGAGCCAAGAGAGTGAGTGAAGAACGTGGCTTTGGGACACCCACCGTCGCCGGAGGACCCAACGTGATGATCGAGCATGGCACGGATTTGCAGAGAAGTTCCCTCGGGGGATGGGAACCGGGAGGGACGTGGGAGGCGCATACTGACGTGTCCTATATCGAGGACGAAAAGATGTCGATTCCGAGCGAGAACAGCCAGGCGCATGACTAAACGAAAAAGAGGCAAAATCGAACCAACGCCATGAATCACCACAATACTAAGTGGATGTGCCGAAGCGGGAGAAACGGGTCCCCGGTACCAATACCCCAAGGCCGGTTCTGTTGGATGCGGCGACAACGTATGATAAGAGTATCCGCGGAGACGGAAAAGGTTTGATGCTGTGCTCTGAAGCAGATAAACCACCTATTCCAGTTAGTTTTTCGTTAAAGGCGGTATTAGTACAAGATAAAAAATGAGCGGACGGTGCTCGCATTTGATGGGATCCAGAGTCAGGCGGACGGAATGGACGTTTGAATTCCTGCCTTCGGGGATTTTCCATTCAGGAATTGTTTTCTGGAGTGTATTGCAGAGATCTGCGAGTGTTTCATGCAATTCGGCAGACAACGTTGGATCTGCCTCTATCCGGTCCTCTGTGCCAGCATAGAACGCCCAGCAGAGCCTACAGTCAGCGTAAACTCATTATAGAATCCAACCAATCCTTGATATTGTCCAGGTGGATCTCTTTGAGCTGTGTTCTGCGGTTTCCGGTCTGGAACCATCCCTCCACAAATTCAACGGCACCTTCTTCATCCTGCGAAGCAATGATGCGAACCCAGTCCTCCTTCAACTTCTTGCGCTCCTCGTCCGACGGTATAACGCGCGTCCACGATGGTCGGGTATGTACTCTCCACCAAACCCAGAACAGGCTCTCGGCCAAACACCAGGCGAGGAGAGCACATGACGGGAGACTGAGTGATCCGGCCGGCGGGAGAAGCAACGCAGCGATTGTGAGCACGATGGAAACAACTGGCATCACGCTCACCATGGTAATGAACCCACGCGTTATGAAACGGTTTCCTGGCGAGTCTGGGATCATGGCGAAAGAAGTTGGAGGGCGTTCAGCAATCCTGTCGTGGTTATAAGTTAAGACTCCGTCTTCTTTCTCATAGGCTACGGCCGAGTGGCCCTAAAATATCCCTATCCAATGAGAGTTGGCCCAACAATATTCTATCGCGCCGCTGAATACAACGTCAAGACTAACGCGTCATTCGTGAAGATTTCTCGAGAAATGTGTTTGGCTGCCTCCAAAGTACCGGCTACGTACTGCCGAACCTGTTTCAACAACTTTGACCAAACAAATCGGCCAACGGAGTATCGTGCACGGTATGGAAAGCGCGCGGTCATGGCATGTGAAGGTGCTCCCGAGCTGGCCAATGGGATGCGACGCCTTAAATCTGCACGTGGAAATATCTATCTCCGAAGTAACATGTGCCAGGGATGACGACGTCCACGAGATAAACCAATGAAATTTCTCTGCCCCAAATTCTGGTTTCTGCGAGATTAAAGTCTAAATTCGCTAGCGCCGTCACCGGCCGATTGCAGTTACAGCCCTCGTTGAGAGCAGGTAGATTAATACGCAGCGAGGCGTCAGCGAGGCATATTCTTGCAAGGTTCCAGCCTAGCCACACCTCGCACTGGTGGGCTATACATACGTTTAGAAAGATGGATCATTGCTTTGACGGCCCCGAGAAAAGGTGGGTTTATTCCGCCTTGTTTTCGTTGACATACTAACTATTATGTAGAGACCAAGAAATGGCGAACCCGCAGGAGTTCAGAGACACGTACGGCAATGAATTCCTTCTGCCCGATTTCACCATGAAGCAAATCCTTGAATCCATCCCAGCGGGCTGTTTTCACCGTTCGGCAATAAGAGGAC
>Ga0302325_10020731_pt1 | contig 13774 bp, 12 predicted proteins | sample Palsa_T0_2_FD_201948 | JGI IMG/M metagenome (GOLD analysis project Ga0302325, IMG submission 201948) | Peat permafrost microbial communities from Stordalen Mire near Abisko, Sweden - Palsa_T0_2 | ecosystem: Environmental > Terrestrial > Soil > Palsa > Peat permafrost | place: Sweden: Abisko... | reverse complement strand
TCAATCTCGGCGTCACCGACGAGGCGACGCGCGAGCAGGCGGGGAGCGCAGTCCTCGGCTTCTGGGTGTTCCTGATGAGCGACGCGGTGGTCTTCGCGCTGCTCTTCGCCACCTATGGGGTCATGCTGCCGGGTATCGCCAGCGGCCCGACGCCGGCGGCTGTGTACAAGATCGGCTCCGCCTTTATGGAGACGATGATCCTGCTCACCAGCAGCTTCACGTTCGGAATGGCCTCGATCGCGATGAAGCACGAGACGGGGTACGGGCGGCTGCTCGGATGGATGGCGGTGACACTGGTGCTCGGCCTCGCCTTCCTCGGGATGGAGCTGCGCGATTTCGCGACGATGTTCGGCAACGGGGCTTATCCCACGCGCAGCGCCTTCCTCTCCGCCTTTTTCGCGCTCGTGCCGTTGCACGGGCTCCATGTGTTTTTGGGCAGCGTCTGGCTGATCGTGATCATGGTGCAGGTGCTCGTCTTCGGGCTCGATGCGCGGGTGAAAATCAACATCCTGCGATTGGGTCTGTTCTGGCACTTCCTTGACATCGTGTGGATCGCGATCTTCTCGGTCGTCTATCTGCAGGGGCTGATCGCGTGAGCGCACCGAACGAGGGCGAGCGTCGCGAGACCAGGTCCTATGTGATCGGCTACCTCCTCGCGCTGGCGCTTACGGGCGGCGCTTTCGCGGCGGTACGCTGGCCGTCCTTCGCCGCAACGACGACCGTCGCCATCGTGTTCGGCCTGGCGCTCGTGCAGATCGTCGTCCACTTTCGCTTCTTCCTGCACATCAGCCTGGCTAGATCGTCGCGCGACAACCTTCAGCTGGTCCTCTTCTCCACGCTGATCGTCGCGCTGATGGTGTCGGGTACGATCGTCATCCTGATGAATTTGCGCGCACGGATGATGTAGTCAGAGATCGCCCGCGGCGGAGAGTTTGCGGATGCGATCGGCTGTGCGGATCGCGATCGTCTGGATGGTGAGCGCGGGGTTCACCCCGCCTACCGTAGGGAACACCGATCCGTCGCAAACCCAGAGATTGGGGATGTCCCAGCTGCGGCAATCGGCGTCGACCACGCTGGTGCGCTGGTCGTCGCCCATGCGCGCGGTGCCGCCGAGATGATTGGTGTCGTTGTCCTGAGCGAACATGTCCTTGGCGCCGATCGCCTCGATCGATCGGCCCATCTGCTCGATCGCGTGCGCGATCAGCGCCTTGTCGTTTTCGCCCCACTGATAGGTGATCCTGGCCACGCGCAGGCCGTATTGGTCGCGATCGTCGGCCAGGGTGACACGGTTCTTTTCGTTGGGCAGCATCTCGCCCACCATCTTGACGCCGATCATGTGATTGTAGTCGAGCATTGCCTCGCGCAGCCTGTCGCCCCACAGTCCTCGCGAGCCCGTTTGGACGGCGGTCCATTCGATCGGCAAAGGCCCCTGTCCCATCCAGCAATAGCCGCCATGGAAATCCTTGTTGTCGTCGTAATTCCAATGCTCGGTGATAGCCAGGCTGGGGGGCGCCTTATACCACCGCACCGGTTCGTCCATCCGCCCCCAGAAGGCCTGGTTGGATTGAGTCATCAGGTTCTTGCCGACGAGGCCCGAGCTGTTGGCGAGCCCGTCGGGAAACTGCTGGTTGGCGGACGCGAGAAGCAGACGCGGCGTCTCGATCGCGTAACCCGCCACGACAACATTCCGCGCGCGCTGAAAGTGCCACGCGCCCTCGCGATGATAGTGGACGCCGCTGGCGCGACCGCTTCCGTCCGTCTCGATGCGCCCGACCATCGCGAGGTCGCGGATCTCTGCGCCCGCGGCCAGAGCGCGTGGAATCCACACGGTAAGGGCCGATCGCTTGGCATTGGTGGTGCAGCCGAAGCGGCAGAAGCCGCGATAGGCGCAAGGCGGGCTGTTTCCCTCGGGGCCGGCGTGAGGCGCGGAGAGCGTGGCGAGCGGGGTCTCGGTCCATTTGATGCCGATTGCCTCGCAGCCCTTGGCGAGCAGCTTGCCGGCATCGTTGAGCTCATGCGCGCGATAGGGGTAGCGCGGGCGCTTCGGCCCCCACGGGTAGGTAAGCGGCCCGGAGATGTTTATCTCGCGCTCGGCCTCCCCGTAATAATGCCACATCTCCTGCCATGGGATCGGCCAGTCGGCGCCGTAGCCGAGGGTGGTGCGCGACTTGAACCATTCGGGCCTGAAGCGCAGCGACACCATCGCGTAATGGACGGTCGAGCCGCCCACCGCCTTGCCCGAGTTCTTGCCGCCCATCTGGATCGGGTTTGGCCCGTCGACGACGCGCGCATCGTTCCAGTAGAGCTTGTTCTGCTCGGTCTCGTCGGAGGCAAAATCCTCGAGCGGGCGGAAATAGGCGCCGGCATCGAAGCCGACGACCGAGAAGCCCTGCTCGGCGAGCAGCGCGGCCAGTGTGCCCCCGCCCGCACCCGTGCCGACGATCGCGAAATCGACCTCGTCGCTCTCCCGATATTCGCGCATCGGAACCCAAGCGCCGCGGCGGAAGACATCGGGCGCTCGGCCGCCCCTGGCGCGCGGCGCGGCGAAAGGATCAGACGACACGACGGTTCTCGCGCTCCGCCTTTGCCTGTTGTCCCGGTGACGCCTCGATCGCTTCCCAGGGATCGGGCCGGTTGCCGTCGAGGCGGACGTAGCCGCGCGGGGAGGCCGGCCCACCGAAGCCTATCTCGTTCCAGGCCTTGGGATGGCCGTAATAGAGCGGGGGCACGTCAACAAGGATGCGTCGCTCGAAAAACCTCTTCGCGTCGACTCCCGCCCAGCGCTCACCGGAGATCTTGCCCTGCTGCATCGCCGAGAGGAGCGCATCCTGGTCTTCATCGGATAGTTCGGCGAATCCGCGCCCGTTGTTTTGCGCCCGCGCCTCGCGGTCGAGTGCGGCAAGCGCCATGCGCCAAGCCTCGCGCATATAGGGCATGTCCGCCTCGCGAAAGCCTCCGCCATGATCGCCGAGCAGCTTGGCGTCCAGCAGCGCAACCAGCGACACCGCATCGGCTTCGCCGGGCTGCGGTACAATGCGGCGGCACAGCGCATCGGCGACCTCCCACTCTTCCTTTGTGAGGAAGCGCGGCGTGTCGGGTGTCGCCAGCCGCTCATCGATCACCCGTCGGGTGACCGCATCCCACGACGGCGTGTCGCGCTTGGCGAGAACGTCATAGCCGGGATAACGCGGAGGCTCAGTCACGGGCATGTTCCTTCATCAGCGCGAGAGCCGCGAGACCCGCCAGCGCGAGCCCGGTAAAGGAAGGCGGCGCCGGCAGCGGCGGCCCGGCAAAGGCGTTCTGCCGCCAGTTGCTCCATCCTCCCATGCCGCGCGAGACGCCATAGGCGTGCAGTCCGACGCCCGCGATGCCCATCGCCGCCGTCGCCGCGAGCCACACCTTCGACGCCGTTCGCTGCGCCCCCGCCGGGCCGGCGGCCGCATTGGCGAGAAGCCCTGCCGCGACCGGCGGCATTGTGACGGGCAGCAGCATCGCGGGATTGTGGAAGGCACCGCGAAAATGGAGCAGCCCGGCCTCCGCGGTCGTGCCGAGCAAGGAGAGGCTGGTGGCCGCCGCGACGACACGTGCGGCGGGCAGCCCGAATACGCGCGGCTCCGCCTCTGGCCTGTTGTCGCGCACCCGCTCGGCGAGAAACCCCATCAGGCCCGACAGCGACATCGCCGCCGGCGCGCCGAGCGGCGCCGAATAGAAGAGGTTCTGCCAACTGAAGCTGCCGACCTTCTTGGTGACGTTGAAGATGTGGAATCCGGTGCCGATGAGCCCGACGATGCCCGCCGCCGCATAGACGGCGTCGCGCACGGGATGAGCGCGGTGCCGTCCATCGGAGAGCCCGTGCGCGCTCACCGCGATGGAAAAGAGGGATGTGACGATCGGCGTCCACATCGCCTTATTGTGAAAATTGCCGCGATAATGCTTCATCGCGCTGTCGATCAGGACCGAGGTCGCAATCGTGCCTGCGGCTCGGTTGAGTCGTCGCGCGGCGGTGACGATCGCGGTTGGTGTTTCGGTCCGGGATTTGTTGGATTGGGCCGAGGCCGCACCCGCCGCCGGATCGAGCGGCCGATGAACCTGCCGATGCTGGACCCAGACCACCGGTTTAGTCCTTGCCGGGAAGGACGCCCGCCAGTAACTGTCTCGCGCTGTTCTTGATGACGCTGGCGAGTTCGGGCTCACCCCGCATCATCGTGATGAAGTTCTTCGCGTCCTTAAGCGTGATGTGCGGCGGCAACGGCGGCACGTTGGGATCGACCCGCATGTTCATGATGACGGGGCGGTCGGACGCCAGAGCCTCATCCCATGCGGCGCCGATCTTCTCGGGATCGTCGCAATAAATGCCTTTGAGGCCGATCAGCTCGGCGTATTTGTGGTACGGGAAATCGGGGATCGACTGCGTCAGCGGTGTCTTGCCCTCGCCGAGCTGTATACGCTCTTCCCATGTCACCTGGTTGAGGTCGCGATTGTTGAGAACCATGATGATGAAGCGCGGATCGGTCCAGCGCTGCCAGTATTTGCCCACCGTGATCATCACGTTGAGACCATTCATCTGCATCGCGCCATCGCCGATAAAGCCGATCACGGGGCGATCCGGATAGGCCATCTTGGCGGCGAACGCATAGGGTGTCGCTGCTCCGAGCGAGGCAAGCCCGCCCGAGAGCGAGCCCTTCATGCCTCGCCTGATCTTGATGTCCCGCGCATACCAATTGGCGACCGATCCGCTGTCGCCGGTCATGATCACGTTTTCGGGGAGCCGCGGCGAAAGCTCGTGGAAGATGCGTTGCGGATTGACCGGATCGGCCGGCTCCATCGCGCGCTCCCTAAGCGTCTCCCACCATCCCGCGACTTTCTTCTCGATGCCCTCGCGCCAGCCGATGTTATCGTTCTGCTCAAGCAGCGGCAGCAGCGCGGCGAGCGTCTGCTTGCTGTCTCCGATAAGCGAGTAGTCCATCGGATAACGCAGCGAGACATTGGCGCCGTCGATGTCGATCTGCACGCCGCGCGCATTACCAGGCTTGGGCAGGAACTCGCTGTAAGGGAAGGCCGAGCCGACCATCAGCAATGTGTCGCACCCCTTCATCAAATCCCAGCTCGGCTTGGTGCCGAGCAGCCCGAGCGAGCCGGTGACGAAGGGCAGGTCATCGGGCACCGCGGCCTTGCCGAGCAGCGCCTTGGCGACACCGGCGTTGAGGCGATTGGCGATCGCGATCACTTCATCGGTGGCGTGCAGCGCGCCGGCCCCGACCAGCATCGCTATTTTCTTGCCCTTGTTGAGGATCTCCGCCGCAATCTTGAGGTCGTCCAGGCCCGGCCGCGTCGCGACGCCGGGATAGCCGACGCCGGTGTGCGTCGCGCCATGCGCCATCGGCGGATCGGTGTATTCCAGCTCCTGCAGATCGTTGGGGATGATCACGCAGGTGACCGCGCGCTTCGCCTGCGCGATGCGCACCGCGCGATCGATGCAGGTGCGCACCTGCTCGGGCACCACTGCCGTAATGACATATTCGGTGACATCGGCGAACAGGGTCTGAAGGTCCACCTCCTGCTGGTAGCTCGCGCCGAGCGCCGAGCGGGCCTGCTGGCCGACGATCGCCACGACGGGCATATGATCGGCTTTGGCGTCGTAGAGCCCGGTCAGCAGATGGATCGCGCCCGGCCCCGATGTCGCATAGCAGAGCCCCGGCTGGCCGGTGAACTTCGCGTGCGCGGAGGCCATGAACGCCGCCATCTCTTCGTGGCGGACCTGGACATAGTCCATGAACTCCTTGGCCTTCTCGAGCGCTACGTCGAGCCCGCCGACGCCGTCGCCGGGATAGCCATAGACCCGCGACAGCCCCCATTCGGAGAGGCGCTTCCAGACGAATTCGGCGACGTTCTGCGACATGGAAAGCTCCGTGGGACGGGGGGATCACCTATAAACGGCCAGCAACGGCCGATGGCTCAGATGTCGAGGCGCTTGGCGAGCCGATGCGCAAGCGCCGCCAGCCCGACAGCCGCCACCACCGTTAGGACCGCAGCTTTGTGCCGGTCGGTGAACATCTCGCAACTTCGGTTGCGCGCCTGATCGTCGAAGCGGCCATGGGCGGAATAATCGCCCGGCACCGGCTTGAAAAGGTTGGCGGGCGCGTCGGGCGCGGTCGGCTTGTCCGTGAGCTGCCCCGAATAGCCGTCCTTGGCGAGATAGCGGTCGAGGAGGCCCGGTGCGACGCGGTTCGCGAGGATCGCCTTTACCGTGGGCCAGCCCACCCATACGTCGCGCCGCCTATGAGTGGCGGCAAAAAAGATCGCTCGTGCGGCCACTTCGGGCTGGAAGATCGGCGCGACGGGCTTGGCCACGCGCCCCATCTTATTGAGCGCCCAGTCAAACTGAGGCGTGTTCATTGCCGGCAGGTCGACGATCGTCAGCTGGATATCGAGCTTGTCGTGAATGATCTCGGAGCGCAGGCTGTCGGTGAAGCCACGGATCGCCGCCTTGGCGCCGCAGTAGATTGACTGCAGCGGCACCGAGCGATAGGCGAGCGCCGAGCCGACATTGACGATCGTGCCATGGTTGCGGACGCGCATTCGCTTGAGCGCCGACATCATGCCGTGGACCTGCCCGAGATAGGTGACGCGCGTGCCGCGCTCGACCTCCGCCGCCGTCAGCTTTTCGACCGGGGCGAACACCGTCGCCATGGCCACATTGGCCCACACGTCAATCGGTCCAAGCTCTGCTTCGGCGCGCTCCGCGGCCGCGTCGACCGCATCGGCGTCGGCCACGTCGGTGGGGATCGGCAGCGCGCGCACACCGTGGCGACGCGCCTCGTCCGCCGCCTGATCGAGCCGGTGAGGGTCACGCGAGAGAAGCGCCACATCATAGCCGTGCCGCGCGAATTCCACGACAGTCGCGCGACCGACGCCCGCGCCCGCACCCGTGATGACGGCGACCTTGGGCATTTTTCAATCTCCGGAGAATGTCCCTGACTAAGGCCAGGGGGCCCCGTGAGTTCCGACGCGCTCGCGCAATTTCAGTGGGGCGATGAAACGGAAGCGCGGCGCCGTTGTTTGTCCGCCATCGATGGATCGGCGCCGGCGCCGTATTGGGAGCCCCGCGTGGCCGAGCATTATGACCTGATCGTGATCGGCAGCGGCCCCGGGGGGGCCTCGCTCGCACATCGGCTCGCGCCGACCGGCAAGCGCATCCTGATTCTCGAACGCGGCGAGTATCTCCCCCGCGAGGAGGCGAACTGGAGCGCGCAGGCGGTCTTCGTCGACGGCAAATATCAGGCCGACGAGACCTGGACCAACGCGAAGGGCGATAGCTTCAGCCCCGCGCTGCATTACTGGGTCGGCGGAAACTCCAAGGTTTTTGGCGCGGCGCTGTTCCGGCTGCGCGAGCGCGATTTTGACGAGGTTACACATGCCGGCGGCATTTCCCCCGCCTGGCCGCTCAAATATGACGCCTTCGCGCCCTACTATGATGAGGCGGAGGCGCTGTTCCATGTCCACGGCGCGCGCGGCGAGGACCCCGGCGAGCCGCCGAGCGCCAATCCCTATCCCTTCGCCCCAGTAAAACACGAGCCTAAAATCGCCGAGCTCTCCGACAAACTGACCGGCATCGGGCTCAAGCCCTTTCACTTGCCGCTCGGCATCCTGCTCGACCAGAAGGCGGACGGCTTCGCGACTTCGACCAGCGTGTGCATGCGGTGCAGCGCCTTTGACGGCTTTCCCTGCCTCCTCAACGGCAAGGCCGATGCCCAGGTGATCTGCATCGATCCGGTGCTGGCCAAGCACGACAATGTGACGATGCTCACCGGCGCCTATGTCTCCAAGCTCGGCACCGACGCGGCCGGCCGCCGCATCGACGCGGTGCAGGTCGTGCGCGACGGCTGCGAAGAGATCTACACCGCCGACACGGTCGTGGCCGCGTGCGGCGCTCTCTCGACGGCGCTATTGCTGCTGCGATCCGCGAACGGGCGGCACCCCAACGGGCTGGCAAACGGCTCGGACCAGGTCGGGCGCAACTACATGCGCCACGAGATGAGCATCGTGATGGCGGTAATGAGCCACATCAATGAGACGGTCTTCCAGAAGACGCTGGCGCTTAGCGATTTCTACTTCGGCAGCGACGACTGGGACTATCCGCTGGGCCTCATCCAGATGTGCGCGAAGAGCCGCGCCGAGCAGATTAGAGGCGAAGCGCTGCCGAGTTGGCTCGAATGGCTTCCCGAAATGCCGTTCGAGGAAATGGCGCGGCACTCGATGGATTTCTGGCTTCAGTCCGAGGACCTGCCGCACCCCGACAACCGCGTTTATTACCAGGACGGCAAGGTCCATCTCGATGTCGTCGAGACCAATCCGGAAGCGCTCAAGCACCTCAAGCGCAAGCTCAAGGATGTGCTGTCGGATATCGGCTGGCCCGCCGTGCTGCTCGAGCGCTCGCTCTATCTTGGCAAGGACATCGCGCTGTCCGGCACCGCGCATCAGGCGGGCACCTGCCGCTTCGGCACCGACCCGGCAACCTCCGTACTCAACCTCGATTGCCGCGCGCACGAAATCGACAATCTGTACATCGTCGATGCGAGCTTCTTTCCCTCGATCGGCGCCGTGAACCCGACACTCACGATCATCGCCAACGCGCTGCGCGTCGCGGACATCATCAAGGACCGGCTGTGACGACCGCCGTCGTGGTGGCCCTCGTTGTCCGCTACGGTCTCGTCCTTCTGTTCCTGCCGTTCAGCGCGCTCGACAAGATCCTGGGCTTCGATCATGCGGTCCACCAGGCGCAGCAGATGTTCAGCGCGCGCTCGGTGGCCATTGCGATGATCCTGATCGGGCTCGCCGTCGAGATCTTTTGCACGATGGGCGTCGTCACCGGCATCGCCGATCGTGCCTCGGCGTTTGTCATCGCGGGTTACTGCGCGGCGACCGCGATGCTCTACAAGCAATTCTGGGCGCAGGGCGACTTCTGGTCCGATCCGGACGGCAAGGGCCGAACCCTGTTCTGGGATTTCCTCAAAAATCTATCGCTGGGTGCCGGCTTTCTGCTGATCGTCGCTGGCACCGACGGATCGGGGCTTGCGCCCTTCCTCGCCCATCCCTTCGCCTCCAGCCATCCCTACGGATTTAACCCATGAGCGATCCCAACCCTAGGCCGTCCGTCCCCTACTGGCATCTGCACGTCGATGAGGCCGGGATCAGCCATCTGACCAGGTGTGCGCTCACCGATTACGAGCTGAAGGGGGTCGGCCCCGCCGATCCGCAGTGGAACGACAAGATGGAGCGCGGCGAGGCGACCGTCGTCTTCACCGTGCAGCCGGTCGGCTGGGTGGGCGAATGGCACGAGAATCCCGCGCCTCAATGGATCATCGTCTTGTCGGGCCGCTGGTGGATCGAGAGCATGGACGGCACGCGCATCGAGCAGGGCCCGGGCGAATTCTCCTTCGGCGAGGATCAGGGCTGCGTTGAGAAGGGCGGCAAGAACGGCCACAAATCCGGCACGATCGGCAACGAGCCCTGCTGCCTGATGACCGTCCAACTCCACGTCGCTCCTAAGCGCCGGCCATGTCATCTGACGTGATGTTCCGGGCTATCGCCGGCTTCCGGCTCGTCACGGCCGAGCTGGAATTGCTGATGGGCTTCTATCAGGCGATCGGCTTCGTCGCCGGCGAAGTCACGCCGATCTCCGATGCGGAGATGGCGGTGCTGGGCCTCAGAGGCGCTGGTTGGCGTCGCTCAATGACGCTCGGGGAGAGCCGCTTAGACCTCGATTCGTTCGATCCGCCGGGGCTTCCCTACCCCGACGACACCAGCCCTTCCGATCTCATCTTCCAGCACCTCGCGCTCGTCACCGACGATGCCGACGCGGCGTGGCGGTGCGCGCGGAACGCCGGCGCGACGCCGATCACCCGCGGCAAACCCGTGATGCTCCCCATATCTTCGGGCGGCGTGACGGCCATCAAGTTCCGCGATCCCGAGGGCCATCCGCTCGAGCTTATCGAGTTCCCCTCCGGCTCCAATCCGGCGTGGCCGGGTAGGGGCATGATGGGCATCGACCACAGCGCGGTGTCGATTGCCGACATCGGGACGAGCCGGCGCTTCTACGAGAAACACGGGCTGACGGAGGGCCAGCGCACGCGCAATCAGGGGGCGGCGCAGGTGGCGCTCGACGGCCTCGATGGCGTCGAGGTCGAGGTGCTGCCGATGAACCTGCCAGAGAAACCGCCACACCTCGAGTTACTCGGCTATAGCCAGCCCGTTGGGCGACCGCACGCACCCCTCGCCGCAAACGATGTCGCGGCCACGCGCATCGTCTGGTCGTCGAACCGCGATGCGCTCCTCCGCGATCCCGACGGGCATCTCCTCCAGCTCATGCGGCGAGATCAATCGCCAGCAAAAATTGCGTCGCGGCGATAAAGAGCCGCCTTCCGTCGGCGCCTCCGAACGCGCAGTTCGAGGCAACCGCCGGGGTCGGAATGAAGCCGAGCTTGCGGCGATCGGCGGACCAGACGTGCACCCCGTCCGCGGCGCTCGTCCACACCCAGCCGCGCGCATCGACCTTAAAGCCGTCGGGGTAGCCATGATCGGTGTGGCAGAAAAAGCGCCGATTGGAGAGCGCGCCGCCGTCGCCCACATCGAAGGCGATGATCTCGTGCTTCGCTCCCGCCTCGAACCCCGGCACCTCGCCCAGGGAGAGAGACGTGTCCGACACATAGAGGGTCCGGCCGTCCGCGGTGAAGGCAAGGCCATTTGGCTGCTCGAAATCGGCCATGCGGCCAAGATCGCCGCTGACCGGATCGAAGCGGTAGACGCTGCGGTGATCGAGTTCGGGATCGGCGAGCGCGCCTTGGTTCGGCATGATGATCCCGAAAATCGGGTCGGTGAACCAGATCGTCCCGTCGGGCGCCACCGCGACATCGTTGGGCGAGTTTATCCGCCTGCCTTCGAAATGCGTCACGATCGGCTCGGGCTCGCTGCCATAGTCGCCGCCGCGGCTGATACAGCGCCGGCCATGCTCGCAATGGACGAGCGTGCCATCGGCGTCGACAGCATTGCCGTTCATGAACCAGGTGCCGTCGATCACGACCTCAACATGGCCATCGGGATACCAGCCGAGAAGCCGCCGGTTGGGGACGTCGGACCACACGAGCCGCTCCTGCGTCTCCTGCCAGGCCGGCCCCTCGGCGTGGATTGTGCCCTCATGCAGCTTGAGCAGTGGAGCATCGGGCGGCAGCACCTCCGCCAGCCGATCATCGTCAATTTGGACGCCGCGAAAGCCAGCGACCGGAGCCGATGGCCCGGCGCGATGTAGCAGACGGCCCGGAAGAAGATCGGTCTTGGACATCGTCTGGATTTCCTGAGGAAGTGGGCGGCGTGGAGTTGAGTGCCTCGATGGTGAACGCCGAATTGGCGAAGAGTCGCAGCGCGCTAATTATTTCGTGACGCCGTGAAGAGCTGCGCGTTGACGTTAGATGAGGGTTCCGCAACAAGGCCGAACCTTATTCTGTTCCAGAATTCCTAATACGCCAGGGTGAAGAAATACGTCAAAACGCGAACGCCGATGTAGTCATGACCGTGTTGTCACGACTTGTACAAAAGGAAAATCGATGAGCGACACTTCGCTTTCTTTCGTACCATTTCCACCCGTCAGCAAGCTCGCTGTCATAGGCGATCGTCGGACGGCGGCGATCGTCGCGGCAGACGGCACAATTTGTTGGCATTGTCTACCGAATTACGATGGGATTTCCGTCTTTGGCGCGTTACTTGACGTAGATCGAGGCGGATTCTGGCGCCTTGGTCCGCTGGCGCGCATTCTTGGCGGGCAGCATTATCGGCCCGATACGGCGGTGTTGGTAACCCGGTGGGAGGAGGACGACCGCATCCTCGAATTGAGCGACGCCATGCTATGGCCGGACAACTCTCGGCCGGGGGGCCTCGACGACCGCCGTACCATCGTTCGGCGACTTCGCTGTCTCAAGGGCCGCTGGCGTTGCGCGATGTCGATTGAGGTACGGCCGGATTTCGGGACTTCCGCCAGTGCGACGACCGCCGAAGGCGGCGTTCAGTTCGCCGCGGGGTTGGGGCGCGCTGGCTTGTGGGCGTCGCTTCCACTGAGTTTGACCGAGAATGGGGGCCGCTGCGAATTCCATCTCGCCGAGGGCGAAGAAATCTGGAGCGTATTTGGCCCCGGCGAGATGCCGGTTGAATGGAACCCGCAGCGTGCCGAAGAGGCGCTGACAGCCGTCTCGCAATATTGGGAGGATTGGACGAGCGGGCTCCCTCCCGTGAAATATCGCGGCGATATGATCCGCCGTTCGGCGCTGACCGTGCAGCTTTTATCTTTTGCCCCAACCGGGGCGCCGTTGGCGTCGCCGACCACCTCGCTGCCGGAGCGGATCGGCGGCTCGCGTAACTTCGATTATCGCTATTCCTGGATCCGGGACGCGTCGCTGTCGGTAGCGCTGTTGTCCCAGCTTGGCCTGACCCACGAGGCGAAGCGGTTCTTCGATTGGCTTGAGGGGCTTCAGCCTGGCAAGAACATGCCGCTTCAGGTCGTCTATCGCCTCGATGGCGGCCGAGAGATGTCTTTGACCAAGCGAGAAGATCTGAGCGGCTATCGGGAATCCACGCCGGTGGAGCTAGGCAATGTCGCGGCGGATATGGTCGAGATTGACTCGTTCGGATATTTGGCCGACTCGGCGTTGATTTTCCTCGCGCACGGCGGGGAGTGGCGGAACGAGTTTTGGGATCTGATCTGTCGCGTCGCGGAGTTCACCGTCGAGCATTGGCAGGATCCCGGAGCCGGAATTTGGGAGCTTACGCCGGTCAAGCATTTCGTCAGCAGCAAGATTATGAGCTGGGTTACGCTCGATCGCGCGAGCCGGATTGGAGAGAAGCTCGGCCGCACGGATAATATCGGCAAATGGCGCCGCGCAATGGATGCGATAAGGGATGAGGTGATGACGCGCGGGTGGAGCGAGCAACTGGGCTCGTTCCGGCAGCATTATGATGCGGAGAGCGTGGACGCAGCGCTGTTGTTGATTCCGGTTATGGGATTTCTTCCAGCCGACCACCCGCGAGTTCGCGGAACGGTCGAACAGATCGAGTCTCGGCTCATGATTAACGGCTTCGTCTACCGCTTCGTCACGTCAGAATTGCCAAACCAAGGCGACCGGCCGCTCGGAGAAGAGGAAGGGGCGTTCCTGATGTGCACCTTCTGGCTTGCCCATGTCTACGCACTGCAGGGTGACATGGAGAAGGCCGATCGTTTGTTGCGCAGCGCCGAAGCCTTGTCGGAAGGAACCGGCCTCTTTTCAGAAGCAGTGGATGCACGGGGACCGTCGTTGATGGGGAACATGCCGCTCGTTTTCAGCCACGCCGAATACAGCAAGGCCGCTTTGGCCACGCAAGGCGGCCCCCCGACGCCCTCCGCCGGCGACGGGGGCGGTCACGGCGTACAAGTTTCGCGATACGGACGGCCATCCGCTTGACCTTATCCATTCCCCGCCGGCGATCCGGCCTGGCGAGGCGCGCCGAACCGCTGACGAGATTGTCCGTAATCCATTTCAACCTGCGTGATGCGAACAATCCGAAAGTACATAGGTAGATTCCGAGCCTCCCCGACCCACCGGGCACGAACTACGTTTCGGCCTGAAACGTCACTCGAGAAGCGGATAAGGGCGGTGGTCGCGACACCCCGCGACAAACGTATTTCAGACGAGGAGGATGCTATTGCTATGGCCGACAACGCAATGCCGATGAGCGGGACCGACCAAGCCGG
>Ga0302325_10020730_pt1 | contig 13775 bp, 8 predicted proteins | sample Palsa_T0_2_FD_201948 | JGI IMG/M metagenome (GOLD analysis project Ga0302325, IMG submission 201948) | Peat permafrost microbial communities from Stordalen Mire near Abisko, Sweden - Palsa_T0_2 | ecosystem: Environmental > Terrestrial > Soil > Palsa > Peat permafrost | place: Sweden: Abisko... | reverse complement strand
CAGATGCAACAGTGACGGCGTTGTAGAGGTGCCAATGTCTATAGATAATATCTCTGAGTCCGCAAGATATATCGAGATGCTGTCGAACGGCTTTGATGTAAGAGTCCAGTTAGCCAACAGGACTGAATGATTGTTAATTTACAATTGGCGCAGCTCAACTCGTCTTCGCTCCCCATATTTGACGAAGTGGAGGCTCTCCTGAAGCGTCGAAAACAAGGCTCGCCAGATGTTGAGGTTTGGCTCCCAAGATAGGCCATAGAAGTTTGACGACTCACAAGAACCCAGTGGTCTGTATCGGAGAGCATGCAGAGATGGAAGGAGTACACGTTGGCGTACAAGCAACTTTTGGCTCGAATGGTGAGTTCCTCTATCACTCAGATTATACGTTGAGATGGTGCATTAACATTCTCTAATCCAGGAGCAATATTTCGGCCAATGTCTAGAGCGCGTCGCAAATATTGCGAACAGCTCCTCTAATTGTTCTCCATCGTCTGAATCTGTTGATACAATCTTAGCGTCCTTTACCTACCTCACCGTATGCAGGGACTTCAAAGCGGCGGCAGAAATAATACCAGAGCTAGACCGTCTCAACCATCTTCATGTGTTTAAGATGATATGCTTCTACGAACTTCGTGGAGCTGTTTCAGAAGCCTTTCGCGTTGCACAATCTGCAGTTGAATGCTTTCAAGCCGAAGCCCAAGGCCCAGAGGAATTCGTCTTTCGCGATCTATTCAAGCTGTGCGAAGCTTACTTCCGCTGCTTTATCCAGGGTCGATGGATAGAGGCAATAGCAATGGCAGTTGCTACTTTAGATCAACTCGCCTCAGCCCCCGAAACACGTTTGACTCGTGGCAACGTGAGTTCTCCCATAGAGAATGACGGCAACCTTTGCTTACTAGACAGAACTAGTGCGTTCTTGAGCTTTACTGCTTCAAGATATTCTTAGCGGCGGCTAGGGATAGAAATGATCTATTGCAGCCGGACTTCGTATCGAACTTCGCGGCACGACTTCGCCACCTTCGACACACCCTGATTAGAATTGGTTCCCATGATCTGGCATCAGATGTCCTGGAAATGGAACTACACGCCTGGCAAGAAGAAGAAATGATCTTTGAACTTGAACAGACGGAATACCTCTATCATCGGAGGGTCATTGTCTGTCAATCAAAACCTGCTATAAAGAGCCTCGAAGACTTCTTGTCTATGCTACCTAAATGCGAAGATGGTGAAAGCCTCGGCGGAAATCAAACTGCCGGGATTGAGGCCTCTGCTAGACTTCTTTTGGGCTATGCTTTGGCAGAAAACGAGCTGGACGATTCAGAAAATGCCGCTATGAGGGACAATCTCAGCCGAGCCTGGCAACTATTCGGATTGTCCGGCTCATCTCTCGGCCAGGCTGAGGCTGTACTGTTAAGTTTGAGGTGCCATATGAGTCTCAATGCTGCGGACCTACCGGGTTGGGACGATATAGAGGCCTGCTTCCGGGCCCAGGGATATTTCAAGGGGCTCGTCAAGTTTTACGAGTTCAAAGCCGTTGTTGAACTTAACAACAATACTGATGACAGTCTCTCAGGATCCTTGCTACCGACAGGGCCATCTTTATACCAGCAGCTCCTTCCAATTGCCGAGGAGGCGGGCGACAAACTCTTGTTCAGGACTTGTCGCGTCCGTTCGATGCGCAACTGGATCGAAGGGCCTACATTCATCATGCTCTGCAAGAACGTGTTTCACCCATACGAGGGACTTCTCAGCGACCAACTGTTTTTAGAAGCTTCAAAGCTTCTTAGCCAAATCTATGAGATCAATAACAACTTCGCCGAGTCATCCGCATTTGCACTCCTACATTTACGATTTGCTCATGCCCGTCATGACCCTGTACTATTGGACTACGCAACTATGTTGCATTTCCGATGCGTCGGTAACATGGTGTCAACAATAGCTGACGGAGATCGCATCTACGAAGTTGCAAGCCTTGCTTTCTCTTTCGACAGGTTAATCACTCGGTTGTGTCACTCGACATTAGCACAGACACAGGCGTCAGCTTTTACCATTTCGGCAGGGAGTATTCCCATCGAGTCACTTCTTTGGCCATCACAACTTATTCGGCATATTGTTGAGGATGGTGACATCCAAAACATATCATCGCAGGTGATCTTGGTTGTGTACAGGTCCCTAAAACTTTCCGTCGACCTACTACTTCTACTACCTAGTGAGTTTCACGGACTCTTCTTCTCCGAAGTCTGTCAAGCCCTTGGTACCACCGCAGAGATGATAGGTAGCCCAATCCTTTCGCTGCTCAGCTACGACCTGGGTCAACAATCACGACCTACCGGCTCCGACGGGTACAGACAAGCCGTCTTGCAGCTGAAAATTGGACGACGCATGACTTCGTGGATCTACCAAGACCGGCCTAACTTTCTAGAACTCCAGAATGTCGCATTTGGTTACCTAGACAAAGCAGTCGACTTCTTTTGGTGCGAAGGATCGCGTCAATCTTCTTACAAGAATGGCCTAGAAGCCAGCCTCGTTCTTGCCCGGGCCCACTTGAGGGAAGTTCAGTGTCTGATTGAAGAACTTGACTGGGGTGAGGATACAGAGGGCGAGGACGAAAACATGACAGACGGACAGCAAGCAAACAAGCGGCGGTTGCTTGACCATGTTGAAACAGGGTTGTCGCCCATTCAGAAGGCCATAGCCGCAAAGTGAGTAGATGTTCTTGCAGTTTAGATAAATAACGGTCAATATGTAACTGACGACGCACAGTCTAGCTCTTCGTCGACGGCTTCGAGATTTACCAGCCATGCAGGCTCTAGAGAACAGCAGACTCTTCTACTTCGGCGATATGGAGGAGCTCTACTGGAACGAGATGGGCCTTGAGATGGATAAGTCGCGGCTCACAGGTGATCCAGGAGCCTTACTGATAGCAATCCAGAAATGGAAAGCCGTCTCGCTTCAAGATACCATTTCTCAAAGACTCGAGCATGGCGTGCGAGCTCATGATTTGGTGGCATTCGGAGGGACCGGATCCAGCATCGCTAGCATCCCAACAGCGCTGGATCCAGGAGACGAGCCGCCTGGTTTTCAGGAAGAGTCGATTTGGACCATGGCTGAGATCGCCGAGGCACATCTTGAAGAAGGTCAGAGTGTCATATTCGTTGATTGGACGCGATATTATGACACTTTGTTCATTGTCGCCTATAACGGAACTGAGGGGCGGATAAAGAAAGGTGTTGTAGAGATCGATTACCACGTGATCGAACAGTGGGTTCGCTGTGAGTTGGGAGTATCCTCCCTTCACCAAGGCCATACAGACCGAAGGCGCTTAGATAGGTTCACGCCGCTTAAGGTTCTAACACCAATTCTCGAGAAGTTAGAAGGGTTTGCTAAGCCCAAGGATTTGCTGGTTCTCTGTCCCAGTGGGATTCTCCATGCAGTCCCATTGCAGGCCATCCCTTTCGGCCCTAAGGGCAAGCCACTGATCGCCTCAAATCCGGTGGTTTTCTGTCCGAGTCTTTCATTGCTCCAGACTTGCGTCAACAGTGTCAAAAAATCTGCAGTCCTTAGCAGCATCCCTACGGCTGCATTCACCCGACTTGGCCCGGGTGACGCGGAGGAAGAATCCCGCATGTATAAAGCGGCGCAGGACGGGCTGGCCGATAAATTGCTCCAGACGAGCCTTACGAGCGGGACCGAAGTCACCCGCGACGCCTTCATGGGTCGGTCTCGAGGGATCAGACTCTTGCACTACCATGGGCACGCATATCTAGAAGCCGCTCAACGTCGAGACCGGGCATTGCAGCTAGAACCTCGACTCGCTACTGCGGGCTTACCTTGGGACGATGGCCTGTTAAGCGTAATGGAGATATTCGACCTGCAACTGGACTCGGCAGTGGTAGTCCTCCTAGCGTGTGCATCTGGCGAGGACGATGTTGCACCGAACGATGACCCATTGGGGCTGCTCTCCGCGTTCCTATATGCTGGTGCCAGCAGCGTAATTGCCACTCGATGGCCCACGCAGACATCTGATGCCAGAGAGTTTACCAAACATTTCTACAAAAAGGTGTTTAGCAGCCGGAAAGACGGCACCGTCAACCTCGCTGTTGCAGTTCAGGCAGCTGTCCTTGAGCTGTGGGAGCACTGGGATGAGGATGATCCCTATCACTGGGCGCAGTTCCAGCTTCGTAAGTCAAAGCGGTGTGTGCAATACCGGACTTCCGTGAAGCTAACCACTTGCAGATGGATCTTGGTTCGGGAAAATCTGAGGATAATAGAATTTTGTTATATTAAATGTCTGTCATATACCACCCCGATAGAGATGTTCTTGGTATTCAAAGGCTCCAAAATGGGAGTGCTCCCTACGCTACACTTGGTTTAGAGAATAGACGGGAATAGGGAAGGCGTAAGAAATTTGGACATTCACCAGCGACGTGGCAGAGTACAGGTAGGGCTAGAGGTCATCACCTCCGTCTTCCTTATCCTAAATCAGGAACAGGACGTCGAATCGGGAGGCTTAAATATAAGACTAGAAACTCATGCTACTTGGTAAAGAAGAGAGAAGAAAAGCCTGGGAGCTACTATTGTATTGGGGAAAAGTGTAGTCGGGTCATGTGGCTTGCACATGACCTAACGAAGTAAGCGAGCCAGGCGAAGGATAAAAGGACATCTGGCCAGCTATACACTTAGCTTAGCAGACAATCGAATGTCGATTATGCTCTCTCCCTATTTTGGGTTGTATCAGTTCCTTCTACACTTGCATTATATATATTATTGCTTTTCTGCTTGTAGTTCAATTTGTTGGTTCTCCTAGATAGCGTTCTTGGAGAGTCTTTTCTTCTAGCTAAGGTTTGTCCCCCTATAATGTACAACTTTAAGCTACTATAATAAGATCGAATAATAATAATTACCTTAAATTACTTTTTAGTACGCTATGGCCTAATTAGCTAAGCGGACTAAAAGAGGTGAACGAGGAGAAGTATAAAATAGTATATATAGTAATTGCGGCATGTCGCAGTTGGAGGTATGGAGCATGCCGGCGCTAGGAGCTGCGCTAGGACCTTCGTATATATATAAACCACGTCCCCCTTATTTCTAGGAAATCAGACAATTCTTCTTGCAGAGCTACGCGTACGCCTTTCAGTATGCGACACGGCATTAATTCTTTAAAATAATAGCTTAAAGCATAAACATCTTCTTAAAGGCAGTTTATATTATATTTATTAAAAGGAGCTTCTTAGGGTATCAAAGTCTTGAAATAATTTAAAGAAATACTTATTTAGCGCTCTTTTTAAGCAAGATATAAAGCTTAAGCTTAAGAACTTTAAATTTAGAAATTATTAGTGTCGGTCCACCCGTAACGCGTAGCACGGCACGTAATATCGTGATATGCAATTTGCGTAAGTAGGTAGCTGATTCATGATGAGAAAAGGTAGGTCGACAACACTATAGTGTTGTTGACTACCCTTATCTACCTAATTAGGACTATCGTACAGTATCACGTAATCCCGAACTGTCTGCTATATTGTACCAACAATTAGATAGTTATCATATATAGCAAAACTATATATTACTTAATCTTATTAAAGTGGGTATTTATATATAAAGTCGATTTTAATAGCCATTTGATTAAGTGCCGATTAAAGATAGTAATAAGGGGAGATTAACAAGAAGAAGAGTCGATTTTATAAACTTATATAGCTATCCTTGTAATATTCTTATTTAAAATAAGAATAGCGATTATAGCTTAATTTAATTTGGAGATTAAGCAATTCGATATAGTTAATGCTTTTATAAACGCAAAACGGCCTATAAAAAGCTTACTTATAGCTTGCTAGCTCTTAGATAATTTTAAAATACTTGGAATATATATCAAGGTCAATCGAGCTTTACATAAACTAAGGGACTTTTTAGCGCTTTAGTATAAGGAGTTTACAAGTACCGTAACAAAAATCAAGCTTGTAGTATACAAATAAGAGCCATATATATTTATAGACTTAAAATATAAGGTATTTATTCTCTTTTATATTAACGACGTTTAAGTGATATATTATAAGAGCAACGAGGCCTTAGCTAAGATAATTATCGGCAAAATGAAGGGAGCATATGGCTTGCATTTAATAGGAGAGAAAGGGAAAATTAATCCTGAGTCTATGGGTTTTTATAGGGATTATAAATTTACACAAGTGCCAACTGTTGACATGGACGGTAATCGGCATCGGGAAGGTCTCGTTGGACTTCGGTACTAAAACATGAATGCGCCAGATGTTTATGCTAGTATAACCTCATTTCCCTCCTTTTATAGGATATGATAGAGAAATGCTGTGTTAGCCCCTTAATGGGTAAAGGGTTGATAACGATGGCTTGAGGATGAGAAGTCTCAGTGTAACCCGAAGAAAAAGAAGTTGTGAAATTCTTATAGTATTAGCAAGGGAACAGAGCACTTCTGACTGCTATAGTGTGGGAGGCGGTCTCTTCGAACGTTGTAGCGTACAAAGTAGAGGCGTACGGTGCTCAAGGTTGAGAGAGGGAGCGTAAAGTGGCGCTCACTATTTTATTCCTTGGTGAGAACTTCACTACCTAGGGTAGCCGCAGTCAGATATCTCAATATTAGGATGGATGATGCCTATAAATCTCGAATTAGAAATGAATGGTTGACTTTGACTCCGTATTCGAGAGGCCTTTGCGAGGATGACTTGAAAACGAACGGCGTAGTCAACTAAAGAAGTTTTAACAGTTTTGAGAGGCACATTTCCCTTGCGAGGAGGTCCGATTTTTCTACTTGATTTCACAAATTGCTATAATGCGTTGTACTTAGAATATTTGAAAGTGTTATAGTCTTGTCTTTCTAGAGGTGTTGGGAAATAAGCCGCATATATGAAATTACGCATAAGAAGGCAGAGGTTTATTTGTATATCCTTCCGCGCACCACCAGGACTCCAAGGAAAGCCATGTTTTCTATCAAATCATGAAATAGTCAAATCACACATTCCACCGCCTTCCTTTCTCGACCTCTCTTCCTCGATCATTCTTCAAGGTAAGAGTGTTCTTTCCTTCAGCCTCTCTTCAATCGAGCTCTATAATGCTCATTTTACCCTTCGATGTCGACGCGATATCTCCCCTGGCGCTTCGGGCCTCTCCACGCTTTTTCCATTTTTCTAGCAACTCGGCAACAACAATATGACCCTCCTTCCGGGCGAGTTCAGTGGCGCTAGTGTATCTCTTCTCCAACGGAAGGTGCGTGTCGGCACCAGCCTTGAGCAGCAAATGTACTAGATCTAAGCGACCATTCCAAGCAGCCTGCTCGAGCGCTCTTCCATGCCTGTGATTACTTGAAGCATTAACATCTGCACCAGCTTCAAGGAAAAGAAGAGCAATCTGGAAGTGGCCCCGCGCTGCAGCTACCTGTAGGGCTGTTAATCCGTTAAATTTAGCCGCTGGTCCGTTGACATCAGCTCCCTTTTCTATTAAGAGACGAACCAGGTCCACGTTTGCAGGTATATGCTCAGCAGCAGCTTGGAGCGCAGTTCGGCCATAAAATTTGGCGGGCGGAGCGTTAACATCGGCCCCTCGTGTTAGCAGATATTGAACAATCTTCATATTACCCGTTCGAACAGCGCATACCAAATCAGTCGATCCTCTTGGAGCTGTAATTGGTACATTTGTCGCTGCGCCATGGTGCAAAAGAAGGTGAAATGTCTGAAAGCCGTCATTTCTACCTAGCCTAGAAGCGAGAGAAGCTTGCAGTGCCGTTGCACCTGGAGGCCGGGAAAAATTGGGAGTCTCCTCAACCACTGCATCAATGTCCGCTCCTTTATTCAGTAAGAACAATACTATGTCCATATCATTTAAGTATGCTGCGCTCATCAACGGGGTCGCATATTGAGGATGCTTTGCGGTAATATCTGCACCGGCCTCTATCAAGATCTCAACAAGTTGTATATTCCTAATCCGAATCGCCTGGTGAAGGATAGGCTCCAAATCGAGGTTTTCCTTTTGTGCATTGACGTCCTCGATGTTGGATACTAGAAGTCGAAAAAGTTCGACATTCACATTTTCACGGCGCCCAAAGCGTAGCGCCCAATGTAGAATTGTACCGTTATCGGTGAGAGAGGGGTTTTCACTCTCAATTATCTCCATATCGATTATCTCCATATCGATCCGGATCCCAATCTGGATGAGATCGGTGACCCTTCTGAGATCACCCTTCCAGACGGCGTCGCGCAACTGAATTCTGCGAAGACAGTCGTTCGCCAATTGAGCTTCGCGGGCTCCTGCCTCTTGCAAAATTTCAACGACCCTAGTACAATTTGCTTGCGCCTTTGCAGCCTCCAGTACTGTTGACCCAAAATAGCCGAAAGCGGGAGCGTTGACGTCGGCACCCGCAGCAAGAAGGACCTCGACTAAGCCCACATTATTCATTTCCACTGCTGTAAGGAGTGCGGTCTTCGGAAATTGGATGTCATTGTTACTGCGAGCATTGACATCTGCTCCGCTGGCCAGGAGAAGCTCGACAATCTCGATGTTGCCTGTTGCTGTCGCTGCTTGCAGGGCGGTCTGACCGTTGGGTCCGCAAGCCGGAATGTTGATATCCGCCCCAGCTTCAAGTAAGACTCTCGCGACCTCAAGATGGCCTAGTGCTGCAGCTATCTGAAGCGCAGTTGCAGCTCGATCTTGTTCCGATTCGGTCCAGGTGAAATAAGCTCGGGGGTTTGTCCAACTGACTGCATTGACGTTGGCGCCTTCCTCCAATAGGAGCTGTACAAGCTCAACCTGGTCACCATTTGCGGCGAGTGCCAGTGGAGTGAATATTCGGGCACCAGCCAAGTTCTCACCGACCATGTTCACACCGGCGCCGATACTTATCAAATATCGAGCTACAGCGACATCACCTCGTGCCACTGCTTCTAGGAGTGCGGGACCCTTCCAAGTCCCTGGACCATGAATTGATATTGCGTTCACATCTGCATGTGCTTCTACAAGCATTTGAGCAATGTCAACGGTCCGCGCCCCGTGAAGAGGAAGGAACGCATCACCAGAATGAAAACGTGATTTGTTTGGGTTTGCACCCGCTTTCAATACTAGACTCACAATCTCAGCATTACTAGAGTATAGAACGGCGGCCCAGAGAGTATATCCAGATGATTGTACGTGCGCCCTCAACATGGGGATTTCCAGTAGATTTCTGGCAACGGATATATCGCCAATTTTCACTGCAGTATGCAGGACCTTTTCGGTAAACGCTTGGATTGTTGGAAGCGTACTCGAAAGTAGCGGCCCTAGGATAGACCAGGGGATATTTTGAATTATCCAAGAGATTAAATCGTGTTGTGAGTCAAAATTGTTTGATGAGAGGTAAACGCCAATTTCCACGAAATATCGTGCAGCTTCGATGGTAGGAGGGCCAAGTAGCAAGTCGATATTCGCTTTGAGGTCTCCTTCCTTCCTTTGTGGCATATTGGCAAGAAATTTAGGCAACTCGGTCTTTGTCTTTGCTAGGTGTTCGTCGGTGTTCCAATCCCGGTATGGATATGCAGCGCTGTTGTACAGAATATCAGTCCCAAACCCCTTGTATAATATCATTGGGCTACTTTGTGTGAGGGAACATGGTATTAGTGACTCCAAACCGTCGTCCGAGGCCGAATATGGGGTAGGCTCGTCCGTATCAGCTAGGAGCATTTGACTAGATGAATAAGATGTGGTGGGCAGCGGCCAAAAGTTTTTAACCAGGCCGTCCGGCGCATTCATAAGGGTTTGAAATTTGTTGACAACCACTACGAATGTCAATTAGTACCTTCATAGTCTTGCCTAAGATCGTGCCTACCTTGGGACCTCATGACGTCTTGGAATTGAAAGTATGGAAGACCTTCGAGGTCTATAACACGAGGCCTCATTTGACGTGCCGCCATTGAGTTAGTCTGCTGCTTTTTATGGACTACTACAGCAATGTCCAACATGGCTTGTGCTTCGTTGGGTATGGTACGCTGGCGCTTAGGACTCGAACTTCCTGGCAATGGTCCTTCCAGATGTTTTCTTTTGGCTGAAATTAGGCGACTAGCATCACTAGCTGGAGGTATTTGGCTGTATGAAGGTGGGGTGCAAACAGTAACGTCGCCAGGACTCCGTGGCATGGGGCCTTTCTTTGCGTCAGCACACTCTCATTTTGATTTGACTCGTGCTAATTTACCTGGCGCATACTGATAGCTCAAGGGAATATAGCGCTTTATCTCTTTCTGTACTTTCTCCTGTGAGATCAAGGTATCGTTGTGAAATACTGCACTGGGCCCTCGACCGTCGATGATGCGTTGCTCAATTCGCGTGTGCACATACTCCCAATCGTTTTTCTTCAAATTCTTCCTGAACCCCCATTTCTTGAACTGGGTCTCGTACTGCGCATTGCTATTCAACCCATCAGCTTATTAGTTCTCTGATTTTGACAATCGGGATCATACGAAGCCTGAACATTGCAGTGTTCTTCCATATACTTCTTGACTTCGCTCAGAGTCATTTTTCTGGACAAGTACAGATCCGCCAAGAGATCATGGAACAATTCCAATTTAGCCATAGCTGAAGAGATCCTGATGAATATATAGAACAGTTGAGGCGAATTTGAAGTGACACAGGTGAAAGAAAAAGAGCACGAAGGGTTTAAGGGTGTAATGGAAATAAGGCTGGGAGTTGACGATGGACAGCACTGACCACCCTGCACAATTGGTTCGCTTCGAAGCTGTGCGACAACATCTCATTGGTCAATACCAGAATCTGGTCTGAAAGCCTAAGAAAACGCCCTGCAGCTTTCATGCATGTGTGTCCCGTGTCGCTGACACCCTAGGTGCCCAAACCAAGTACTTTGACTGCGTGCCACATGCGCATTGGTTAGGAGAACCTTACGTGCACCAATCCTATTTTCAAGAGGTCGACATTGGCGTTGCCATGGAATAAAAGCAACCTTGTTTTGATTGGATCATACCACAATCTTGTGCAAGAAATCACGCATAGGTTTGAGCCATGCGTTTGCTAGGCGTCTTAGTTCCATAGGGCGTCACAGCCTCGTCTATCCTTGACTTTTACAGGACCCAAACCACACAAGCACAATACCTTTAATCAATAAGATATCAACAAATTTGAAGACGAAATTCAAATTGCATAAGTACCATGACAAGGATTACCATCTGCTTTCGTAAGCTGTAGGTAGAATATTACAAACTTGCGAGAAACACAACAGTTCTAGGTATCAAACGTTTTGCAGGACGTTGTAAGGCTGTATTTCAAAAAGTTGCCTGCGCACAAGCTGCCTATAAGGGAATCTGCTTGAACGAATCTATTCAAGCAAACCCTCACGGGATTGGCTCGAAAGAGATGCAGGACGCGTGAGCTTATCCATAATAGAGGCAAAGGATTTTTCAGGAAGAGGAACTTGTCAAACCATGCAAAGGATCTTCGCCTTCCTACTTTCTGTCACGTATCACATGAACCTTTGAAGTCCCTAGTATCTCTCTTTTCCTTCGACTAATAGTCTAAATTATTGTTAGTTATGATGTGTATAATGTGGCCTTGACTATTGTTGCACGTCTTCCCGTGGATCATGTTATGTAGATCGTCGTATTTTGATTCTGTTTTTGATGTATAAAGTCAAAATCTTGGCATATTTAACGAGTTTATTTCTTAAACATATCTCATAGTGAACGGCCAGAGCCGAATGTCACAGATTACACCAGTAACTTCTAATATTCGCCATTCACGGCTAACTTCGGTCAAGAGCTGAAGTGTAAAGTGAACACGAGCAACCGTTGTGAATCGCCAGCCAGTCAATACCATGCGAAACGAACAAATGACCTCAAACAGCGAGTTTAATGCTCCAACTAGTTGCTCTGATTATGAGACCTTCTCCCTAATCAATTCACGCCCCTGGGTTTTTCTCGCACGAAGTGCTCTTGACAACCACACGAAGAATAATACCCATACCAAGAAAGAAAGTGAGAGCACAGAAAACGCCGATCATGATCTTGTAGGGTCAGACCTCTTGGAAGGTTTCCGAGCAAGGTGAATGCTTTGTGGAAAGATCTCGATGACTGTTCCCTGGCTTGAAAGAGAGACCGTGTCGGGTTTAGATATAGAGGAGAGCAAGATGAATGGAAGAGCAGTCCCAGTCGAATGTAATGTGTAGGTGCCGAGGAGGTTGATGGCTAGCGAGGAAGCTCAAGCTTTGGCTTGAGAGCTTCATGTTGGGTGGTTCTCTGATCAAGTGTTTATGGCAGCAGAAAAAGAGGGTCGACAGTTGGATCGCCAAAGTGCCTTCTCAAGTTCCACCCAACAAGCTTTCCCAGTAAATCTATATGCTCCCCCACGCGGGCGGTGGGGTATGTGTTGTCACCCTTAGAGTGTAAAAGCTATCTGAGAAAGTGGTTCTACTTTGGCATAGATTTAAACACGTTTGCGTTTGTTAGGGTAGAAAGTAGAGGTGAAGAATCGAGTTTTGGCCGGAGAGGACGAACCCCAAACGATAACGTCTGTGAGGACAACGGGGATAATGAAGTTTAAATTCCATATTTAAAACTGCATCACGGCTCTGGATTTCCTTCCTGGGTGTGAGATACATATTTGATTTACTAATAACGACTTTTGGTTGTGTGGATCTCTGGTCGTGAACTGGTTTCAATGTCGAGCCAGTGCATTCATTGAGCAGAGACAAAAATGAAAATAGTCCAAGTTCAACAATTTCTTCCCTAAATGCTTTCATTCCTGAGCTACCCTCTCGAACCAAGCCAAACCCAGTGCATGTGAATCTTGCAAACTAGCAGTAGTACATCACACTAATCATCCAAGCATCCACTTTGAAAAATATCCCAGCAACTATCACACATTTCCGGTTCAAGTACAGCTTCTGAGCCTCTAAAAAATATCTGCATTCTCCCAGGGAGCTTACTTTCTCACACGCTCTACCCCCCAGGAAGCAGAAATCCCATATATACATCACTTATAGCAGACGAAGTACAACAGAGCAATTCCACTTATCAATATCACGGATGCGAAGCCGGCGCCGACACCGATTTGTTCTTTGGTTGCTTTCCTCAACAGTGGTCGCGAAATTTGAGGACGTTTTGAGGAGCGACCTAAAGTAAAAGCTCTGCTGGAGACTGAAATCGTTTCGCTACTGGGTGCTACCGGTGAAAGTGAAGTCAGCGGCATAGCTGAGGACGTTGTGCCTTGAAGGCCGAATATGAGGAAGATAGTGAGGCAGATGAGGAGAACAATCTGAAGTGGGCGCTTTATGTTGACCTTGGAATTGGTTTGTGTGACGTGCCGCTATGTACTTTGTAATGATCATATTTTCTAGGGTTTGAAAATACTTTGGATTTGTGAATGTAGCTTGATGTGCAGAAAATGCGGTATGCAGAGTGAGAAACACTTAAAGTCAACGATTTCATTCTTAAATACCCATTAACCCTGACTCAAAGCCCATATATCGTGGTCTAAAATCCGTGCAAATGATTCCCATCAACTACTCGCACAAATCACCTCCGGTGATCGAGCCCCACCTTGAAATCCCCTACAAGAAGGCTCCGAGACCTTCACTTTCTGTCATCTAGAAAGCACCAGAAGAGGTTCCACGCAGCAACTACCAATGCTACACCCAGCAAGGAAAGCCCAACAATTCCAGCAATTTCCATTCTCTTCTCGAGAGCCCGTAGAACCGAAAATTGTTTGTAGAGATGGTTGAGGCCGGGGGCTCCGGTTTCGAGGGAGGATGAACCACTATCGGTTAGTGAGAGCAAAAGGTT
>Ga0302325_10020729_pt1 | contig 13775 bp, 9 predicted proteins | sample Palsa_T0_2_FD_201948 | JGI IMG/M metagenome (GOLD analysis project Ga0302325, IMG submission 201948) | Peat permafrost microbial communities from Stordalen Mire near Abisko, Sweden - Palsa_T0_2 | ecosystem: Environmental > Terrestrial > Soil > Palsa > Peat permafrost | place: Sweden: Abisko... | reverse complement strand
CGGTGTTACACCGGCTAGCCGGTGCGGCGCTTCGGCGCCGAATGTCGCACGGAAGGTCGTGGGCCGCCGATTTTGGCTGGCCTTTTTTGTTTGAAAATTTTGTCGAGAGTGAACATGAATTCGCAGGAACTTATCCGCATCGTCGATGGAATCGCCCGGGATAAAAATATCGAGCGCGACCAGATCTACAACGACATCGAGCAGGCCGTCGCATCGGGTCTGCGCAAACAGTTCAACACCGAAGACACCAGCGAATTCACCGTGAAGCTCGACCGCACCTCCGGCGTCATCAGCGCCCAGCGGCAGGGCGTGGAAGTGCCCCTGTCGGTCGTCGGCCGCATCGGCGCCCAGACCGTCAAGCAGGTCATGATCCAGCTCATCCGCCAGGACGAACGCGGCAGCATCTACGAGGAATATAAGGATCGCGTCGGCACGATCATCACCGGCACCGTCGCTCGCTTCGAAAAAGACACCATGATCGTCTCCCTCCTGCGGAACATCGAAGGCATTATGCCCCGCAGCGAGCAGATTCCGGGCGAGGTGCACCAGGTCGGCGAGCGCGTGCAGGCGCTCATCCTGGAAGTCCGCGACACCCCCAGCGCGGTGAAGATCATCCTCAGCCGCAGCCATCCGGAACTCATCCGCCGCCTGTTTGAGCGCGAGGTTCCCGAAGTGGGCGAGCGGACGATCGAGATCAAGGCCCTGGCGCGCGAGCCGGGTCACCGCACCAAGATCGCCGTCAGCTCCATCGACACCAAGGTCGATGCGGTGGGCGCGTGCGTCGGCGTGCGCGGCAGCAGAATCAAGAACATCGTCGATGAACTCGCCGGCGAAAAAATCGATATCGTACGCTGGAACGAATCCAGCCAGGTGCTCATCAGCAACGCGCTCAAGCCCGCCGAGGTCGCGGAAGTGGCCCTCTGTTTCGAGTTGGGGCGTGCCACCGTGGTCGTCAACGAAGATCAGCTTTCCCTGGCCATCGGCAAGCGCGGGCAGAACGTCCGGCTTGCCGCGCGTCTCACCGGTTGGGACATCGACATCCTCACTCCTACGGAATTCAACAAGGGCACGCAACGGCTGGATGCAACCCTCAAGACGATTCCCGGCGTGACGAAGGAGTTCATCGACAAGGTGATCGTCATGGGCCTGATCGACGTGCGCGACCTCGAGGAAGTCGGCGTCGGTCCGCTCATGGAAGAGCTTGGGCTGGACGAGGACACCGCACAGAAGGTGGTTGACCGCTGCGCCGAGGAGGCAAAAATCGTCGCCACCGAGCAGGAGGCCAAGAAGATCGCCGACGCCTCTGCCAAGGCAAAGGCCGCCGCCGAACTCGCCGCCGACAAGGCCGCGCTGCTGGCGCTGGGCGAGACGCCCGTGGAAGCTGCCCCCGCGGAAACCGCCGCTACGGAAACACTGCCCGGCGCGATGGAAGCCGTCGAAGGCGCTGCCCCGGAGGTGACGGTTCACCAGGAATCCATCTTCACCAGCGGCGAGGAACTAAGTCCCGAGGAAAGCGCCATGAGCGGCATGGTCAAACAATCGGTTAATGGAAAAGCGGACTCCCTGGATGAGGAGGAAGCCGGCACTGCGGCGCTGGCCGAGGGCACGCAAGCCCCTCCGCTTGAGGATCCGAACAAGCTTTAAATCGAACTGTTACGTTGATTGGAGAATTGATTTGGCAAAAGGCATTCGAGTTAATCTTCTGGCCAAGGAACTTGGCGTCGAGAGCAAGGCGATCCTTCAGAAACTGAAGGAGGAGGGCCTTGGCGATGCGAAGCAGAACCACATGAGCACGCTGTCGCTGGGTCTGGCCGAATCCGTACGCGAATGGTTCAGCGGGCAAATGACCGAAGGCGGCACAGCCGTGGAGACGGCCGCGCACGTGGAAGTCGCCACCAAGCCCAAGACCGCCCGCGCCCGCAAGAAGAAGGAAACTTCCGCCGAAGAATCGGGCGAAACAACGACAACGACAACAACGGTGGCGGAAGCAGCCCCGCCTGCGCCGCCCGCCGCCGCTCCCGCGGCACCGCAGCCGCCAGCGCCCGCGCCAGCACCAGTGCCGGTGAGGAAGCCGCCGGTATCCGTGGCCGTCAAGCCACCGCCCGAGGCGGCCCCGATTGCGCCAGTGATTCCGCCCGCTCCCGTGGCTCCATCACCCCCGCCGCCCACGGCAGCGCCGCCGGTACAGGCCAGGCCCGCCGCCGCGGCCGCATCCGCCGCGCCGCCACCTGCCGCGGCTCCCCCGGCAGGGCCCGGAATCGAACACATTCGCCCGATGCGTCCAACCGTGACGCTCGCCAGCCGCGCCGCCGCGCAGGTACCGCCGGAGCGCAAGCCCGTCGTGCAGGCGCCGCAGCTCACTTCATTGCAGCCCGCGAAAATTCAGGGACCGCGCGTTGTCCGCATCGAGAAACAGGAGGCAGTCGAGCAGCGCGCCCCGCGCCGCGCCCCCGCGGCCGAAGCGCCGGACGTCACCCCCGCTGGCCCGCGCGCCGGTCGCGGCGTGAAAACCGCCGAAGACGAGGACGAAGATTCCAAGAAAAAAGCCGCCGGGAAAAAAGGCGGCAGCCTTTCCAGCCGCCGGCGGGGCGTCGATGGCCGCCGCGGTGAAGCGATGGAAAAGCTCAAGGAGTTCCGCGACGCCGACCTGATCGCCCGCCGCGATGCCCTCAACGCCGCCGCCAACACCCGCAATGTTTTCGACAGCCATCTGCGCCAGTTCGAAAAACGCGGCACACACGCGATCGCCAAGTCGATCACGCAGCGCGGCGAGCCGGTATCCATCGAGGAACCGATTACCGTTCGCACGCTCTCCGCCGCATTGGGCGTGAAGACCAATGAAATTCAATCCCGGCTGATGAAGAGCGGAATCGTCGCGGCGATCAACCAGTCGTTGGATCACGAAACCGCGCAATCCATCGCGCTGGAGCTTGGCATCGAACTGCGGATCACACAGGAGGCGACGCAGGAAGAAACGCTTCTCCAGGAAATCGAAGCCCGCGAGAGCGATCCGGAAAAAATGGTGCTGCGCCCCGCGGTGGTGACGATTCTAGGACACGTCGATCACGGCAAAACATCGCTGCTGGACAAGATACGCAACGCGCACGTCGCCGCCGGCGAGGCTGGCGGCATCACGCAGCACACGGCCGCGTGGATGGTGCAGCTTGGCGAAAAGCGGGTGACGTTTATCGATACGCCGGGCCACCAGGCGTTCACCGCGATGCGGGCCCGCGGCGCCAACATGACGGACGTGGTCGTGCTGGTCGTTTCCGCCGCCGAGGGCGTGCAGCCGCAGACCATCGAATCCATCAACCACGCCCGCGCCGCCGGGGTGCCGATCGTCGTCGCCCTGAACAAGATCGACCGGTCCGATGCCAACCCTGCCATGGTGCTCGGCCAGCTTGCCGCGGAAGGGCTCAACCCCGTCGAATACGGCGGCGATACGGAAGTGATCCGCACCAGCGCCACCACCGGCCAGGGAATCCCCGAGCTGATCGAAATTCTCGATCTTCAGTCGCAGATCATGGAGCTGAAAGCCGATCCCACCGCCCCCGCGCGCGGCAGCGTCATAGAAAGCCGAATGGACGAAGGCATGGGCCCCGTGGCGACCGTGCTAATACAGGACGGCACGCTGAAAGTCGGCGACATCGGCCTGGCCGGTCCCGGCTTCGGGCGCATCCGCACCCTGGTCAACGATCGCGGCGAAATGATCCAGGAGGCGGGCCCCAGCACCCCGGTCATTGTCAGCGGACTGAGCGAAATTCCCTTTTCGGGCGACAAATTTTATGTGATGGAAGACATGGAGCGCGCCCGCGCCATCGGCGAGGAACGCCAGAGCTTGCAACGCCGCTCGAATCTCGCCGGCGCCAATCGCGTCACGCTCGACACCTTGTTCGATTCGATGAAGGCCGAGGAGATCAAGACCATCAACCTGATCATCAAGGGCGATGTGCAGGGATCGGTGGAAACGCTCGCCAAGACCGTCACCGACGCCAACACCAGCGAAGTGCGCGTGCGCGTTATCCACACCGCCGTGGGCGGGATCTCCGAAAGCGACGTCGAGCTGGCCGATGCCTCCAATGCGGTGATCATCGGCTTCCACGTGGTCCCGGACGAAGCGGCGCGGCAGATGGCCGAGCAGCGCCGGGTGGAAATCCGCCTCTACCGCGTCATCTACGAAATCTTCGACGATCTCAAGAAAGCACTCTCGGGACTGCTCGAGCCCGAAGTCCGCGAAAAGCTTCACGGACACGCGGAAATCCGCAAAGTGTACAAGGTCTCGCGCATCGGCAATGTGGCCGGGTGCTTCGTCACCGATGGACACATCCAGCGCGGAAGCAAAATCCGCCTGATTCGCGACGGCGTGATCGTCACCGAGGACCTGTCCCTCGAATCGCTCAAGCGCCTCAAGGACGACGTGAAGGAAGTGAAATCCGGATTCGAATGCGGAATCAAAATCAACGGCTACGACGACGTCAAAGTCGGCGATATCCTGGAAGCCTACGTCCGCGAAACCTTCCAGAGGACGTTATGAAATACTGAGTTGCGAGTTACGAGTTGCGAGTAAAAGATTTTCAACTCGCAACGCGGAACGCGCAACTTTGCAAACATGACCATCGGCGTGCTGCAGGTAGAAATCTCGATCACCGATGCGATGAGCCTCAAGGACAAGCGCCGCGTGGTGAAAAGCATCAAGGACCGCATCGCCCACGGACACAACGTGTCCATCGCCGAGGTTGGCGCGCTGGACGAGCATCGTCGCTCGATCCTGGGTATCGCCATGGTTGGCAACGATGGGCAATACATCGAGGGCGCCCTCAGCAAACTGGTCGATTTTGTCAGAATGGTCCCGCAGGTGTCGCTGCTGGATTATCGGATTGAGATGTTTTAAGAGCCGGGCCGTGTCGCCCCGGACGTCAATTGAAAGAACGCTTTGAAATAGCGTCTAACGCCAATGTCCCGCAGAACCGAACGTCTGGGCAGCACCATTCAGCGAGAGCTGGCGATGATTATCCTGCGCGAACTGAACGATCCGCGCCTGACGGGAATGCCCAGCATCACCCGGGTGAAGGTCAGTCCCGATCTTTCCGTCGCCGATGTGTATGTCACCGTCATGGGCACCGAGGGGCAGAAGACGGCGGCGCTCAATGCGCTGCGGCACTCGGCCGGACTGCTGCGGACCCGGCTGACGCACGAGATCTCACTGCGGCAGACCCCGTTCCTGAAATTCCATATTGATGAGAACCTGAAGAAGGAAATAGAGCTGCTCGACGCGCTCCGCAAAGTCGCGGAGGAAAACGCCGAGCTGGACCGCCGCCGCTCACAGGAAGCGCAGTAACAATCGCGCCGGGCGGGAGTTTTTACCCGTGAAAAGAACCCGAATGAAAAACGCCGGAAAACACAGCGACGATCTGAAACAATTGTTCAAACGCCTGATGCGCGACGGCAAGCCCGACCCGCGCAAACCGCTGGAGCCGCTCGACGCCCTCGTGCGCGGCGCGATGAGCTACGACGTCAGCGACAATCGCGCCGAGGACGCGATCAAGGCCATCAGCAAGGAATTTGTCGATCTCAACGAGCTGCGCGTCGCCACCGACCTGGAGATTCACGAGCTGCTCGGCGTGCGCTATCCCGCGATCGAGGAGCGCGTCGCGATGATCACGCAGTGCCTCAACGATATCTTCGAGCGCGAGCACACCATGAGCCTCGACCGCCTCAAGACCATCAGCAAGCGCGACGCCAGGCAGTTCCTCCGCGAGCTGCCCACCATGCAGCCGTTTGTCGAAGCGTACGTGCTGATGATGGCCTTCGAAGGCGCGGCGTTTCCCATCGACCAGGAAATGCTGACCTACCTGATCGACGAGGAAATCATCGAGGAAGGAACCACCCTCCCCGAAGCGCAGAAATTCGTTGAGAACCAGATCAAGGGCGAGGACCTGTTCGATTTCTACGCCGTGCTTCGCAAGGCGGCGCTGAGCGATGGGTCGCGCAAGAGGGCCAGGTCATGACCGACCGTCTTCCGATCTCGACGCTGCGGCTGGGGCTTCCCAGCGGAAGCCTGCAGCAATCGACCATCGAGTTGTTCGGCCGCGCCGGTTATCGCGTCAACATCGCCGAGCGCAGCGTCTTTCCGCGCATCGACGATGAAAAGCTCTCGGCAGTTTTCTTCCGCGCCCAGGAAATCAGCCGCTACGTCGTGGACAACATCATTGACTGCGGACTCACCGGCTACGACTATGTCGTTGAAAACGGCAACGAGACCGACCTGGTCGAAATCTGCGAGCTGACCTATTCGCGGGCCACGTCCAATCCCTATCGCTGGGTGCTGGCCGTTCCGGAAGAAAGCCCGGTGAAGAGGCCGGAAGATCTCGACGGCAAGATCATCGCCACCGAACTGGTCAACACCACTCGCCGCTGGTTTGCCGCCAAGGGGATCAAGGTGAACGTTGAATTTTCCTGGGGCACAACGGAGATCAAGGCCCGCCTGCTGGATGGGATCGTCGAGGGGACTGAAACCGGTTCATCGCTGCGGGCGAACAATCTTCGCATCGTGGACACGCTCCTGACCAGCACAACGCGATTCGTCGCCGGCAAGGATGCCTGGGCGATTCCCTGGAAGCGCGAAAAGATGGAAAACATCGCCATGCTGCTGAAGGGCGCGATCGAAGCGAAGGCCAAGGTGGGCCTCAAGATGAACGTGCCCGAAGATCGCCTGAGCGAGGTGGTGTCATTCCTGCCCGCGGAAAAAAGTCCAACCGTCAGCCGTCTCGCCGACAGCGCCTGGGTGGCCGTCGAGGTGATCCTCGAGGAAAAGCAAGAGCGCGAGCTGATCCCCCGCCTGAAGCGCGCCGGGGCGACGGGAATTATTACCTACCCGCTCAATAAGGTCATACCGTAGGATTAAGCCATGGCAGGACACAGTCACTGGTCAAAAATCAAACGGGCCAAGGGCGCCACCGATGCCAAGCGCGGCAAGGTCTGGAGCAAGATCGCCCGCAAGATCATCATCGCTGCAAAGAATGGCGGCGACCCGCGCGATAATCTTTCGCTGCGTTACACCATTGAAGAAGCCAAGGCCGCCAACATGCCCAAGGACACGATCGAAAAAGCGATCATGAAGGGCACCGGAGAACTCGGCGGTGAAAATTACGAAGCGGCTTTGTACGAAGGCTACGCCCCCGGCGGGGTGGCGATCCTCATCGACGCACTGACCAACAACCGCACCCGCACCGCCCCGGAATTGAGATCGATCTTCGAAAAACACGGCGGCAACCTCGCCACCTCCGGCTCGGTCGCGTTCCAGTTCGTCAAGCAGGGAATCATTGCCGTCAAATCCTCCGCAGCCGATGAAGATCGTCTTTTGGAGCTAGGCCTGGAAGCCGGCGCCGACGACGTGAAAAACGAAGGGGAGGTGATCGAAGTCATCACTTCGCCGACCAGCTTCATCAAGGTGAAGGAAGCCATCTCCGCCGCCAATATCCCCATCGAAGCATCGGAAATCACCCATATTCCCACCAGCACGGTTCCCATCGACAGCGATCGTGCCCAGAAGCTGCTGAAGCTCATCGAAGTGCTGGAGGACAATGATGACGTCCAGACCGTGAGCCACAATGCCGAGATTCCCGAAGGCGTGACGGTTTGATGTTTTCACCTTCGCCCCGCGCATATTTTTTTTAATCCACAAAAAAATCCCGGAATTTTCTTGGCGGCAGCGCGACAGGTTTGTAAATTGCCGTCGTTGGCCCGATTAGACAGACGGGTCACGCGCTCAGTGGGTGAATTGGGCGGCGCGATTTCACATCCAGTATGGTCCGCGCTCTCTCGATTCCATGTCGAAAGCGATTGTTGGACAGATGAAAAATTCGGCAGCATCTGTGCTGGGCCGCCTTTGGCGTGCGTTCACAGCGCGGAAAAAGATTTCGTCTCAGCGGCACCGAGGTTGTGCACCGATCGAAGGGCTTGAATGCCGTCGTCTTCTTTCGGTCAGCATTCAGACCTACCGGGACGGCCCATCCGGTGTGAATTCCTCCGAAACCGTTCTCACGCCGACCAATGTGACGGTCGGATCCTTCGGGAAGGACTACTCGGTCGCCGTCGATGGCAACGTATACGCCGAACCCCTGGTCGAAACCGGCGTCAGCATCACCGCCGGCGGCAACACGGCCGCCGGCGCGGTGGGGACGCATGATGTTGTGTACGTCGAAACCGAGAATGATTCGATTTACGCGTTTGATACCACAGCGGGCACGCTGCTCTGGAAGCGGACGTTTCTGGATACGACCTCGGCGGATGTCGGGACAACCCCCGGCACCGACATCAACAACACCCTGGGCGCAACTTCCATCATTCCGATCCCCGCTGTTGACACCAATTCCACCGATATCACCCCCGAAGTCGGCATTACCAGCACGCCGGTGATCGACACCGCGTACAACTGCATGTTCGTCACCGCCGTAACCAAGGAGACGATCAACGGCGTCGCCGACTGGGTACAGCGCGTTCACGCGATCAGCCTCAGCAACGGCACGGACGTGGTCGCGCCCTGGCTCATCGCCGCCACGCCACCCTCAGGCGATTCGAACACACCCATCTACGTCTACGGCGACGGCGACAGCTCCGTGACCGATCCCTACAACGGCACGGGCAAACCGGTCGTCCAGTTCAACGCCCTGCGCGAGAATCAGCGCAGCGCACTCCAGATCTCCGATAACGTCCTGTACATCTCCTGGTCATCCCACGGCAACCAGCAACCCTATCACGGCTGGATCATCGGATTAAACATCGCCAATCTCACAACCTCCAACTTCGTGCTCACCGGCGTCTTCTGCGACACGCCCAACGGCGCTGAAGGCGGCATCTGGGAAGGCGGCGGTTCGATCGTGTTCGATCCCAATGGCACGACATTTTACGTCGCCACCGGAAACGGCAACGGCGCTGCCGTTACCTATGACGCCAATGGATTTCCCGTGGACGGAAATTATAGTCAATCCGTCGTCAAGCTGGTTCCCGATTCCACCACGGCGCCGACCAATCAGAGCCTCAACGGCTGGGGATTCAAAGTCGCCGACTTCTTCACACCCTACAACCGTCTTGCGCTGGACGCGGGCGACAGCGACCTGGGATCGGGCGGACTGCTCATGCTTCCCACCGGCACGGTTGCCGGATATCCCGACGTTATGCTCGCCGCCGGCAAAACCGGCACCATCTATGTCATCAATCGGGACAACATGGGCAAATTCGATCCCAACAACGATCACGTTCTCAACGCCATGCCCAATGGCCAGGGAAATAATGTAGGCCAAACGCTCATGCCCGCCGGTTCCTACGGAACCCCATCCTATTTCAATGGCACGATTTACTGGGTCACCGGCCAGCACGGACCGGAATATGCCTTCCAGGTCAGCAGCAGCGGCATTGTGACGCAAACATCCATCACCACCGAGGACAATCTCGGCTACGTTCCCGGCTCCCCCTTCATCAGCTCCAATGGCACGAGCAACGGAATCGTCTGGCAGATCGATCGCAATACCGGTGTCCTGCGGGCGATTTCCGCGTCCAATCTCAACGGCGAGCTTTGGAACAGCGGACAAGCCGCCAACGGCGCCGATGCGCTCGATTCCACCACCAAATTCGCCCCCGTCACCGTCGCCAACGGCCTCGTCTTCGTCGGCACGCAGGATGATCTCACCGTATACGGCCTGCTCACCCCATCAAAATTGACGGATGCCAACATCGGCAATCCCGGCGTTGCCGGATCGGCGAACTATGCCAACGGCACGTGGACCGTCACCGGCGGTGGCACCGATGTCTGGGGGACTTCCGACCAGTTCAATTTCGCCTACGAACCCATCACCGGCGACAACACCGTCATCGCCCGCATCTCCTCCCTCACCGGCACCAGCGACGGCGCGTACGCCTCCGCCGGCGTAATGATCCGCGACGGCACCGCCGCCAATGCCCCCTTCGCGTTTGTCATCTCCGGCGTGAACGGCGCTGATTTTAAATATCGCACCTCCGCAGGCGCCGCCGCTGCCGAATCGGGCTGGAAGAACACACAGACTCCCGTCTATTGGGTGAAGCTGGTTCGAGTTGGCAACACCTTCACGGCGTACACCGCGCCCGATGTCAGTGGATCGCCCGGATTGTGGACCCAGATCGGCGCGACGCAGACCATCGCCATGACCAATCCCACCGTCGGCTTGGCGGTCACCGCCAATAACAACGCCGCATCGGCCACCGCTGCCTTCACCAATTTCTCCGTCACCGCCACCACGGGGGGATTGACCGATGCCGACATCGGCAGCCCCGGCGACAGCGGGTCGGCATCTCTCAGCAATGGAATCTGGACCGTCAGCGGCGGTGGGGCGGATGTCTGGTATTCATCCGACCAGTTCAACTACGCCTATCAGAATATCTCCGGCGATGTGACCGTCGTCGCCCGCGTCAATTCCATCACCGGCAGCGGTATCGGCGCGTACGCCAGTGCCGGCGTTATGATCCGCGGTGGCGCCGCCGCCAACGCGCCGTTCGCCTACATCATCTCCGGTTCCAACGGAGCGGATTTCAAATATCGCACCAGCGCCGGCACGCCCGCCGCCGAATCGGGATGGATCACCACCGACAAGCCGGTCTACTGGGTCGAACTGGTCAGGTCGGGAAATGTCTTCACGGCTTACGCTGCGCCTGATGTCAACGGTTCACCCGGAACCTGGTCGGAGATCGGCTCGCCCGAGACGATCTCCATGACCACGCCCGAAGCCGGAATGGCCGTCGATGCCGACAACAATTCCGCGCTGGCGACCGCCATGTTTTCCAATTTCAGCATCACCCCCACCAACGGCGGGCTGATCGACACCGATATCGGCAGCCCCAGCGATGCCGGCTCCGCCAGCTATACAGGCGGTGTCTACACCGTCAGCGGCGGGGGGTCGGATGTCTGGTTCACTTCCGATCAATTCAACTATGACTATGAACTTCTCAGCGGCACCAGCAATACCGTGATCGCCCGCGTCAGCAGTCTCACCGGCACGAGCGCCGGCGCATACGACTCGGCCGGCGTGATGATCCGCGGCGGCACCGCCGCCAATGCGCCGTTCGCATTTGTCATTTCCGGCGCTAACGGCGCTGATTTCAAATACCGCACCAGCGCCGGCGCTTCCGCTGCCGAATCCGGCTGGAATACCACCGAAACCCCCGTCTACTGGGTCAAGCTCGTGCAATCCGGCAACACTTACACCGCCTATACCGCGCCCGATGTGAGCGGATCGCCCGGAACATGGACGCAGCTCGGCACGACGCAAACAATCACCATGACCGGCGCCACCGTGGGCTTGGCCGTCACCGCCGACAACAACGCCGGAATCGCCACCGCGACGTTCTCCAATTTCAGCGTGACCGCCACCAATGGCGGATTGGTCGATACCGACATCGGCAGCCCCGGCGACGCCGGCTCGGCCGGCTATTCCAATGGCGTCTATACCGTCAGCGGCGGCGGTTCGGATGTCTATTACGCCTCTGATCAATTCAATTACGACTACCAGACCCTCACCGGCACGAGCAACACCGTCGTCGCCCGCGTCACCAGCCTGACCGGCAGCGGCATCGGCGCGTACGCCTCGGCCGGCGTCATGATCCGCGACGGCACTGCCGCCAACGCGGCTTTCGCGTTCATCATCTCGGGCAGCAACGGCGCCGATTTCAAATATCGCACCAGCACCGGCGCCACTGCCGCCGAATCCGGCTGGAAAACCACCGAGAAACCCATCTACTGGGTGGAACTGGTCCAATCCGGCAGCACCTTCACCGCCTACACCGCGCCGGATGTAAGCGGCTCCCCTGGAACCTGGACCCAGCTCGGCACGACGCAGACAATCGCCATGACCAATCCCACCGCCGGCCTTGCCGTCACCGCCGACAACAATTCCGCCCTCGCCACCGCGACCTTCTCCAATTTCAGCGTCACTCCAACCACGAATGGCGCCGCGGCTTTGCTCAATCAATTGTCCAGCAAAGTGGCTTTGGGATAACGGGGCGAGACTTTCGGCTCACACCCCGGCCAGAAAATCCCGCCCTGAGATCAGCCCGCGCTTTTCGCCCGCCTCGCTGCCGTTGAAGTTCATATCTTCCAGCTCGATGCTGAGCGCGCCGTCGTATCCGGCCTGTTTCAGCAGCGACAGCAGCTTCCCCCATGACGCGCAGCCATGACCGGGAATGCAGTAGCGCCAGAAATGCCCGCCCCAGGGAAACACCGGCGTCGTCGCCGACTGCTGCAGTGTGCCGAATTCGTAAATCTTCTCCGGCATGATTTCAGTGTCCTTGGCATGGACATGACCCACGCGCGGGGCGAATTCCTCCAGAAATCGCACGGGATCGATTCCCATGCGGATCAGGTGAGATGGATCAAAATTGATCGCCAGCGCATTGCTGCCGGTCTCCTTGAAGAACAATCGCAGGCTATGCGGCGTGCAGCAGAGCGCGGGATAATACGGATAACTGCCCGGCGATCCCTCCATGACAATCCTCGCCCCGCTGCCCGCGATGGCGGCGGCCAGGGCCGAATATCCCTCTACCGCCAGCGAGAAATTCTCCCGCACGTCCCGCGAATCAGCCTCGGGGAAAACCACGGTGAAAAAATTCCGCACCCCCAGCGCGGCAACCGAGCGGATGTGCGCCGCTGCCGCCGCAACGGTCTCCTTGCGCTTGCCCTTGTCAGCCGACGCCACGTCCGACCACGGCCGCTTCAAATCGACTGATCCCACCCGCAGCCCCGCCGCGAAAATCGGCTTGATCTCCTCGGCCGCGAGATATTCCACATCCAGCGCCTCAAAATCATTGGAGACGGCAAATCCAATGACATCCGAAAGATTTTTCTGCCAGGCATGCCGCCCGCGCCGAAAGCCGATGGGAAACGATCCCGTGCGCGTTTTTGCCATGACATCTTATAGAAAATTCGCCGCCGCCCTCCAAATTTAATTGTTCAAGGCCAACCGCCGATTCGCACTTGGGGCGACGTTTGCTACACTGCCAAGTCCCTATGTCCTACACCGTGCTGGCTCGAAAATATCGCTCGGCCAACTTCGACGAACTCGTCGGGCAGGAGCACGTCGCCGGCACGCTCAAAAAGGCGATCGAGTCGGGCCGGATCGCCCACGCATATCTCTTTTGCGGCACGCGCGGCACCGGAAAGACTAGCACGGCCCGCATCCTCGCCAAGGCCCTGAATTGCCAGAACAGCGACAAACCCACGCCGAGCCCCTGTGGAAAATGTGATTCGTGTCTCTCCATCGCCCGCGGGGATGACATGGACGTCATCGAGATCGATGCCGCCAGCAACACCGGCGTCGACAACGTCCGCGAGATCATCGAAAACTCGCAGTACCGTCCATCCCGCAGCCGGTTCAAAATCTATATCATCGATGAAGTCCACATGCTCAGCAAAAGCGCGTTCAACGCGCTGCTGAAAACGCTGGAAGAGCCGCCCAGCCATGTGAAATTCATCCTGGCCACGACCGAGCCGGAAAAAGTCCTGCCGACAATTCTCTCCCGCTGCCAGCGATATGATTTCCGCAGCATCTCCACCCGGGAGATCGCGGCGCATCTGAAGGAAATCTGCAAAAAGGAGAAGATTTCCGCCGAGGAAGACGCACTGCTGCTGGTGGCCAAGGCGGGTGCGGGGTCGATGCGCGATGCCCTGTCGCTGCTGGACCGCCTGCTGAGCCTCGGCGACAAAAAGCTCGCCGTCAAAGATGTCGAGGAAATGCTCGGATTGCCCCGGG
>Ga0302325_10020726_pt1 | contig 13775 bp, 11 predicted proteins | sample Palsa_T0_2_FD_201948 | JGI IMG/M metagenome (GOLD analysis project Ga0302325, IMG submission 201948) | Peat permafrost microbial communities from Stordalen Mire near Abisko, Sweden - Palsa_T0_2 | ecosystem: Environmental > Terrestrial > Soil > Palsa > Peat permafrost | place: Sweden: Abisko... | reverse complement strand
TCCTCGGCCAGCTCTGTCACTTCCAGCGCGTTCCGCTCCGTCGCTTCCCGCGCCCGCGTCATGGTCTCTTCCATCCGCTTGATCTCGACCGTCTGGTCCTGCATCGCCAGCCGCAGATCGCGATGCGAGCTCTCCAGCGCGCCCACGCTCTGCCGCATCTCGTTCCGCAATTCCGTCGTCAGCGCGGTGGAGGGCTGCGAAGGACTGCTAATGTCGATCAGCCGCGCGATATAGGGCAAAAACGCCCGAAACTGCAGCAGCGCTTTCCACATAGGGTTGTGCTCCAGCTCTCTCATCGAGGGCAGGCTAAGGGCAACCGTCTCCAGGTCGGTCTGTTCGTCCGTGGCTGCGGCACCGCGCCCCGCCGGCTTCTGCTGCGCCAGCGCGATGAGCCGGTCGACCGCCGATTCGCTCGCGTTCCGATTCATGAAGTTCCTGCGATCACTATAGTCAATCGACCCCCCACCTACCAAAGTTCTTTCGGGTCATGACTGGAGTCATCCGGGCCATTCCGCGCACGCCAACCCCTTCCTGCGCTATACGATCCGCCGCAGCCCGTCTATCCCATTGCACCCCGCGACACTGCGTATTTCCTGTTTGGGGGTGTCACCACAAAAAGACCAATGTGGGTTTTCAATATACTCATTGGCCTGGAGCGCGGAACGTCAAATCCTCTAACACTCGGTAAGGGATCACCCGCGAATGTTTGGCCCCATGAGATCGGTTGTCTGCACGGCGGCCATGATGATGGTTGCACAAGCCCTCGTTGTGGTCGCAGCGCAGGACCCTGTTCCTCAGGCCTCATCACCCCCGGCCGCGACTACGCCCTACACGCCGGTGATGACCTTCGAAGTGGCGTCGATCCGTCAGTCGAAGCCGGATCTGGATCGTGGTTGGGTAGTGGGGGGAGGATTTGAACCAGTCAACTCCGGCCGCTTTTCTCTCCAGAACAATAACCTCATGAACCTCCTTCTGTGGGCGTACCCCGTAACATCGCACCAAATCCTCGGATGGGACGATTTGCCCAGGGAACTGAAGTCCGCGTTTTTCAACGTAGGTGCCAAAGTGGACCCAGCCGACGACCAGCGATTGGCCACACTACCCAAGAAACAGGTTCAGCTGGAGCACGAGCACATGATGCAGGCGCTGCTAGCAGATCGCTTCAATCTGAAGGTGCATTGGGAAGTCCGTGATTCAACCACATACAACCTCGAGTTGGTGAAAAGCGGCAGGCTGCGATCGACGGGCGCTCCTCCCACTGCCGAGGAAGTGAAGATGTTTGGAGACCGCGGCGTGCCGCCCATCTACCAAAAGGGCGGCAGCCGCAACGGCTTCGAATATGTCGCTCACGGTGCGACGGTCAAGGAGCTGGCCGAGATGCTGACAGGGCAGTTCGGGGCTCCTGTCAACGATCTGACCGGGCTGAGCGGGAAATATGACTTCGACCTAAAGACCTATCAGACCTCGGACACCGATCGTCAGGTCGACGAAACGAACCCCTGGCCGCCGCTCGAGACAGCGATTCGCGACCAGCTCGGTCTCAAGCTCGTCCGCTCCCACGGCCCTGTGAAGTTTCTGGTCATCGACCACGTCGAGATGCCTTCTCCCAACTGATTGCAGTGACCTGCAGGCGACTCGTCCTTCCTCAGCTCGGCCATGGGAACCACGACGTTAGTGGAAGGTCGGCAATCCGGAAGCTGCGAGGCGCAGTAGACTCTTTGCGTCCCGTTTGGCGCGTCAAAGGCAAAGTAAAGACAAATGTTTTTGGCAAGGACAGAAACCATTGATCCTGTGAGGCTTATGGCGCTACCCTGTATCAGGCCACGGCTTCACAGCCTGAGGAAAAACTCAGTCACTTTGAAGGGCCACGGCTTCACAGCCTGAGGAAAAAGCCAAAAGCCCCACCCGAACCCCCGAACCCCAACCCAGCGATGGCCAGGTTCACCCCAGAGCAAGAAGCTAGCTCCCCCGCCGCCCGCCCGTCCATACTATTCGGCTCTCACTTAACCCGAAAGTAATCGTCTTGTCCCATTTTGGGTACAGCCCAACAGCTTCCGGAAAAACTCAACCGCCTTGACGGGGCACGGCTTGTACGCGTGCCGTAAATGGCGCAAGAACCAAATGGGCTTCAGCCCCCCGCGAGTTGTTTTTCGAACGCCCAATGATTCAAAGAACTTCAGAGACAGGACACAGTCTCGTCAGAATGAATTGCCAATGCCCCGCCTGCGAAAAGTACCGTAGCCAGCCCCGCGCAGCCGCGACAGCACCCCCACCCCGTGGTGCATAATGACAACAGGGGCGCACCCGCGTGAACCTCCCCAACTCAATCACGATGGGCCGGATTCTCGGCATCCCCGTGCTCATCTGGATGCTGTCGCCGCGCTTCCCGCATGGCAGCTGGCACGGTGAGCAGGAAGTCGTTGCCTCCCTGTTTTTCATTCTGCTCTCCATCTCCGACGGCGTCGACGGCTACCTCGCCCGCCGCCGCGGCCAGATCACGACCATGGGCATGCTCCTCGATCCCCTCGCGGACAAGCTGCTCATCACGTCGGCATACGTCGCCCTCGTCGAGTTCAACCCGCACGTCGTCAAGGCGTGGATCGTCGTCGTCGTCATCGGTCGCGAGTTTCTGGTCAGCGGGCTCCGTTCCATCGCCTCCAGCGAAGGTTTCACCATCGAGGCCAGCGACGTCGGCAAACTCAAAACCGTCATCCAGATCGTCTCCGTCGTGGCCGCCACCCTCGACCACGCCTGGTACTCCTGGCACATCGGCTGGTTCGTCATCTCCGTCGATCTGTTCGCCGTCGTTGGCATCTACTACACGGCCGGCGTGTCCATCGTCTCCGCCATCGACTACTTCGTAGCCTTCTGGCGCAAAATCGACAAGGCGGCAGAGAAGCAGCGCAGCCGCGACAATGAAGAATTCGTTTTGCGCCGGCGGAAGAAAAAGAACACCAATCCCCCAGCAGCCGCGCGCAACGTGACGCTACCGTAAGAAGACGGCCCAGCAAGAATCAAACTTTCTTTCGGATTTCTCGTCCGCGCCGCGTCAAAAGCGGAGGCCGAGCCGTATCCCAATCAGGCCCCTGGGTTTTTACTCTCCCTACTTATCGCTTCCCCAATTTTCGCTTCCTTCGCCGCGCGAACAACATCCAATCCATCAGGAGCCGCAATGGACCAACCTAAGAATCCTCTCTTAGACGCCCAAATACCGGACGCCGACCACAATCCAACAACAGAGCAGGAACGCGAGCCTGCCCTCGGCAGATTTTCGCGGCGCTCCTTCCTGGCCCAACTCGGCGCAGCCGGAGTCGCAGCGACGGCCTCTCCACTGGCCCACGCTACGGCAACCGAAGCCCCCGAAAAAGAATCCGCCGCCGTAATTCCAGGCGCAGTCCCGGTCACGCTCAACATCAATGGCAAGGACTACAACGTCCGCCTCGAGCCTCGCGTGACTCTGCTCGACGCCCTGCGAGATCACCTCCAGCTCTTCGGCACCAAGAAGGGTTGCGACCACGGCCAGTGCGGCGCGTGCACTGTCCACGTCAACGGCCGTCGCGTCAATTCCTGCCTCAGCTTCGCCATCATGCATCAGGGCGACAAGATCGCCACCATCGAGGGCCTCGCGCAAAACGGTCAGCTCTCCCCCGTCCAGCAAGCGTTCCTCGATCACGATGGATTCCAGTGCGGCTATTGCACTCCCGGCCAGATCATGTCCGCCTCGGCGCTCCTCCACGAGCCCATCGGCAAAGAGGACAACGCGGTCCGCGCCGCCATGAGCGGCAACATCTGCCGCTGCGGCGCTTACAACAACATCGTTGCTGCCGTGCAACAAGCCCGCGGCAACAGAAGCGCCGGAGGAGTGTAATGTCGGATCGAGCCTCCGTTCTGAAGATGCCGGATCCAGTCTCTGTTTTGAACATGCCGAATCGAGTTTCAATTTTGAAGCGGCGGGATCGAATCTCTGTTTTGAAGCTGCCGGATCGAGTCTCCGTTTTGAAGGGGTCCCATCTCACAGGCCGCGAAAAAATCAAAATCCACACCACCGAACCCCAGACCCAGCGACGGCCAGGTTCACCCCACAGCAAGAAGCGTGCGCCCCCCGCGACCCCCTCATCCATAAGATTCGGCTCTCGATTCATCCGAAAGTACTTTCTGTTGTCCCATTTTGGGCACGGCCGAACAGTTTGTGGAAAAACTCAACAGCCTTGAAGAGCTTCACCCGTGTCGAAAACAGCCGAAATGAAATGGGCTTTAGCCCTGAGGGACGCTTCAACCGCTGAATCAAAGTTTCCCTGAAGGAGTTCCCAACATGCAGGTCTTTCGCTACACGCAGGCCCGAACCGTCGACGCGGCCGTCCAGAACGCAGCACGTTCCGGCGGCGCCTTCATCGCCGGAGGCACCACCCTGGTCGACCTGATGAAGCTCAACGTCCTCCAGCCGCAGTCCATCGTCGACATCAACAGCCTACCCCTCGACCGCATCGAGCCGCTCCCCAACGGCGGTCTCCGCATCGGCGCACTGGTCCGCAACAGCGACCTCGCCTGGAACAACACCGTCCGCCAACAATTTGTCGTCCTCTCGAAAGCACTGCTCTCCGGCGCGTCGCCGCAACTCCGCAACATGGCCACCACCGGCGGCAATCTCCTGCAGAAAACACGCTGCTACTACTACCGCGACACCAACTACCCTTGCAACAAACGCCAGCCCGGCTCCGGCTGCGCGGCGCTCGACGGATTCAACCGTATCCACGCCGTCCTCGGCGGCAGCGACCACTGCGTCGCCACGCATCCGTCGGACATGGCCGTTGCCATGATGGCCCTCGAAGCCACCGTCCACACGCAAGGTCCGAAAGGCGAGCGAGCCATCGCCCTCGACGACTTCTATCTCGTCCCCGGCGAGACGCCCGACCGCGAAAACGTCCTCCAGCCCGGCGAGCTCATCACCCACGTCACGCTCCCACCCCTCGCGTCGGGAACGCGCTCCGTCTATCTCAAGCTCCGCGACCGCCAGCAGTACGAATTCGCCCTGGCCTCATCAGCAGTGGTCGTCACAGTCAGCGGCGGCAGCATCCAGCGCGCCCGCATCGCCTTTGGCGGAGTCGGCACCAGACCCTGGCGCTCCCACGAAGCCGAAAAAGCCCTCGAAGGCCAGCAAGCTACTCCCGAAACTTTCCATCGCGCAGCTGACGCAGCCATGGCCGCCGCAAAACCCCTCAAGTACAACGCCTTCAAAATCGAGCTGGCGAAACGCGCTCTGATCCGCAACCTCGAACAAACCACGCAAACGGCCTGAGGAGAGAAAGTATGAGCACATCCATTATTGGCGCGCCCATCCCGCGCATCGAAGGATCGCTGAAGGTCACCGGCGCGGCCCGTTACGCGGTCGATCACCCGATGGACAACATCGCCTTTGGCGTCCCCGTCGCCTCGACCGTCGGCAACGCGCGCATCGTGAACATCGACACGTCCATAGCCCAGCGCATGCCCGGCGTCCTCACCATCATTCATCACGGCAACACCGATCAGCTCTTCCGCCCCGCCGGCCAGCTCGAACAAAGCAGCCGCGCCGGCGAAGTCCGCCCGCCCTTCGAAGACGACAAGGTCTACTACTACGGACAATATGTAGCCGTGGTCGTTGCAAATACCTTCGAACAGGCCCAGGATGCGGCAGCCCACGTCAAAGTCGACTACGAAACCCAGCCCAACGTCGTGGAAATCGGCGACGCCCCTCCGCCTGAGGGGCCACCCCGCATCCATTACGCCCGCGGCAACGCCGACCCGGCCTTCGACTCCGCCCCCGTCAAAATCGACGAGACCTACGTCCTCCCGCCAGAAACGCACAACCCCATGGAGATGCACGCCACCACCGCCAAATGGGAAGGCGACAAAGTCATCCTCTACGAGTCCTCCCAGGGCGTCGTCAATCACCAGCACGTCCTCTCCGAAATGCTCGGCATCCCCGTCGATCAAGTCCAGGTCCTGTCGCCGTTTTGCGGATCGGGCTTCGGCGGCAAGCTCTTCCCGTGGCCGCACTCCCTCGTCGCCGCCATGGCCGCGAAACGCGTCAACCGCCCTGTGAAATTCGTCGTGCCGCGCGCTCTCATGTTCACGGCAGTCGGCCATCGCCCCCTCACGCAGCAGCGCATGCGCCTCGGCGCAACCCAGGACGGCAAGCTCCTCTCCGTCCACCACGACGTCTTCCAGCCCACCTCTATGGTCGACACCTACGTCGAGGCGGCCACCGGCGTCACCACCATGCTCTACAGCTGCGAAAACCTCACCGCCAACCAGACCCTCGTCCCTATCAACATTGGCACGCCCACGCCGATGCGCGGCCCTGGCATCGTCCCCGGCCTCTTTCCCCTCGAATCCGCGATGGACGAGCTCGCCATCAAGCTCAATCTCGACCCGCTCGACCTCCGCCTCAAAAATTACGCCGAGCAGGACGAAAGCTTCAGCCCCGTTCGCCCCTTCTCCAGCAAGCATCTCCGCGAGTGCTACCAGGTCGGCGCCGAGAAATTCGGCTGGTCGAAACGCACCCCGCAGGTTGGATCCATGAAGAGCGGCGACGAAATTCTCGGCTGGGGCATGGCCACAGCAACATGGCACGCAGGCCGCGGATCGGCCACCGTCCGTGTGCGCCTCAACGCCGACGGCACAGCCCGCGCCACCTGCGCCACCCAGGACATCGGCACCGGCACCTACACCGTCTTCGCCCAGGTCGTCTCCGAAAAAACGGGCATCCCCATCGACAAAATCGAAGTCGTCCTCGGCGACAGCTCGCTCCCCGACGGTCCCACCTCTGGCGGCTCAACGGTCACCGCGACCATTCTCCCCGCCGTCTCCGCAGCCACCACCGGCGCTATCGACCGCGTCATCGCCGCGGCGCAAACCATGCCCAGCTCGCCCTTCAAGCGCGCCACCGCCGGCGGCGATCCGCCCAAGCTCATCATGACCGCGGGCCGTATCCACCTAGTCGATCAGCCGCCCGAATCCGGCATCCCCTTTCAGGAAGTTCTGGCGCAGCATCGGCTGGCCGCGCTGGAAATGGAGTCCCGCACCGCTCCCGACCCCACCACATCACACCAATTTTCCGGGCACTCCTTCGGCGCACAGTTCATCGAAGTCGCGTGGGATCCCGGCATCGCGCGCCTCCGCGTCAATCGCTCCCTCACCGTCATCGACGCCGGCAGAATCATCAATCGCCGCACGGGACGCAATCAGATTCTCGGCGCCGTCGTCATGGGCATCGGCATGGCGCTCTTCGAAGAGACGATCTACGACAAGCGCAACGCCAAGCCCCTCAACAACAATTTCGCCGACTACATCGTCTCCACCAACGCCGACATTCCCGACCTCGACTGCATTTTTGTGGAGTATCCTGATCTTCACCTGAACGAGTATGGGGCGCGTGGTATCGGCGAGATCGGCCTCGCGGGCATCGCTTCCGCGATCACCATGGCCGTCTACCACGCCACCGGGGTGCGGGTGCGTAAGCTGCCGGTCCGCATCGAAGAACTCATGGCCGGCCAGCCAATGATGACGACGTAAGTTGACGGCATAACGATGTCCGAACTGGGCCAAATTCTCGACCTGGGCAAGCGCGCGGCAGACGCAGAGGAAGAAATCTGTCTCGTCACCGTCGTCAACATCGAAGGCTCAGCCTACCGCCGCCCCGGCGCCCGCATGATCCTCACCGCCTCCGGCCAGCGCGCAGGAACCGTCAGCGGCGGCTGCCTCGAAGCTGAAATCGCAAAGAAAGCCTGGTGGCTCACCGAAGAAGGCCCGTCGATCCAGCGCTACTCCAGCTTCTTCGACGACGACGGCGACATGCCCTACGGCCTCGGCTGCGGCGGAACCGTCATCGTCCTCCTCGAACGCGGCGCTCCCGCCACAGCCAGTCTCGAAGCCCTCCGCCGCAGCGTGGAAGATCGCACCGAATCCGTAATCGTAACCGACACCAGCACAAATTCCCCCGGCACCGCGCTCATCCTGAACGACACGGGCGACGTTCTCTACGAGCGAAGCGCGAACCCCGAAGCCACCACCCCAGCCATCGAAGCCCTCCACACCGGCAAATCCTCCCACACCGCCCAATATTTCGTCGAGCTCGTCGCCCCGCCCCCAGCCCTCATCATCTTCGGCGCAGGCGACGACGCCCTGCCCCTCCTCGAATTCACCGCAGCCCTCGGCTGGCACGTCACCATCGCCGACGACCGCTCCAACCTCACTCGCCCGGAGCGTTTCCCGCAAGCCGCCAAAGTCGGCAGCCTCGATCCCGCACTCGCGAGCCTCGGCCCTGAAGGCGCAGTCGTCATCATGACCCACAGCTACGAGCAGGACAGCAAAATCCTTCGCGCGCTCCTCCCTCGCGGGATGAAATACATCGGCATCCTCGGCCCGCGCCGCCGCACCGAGCGCCTTATCGGCGACATCGCACCCGAACTCGAGCTCACCGCCGCCGAATGCATGGCCCGACTCCACACCCCCGTCGGTCTCGACCTGGGCGGCCATTCCCCCGCCGCCATCGCGCTCGCCATCGCCGCGGAACTCCAGGCCGTCTTCGCCAATCGCGAAACCCGCCGCGAAGCACGCAAGCTCTCCTCAACTTTGCCGCGCGTGTCTGACCCCGCCCCAGCCTGACCTGCTCCCCATGCCTGACTTCCGCTGCGCCGCCGTCATCCTCGCCGCCGGAGCCTCCACTCGACTCGGTCAACCCAAACAACTCGTCCGCATCAACGGCGAATCCCTTCTCCGCCGCACCGCCCGCCTCGCCCTTGAAGCCGGCTGCTCACCGGTCCACGTGGTCCTCGGCTACGAGGCCGAACGCATGTGCCCCGAACTCGCCGATCTGACGATCAACGCCAACCAATCCGTCCATATAGTTGTGAACCAAAACTGGAACGAAGGCATGGGCGCTTCGCTCCGATCCGGCATGGAAGCCCTTCGCAACCAGCAACCCCACCCCGACGCCGTCCTGGTCCTCGTCTGCGATCAGCCCCCCCTCACCGCCGACCACCTGCGCGAGCTCCTGACCCAACACGCAACCGCCGGGCACAAACCCGCCGCCGGCGGCAGCAGCGAAACCAACGCCAGCAGTCGAACCATCACCGCATCCTTATATGCAGGTAGATTTGGCGTCCCGGCCGTCTTCTCCGCCAGGCTCTTTCCCGCGCTTCTCGCCAGTCAGGGTGACCGGGGCGCACGCGACCTGATCCGAGCCCATGCCGCGGAAGTCCAGGCAATTCCCTGGCCCCCGGGCGAACTCGATCTGGACTCCCCGGAGGACCTCACCGCAATTGAGCGGTAATTTTAGACCATCCAGTGATAAAAGTGAGCACTTTGACGGAGGTTTTCATATCGTGAATAATATTTTCACAAGATAAATGTGACTTTCGCATCCCCAGCTAACCAAGGTCATCTTGCGCCGCGCGCCTGTTGCCAGGCGTTTACATACGGGGCTAGCATACGTTGCAGTTTAGTTAGTCGATAGTTAGTCCAAAAGAAGTACTGCCATGTCCATCCCCACAACGCTGTTGTTCTCAACCCTTTCTCAATCCAGCATGCGGAGCGACCTAATATGGCGTGGTATGCCTACTGCATAACAGAGCGACAGGCCTTTCCCGAACTGCTTCGTCACCGAAAACCAATTCCAATGGACGCAGTTACGGGCATTCAGGGAAACCAAATCTTTCTTTACCCAGCCAGTGATTTAGCCGTTATCGTCAGCGAGCACTCTCCCACTCAAAATTTCAACCAGCAAGCCGGCGTCGAACACGCTCGTGTGATCTCGGACTGCTTCAAAACCTCAACCGTTTTGCCCTTCCGCTTTGGAACCGTTTTTTCCGACGACGAATCTCTCCGCCGGTCGATCCGCTCCAACCAGCGCCAGTTCATCACCAATATTGAACGTCTGCGCGGCAAAGCCGAGATGCACCTCAAGGTCATGCTCGACGATGGCTGTCGCGAACAGATTCGCCGCTATTCCCCCGAACCCGTACCCACGGTGGGCAAGGCGTATCTCTCCAACCTGCGCGAAAATGCAGCCTTACAGCGCGAGCGCCAAACCAAAGCCCGCGCCGTTACCGTCCAGATGCATCGCATGTTTCTCCCGCTCGCGGAAGAAGTCACCTGCAAGCGCGTCGAGCCCGGCAAGATGCTCCTCGACATCGCACACCTGATCGACTCAGCCGGCGTGGAGCGCTATCAAAACAAATACTCCAGCGCCAGCATTCTCATGAAAGATTGCCACATGCAGTTGTCCGGCCCCTGGCCGCCGTACCACTTCGTGCATCGGCTCACGCATCACAGTTCACCGGCGGTCGCCAGCAGCGGGGTGCGGCCTTCGGCCCACCTGGCTGCCTCCGCCTAGCGTCACAAGGCCTGCAATATAGAAAAGCCCCGGCGGACCCACGAACCACCGGGGCTTTCATGGAGGGCAGCAAGGGGCGTGAGCATTAGGTGCGGCGCCCCGCGCGCCTCTCGTCTTATAGACGCGCGAGCCTCGAAGAAAGTTAATCGAATTCAAAAATTGCCGCGGAGCGCTGTCAGAGCGCATTCCCGTGGTCACCCGCGTTTGGGATCGACGATCGAGGAGCCCCCTGCTAATCTTTCCGAGGACATGTCGAACCTCGCTTTTATTTTTCCAGGCCAAAATTCTCAATACGCCGGCATGGGCCGCGACCTCGCCGAAAAATTTCCCGTCGCGCGCCGCACCTTCGAAGAAGCGGACGAAGCTCTTGGCTTCTCCCTCTCGACGCTCTGCTTTGAAGGCCCCGAAGATCAGCTCAAGCTCACCGAATTTCAGCAGCCCGCCATCTGCACTGTCTCCGTCGCCGCGCTGCGCGTGCTCGCGGAAAAAGGAGTCACGCCCCACTGGGTCGCAGGCCACTCACTCGGTGAGTACGCCGCCAATGTAGCCGCCGGTTCGCTCGACTTCGCCGATGCCGTCCGCACCGTGCGTCTGCGCGGCCGCTTTATGCAGGAAGCCGTGCCCGCCGGTCAGGGCGCTATGGCCGCCATCCTCGGACTCAGTTCGGAAGAAACGGCGAAAGCCTGCGAAGAAGCCGCCGCCGAAACGCGGAACGTCGTCTCCGCCGCCAACTTCAATTCCCCCGAGCAGACTGTCATCTCCGGCGCAGCTCCCGCCGTCGAGCGCGCGGCCGAGATCTGTAAAGACAAAGGCGCCAAGCGCGTCGTCATGCTCCAGGTCAGCGCGCCCTTCCACTGCGCGCTCATGCAGCCCGCGCAGGATCGCCTCGCCGAGCTGTTGCGCTCCCTTCTCTTCTCCACGCCGCGTGTGCCCGTCGCCGTCAATGTCGACGCAGCCCTCGTCACCGATCCCGGCCAGCTCCGCGAAGCCCTCATCCGCCAGGTCACCGGAGCGGTCCGCTGGGTCGACTCCATGCGCCAGCTCATCGCGCAGAGACCGGCATTTTTTGTCGAGGTGGGTCCAGGCAAAGTCCTCGGCGGATTAATGCGCCAAATCGACCGAGGTCAAACCTGCGTGAACATGGAAGATGAAGTCAGCCTCGAGAGAGTCCTGCAAGGCGCAACACAAAAAGCCGCCGAATAGCACCGCCCCGCGCCCTGGCTTTCTGAACGCTATCCGCTGTCCGCTTTTCTGCCGAACGCTTTTCTGTACCCTGCAACCTGTACCCTGTTCCCTGCTTTTTCAGGGCTCTCGGCTCAACTCCACTGGCGAAAACCCAATCGTCTTCGCCTTGCTATCCACCCGCAGGAACAGCGGCTTCTGCACGCCGTTGATGTACAGTCCCATCACCACACCATTCCCAACACGGTGCGAAATAAAAATCGTGTGGCTCTTGATTTGCCCGTAGTCCTGGTTCGACGGCCCCCAGTCCTTCTGGAACGCCGCAAAGTCGTACGGAGCATATTGCTGCGGATGCTGCTGCCAGCTCGAATCGTGGGTCCACAACGAGTATGCCTGGTTAAGGTCGTTGCTCTCCACCGCCGCCATAAACTGGTTCACCTTGTGATCCGACGGCCAATGCCAGAAAGCCCATGGAATTTCGAGCACCCACAGAATCGTTCCGAAGAAGGCAATGGCCAACACCACCACGCCGGTGATCGAAAGAGTGCGCACCGTCCGCGCACGGCCCTCATTGTAGGAAGGAGCATCCAGCAAAGTCATTCAGTCCGACCTCTCCCGTACGAGCCCCGCATCACGCGAGCTCCCCTATATTCTGACACCTAAGCTGCCCCTGCGGTTCCGGCCGGGAGAATGGGTGCCCCACGTCTCGATTTTGACGTGGGTGAACGAAACTCTGAGACAGATAACCAGCTAACAGCTACAGACTGTACTTGTTCCGATCCTTATCCGCCCGTCGCTCCATCGCCAGCGCAATCAGCCGATCGATCAGCTGCGGATACGCTACCCCCGACGCCGCCCACAGCCGAGGATACATGCTGATCGAAGTAAATCCAGGCAGTGTGTTGATCTCGTTCACGTAGATCCGTCCCGACTTGCCTGATCTTCCTGTTCCCGATCTTCCTGTTCCCGGCTCCATTAGAAAATCCACCCGAGCCAGCCCCGCGCAATCGCAAGCCTTGAACGCGGCAATCGCCATCGCCCGCACTTCCTTCGTCTGCGCCTTCGTCAGCTTCGCCGGAACAATCAGGTCCGACCCTTCGCTCAGATACTTCGCCTCGTAGTCGTAAAACTCCTTCACCGGAATCACCTCGCCCACCACCGAAGCCTCCGGATCATCGTTCCCGAGAACCGCAACCTCCAGTTCCCGCGCCTTCCCCTTGCCGCCCACGCCCTGCTCCACAACAATCTTGCGATCGAATCGCGCCGCCAGCTCAATCGCCGCCGGCAGCTCCTTCGCGTTATGCGCCTTCGTGATCCCCACCGACGATCCCAGGTTCGCCGGCTTCACGAACACGGGATACTTCAGCGTCGCTTCGATCCGCCCGCGCACTTTCTTCGGACTCTTCTCCCACTCCCCGCGCAAAAACGTCACCCACTTCACCATGGGCAGCTTCACCGACGCGAACAGCCGCTTCATCGCATCCTTATCCATCCCTGCGGCAGAGCCCAGCACGCCCGACCCCACGTACGCGATGCCCGCCAGCTCAAACAATCCCTGGATCGTTCCATCCTCGCCAAACGTTCCATGCAGCACCGGAAAAATCACGTCGACGCTAAGAACTTGTTCCTGCCCCGACTCCACTACGGCACCAGCCTCGCGCTCGAACGGAACCATCGCCTCGCTCGGCACCGGAGGCACCAGCACCGACGCGCCTTTGCGCAGTACCGCCGCAGCTTCGGTCGCGCCCGGATCACCCGCCCGCAGATGCTTGTCCGACTCGCCGCCCAGCAGCCGTTCCGCATGCGCCGCCGTCACCCACCGGCCCTCTTTCGTGATCCCAATCGGAATCACATCGAATTTTTTCCGGTCAATCGCCTGCAGCACGGAACCTGCCGAAAGCAACGAAACCTCGTGCTCCCCACTCCGCCCACCAAACAAAATGCCAACTCGAATCTTTTTCATTGCGACGCAGCCATTGTAGCGTTGCCTGCGCAGCAGGCGGAATCCGCCCGCCGAATCGTCCTGCAGGTTTCGAAGTGGGTAACTGTTCACACGACAGCCAGCAAACACCGGGAGGAACCATCAGGCGCCTGGATGCTGCCCCGATCCCGGACCCACCCTGAAGTTTTCAGGCCCTCAGCCGAAACATAACTGTGGAAGCCTTCGTGTGAGGTCTGTCTAAAAATGTCGCTGCTCCGTAATCTTTCCATCTCCCGC
>Ga0302325_10020724_pt1 | contig 13776 bp, 7 predicted proteins | sample Palsa_T0_2_FD_201948 | JGI IMG/M metagenome (GOLD analysis project Ga0302325, IMG submission 201948) | Peat permafrost microbial communities from Stordalen Mire near Abisko, Sweden - Palsa_T0_2 | ecosystem: Environmental > Terrestrial > Soil > Palsa > Peat permafrost | place: Sweden: Abisko... | reverse complement strand
AACACTGGCTTCGATAATTCTGGAAGAGTTGGATTATTCTCAGTAGGGTTGACTGGTGTTAAGGAGGCCGATCTTCCAAAAGTCAAATTAGCTCTCCACAAAACTTTCGAGGAAGTGCACCAAAACGGATTTGATAAGTCGAAAGTTGACGGATATCTTCATCAGCTGGAGATTTCGTTGAAGCACAAAACCGCAAATTTCGGTATGGGCCTCATGCAGCGCCTCAAGCCTGCATGGTTCCAGGGAGTCGATCCATTTGATTCATTAGCTTGGAACGATACAATTTCAGCCTTCCAGACAGAAATGGCTAAAGGAGGCTATCTCGAAGGCTTGCTGGAGAAATACTTGATGAACGACAGAACCCTTACAGTTACGATGATTCCCGATACAGAATACGAAAAGCAGGTGGCGCAAGAAGAGGCATCTCGGCTTTCAAAGAAAATCATGGAAGTTACAGTAGCGGCTGGTAGTGAAGCAGAGGCTCGAGCTCAATTAGAGAAGCAGGAGCTGCAACTTCTGGAAGAACAGTCGAAGTCAAATATACAGGACCTCAGCTGCCTTCCGACAGTACATATCAAAGACATCCCTCGACAACAGGAAATTTTCGACATAAGGGATTCCAAGATTGGTAACGTCAGTGTACAATGGCGAGAGGCGCCAACAAATGGCCTTACCTATTTCAGAGCTGTCAACGTATTTGAGAATCTGCCAGATGAGCTCAGAGCGCTGATCCCGCTTTTTACCGACTCTATTATGCGCTTAGGAACCAAAGACATGACCATGGAACAGCTCGAAGATTTGATAAAATTGAAGACAGGTGGAATATCTGCTTCATATTTTGCTTCATCTAGTCCTTTGGATTTCAACTCATCATCCGAAGGCATGAGTTTTGCTGGAACTGTTTTGGATCGCAAGGTTGGCGATATGTTCCAATTATTACGGAAGCTCGTACTCGAGACCGATTTCGACAGTGCTGAGGCCCAGGTACGAATAAGGCAACTTCTACAAGGGTCTGCAGACGGAGCAGTTAGCAATATTGCCTCTTCAGGGCATGTTTATGCTAGAAGCTATGCGGAAGCAGGACTGACAAATTATTTCCGAAAAAAAGAGCAAGTCAACGGCCTGTCACAAGTTAAGCTCGTTTCATCACTAGCATCTCGGCCCGAAGCCGAAGGACTTGCAGATGTCATCGAGAAGTTGAAAGCCATTCAAAAGCTGTCCTTCTCAAGTTCCAGCACTTTCCGCACTGCCATCACGTGTGGTACTGAAAGCGTCTCTACCAATGAGGCGGCACTCCAGGAGTTCCTGTCCTCTATTCCCAAGTCGGATCAATCATACTCCAAGATTCCAGCACCAAATTTTAGCAGAAACACCAAGACCTTCTTTCCCCTCCCATACCAAGTCTATTACGGCGCTCTTGCCCTCCCGACAGTATCCTACACCTCACCTTCTGGTGCTCCGTTGCAAATTCTCTCCCAGCTACTGACACACAAACATCTACACCATGAGATCCGCGAGAAGGGCGGTGCGTATGGTGGTGGCGCTTACTCTCGCGGTCTCGACGGCGTGTTCGGCTTCTACTCGTACCGGGATCCGAATCCTCAAAACACGATGGAAATCATGCGTGGGGCTGGGCAATGGGCAGTCGAAAAGCAATGGACGGATCGCGATCTTGAGGAGGCGAAACTGAGTGTTTTCCAAAATGTAGATGCACCACAAAGTGTCAGCGATGAGGGGATGACGAGGTTCTTGAGCGGAGTTAGTGAGGAGATGATGCAGGAGAGACGAGAGCGTTTGCTGGACGTCACGAAGGAGCAGGTTAGGGAAGTGGCGCAGAAGTTTATTGTTGAACCGCTTGAAAAGGGAGAGGGTCGAATGGCATTCTTGGGAGAGAAGAAGCCGTGGGTTGATGGGACTTGGGAGACCAAGGATATGGGAATATCGGCGCAAGAGCCAGATATTGTGGATGAGGAAGATGTAAAGGAGGCGGCTTTGGGGTCGTGATGTATGTACGATTTGTATGATACTGTATTCCACTCTAGCTTTGACGGAGGCTATATCAACTCAAGCAGGCTCCAGTGAGCCGTATCAGTGAGTTTTGCAATGTGGTTCCTGCACACGCGCTACGAACAGATAATACGTCTGCAGTCCTCTCAGTGGCTGTACGATCACTAGTCATGCCTCCGGGCTAGCGCAAGAACAAAATGGCGACCGAGGAAACCTGACGAGAGTTGTGGGGTCCGAGGGAACAATCTCCGTCTTATTTCAGACCTGTTGTCCCTGAGCTGTGGGATGGCGGACTAAAGATGCGAGGACATGCTGAGTATTGCGACGGGGCTTGGATTTCCACCGTGCGAAGGCCTCGGCATCCTTGCCTTGCACAGGTAGTCGAGCGGGGAGTTCTCGTCGATGTAGCCTTTTTGAACCTGTAAATGAAGCTCCACTAGAGAATCGTATACGATTTCTAGCAATAAAGTGCCGTGTGCTCTGTCCTCCTATTTCATTTTGCTCTTGATCTTCCAAGCGAATAAGGAAACCTCCTCCAATTTTCTGGGAAACGATTCGATTTCACCAAGGTCTTATCAACTGACACTGGAATTCTTCTGCAGCGCAGAGTTCTGATCATTCAACAGTATTTTCTGGCTGTCAATTGCTCGCTTCGCCTCTCGGCTCGACTCAGCCCCTGAAAAGATAGGGGCATTGCGTCATCAAAGCCAACACGCAGGAACAAACGGCTAATTGCGGCAGTTCCAGTACTGAGAGGAACTGATCTAGGAATGACTCAAGTACATTTCAAATTTACCCGCACATATTAACCGAACAAACCGCTTTGTAGGTACTCAAAAATAGCTCATCAGATGTCAATAACTTACCGGTAGGTAGGTAGTGGTGAGTGATTTTTGTGTCTCGCTTAAGGCTCACTAGCGCCACGGAAGCGGGGGGGCCTCAGTTACGCCAAAAATTTCCTTTCCCCTCCTGCCTTCGCTGCACACAACCCAAACTTCTTCGAATTACTCGGAGAATAGGTACCTGAAGTCTCAGCACCTGCATTATCTATATTCGAATATAAGTCCCCTGCATAGGTGGAACGTCCAGCACGATAGACGTTATTCCATCACCAGAGCTGGTAAGCGCTGTTTTATCCTTTCGTCCAAGCAGCGGTGATAGATTGGAGGGTTCTCGCCCCGAGATCCTCAACATCCGTAACACATCGAAGACTGTCACTGAGTCATTTGCGAAGTCATTTCTGACAATTCTCAACCATAGACCACCTCAATACGGCACTAAGCTCCTCCTGACTGCCTTTGGTCAAGCAAAGGCAACTCTCCACACCACGGCTTTCGCGGCCAAAGCACTCCCCTCTGACCACGATTTCTCCCTACGACCAAATCGACACATCATCAACACCCTACCACCTCCTTTTGCTGCAGTCTACTAAAGACCTTGAGCGATTTCTTTTGGACCTGTCCCCAAACACCCCAGCTTGGTCCCAAATTTCTCAGCTGCCGCATAGGACGGGTTTAGAGGTTCTTCCTCTCGCAGAGGAAGAGTCGAGCCGACCTCGTCAGATCAGTGTAGGATCTGATCGATACCGACCTCCCTAACACCCCTTCAGAGTACAAGTAAGCTGCGCACCACCCAGCCAAAATTTACCCCGCTCACACTTCTCTCAGAAGAACCCCAACAACATAACACCCTCGACCTTCCTGAGGGATATGTCACCTTCCGCTATTGCAACCATTGAAACAACACCGAGTCTTACAAGTATTCAATCGTACTACGAGAGCTCCAAGAGTTCTTATATTGAACACTACAATGAACACTACAATGAACACTACAATAATGGCGTGAACACCCCAAAAAGGTTGATTGGAGATGCTCTGAAGGAAAGGGTCGAAAGCATCGATCATGATGCCTGCGAGCCAGGAGACGAAGATACCTTCTTCGTCGCTGATCTCGGCGAGGTCTATCGGCAACACATGAGATGGAAGTTGAATCTCCCAAGAGTCAAACCTTTCTATGGTAAGATTTTTCTTCCATAGTGGTTGATGCAAGCTAATATTTCCGCAGCTGTCAAGTGCAATCCCGACCCCCAAGTTATTCGCCTTTTGGCAGAGCTGGGAACTGGTTTTGACTGTGCCTCTAAAGGCGAAATTGAACAAGTTCTTAAAATGGACGTTGACCCGAGTCGCATTATCTACGCTCAGCCATGCAAGACCAACTCTTATGTCCGCTACGCTGCCAGCCAGGGTGTCAAGAAGATGACATTCGATAACACCGATGAGCTTTACAAGGTCAAGAAGCTTTATCCTGGAGCCGAGCTTTTCTTGCGTATCTCCACCGACGATTCTTCTAGCTTGTGCCGCTTGAGCCTCAAATTTGGAGCTGCTATGGATTCTACTGAGGAGCTTCTCGCTCTTGCAAAGGAGTTGGATCTCAATGTTGTCGGAGTCAGCTTTCACGTTGGCTCTGGCGCTTCTGATCCGCTGGCATTCTTGAGAGCTGTTCAGGACGCTCGTAAGGTTTTCGACCAAGCTGCTGAATACGGTTTCTTCATGCATACTCTTGACGTGGGAGGTGGCTTCAGCAGCGAGACCTTTGAGGATATGGCCAGAGTTCTCAGGGAGGCTCTCGACGAATACATTCCGGGACACATCAGTGTCATTGGTGAGCCAGGTCGGTATTACGTTGCCTCCGCTTTCACACTGGCTTGTCACATCATTTCTCGACGCACCATCGAGCACCCAACTACCGGCGAAAGGAGCTATATGGTTTACCTGAACGATGGTCTTTATGGCAACTTTTCCAGCATCATGTTTGACCACCAGAACCCCATCGCACAGGTCCTCCGCAGCGGAGAACGCACTTACTTCGACACCATCGCTGCTCAAGACTCTTCTGATGGCATCGAGTACTCGATCTGGGGGCCAACATGCGATGGCATCGACCGTATTGCCGAGAGCATCCGCTTCGACCACACCCTCGATGTCGGTGATTGGCTCTACTTTGAAAACATGGGTGCTTACACCAAGTGCTCTGCTACCAGATTCAACGGCTTCACCGATGCTCACGATGTCATCTATGTTGCTAGCGAGCCGGGAGCGAAGGCGCTATTGGGCATGTAATTACTTGCACACCGAGTAACTGCAAGGTCGGTAGTGTACCGAAGATGATTGGGTAGATGGCTGTTCCTTTTGCTAGATTTCTTTGAATACGCGTTGACTTATATGTTGTGGTTTGGAAACGAGACGACGAGTGGATGAATCATAGATTTCCTTTCGCGATATATTGACTTGCTTATGCAGTAGGTAGTCGATTTATAAGACGTTCATATGTACAAAATTCTATCTCTATGTGCTGAGATGTGCAACTCCGTTCGTGATTCATGCCATGGTAATCGTCTTGCACCTTTATCAACCAAAGTCGAATACGAAGCCATGTTCACGTAAATAATCCGCCCTTGACTTGGCTTATGCCCTGTGTCAGGCTTCGTTTGTTTCATCTAAGCCTTCTTGCGGGGCTTGCAATCCAAAAATATCGCTCTGAGAGAATACTGGGGAACCGTGCTTGACAGTACCGACATAATTAGAGACGCTCATTCTACAGAGCAGAGCAAAGCCTAGTTTCAAGAGCCAATATCCGGGGAAAGGACAAATGTGTGAAGTTGTCCAGCTAGTAAACCTCGAGGCTTTGGCCATTGGGCCTTTTGTCTTCCGAAGATTTTGGGCTCATACTTGAGAACTGACTCGAGTACCGAAATTGCGAATACGTTCCAATAGTGCGGGCTTCGGGTCCAGGTTAGGAGGAGGCTCAATTGTGTCCTCTGCCGTAGTAACTTGCTCCTTTTCAGGCGATCGAGTGTCCTTCCCACGAGCTGATTTGATAACCTCCCCACCGTCGTCTTCCTCTTCATCAGTGGGTATCTCGATACCTTCCGCGACTCTGATTGGTAGGTCTAGCTCTGCGTGCCAGGGCAGCGGTGGCGTGGGCTGTAATCGCTTCCTCTTTGCATCGAGGACATAGTATAATTGTACGGCCGCGTATGGATCACTGGCCGCATAAATGATCTGTTCCCAGCTCAAGCTTTGACTCCAGTCTGACCCTCTGACTTCCCCCTTGAAGAGTGGTAGGTGCAGATGTTCCTGAACCTGCTTCGCAAGCGAGACGAGCGACTTGTTGATGAGGTGCGTATCCTTGCTCTCCGAGAACTTCACTAGTTTGTAAAGATGGGAAAGTTCGAAGAGCCCTTGAGTGTTGATGCCAAGCTGCTTGCGGAGTCGGGTGCAGTCTGCTTTTATGGCCACTCCAAGTTTTGAGACGCCTGGGTCCTCCATGATCTTCCTCAACGCCGGTGCAACGAAACTTTCCGGGTTTTCATTCTTACGTTTGGGGAACTGAGCTATGTGGAACAGCCCAATCCGATCCTCGCTCGCAATTTGGATGAGGGAAAGGCCTTTTCGTGGTCCATGGGTTGGATTCCGTTTATACTTTATAAAATCGGATGCCCACTCAATGTCGAAACCTATTACCTTTTGGTTCGCGAAGTACTTTTGGATGACTCGTTCTGTGGTTTCGACGCTTTTGCAGTAGTGTACCGTTGGTTTCTTGGACTCAGGACCTCGGTAGAGGGCGTATGTCCAGAAGGACTCGGGAGTCCCCTGGGCAGCATTTTTGGCTGTTCGGAAGATAGATTCGGGTATTGAAAAGTCATTGCAGGGCTCCGGGGGTTCATTGTGTTCTGCATCCTCAACTTTGACTTGTATTGGAGGGTTCGAGGGAGCGGGGACTTTCGAATCCGTCAAGTTGGTAGGAGCGAGGCTGGGTATTGATCCATCTTCCCACGCAGTTACCCCTGTTGATGCCATCACGTATTTATCTTCAGTCACTGAGGGCAGAGGTAGATCTTGCTTGATTCCCTCAGCAGCTGTGCTCAAAGATCGAGAAGTGGAAGGTGTTGGACCAGTACCGAAAACAATTCCATGGGTTGGCTGCCATGTCTTCTGCAGCGGTAGACTCGAATCTGCGCGAGCTGTGTTCGTACTATCCAAATATTAATCATTAGCAATACATTCTTCAGCACAAAGACATCCTACATTGGTCGTCCTCCTGACCCTCGCTGTATAGACGCTCTCAAAGCATCGGTAGCCAAAGTCGAAGTCCCTTCAAACGAACTCATTGTTGTTTTGAGGGGTCTTCGGAGTGCTTTTCCCAACGTCGATGCTCCATGACTGCTGAGGAGCATGACTCTGTGACTCTGCCCTTGGTTGACTTTACAGTATGGACGTGAAGGCAGACGCGTTGTTGAATGGTCCAATCAGGATTGGCGCGAAATTGTCAAGGCAATGCGCAAACAGCACAAACACCAAAACGAGAATTCTTAGATCACGAGAAATTCACCTACAAAGGCCCTGACTACAATCAACTTGATACAACAAAGCGAGCACCAGATGAATAAAACGTAGCCGCTCCACTGATTTCATCTTTTGAACGATCTTACTGTGAGTTCTTTGCCGTCCTTGTCAGCTTCAATTCACGTGCTTCGAGAGATCATCAACCACAAGTGACAAGCATGAGGTTTCGCTGGGACCCTAAGTCTCTGATACTTTGAATCTCCTTGACCTTACAATCCCGTCAGCAGAATCTAACGTCTCTAGCCTGTCCTTACTCTCAAGCCTTGACCTCAATATGGCGTCACAACTTCTTCCCCTCGGTTTGCCTGCCCTATCCCTCACTACAGCTAGCCCCTCTAAACTTTGGAATAGAGTTGATCGATAAATGCGTGGGCTCAAAGATCTGGGTTGTCATGAAAGGTGACAAAGGTATGTCTTCTCGTGCCCTCTTGATACCATATCATCTGACCTCTGCAGAATTCAGTGGCACTCTCCTTGGTTTCGATGACTACGTCAGTAAGTTTTTGCATGCCTATCGCCAAAGAAAGTATTCTAATTTTACATAGACATGGTTCTGGAAGATGTCACTGAATTGTAAGTTTATGAGAGATTGTATTGTAAATCCAATGCTGATAGGAGGATTAGTGACTACTCTGGCGGTCAGACAAAGCTCCCGAAGATCCTGCTGAATGGAAACAATATCTGCATGGTAATGAAGTTCCTTCAGGATCTCGAGTTAGCCTGCTAATCTATTACAGTTAATACCCGGTGGTGAGGGGCCTGGAAATGTGGCTTCATGAGTTACCTGTAACTGAGATGGAGAAACCTTGTTGCATGCTTAAGAGAGGATACTGCATGGCGACACCCCTCTTTGCTCCAGGTATCAAAGGAGAAAGGCACTGCTTCAAGACTCTTTGGAGATGTCATTGTTGGCTCCCTTTCTGCATCCTCTGGATTACGCAAATCAAGCGATCAACATATGACTGGTTCCACTTCTTTGCCTTTTATTGTTACTGCAAATCCTTATGAGACATTAAGTGGCGAGCTGCAGTTTATCACATCGTATAAAGACCCTCTTTCACAGACAAATCAACACCATTCAGCAATTTTAACGTACCAAGGCTTATTTGTCTTCCACCATAAAGAAAATCAGGCGAAATCTCCTCGGCTGGAGCCACCATCTACACCCATCCCAACTTCCTCCTTACCGTATGATTGATGCTCGAGCCTGGGAGTACGCTTTTAGGGAGTTTCAGAATATAAGTACCCTAAGCGCTAATTCAACGAGAATATAACAAACACCATTAACCAAAACGGCCTTTTAGAGGGCATAAATCTTGAAAGCCATCATCAGAGATTGCAATTCAAAACCTGGAATGGATAAAAAAAGGCAAACGAGCTGAGAGCACCGGTGGCAAAATGCTGAAATTGAAGGATAAAGTCCCGGGCACAAAAGTACGGCATATGAGAAAACAGAGATGAGATGCCAGTAGAAGGATACCTGGTAAAAAACCATAATCGCTAGCTCGGAGCTTTCAGAATTTCATGCTCAAGCCAGGAGAATGACCTCTAAAAGAAATAATGATATTGCATGGCGCATCACCTAGCATGGTCATTTATGCTTTTACCCCAGAACGCCGATAAATGCTCGAGTCCGTAACTCCATCCAAGTCATGTCGCTTTGCCCCGATCTCATAGTCCATTACTTGTTCTCTGTTGCAGCAGCATCTCCACTAACCATCTTGCGCAGCTCGAATTCTTTCGTAAATTCTCTGCTTAAGATTTCGAGATCACCAACAAGGGCCTTGCAGGTGTTGACCAATGCTTCTTTGGGTGTGACACTCCCATCGGTCTGAACTCGGAGCTCGAATGTCGCAAATAGCGGATGAGGAACTATGGCACACATCAATGACTGCCGTATGTAAAGTCCAAAAGGAGGCTAACTCTTGTATCCAGCGAATATAACATGGGAATCTTTCAGGAGATGTGCTCGTAGGATGTTGGCAAGGGTATGATCTTCTCTGTTGAACGTGAACACGGAGCTGTTTGGAGTGCCTGCGTCGGTCAGCCATCAGCTATGAATTATCCAAGTTCACGCGCCCCATCAACAGCTGCTCGCAGGGAAGACTCACGCGTATCTGGGACCTCCGAACATTTCTTCTCGCCATCGCCAAGCAGGAACAACTCGAATCTGAGCAGCGCGTTAGCTAAGCCCGTCGTAGCCTAACGTCCAAATGTCTGCGCCTTCTCTTTCCACGGACCCTAAGCATATCCACCTCCAGCATCCAAGCATGCTGGACAGCAGGAGGACAAGAGACCAGTGGACGTACCTATCGGGGGCGTTCATCTTTGCAATTCCAGTTTTAGAGTGCCCTCTTAGGATATCTTGCTAGCAACACAGTCGCCCACAAACAAAAAGTTCCCAGCTAACCAGCCTACTCGAGATGATTCGAAATCTTTTTCGTTGGTGGTGGTACTGCTTTGTAAAATTTGACCCTCCGAGTCTGAAGTTTGCCTTGGCTTGGAATGCGGCTCTGCGGGAGGTCTACCGTACTGTACTGTAACCATACTGTAAATAGAAAGGTGCTTCCGGGGGTTGGTAGAGTGCGGGGGCGCGCGGTCGGAAACCTCATCCCTAATCAAGATTCCCAAAATTCTCTAAAGCAAGGTAAACCCTTTCAATTCGATCAGGTGGATTATTCACTGATTTTAAGTCTCCTCTAAGTTTATTTATTGCGTCTTCTATCTACATTTAATTCATCTGCTTATCCTCTCTTTGCCCAAGTCTCTCAGGCCTCCTTCTCAGCCTCCAAATCCCGGGAAAGGTCCAGGGCTCTGGTAATCCTTGTACCTTTGCAATGTTGGGCCTCTTTACTTCTAAGGCGGCTTGTCGCCATAGCGACACGCTCCATGCTCACTACCCATGGGCCGCGTCTCCCCTCATTTCTTCTGCACCCATGCGCTTGATCTCGACCACCCCCCTAGCAGTCGCAGTCTCAAGAGCCGGTGGCCTTGGCTTCCTCGGACTTGGGACCGATCTTTCAAATTTCTCATTGCTTCTTAATGAAGCCACAGCAACTTTTCAGTCCTTTCCCATTCCAGACACAACACCTGGCATCTTGCCCATAGGCGTCGGCTTCTTATGCTGGGGTGCTGACCTTTCAACCGCTATCTCTGTTATTGAATCAGCACCCTTGAAGCCAGCAGCGGTGTGGCTCTATGCACCTCATGAGCCCAAAGATCTCATTGCGTGGACAGAAGGAATTAGGAAAGCCAGCAACGGGAAGACAGATATATGGATTCAAATCGGCGCCGTTGCTATGGCCCTGGATGTTGCTAAGAGCTGCAGACCGGATGTTCTCGTTATTCAGGGATCAGATGCTGGTGGACACGGCCTTGTACAGTCAAGTTCCATCATTACCTTACTGCCGGAATGTGCTGATACTTTGGCCACCGAGGGCTTTGGAAATATTCCGCTGCTCGCAACGGGAGGAATTGTAGATGGAAGAGGCGTTGCTGCTGCGTTAACTTTGGGTGCAAGTGGTGTTTGCATGGGGACTCGATTTCTTGCCTCGCCCGAGGCCGTAATTAGTGACGGCTACAGAAATGAGGTTGTCGAGGCCAAAGACGGTGGGGCGACTACTGCTCGAACAACAGTATACGATCAATTACGAGGTACAGTTGGATGGCCAGAGACTTACAACGCCAGAGGAGTTCTGAACCAGAGCTATCGGGACCATGAGCGCGGCATGAGCGAGGAGGATAACAAGAAGTTATATGAGAATGCAATGAAGCTCGGAGATCAAGGATGGGGTGAGAATGGGCGGATGACCACCTATGCAGGCACCGGAGTAGGGTTGATACATAAAGTTATGCCAGCTGGGGAAATCTTAAAGGAAGTTAGAAGGGATTTCAGGAAAAGTTTGTTAAAAGCGGAGAGCAAGCTGTAGTAAGCTACTGATAAGAGCCAATCACTTCTGTCAATGTTAAATGTCTAAAAAGGGGCAAGTAATTCAGATCGGGTGCACCATTACAAAGCTCCTGGTCGTAAAAGCATGAAATACTTCCCATAAAGTTCGAAGGATAGCAAGATTCAAGTCTGGCAGATAGCAAATTTGGATCCTCGAAGCTCACAATTTTTCGATCAAGGCGGGCTACGTGATTCTTAGTTTGATGCAGCTAGGGCACGAGAATTAAACGGAAAAAAAAATCTATAAGCAAGGAGCAAAATAGCAAAACTCGGGGGCCCGCTGGGCCCCGTGTAAAACCCCCCCCAGACAGGGGATTTTTGAAATTGTTCCTCCGCTAAATCTCTACCATTCGAAGCCCACTGGTTAGGTTAGTACTGAACTCTTAAATGTGTCAAGCCAACTTACCGAATCGGTTTTGGCGAGGTTGGGAATGTTCTTATTTGAATATATTAAGGTGAATAAAAAGGGGGGCGCGTTAAGCGAGATAGGGGGATGGAGTCACTCATAAGTTTTATCACGGACTCTGTGGGTCTAGTAAATCGGTATGAGATTTCAACCTTCGCAATTTATGAGTTTTGGAGGGCATAGGCTTCTGCGATCCGCGATCTTAATGGGTCTGCAGTCTGAATAGACCGTAGTCTTCTCGTACGTGAGACGCAAACACTCAGTCATTCTGTGTCCCTATACAAACACTGGTCTTTGGACTGGGGTAAAAGTTTTGTCTTTTGAATCAAGTTTTCCATTGTTGTGATAACCTCCCTTCATATGATTGGGGTCATCTACGCGAGTGGTTGGGAGCCACTTTTATTGCGCCCAAGTTGAATAGTGTTGCGGCTCCCCATTGCTTGTCCTCAGCAATTTAAACTGGAGATGTGATCTTAGGTGAACAACAAACGTAGATCGTGTCTACTCCAGGGTATCAATCCAATCTAAATACTACGCTATGCAAAAGCACCATGCACCCCATCCGTCGATATGCTTCTCCTGCCTTTCACAAGCTCATAGTGACCGTCATACTGTTGCTATGTACCATCAGGACCGGAGGACATCCTCTACATAGCACTTCCAAATCCCCTAAATAAGCTGCACTACTCTCTGCACTTCTACACGTTCCCTCAACCGGACTCGGTAAAGTGGTGAAAATCACTGCTGTATGTTCGCTCTTACTCCGTATCAGCTGATTCAGGATTAGATGCTGTGCCCTGCATGGTAGATCGTTGAAGCTTATTGGGAGTGCTTGAGTAGAGTAAATTGACCCTCGGCGAGATTGTGTGGGAGACGCAGCACTCTCGGGGGCTTCGGATATTTGGTCTGGGAGTAATGAGTTTGGTCGATAAGCAGATGGCAGTCGTGGTTCCCGCCGTGTTGGAGGAGACGGGGCATCGGTGAACATGATACTTGGTCCAGGCCCGTCTTCAGTCGCGACTCTGGTAATAGGCACTGGTTTGCTTGAGAACTTGGGTTGAGATGCGTGGCGGGAAAGGGTAGGGCGTTCGGACCGCACAGAAGCGGGCCGGTTACTCGTTGAATCTGGTTTTGTGGGAGTCTTATTGGGTTCTTTCAAAGAAGTCGGTTTACTACCTGAACCTTCGGAGCCGGCTTTGAGCGAGGTCGAGAGGTTGGAAATAGACGGCGGCTTTCTGCTTGGACTCTCCGATCTTTTGAATGTGAGATCTGGAGCAGAAGCTGCAGGTGGCACGCTGGTTGCAACAGTTGTGGTCGGTGCCGAGAGTAAAGTTCTTGCTGAAGGCCGTTCTGGAACTTTGATCTCCGCTTCCCCAGTCGACTTCTTTGATGGTGGTGGACCTCGTATTGAGTCTCCATGACTTCTTCGTCTGCGGATCAATTGAGTACTTGGGGGTGGAGATCCCTCATCGGATTCGAAATCGTCGATATCTCCTTCGCTAGCTGCACTCATGGTGTCATCTTCTGATTCGCTCTCCGAGTCACTACCTGAATCCTCGCTGGCACTCATTGTAGTGGCATGCTGTGAAATAACACTCTCGGACAGTCGATGAGTCCTCATACCGAGGCTGACACCAAGCTTTGTTATTCCACTCATGGTGTGTCTTCTCTTTCCTTTCTTCAGTAACTTGCGAAGGCCAAGAAATCGTTCGATTCTTTCTCCGCGAGGCCCCTGTTGGAACGATGAGTCGGGCCAATTTGTCCCTTCAGTGAAAATGCTCGCAATCTCTGCGAGATCTTCCGTGGCAGAGACCTCACCACGCTTGCCTCGTATCTTCTGAAGCTCTTCCCACCATTCCTGACCGTTCAAACATTCCTCGACCTCTTCTTCTGCCTCTTTTCCTGGATTAGCTCCATTAACAATGATTTCGTACGTCGATAGATTTCCAGACGCCAGCCAGAATACAAGGACTTCAGCCTCTATTCTAAGATTCTCAAGCAACGTCTTG
>Ga0302325_10020721_pt1 | contig 13777 bp, 14 predicted proteins | sample Palsa_T0_2_FD_201948 | JGI IMG/M metagenome (GOLD analysis project Ga0302325, IMG submission 201948) | Peat permafrost microbial communities from Stordalen Mire near Abisko, Sweden - Palsa_T0_2 | ecosystem: Environmental > Terrestrial > Soil > Palsa > Peat permafrost | place: Sweden: Abisko... | reverse complement strand
TTCCGGATCAACATGCCCGCCTTTGCTTGCACCGTCGCGATCATGGCGATCGTGCTGGCGACAGCCAGCGCGCCGCGGGAGGCGCTCGCGCGATGGATTCGCGGTGTGATCGACTTCAGCACCCAGACGCATCCCCGCCCGGTGCTCGGCGGCCTACCCGGCGGGGGCCGGCTGCTGGTCAACTCCCCGAGCGGGCCGTGGATCGTTCGCGCTGACGGCAGCCGCGGCTACCTGGGGCCATACACGGCCGCCGCCTGGTCGCCGCACGGCCTCTATGTCGTCGCCTGGCGCGGAGCGGAACTTGCGGCGCTCGATCCGTATGGCCACGTCCAATGGGCCCTCTCGACCGGCGCCAAAGTCACGGTCGCGCGATGGTCCCCGGACGGGTACCGGATCGCCTACATCGCCGGCGGTTCGCTGCACATCGTGGCCGGCGACGGCAGCGACAGTCACCGGCTCGACAGCCTCGTCGACCCGGTCGCGCCAGCCTGGCAGCCACGCACCGGACAAGCCCACCGGATCGCATTCGTGGACCACCTCGGGGACATCGAGCTACGCAACGCAGACACGCTCGCGCTGCACTGGCGGATCAAGCCGGTCGCCGCGCCCCGAGAGCTGCTGTGGTCACCAAACGGAACCCGCCTGCTCACGGTCGCGGCCCGCCAACTGAGCATCTACAACGCCGCCGGGCGTCTGATCGCCACCGAGACGATTCCATCCGGCGACACCGCCGGGTCCGCAGCATTCTCGACCGGAGACCGCGTCGCGCTCATCCTCCACGCGATCAATCAGGGAGCCGACGGCGTCGTCCTGCTCGACGCGAACAGACAGGGACTCGAACGAGCACCCGAGGCCGTGTTCACCGCCCGCGAGCAACTGGCAGGGATCGACTGGTCGCCCAACGGCGCATGGCTGCTCACCTCGAGCCCCTCAGCCGACCAATGGATCTTCATCCACGTCCTGCCGCCAACGCGACTCACCGCCATCAGCCGAATCGCCGGCCCGTTCCGGCGAAACGCCAATCGAGCCGGCGGACCCCTCGACCTCGCCGGCTGGCAACGCTAAACACAACCACAGGACGACCGGGAGCCGGCAACGTCACGGCGGGATCTCTCTAGAGTCTGGCGGGATGCTGATCGCGACCCACAACGGTTCCTTTCACGCCGACGAGGTCTTTGCGATCGCCGCGCTCGGTCTGCTCGGCGGTCCCGTCGAGGTGGTGCGCACGCGTGACCGTGACGCCCTCGCGAAGGCCGACCTCCGGGTCGACGTCGGCTTTCGCGACGACGCGTCGAGCGGGGACTTTGACCACCACCAGCGAGACTTCGATCTCGCGCGGTCCAACGGGGTCCGGTACGCATCCTTCGGTCTCGTATGGCGCGAGTTCGGCGCTCTGGTCTGCGACGGTGACCAGGAGGTCGTCGACGCCGTTGACGAAACGCTCGTGCAACCGGTGGACGGCAACGACACCGGCCAGCAGCTGACCCAGTCGCTGATCGATGGCGTGCATCCGATGAGCGTGAACGGAATCATCGGCGGTTTCAATGCGCGCTGGGATGAAGCACTGACAGCCGAAGAGGAGCGCGAGCGCTTCGACGCGGCCGTCGACCTGGCCGAGGGCATCCTCGCTCGCGAGGTTGCCTGCGCCGCTTCGAGCCGGCGCGCCCGGCGGATCGTGCGCGAGGCCATCACCGCGGCGCCGGACCCGCGCGTCGTCGAACTACCGATCAACGCGCCGTGGAAGCAGGTGCTCGTGCCCGAGGCCGCTGACGCCCTGTTCGTCATCTACCCCAAGCGCCAGGGCTTCGGTCTCGAATCGGTACCGCGTGAGCTCGGCTCGTTCGAGAATCGGCGCGACCTGCCGGCCGCGTGGGGCGGGCTCGAGGGCGCCGACCTCGCCGCGGCCACAGGTGTCGAGGAAGCGCTGTTTTGCCATGCCAAGCGATTTCTCGTAGTCGCCGGGACCCGCGCGGGCATCGAACGGCTCGCCGAGCTCGCGCTCTCCCAGAGCTGACCCGCCTCGCGCAGAGCTTGCTGTAGAACCGCAGCGGCGTGGCCGGGGCGCGCATGGCCGCTCGCGCCGCGCCCATAGGATCTCGCACCATGGCGCAGGGCACGCACGACTTCGAGCACGACGCGCGAAACGAGCGCATCCTGATCTGGGTCAACGGCGAGCTCGTGCCGCGCGAGCGGGCGGTCGTGTCGGTGTTCGACGCGGGCTTCGTCCTCGGTGACGGCGTGTGGGAGGGCCTGCGTGTGCGGGCTGGCCATCCTGCATTCCTCGAGCGCCATCTTGACCGCCTGTTCGACGGCGCGAAGGCGATCATGCTCGACATCGGCCGCAGCCGGCGCGAGCTGACCGATGCGATCTACTCGACGCTGCGCGCGAACGACATGACCAGCGGCGTGCACGTGCGGTTGATGGTCACCCGCGGCATCAAGCGCACGCCCTATCAGGATCCGCGCGTGACGATCGGGCCGGCGACCGTCGTGATCATCGCCGAGCACAAGGAGCCGCTGCCGGCGACGGTGACAGACGGCATCACGCTGTTCACGACGCACGTGCGTCGTGCTGCGCCCGACACGCTCGACCCCAAGCTGAACGTGCACTCCAAGCTTGGCGACATCACCGCCTGCATCCAGGCCTACACTGCCGGCGCCGACGAGGCGCTGATGCTCGACCCGCACGGATTCGTGGCGACGTGCAACTCGACGCATTTCTTCGTCGTCGCCGGCCCCGACGACACGCCGGAGGTGCTGACGTCCGACGGGCGTTACTGCCTCGCAGGGATCACACGCGCCAACGTGCTCGAGATCTGCCGTGCCAACGGCATCCCGGCGCGCGAGACGACGTTCAGCCTCACCGACGTCTACGCCGCCCGCGAGGCATTCGTCACGGGCACCTTCGCCGGTGTCGTGCCCGTCCGGTCCGTGGACGGTCGCACGATCGGCGATGGCCATCGCGGGCCGATGGTCGGTCGCCTCCAGGCGCTGTACCGTGAGCTCGTCGACGCCGACGTCGGGGCACGCGTCGCGCCGTGAGCGACATCGTGCGGGTGGCGATGTGGTCCGGCCCCCGGAGCATCTCGACGGCGATGATGCGCGCGTTCGAGAACCGCGCCGACACGGTCGTAGTCGATGAGCCCCTGTACGCCGCCTACCTCGCCCGGACCGGCATCGATCACCCGGCGCGTGATGCGGTCATCGCGTCCCAGCCTACCGACCTCGCCACGGCCGTCGCGGACCTCTCCGCGCCGCTGCCGCCGGGTCGCCGCATCCACTACGCCAAGCACATGTCACACCACGTTTCCCGCGCCATGGACCTGCGGTGGACGCTGCGCTTCCGCAACGTGCTGCTGATCCGAGACCCGGTCGAAGTCGTTGCCTCGTACGTGCGCGCCCGGGAGTCCTGCAACCCGGACGACATCGGGCTGCCACAGCAGCGCCGGCTGCTTGACCTCTGGGACGAGCACGGCATCGAGGTGCCGATCCTCGACGCGCGCGACTTCCTGGACGCGCCGGAGGCGCACCTTCGCTGGCTCTGTGACTGGCTGGGCATCCCGTTCACCGCCCGGATGCTTTCCTGGCCGCCGGGCCCGCGCGCGTCCGACGGCGTATGGGCGACGCACTGGTACGGCGCCGTCTGGTCCTCGACCGGGTTCGAGCCCCGGCGGCCCCGGGACACGACCCTCTCGGACCACGACGCCGCGGTCGCCGAGGCCTGCCGCCCGATCCACGCGGCTCTGCACGCCCGACGGGTGCGGATCTGAGCGCGCCGCCAAGAGAACCGCCAAAGGCGCGGCGTTACCTCCCTGTTATCGGTCGTCCGCTACAACTGCGCCGAGGGGCTTGGGCAGCGCGACATGTCGACAACGAAACGCACAGGGGTACGCGGCCGGCGCATCTTTGCGGTGGTGCTCGGCACCGTCAGCTGTGCGATCGCCCTGACCGCCTGCGGATCCTCGGGGAAGCCCAATCGCGGGCCGGGCTCGAACAGCGGCGGCGCGGGGATCAGGTTCGCAGATTGCATGCGTTCGCACGGCGTCCCGAACTTCCCCGACCCAAGCGCCGGTGGCGGCATCCAGATCAGCTCCAGCTCCGGGATCGATCCCCGGTCCCCCGCGTTCCAGTCCGCCCAAAGCGAGTGCTCGAAGCTGCTGCCGGGCGGCGGACCAGGCAGGGGGTTGGCACCGGAGAGCCGTAAGCTCGCGCTGGTGAAGCTCGCTGAGTGCATGCGCCAGCAGGGCCTGTCGGCCTTCCCCGACCCGACTTCCACCCCACCGTCGCCGGGCGCCGGCATCGGCATCGCCTTTGGCAGCCCCGGGGCGTTCATCGCGGTGCCACAGTCGCTGATTCAGTCGCCCGCGTTCAACCAGGCAGCGACCGCGTGCGACTTCCCCGGTGCGGGCACACGACACGGCCCGAAACCGGCGTTGGCTCCCTAGCGGGGCGAAGCGGCGTCCGCCGGCGAGCATCGTAGGTACGGCTACCCCTACCGGGGATGACTCCTGCTCTCCGGCTGGTCAAACCGCTCCGCCTGGTTCATGCTCTGGTCAAGCTTTGCAGACCAGAACCGAAGGAAGGAACCTCAATGTTCACCATCACCGTTCCCAGACCCGATCTCACCACCGACGAGGTGGCCAACTTGCTGCGTCAGGGACTAGAGCCTCGGTACAACGTGTTGCCGGAGACGGCGCTCAACTGGAACCCGGTCGGGAACCCGCGGCCGGATCATCCCGACAGGATTGTCGTCGGCACCGGCTCCAACCGGCTGTTCCGAGCGCAGGTGAAGCTCTCTCGGCGCCCCGGAGAGACCATCCTTCACGTGAGCCCGGGCGGGATCAGCCTGCTGCCGCGAGTCACCAACAGGCTCCGGATCGTGCGACGGGTCTCCCAGGCCCTGCATGATGCGCCGAGTCTTCGGTAGCCTTCTACCACGGCGAGACGATCGATGGCCCAGCGCTGAGCACCATGCTGAGGCAAATCGCCGCCAACAACCGTGCCGGCGGCTGGCGCAAGCTCAACGCCCCGGCCAGCGGCTGGTTGTTAGGCTGACCCGGTGTCACCCGTTGATCAAGCTGTGAGCCTCCGGCCCGGGCGAGACGCGGACGCCGGCCAGATCGCGGAGATCTGGCATCGCGGCTGGCGAGATGGTCACGAAGGACACGTCCCCGACGAGCTCGGAGCAGCCCGCACTCCCGAGTCCTTCAGAGCGCGAGCTGAAGAGCGCGTCGGTGACACCGCCGTGGCGCTCGTGGGTGAGACAGTCGCGGGTTCGTGATCGTGGTCGACGTGGCGGCTCGCGTCTCCGTGTTCGCGCGGTCGATCGCCGGGCGGGCCGGGAGCACGATCCTGGTCTGCGGCCTCAGCGCGATCGCGGTCGGAATGGCAGCGAGGCCCGCGGCCGGCGACTGCCTGCCCCTCCCCCCATTGAGCAGCTGCCCGCCGCCGCCGCAGCAGCCCACGAATGCCTCGATGTTCGCTCCCGCCGTAACAGTCGGCAGCTCCTCCAGCGCCGGTTTCACGCGTGCAACGGTGAGCGGGACGGTCAACCCCGATGGGGTAGCGACGACCTACTACTGGCTACTCAGCGACCACATGCACCACGCACCCGACATCGAAACGACCACTTCTCACTGGCTGCTGGTAGCTCGCCGCAGACCGTGCAGACCCGGGTCAGCGGCCTCCAGCCCGGCACAGAGTACGACGTCGCGCTGGTGGCCACCAACCAGTACGGCAGCAGTAACGGCTCGAGCTTCGGCGCCTTTCGCACTCCACAGAACATAAGGCTGAAACTCCGGCGGCTGAAGCCCGCATCGCTCGTGTTCGGGAGCGACTCGCTCCGCGTGATCGTCACCGTCACCGGACGGTTCAGCCGGTTCATTCCGGTCGATCTGCAGGTAGCCGCCGCTCCGTACCTTGCCAACGAGGTACTGCCCTCGCGAACTGGCACCACGAAGATCGCCGCGTGCGCATTGACCGACGAAGAAGGAGCGTGCCCGTGGCTGCAGCAGAACTTCAAGGTGCGCGTAAAGGACGGCAACGCGCGCACGCGCTCGGCGATCGTGTACGTCTACCCGAACATCACGCCCGACGTTCAGCGCGAGAACGACGGTGGCTCGCCGTGGCTGGACGCGATGCTCCAGGCAGAGGTTCACCAGCTTCACGGGCGCTATCACTCGCCGCCGGTCTTCTTCTACGAAGGACCTAGCCGCCGCGGCCCGTTCTCGCTCGTCAAGGTGAGCCGCTTCCGCCTTTACTCCACCACACTCTCGGGGACGTACCTCATCGCCACCGCCCGAATCAACCACCCCGATGGTGGCGACACGATCGCCTGCTACCGCCGCCGGGTTGTGCCTGACATGGGCGACCCCTCGGTCTTCGCCGCGTGCGGACAGCCAACGCTGCCCTAAGCTTGGTGGTCAGCCGCGTAATTGCGAGATCGATCACTTAGGCCAACCAGAGAGGAACGACCCTGTGAGCCTGCCGGAGATCGTCAGCCGCGAGGAGTGGATCCGCGCCCGTGTCGGCCTGCTCGAGCACGAGAAGGCTCTGACCAAGGCCCGCGACCAGCTCGCTGCCGAGCGCCGTCGCCTGCCGATGGTCGAGGTCACAGCCGACTACAGGTTCACGGCGGCCGACGGCAGCTCACGGACACTGCTCGACTTGTTCGAGGGTCGTCGTCAGTTGCTCGTCGATCACTACATGTTCGATCCCGAGTGGGAGGTCGGGTGCATGAGCTGCGCCGGCCGGGTCGACCAGTACGGGAACACGGCTCATTTGCACAACCGCGAAACGACGATCGCCGTCGTTTCCCGCGCGCCGATCGAGAAGATCGAGCGCTGGAGGCAAAAGATGGGCTGGACGTTCCCCTGGTACTCGAGTTACGGCAGCCGGTTCAACTTCGACTACGGGGTGTCGTTCGACGACACGATCGACGATCCGCACTACAACTATCGTTCCGCCGCGGAATGGAAGGAGCACGGACTGGCCGAGCTGCCAACGGAGCTACACGGAACTAGTGCGTTCCTGCGCGTCGACAGTCGCGTATTTCACACATACTCGGCCTACGCGCGCGGCACCGAGCAGGTGGGTGGCACGCACTACTACCTCGACATGACGGCCCTAGGCCGCCAGGAGGATTGGGAGGAGCCCAAGGGTCGCGCCGAGTCGCTCCGGCCGCGCGCCGACCAGGAGGGAGCGGGCGCCGGCTCGGACGTTAGCTGAGCCCTCAGTCGTCCGGTGACCCGACTGGGGGTTCTCGCTGTGGCTCCTGGGGTTGTTGGACCCAGGCGCTGAACAAGGGCAGCCCTGCAAATGCTGAGCTCAGCCGGGTTGGTCCCGCCGGCTGAGGCGATGTCGGCCATCCGGCGATTGCGATCGCGGCGTAGGGATGGTCGAAGCGGAGAACCGCCGTGCGCTCGATCACCGTCTCCCGCGGAACGCCGCGGCTGCTTGCCCTGACGCCGAACGCGGTTATGGCGGCGGCTTCGAACCCGTAACGGGTAAACGCTGCGACTGCCGCCTGTACGGCTTCGGTGATGTCATCGGGGCGCGGACCGACCAACTCACGCATGACCTCGAGCGCCGCCGCGGTGCCGAACCGGCTCGATGCCTGAAGGTCGAGCTTGCTTTCGATGCGCCACGCCGGCAGGCTCACGCCGCCGATTCGCTCAACGCGGTCACCGACGGTGTAAGTTGGTATCTCGCGCTCGGAGATCTGCCATGAATGGCCAGTCCCTAGCGACAGGTCAAACAGCGAGCACGCCGGCGAGGGCGAGTGCTGCCGCGCGCAGGCCGCGACCTCATGCGCGGCCTCGAGAACGGCCGTACGAGGAACATCCGGGTCGGCGGAAACCGAGATCACGGTGAGATCCTCCGCGGCCACGGCTTGATGGACCGCGACCAGGCCGGCAGCGCGAGTGCTCGCGATCAGCGCGCGACCGTCGGGATGGGAGTCCCACAGCAGCCACTCGACCGTCGCCCGCCACGGACTCCTTTCGCCCAGATGCTCGACCGCCGGCACGACATCGAACGGGACCGGCCAGGACACCTTCGTCCCAAGCGCCGACGCGAGCACGATCCGCATCGTCGCATCGATCTCCAGCGGGAAGGACTTGATCAGCTCCAGCGTGTTCTTCCTGGCCCACGCGTCGGCCTCCTGTTGGGTGGGCATGAAACCGGACTCAACAGTCCCCGGAAGACCGCGAACCCAGCCCGCAAGCCTCTCCGTCGCGTCCGCGGCGGCAACCCAAACGGCGATTGCCGCCTTCAACGCGGGCGGCGGCGCGGCCATGAACCCCGCCAGCAGATCGCTCGCATCAGCCGCCGAGCAGCCCAACACCTCCTCGAGCGCGGCCCGATCATCTCCCTGAGCAGCGCTCACGCACGCCGCGAGCAGCAGCCACACCCCCAGTGGCGAAGACACAGAGGCGCCCGCGTGCTGTTCGAGCACCGCCGGATACACCCGACGGGCGTAGCCTTCAACAAGCTCCGCCACCCGATCCGAAGACACGTCACCAGTCCGCGCACCCTCGATCGCCACGGAGCCATCATGACAGCACGCACTGTTGCCGGCGGCGCGGGCCGGTGCTGCTGAAATGTCACAGATCGGGCCGTTCTGTGAAGGAAACTCCGATTTGGCGGCGGCGCTCGAGTGCTCGCAGAGCGTCGTGCGTCAGCGAGTCTCGCCACGGCTCCTCCATCGGCTGCCGCTGCGGATCAATTCCGGCGCAGACGCCGCCTGCTTTCAGCCGACGGCGGGACTCATCGCCGGGTTCGCGCTCGGCTCGACGTCGAGCGCCGGCTCGGTCTCTGGCAGTGATCGGCGTAGAAACAGGTAGACGCCTGCGACCGTGCCCACCAGGGTGAACACCGCCCAGCCGATGCCCTGTCCGATCTGGGTCGCGATCGGCCCCGGGCACGCTTCCGCGACTCCCCAGCCGATGCCGAAAAGCAGGCTTCCGATGATGTGGCGGCGCGCGGGCGAGTCTCGCGTCCAGACGAGCGGCGTGTCGATCAGCAGTGCCCGCCGGTCGCGCCTGCGTAGCAGCGCGAGTCCGAGCGCGGCAGTCCCGACGGCCGACGCGAAGAACAGGAACAGGTAGCTCTGCTCGAACAGCAGCGCGCCGCGGATCACGTCCGGGCTGCTCATCCCGCTCCAGCACAACGTGATCCCGAACACGAGACCAATCGCTGCGGCCGCGATCCGTACGCGCATCTAAATCACGGCCTTGATCAGGAAGCTGACGACGATCGCTGTCGCGAAGAACGTCGCCGTCGCCGCGAGGCTGGCCGGCGAGAGCGCCGCGGTGCCGCTGAGGCCGTTGCCCGAGGTGCAGCCGCCGGCCAGCTTGGCCCCGAATCCGATCAAACCGCCGGAGGCAAGCAGAAGGACCGGGATCCAGATCTGAGCCGAGCCGTGGAAGGTGCGAGTCATCCAGCCGTAGCCGTGGAAGTCCGGGCCGCCCCAGAGCACCAAGAAGACCGTTCCGCTGGCAAAGAGCCCGATCGCGAACCAGCCCCGCCAATCGAAGCTGAAGCTCCCACGGCTCAGCTTGCTTACGAGCTCAGAAAAGCCGCCCGTGACACCGAGCCGCCCATTGAAGAGCGCGCGGCACGCAACGACACATAGCCCCATTACCGGGCCCGCGACGAACCACGCCAGCTGATGATGCAACATCGACGGCCTCCTGACCGGGGAGCCTACGGAGAGAATGTGCCCTGCAGGTGCCAGTAGCCGGTGTATCCGTCGAACGGGCCGCCGTGCACCTCCGTATGCCACGTGAGGGTGTAGTGATGGCTCCGGCGCCTGTAGGTCCCGTGGACGATGCTGCCTTGGTAGAACGTCTGCTTGTTCCACTGGGCGTACAGGTGACGGAGGTAGCCGGTGATCCGGTGGCCCGAGAGCAAGAACTTCGGTTGGAGGGTGGTGATGACGCCGAACCGGATGCCGGTGAAGTTGGTCGGGGTGATGATCGAGTTCGCGAGCGAGTTGCCATGCGAGTCGAACGCCGGCGACGGCGCGTTCTGTGCGACATCGGTGCGGATGCCGCCGCCGCCACCGGAGAGGAATGTCGTGTAAGTCTTGTTGGCATCCTTCGAGTAGGGGTTGGAGAAGAACCCGCCGCTCGGCGTTCCCATCCGGATGTACGAACCGGCGCCGATGTGGAAGACGCCGTGGAGCTGTTGTGCGGCGAGCCCGGGGCCGGCGGCCACCATCGGGACGGCCATGGCCGAGACTGCCGCGGCGATCAGCCGCAGCTTGAAGCGATTGGTCATGTGACTCCTTGGTTGACGGGGTTGAAGAGGCCCGGTCGCTCACGCTCAGCGGCGCCGCGTCCGCGGCGCCGATCGCCGAGGAGCGCGATGACGATCACGAGCACGCCAGGAAGCAGGAAGAACCACGGGAACAGCCGGAATGAAGGCAATGAGGCGATCGCCTGGTAGTCGTTGATGTTGTTGCTCATGGCGGCGATCATCGGGGTCATGTCGTTAAGGATGTGAACCCAGCTGGCGTCGAGCGTGTGCAGCGCCGGGTAGCGGGCCTGGATCTGGGCGGCGCCCAGGTCCGTGTGGCGCAGGGCGGGGACCAGCTCGAGCTGCACGAGGCCCTGGCCGACCGCCATCTCGCTGAAGTAGCCCTGGATGCGGCGCAGGTGATGACGCGTCTCGATCGTCTTGAAGGTGCTCATCATCTGCGCGCCCTTGGGGGCGCGCGAGAACATCTGCGCGCCCACCGGGGCGAGCACGAGCGCAATCCCGAGTACGACCGCGACCCAGCGCAGCGCTCGCCAGGCCGCGACTCGAGCGAGCCCAGTCGCCGCCAGGACCAGCAGGATCGCGCCGGGAATCACGAAGAACCATGGGAACAGACGGAAGCTCGGCAGCGCCGCCATCGCCTGGTAGTTCGGGAGGTTCGCCTTGATCTTGACGAGCATGCCGCCCATATCCGAGTCGACTCCTCGCCACTGGCGCGCAAAGCTGGCGAACTGCGGCGCGACGCGCGCAAGCAGCCGGTTACCGCCGCGAGCCCGGCCCGGGTGACGGATGGCTTGCTGACCCTGCGCGACCGCGTTGCCGACGTCCCGCATGTCGGCCTGGAAGCCGTCGAGCCGGTGCCGGGTCATGAACGGCGAGAAGCTCGTCATCATCGACGCGCCGTCCGGCGCCTTGGAGAACATCCCGAAGGCGACCGGGGCGAGGATCAGCCCGATGCCGATCACCGCCAGCACAGCCAGCGGCCAGCGCTTCGGCGCGCGTGCTTCGACCGGCGTCATGGGCTCGCAGGGACGAACGTGCCGGCAAGCTGCCACTTGCCGCTGAAGCCGTTGAACGGGCCGCCCACGATCAGGCTGCGCCACGTCAGGACGAACGCTCCAGTCGCCGCGTCATAGGTGCCGGACACCGCCGTCGTCGGGGCGGGCCTGGTCCCGTCTGGCTTCGGCGTGCCCTGGTTGAACGACTGGCCGTTCCACTGCGCATCCCATGCCGTGATCTGGCCGCTGAGCGTGCCGTTGTCGTTGTAGACCTGGGGGATCGGATCCGGCTGGCCGGTCTGCACGTCGGTCGGATTGGTGTCGATGCTGAAATTCGTGCCCTCGAATGGCACGGGCTGCACGATCTCGTCCGCAAGCGCGCTCCCGGAGGTGCCGCCCGAGAAGTCCGGCGACGGCGCCGGCTCGTAGGCGACGGTGCTGAGCCCGCCGTCAACCCCGGGCGTGAAGGTGGTGTAGTTCTTGTTCGCCGCCGGCGAGGAAAGATTTGGTAGTGGGGTGCCAGAGCCGGTCAACATCTCGACATACGACCCGGTCGGGCTCTGCCCGACCGGCGCCGACCCCGCAGCCAGCTTGAACAGGCCCAGCATCGGCTGACCGGCCGGCGTCGTGGTCGGCGGGGTGACGACGACCGGGGGGTTGACAGCCACGCTCCGGCTCACCTGCCGGCCGGACGGCTTCCCGGAAACCGATGCATGAGCAGTCAGCCGTAGCCGCCCCGTCAGCAGCGTCTCCCAGCGAGCGCTGTAGGTGTCCTTTGCGGTCACGGAAAGGAGCCGCCGCTCGTACGCGTGGTCGATCCCGTCGAGCCGCACCACGACCCGCACGCGGCGGCGAGCCGCCGGCGTTGCCGGCGACAGCGCCACCGCCCCAGTGACCGTCACGGTACTTCCGGCGACCGTGACAGCGAGGCGACGAACGCGCGCCCGCGGCGAGGACCCCTTCGACCGGTCAGCGGACCGCGCCGGGCGGCGCGAGTGGGTGGCTGGACCGGTGAGCGCCGGCGCCGACGCCGGCGCTACGACCACGATGCTCGCGATCAGCGCTGGCACGCTCCTGCGAAGGTTGTCTGCGATGTATCCCAAGTCGCTGCTCGCCTGCTCGATCGCGGTCCCGTCGCCGGGCTCGGCTGGCAGCATACCAAACTAACCTCATAGGGTTAGTGTAGATACATCGCACGATATTCAGAATCCGCTCTCTACACCCCCGGCGTTCAGACCGGCGGTTCCACTACGCGATCCTCGCGAGCGGAGGGTCGACGGCGGGACGGTCCGGCGGGACGCAGACCATCCCATCGCTGAACCCGGCCGAGCCGATCCCGAACGCGGCGTTGAACCGGTCGAGGTTGACGAGGGTCAGCAGTGCTGTGATCTCGACGAGCTGGGCGTCGCTGAAGTGCTCCTTGAGTGCGGTGAACAGCTCGTCTGTGACCTCGACCGGCGTCCGCATCACCGCGACCGTGTAGTCGAGCGCGAGCTTCTCTCGTGCGGTGAACAGGTCGCTCTGGCGGTAGTGCGGCAGGGCGATCAGCTCGTCGTCGGAGATGCCGGCGTTGCGGCAGATCTGAGAGCCGAGGTCGACGCAGAACTCGCATCCGATCAGCTGCGCTCCCTTCAGCTCGACCAGGTTCTTGAGCCGCTCGTCGACGGACTTGCCCTTGCGCACGGCCTGGTTGAACTTGCCCATTCCCATCATCATCTTCGGCTGGTGGGCCCAGATCTCCATCAGCTCGATGCCGTTCCCGATCTGCGGCTCGCGGCCGGTCAGCTTCTTGACCATCCTCGGTCCGAGCCTGTAGACGACCCTGACGATCGGCCCGGCCTTGCTCTTCGATACTCCCTGGATGCGTGCCATCGGGCACCTCCTGTCACATAGCTGTGGGTTCGCGGGTCTATCCGGTATGACCCGCGAGACCCGGATGATGTGACAGCGATGAACGAACTCGAGCTGGCCGAGCGGTTCGACCGACAGCGGCCCCAGCTACGCGCGGTCGCCTACCGGATCCTCGGCTCGTTGACCGAGGCCGACGACGCCATGCAGGAGACGTGGCTGCGGCTGCAGCGGACCGACGCAGAACGGATCGAGAGCCTCGAGCGGTGGCTGACGACGGTGCTCGCCCGGATCTGCCTGAACATGCTCCGAGTCCGCCGGACCCGCGGCGAGCAGCCGCTCGACGGGTTCCAGCCCGAGCCGATCATCGACGACCCGGCCGTCGGGACCGATCCCGAGCACGAAGCGTTGCTGGCGGACGCGGTCGGGATCGCGCTGCAGGTCGTGCTGGGCACGCTCAGCCCGGCCGAGCGGCTCGCGTTCGTGCTGCACGACATGTTCGCGGTGCCGTTCGACGAGATCGCGGCGATGGTCGACCGCTCCCCGGCGGCGACCCGCCAGCTCGCCAGCCGCGCCCGCCGCCGTGTGCAGGAGGCCGCGCCGCCCCCGGACCCCGACCTGGCCCGGCAGCGAGCGGTCGTCGACGCCTACTTCGCCGCCTCCCGGGAGGG
>Ga0302325_10020716_pt1 | contig 13778 bp, 13 predicted proteins | sample Palsa_T0_2_FD_201948 | JGI IMG/M metagenome (GOLD analysis project Ga0302325, IMG submission 201948) | Peat permafrost microbial communities from Stordalen Mire near Abisko, Sweden - Palsa_T0_2 | ecosystem: Environmental > Terrestrial > Soil > Palsa > Peat permafrost | place: Sweden: Abisko... | reverse complement strand
GGTCCAGCCAGAGGTCTAAAATGCTGCTTTGCAAGTACTACGAAAGGTTTCACAGCCATCTGCATACAATCTTTCACTACCGCTCAATCCCTAGGTGTTCTCCCCAACCTTCTCGAAGAAATGGGAGCGCGACTTCCTAACCAGTTGAAGTCTGCGAAGGGTGGATTAACGAGTATGCCACCTAAGGCGTACAGATGGGTAAAGGAGATGGAGGAGATTGCTATGTGTCATAGTGATGAAGGGGGCTTTGAGGGCGATGGGAAAGGCATTTTTGATGGGGTTGCGGAGGTGTATAGGAGTGTTGCTGATGATACGGTGCTTGGGGAGGAAAAGACTGAGAGGAGGAAGAGAGGGTTGACGGTGGAGGATGTAGCTGAGTGTATGGGTGAAGGATTGAGGAATAAAAGGAAGAAGGTTGAATAATGGGAAGAATGCTGTGGGGGTGGAACGAATAACGGATTCGTCATGCGATTTTGATCTTGTACGAGCTTGCAGTTGAAAGTGAAGAAGCATTAAGGTACTGTCCGTGGACAATGAGTCCTGGAGAATGCTCTTAGGAACCGCTTATGTTATGCAACGCTTGTAGAGGTAGCTCCTGTTCGGACTTGAGTCCCGTAGATGTCATTTCCTTCTAGTTTCGTTTCCGCTTCTTTCTCCAATCCACCAGTGGCTGTCAGAATTCGTGACGCAATACTGGTTTTCAATGTACTATGGCTCGAGGGACATTTAGAGCCTAACTGCCATTTTGCAGTTCTTAAATATTCTCTGATCTAAGGAACAATCTGAAAAGTAGTGGCTCGTCACTTTACGAATGTTCCATAAGTTATAGTACATTGAAACGCAGTATTGCGCCACGAATTCTGACAACCACTAGTGTATCTAAATATAAAAGGTCGAATATTTCGGAACTCGAACTAAAACATCAAGGCTCAAGCCGCACATTCACAAAATCCTGAGTTTAGGATTAGACCAGATAAGTTATGATTCTGGGCACAAGTGACTATCTATACAAGAATATACACTTTTATACAGGGTATCCCAAAGTGTGAATGCACCTATCTTCAACGCCACCCAATGCAATGCCGTCCTTTTTGGAGGCCCCTCTAATGCAACCAAACCGCTAAAGCGAAAAAAGAAATCTGCAATGCAACAAAATTTATACTTGCTCTCTGCTTCTCTCCAACATTCTTCTTCTTTGCCGCAGCTGTCGCAGTAGCTGTTGCCATACCCCCGCCAATCGTAACCGTGCCAACGACTGTGATCGCCGTCCCGCTCGGTTCTAAACTGAGGATATCTTGCCCGACTGTGATCTGCCCACCCGGTGTGAGCGTTTCACCAGCAATAACTACGTCCGTGACAAGAGGTTGGTCAGGCATGACTCCAGTGGCAAAAGTCGTTGGTTTAGGTGTTACTGAAGGTAATGTAATAACCTCGCCGCCAATCGTGATGGCGTTACCTGGGAATAACGTCTGAGAGCTAATCACGAAGCCGCCGCCTGTACCAGCCGTGAGTGTTGAGCCTTCAATGACGATAATCGCGGGCGGTATGGTGCTTGGAGCTGGGATGTAGCCGTTGATGATTACGGCGCCGCCTGAGTTGACGGAGACGCGTTGGCCGTCGCTAAGAGTTACAGCTGAGCCTGGAGTTATGGTTTGTGAGCCGATAACGACGGCTGTGTTTGAGTTTATTGAGATGGTATGAGATCCAACTAAGATGGGTGAAGGGGGCCCTATTGTTGGCGCTGAGCCTGGGGAAGAGTTTGAAGTAAGAGTTGTGGAGGTGGGACCGGCTGGTTGTCCAGTCGCAGTCCCAGCCCCGGCCCCGGTCCCCTTTCCACCCCCAGATAATGTGGCCGAAGGCGAAGATTGAATTTGAGGATGCGATGGTGTCGGTACAGAATTGGATAACTGAGTTGGTGGGCCAACACCAACTCCGATATCAACTGAGCTAGGTGAGGGACTTGGTGTAGGTGTCGGCGGTAGCAAGACAGATTCAGATGATTGAGTTTTGGAAGAAGTGTTGGTTGAGGTAGTAGGTCCAGGCCCGCCTGTCTGGATTGGCCAAGTTGGCGAATCCAGTGGCGGAGAGGTAGATGGATCTTCATTTCCTGATGGGCTAGGTCCAGGAGGTTCAGTAGGAGACTTAGTCGAAGTCGAAGGAAGAGGATTACTGAATGTTGGTGTCTGGATCGGCTTAGTTGGTAAATCAGGTGGTGAAGAAGTAGATGAATGGTCATTTCCTGGTGGGTTGGTAGTGCCTGGCGATGGTCCAGTGAAGAATACGCCTTGAGCACTTCCTGATCCGCTATTTCCCCCTGCGCCCACAAGCGTAGTCACAACCGTTACTGTTTGCGAACACGAGCCCCGGAATGGAACAAACTCTTGGCCTACAGTCGAGATCACTGTTGCTGTACACTGTGCAATGGCAATTGTCGTTTCTACACTTGTGCTATCTTTCTGTGGTGATGCTACTGGAGAAGTGGAACTGCTGGAGACGGCACTGGAACTCGTGGAGTGAGCATCGGGTTTCGAGACCGTTGGTTCAACTTGACTCGAGGGACTTGGAAGTTCTGGAAGTACTTGAGGTGTGCTTGTACTTGTTGATTGGACGGTCACAACTGTGTGATCTGACGACGAGGAAGATGGATGATCTGGCGCCGCTGAGGACGACGTCGTGGGGTGCGGTGTTACAACAGATTCAGATGTCTTCGCCACCGAAATTGGTGCAGAAGAGCTGCTTTGTGGAATAACTGCAGTTGCGTTTGAGTACCTTGGAGCTACTAGAAGTGCTGCACGAAAAGGTAAGCATTTGCCAATCAAACCTCAGATCGCTGGCCACTAACCTCGGCGGTCGTAAATCTCACTCGCGGCAGCTCCATGAAGAAGAGCCAAAGCTCCCACAGTGAGACTTGTCAAACGCATGATGAGTGCGAACAATTCAAGCCCAACAGCTGATAATTCTTACCCCATTTAACGGGTCGTGCATACAGTTAACGAAAGGAAAGCGTCAAGAGGAAAGAAACGAACGCGACAAAAACGTCTAGACCATATATATGAACGGAGAGTGAGATTTTAGGGGCTGAGCTGCAATGTGCCTCTTACCAACGATCTTGGCAGGGAAGGAAGGGAGCTCATTTTAAACCCAGACGCAGACGAGCAACATGACGTGCAACATGGCAACGGTCGCATCCCAAACGGCCTGAGTGACCTGTACAGCCGTGGCCGTATCTGTCTCTGCGGCACAGGACGCATGGGAAGTTGGGCCACATTTGCTGGAGAACGTGGGGAACAGGGCAGTGCTCTTCTGAAGGGCTCCGAGAACGGTGGGTCGAATCGCAATATAACATTGAGATTTGATTATGAGAGCTGTCAGCCCCCGAAATAGCACGAGAGACCAACGAACTTGCGAAGGATTCACTCTGGTGGTGAACAGGAACTGCGGGGAGGGGTGCACTGCCCGCCTAAGCGCTAATAGTTTGGTGTTGGGAGACGCTCGAGGCACTACCAAGTACCCTAGGTATGGTGTGGCGCAGAGGAAAGAGAACAACAGCCGAGACGATGGGAGTGGGCTAAGCATTCAGGGGCATTCAGGGGTAAGTGAGTTTCTGCGCCGTTGATTGGTTCGCTTAGCGTTGGCTTCGGGAAGATCTCCCAAGCCCAAGCCTTCCCCTCCTTGAGCCTCACTCTTGGCCGACAACTATATCAATGTCCAACAGAGCCCAGGCTCGTCCGCACAATGCCCCGTTTCCAACAGTCTTGCCGCCGCTCGACCAATTCCCAACTACACCTCCAAGAATCCAACGGACCCCAAAGTAACCAGTACCAGTATTTTGGGAGGATGTGCAAGCATTTGATCCCATAATCTGTGGAAGGAAGCGATACCTGTACGGCATGCTGCCAACTGTTCTCTAATTAGTCTCAAATTTGCCCGCTACATACGAGGACTTGGGTGACGTTTCCGGTCATGTTCTGTGTTCTCCATACACGAGGTAATTAGAATTGCATTCATCCTCAAAATATCAATACCCTTTCAGAGTGCTTCTCACTCCTGAACTCTACTGTCGCCATTTTTACAACATAATCTCCGCCACCAGCTCTGCGGCCACAACGGCTACAGAAACATCCCTGCGCCCACAACAACATCACAACTGAAGGTCTCTTCGCACTCGCTGTCGAAATAAAATTGACTTACCAACTGACGGCCAATATGGCTAGGATACTATTGCTCTTGGTGCTTTGGTAAGTTGCACATCAACATCAGTTAATCACCTAGCTGTTTGCATAGCGCAGAGAGCTTTTTCATGAATGCACTCGTAGTTAATCTTGCTTCAGGCAGTCTCTCTAGCCACGATGACCTAACCACGATGACCGAACCTTAAGCTTTATGTCAAGTTTGAAAGGACCGTGTCTGATCCACTAGTGGTTGTCAGAATTCGTGACGCAAAGCTGCGTTTCAATGTACTATAACTTATGGAACATTTGTAAGTAATGAGCCACTACTTTTCAGATTGTTCCTCAGGTTAGGGAACATTCAAAAAAGCAAAATGGCAATTAGGCTCTAAATTTCTCTCGGAGAATAGTACATTGAATACCAGTATTGGGTCACGAATTCTGACACCCACTGGTGTCTCTTCTCCAGCCGAGTGAACCCACATTCGGCTTCAACATGGATAGCGATTTTGACATGAGTATTCCCGTTAAGAGCATCAACATGTCTTTAACTGATGGAACCAGAAATCTCATAAGCCTCATTTCCAGGGACTTGCAAAGCGAAAGTCTTTGAGCACAAAGAACTGGGGCAAAGGTGGATGGGGAATCCTCGGTGTTGGGAGAAAGCACACAGATCTAGAATAAGGAGTGAAGCTAATAAGTTACCCCTGATCAAAGTATGCCGAGTAGCAATGGATACATTATTCCAAAGACGTAGTGCTCACGGATATCATCACCTGACAGCTCGCCAAAGGTCCTTCATTACCACTTCTGGCACCGTGATCAGAATATTAGAGACTTCAGAAGTCAATAGCGAACGAGGAGCCATTCTCGCCATTGTACTTGGTAAATATGAGCACAATAAATTACAGGCCACTGTGCCTGGTAAGGTAACGTATAATGGGAAATTTGGTTGATGCCATATCCTAGGGTTGTACTGGTGTCACATATGCCGCTCCGTCATGCAATGTCTTACAAGATGGAGATGCTTTTGTATAATCAGCGCAGCCATACTCATCTACATGAAAACCAGGAAGCGCTCAAGATGCAAGTGTTCACTCCCTCAAACCCATTTCTGGCTTATTCAATCATGTCAATATCCGTTGCCACCGGAACATCTTCAGTACCATTCTCCTTAACTCCCCAGTAATCCTCCATCTCCGCATCAAGCTCTTCTTGTGTCTTCTTAGGTCTTCCATCCCGAGCAAGACGCTCTCCACCGCCCCGCGCACCACCACGTCTGTCTCCCCTCTCTCTTCTGGCGCCCGGTCGTCTGCCTTCTCTTTGGCGCGGACGAGGGCTGCGGGAACGACTGCCTCGGCCTGGGACATAACGATCGACGTTGCTTGGTGGGGGTCCACTGACATCTGAATGACGGACAGGCGAGTCTGAACGGGATCGGCCAGCTGGGACTGTGATTCGATCAAACAATGATCCTCTTGGAGCTGCAGAAGGTCCTTGATTTCGGCGTCCAGCAGACGGTCCAGAAGGAAGGGGAATCAAACGAATAGGTTGTCCTGCAGATCTTAGCTTCATCCTGGATAGATTTGAGACCACCATACCCTTTGCATTTGCACCATCAAATTCGCGAATAGCTTTTGCTGCATCTTCTGGGAATTCATAGGTAACATATGCGACGCCCTCGGAGCGACCAGCGCGATCATATGTTAGGGAGAGCTTGAGGACTGGCCCAATTCGATTGAAGAGATCCTAATTTACGCCTTAGCTATGTTTCTCTTCAAGAATATATATTTGTCCCTTACATCCAGATCGTCCTCCGTCAGGTCGTAATGTAGATTCTCGACACGAAGTTTTGCGCTGGTGGAGTCGCTGACAACAGGTCAGCGCTGAATTTGAGAGAATGCGACTTGGGTAAACTGACTGAACAGGTTCAGGAGAATAGCGTCTTTCATTGCGAGCAGGTCTTCGTCCGGCTGGGAGTTTGTGAGCCAGAGCGTAGTAAAGGAAGGGACGACGTTCGTACTGTTATCGTCGAACTTATCGTGAACCCATTCCCTGCGTATAATTAGCAGAGGTCTAAAGGGGTAAAAGAAGGGTAGCGTACGAGTCTATATTTCTATTGTCTTCTCGAATCGACTGTACGAAAGCGAGGAGAGGCCTGGGTTAGCTGATGTATTCAATTCATGTACTTCTCTGGACCACCTAGAAGGCATCGAGCGCGATTTGTTGTGCTGCGACAAGGTCTGAGGAAGATTCGAGCATTCAAGTGCATGAGGATTGAGGAGGAGGAGGAGGTGTATGCACCTGCAGAAGTCATTTTAGCCAGCGCCGATATCCGTCTGCAGTTCCAAGGACGTACCTTTCTTACGCCATCACGAGGATAGTCATTGCGGTCATTTCTACGAGCACCACGGCGTCCGCGAGATCGTCCACCTCTCTGCGAAGAATGTTAGCAAAGGTCACCTTTAGTTAAAGCCTGCAGCGCAAGGCTGAAGGGACAACCAATGCGGGATCTTACGTGACGTTCTGCAACGATTTCGTCAAGTGCACGATCCATTTTGCAGAGGCTACAGGATGCGGATCCGAGAGCAAAAGTTAATTGATCTTGGTTGGTGGCAGGAGGTAGGCTCGTGAAGGTCAAGGTTGTTTGAAACAGATTCGAGATATTTGGGCTGACAGTCGAGGCCGCCTCGCCCAAAAAAATCATGTGACTATACACTGAATTCACTGTGAGTTTCATTGCCCTATTACCTGAGCTTAGCCATATTATGGAAGAGAACCAGATTAAATCTTTATTGGCGGTTGTTACTTGTTCAAAGATGTGTAGTCACGTGGGAGAGTGGTTCTTAAGCATTGTCATGTGACACATACAACCGCGTTCGAAAATGGCTTTGAAGAAGGGTCATATTTTTAAAACAACGAAAAGCTTGCTTCCACTATGTCTTATTATCACAATTAACAGAACATAAAGCATGCCAAATGACCGGCAAGACTTCTAATAGACTTTGCGTCGGCTGCACAAGCTCGCTTTGTTATCCCAACTCTAATTGCCTTGACGAAAAAAGCCCATGTATGATTGGAGACTAGAATGGGGAGAAGAAAGGGACCTGTTTCGAAATCGAGTAAACACCTGCCCAAAGCCTTTTCGTTCATGACTCGCTGCGACTGATTTGATAGTCAGAATGGATTTCTTAGAACGAGCTTTTCCCCTTCTGGTCTTAAAGTAATACTTATTTTTCTGTATGTCTCCTTTGACGAATTGACTTCACTTGGAAAAGTGCTTCTGTTGAAGATGCAGCTTGAGTAGGGGTTTTCGAACACTGCAACACTCACAGATTTCATTTATTTTACAATTACACTTTACAAAGCACCAACGGCTTTCGCCTCTCTGCATGCACCATTCCACGACTGTCATCAAACCAAGCCACCACATTAGTTTTGGGCCTCTCTGCTTTTCTGCTCAATAGGGCCTTCGAGAAAGAGCAGCTTCTTCTCTCAGGTTTCCGTGGTTCTTCATCAACTTTAGTGAATTGTCCTTCCACTTTTGGATGTTATAGGTAAGCATATGAGTACGGAAGGTCGATCTTTGTTTCGACAATACTTGGATTTAATCCTCCCTTCTTGGGGGCCCGGAAAAAGAGGCCAGACTCGGAGACGCAGCCGAAATGGCCAAGATGGACTTGGACGTCGAATTCTGGCTTTTCTTGTTTCTCATCAGGGATTTCATCTACCGTGCTGGGTACTACTCCGAACACTGTACTTTGTCGTGTAAATTTAGCGTACTCCTCTTCATCTTCTTCCAAGGATTCGAAGCCCTTCAGGCCCTTCGGAGCAACCAGGAATTGTATAAAAGCCCCCTCTTGTGCAAGGTTACCTAGCGCAGAAACTTGCTGTCTGTCCGGAGACCCTTCTGAATAATCATATCGAGATTCATTGCTCGTGCTGTAAGTGGTCTGAGGGTCAAGCGACAGTAGACCTTGTTTTGCTCCCCACCCGCCACCGCCGGACAAGACACGGCACAATATTGCCCCTCTACGAATGAGCTGGCCTACGTACTGACGCTTATCCATAGACGAAAAGGGGTTTTTGATCCTCAGAAGAGGAACATCCACACCGATATTCAGAGTACCTTCTGCTTCCATCCTTCTGGCGAAATGAGCCAAATTAGTATCTTGGGGTATAATGAGAGCCCAAACATTGACCGTAGAAGAACCGTGGCCTTCTTGTGCCAAATACTCCGTCACACTCTGTTCCAATTCTCGGGAGGCAGGTCCAACGTTCTTGACGCCTCCTTGGCCAAAGTCGATTGTCCGAACAATATTTCCAAGTCCATCTTGAATCCGCCGCACAGGAGTCAAGGGAATGCTTGGGATGCAAATGGGGACAGGATCATATAGTTTTTCGGCAAGACCGGCTAGAGTAACATTTTGCTTCTCAATCTGCGCCCTGTCTAACTTGAACGATGTATCAGAGGATTTCCATCTTGATAGGAGCAGCGTCGAGTGCCTCCCATTTTTGAAAAGAGTGTTCGCCAGCGGAAGTGTAAGAGTAATTTGCTTTCGCTTAATGGTCAGGGTGGACTGTTGAGTAGGGCTTGATACTGTGGCGTCCTGAACCCAATAATCGTTTTGAACCTTGGGTCTATGCAAGACTGAGAACCCTTCGCCAGAAGGATCTTTCCTTGATATCAGGCGGGGTGCCAACCCATCAACCACAGCACACACAACGTCTACATGAATTGACTTCGAAGGTCCGAAAACGCTTTGAAGAGCCTTTGGTATGAACCCGGAACTTGCTTCAAACCAGGATGCAAAAGTAGGGGTGGCAAGAATGTATACTGTGTGCCGGTGCCCTCTGAGGTATTTTCTGCATTCTTGAAAACTTGCTAGGACATCCACCACATGCTGCACTGTCTAGGGTGATTTAGAAAATGACTTGTACTGAAAGGATCAAAACTTGCTTACAGCTTGTTCTGGCTGGTTGAACGTGACCGTTAGTTGCCCGGTGGGATGATGGTCAGGATCATCTTTTGATGGATGTTTGGCGCTTGGGTGGATCTTTTTAGTATCTTCTGTCGACTTGGCGCGATGAAACGTCAGAGGAAGTCCCGCACCAAAACTTCTATGCACGTTCCGTCGCGCTTCTCTGCAAATCCTCCTAAGCATGGTTCGTCATTCGCTTTTGTATGGTGCGCTTCCGTACTGCGGAAAGATATTCAATAGGTAGGTAGGTAGTTTCTCAGCGTTCTTGTGAGGGTAGATTATGTAATTAGTTCTATTTTTCACGTGATACCCCTTTTCATCCGAAAAGGGGTCCAGCGGCTGTTCAACTTCATGATGATCCAAGAGTATTCATACAGAATTATAGCAGGCGTTCTATAGAGACTGATTGATTGACAAGGACAGCTCTCGGAGAAGGTTGTTGACGTGTCTTCTTCTCAGAAGTAACTTTGCAAAAAATTTCGTTTGGCGAGATTGTCAATCTGCGGAGGAGTCATCCATTCAAGTAGATGGAAACCATTCTTTTAATGAACGTGAAAATGAAGAAATGGTTCCAGGATCCCTTGAATAATCACAATTCTTTCGAATTCTCGAGTACGAAACGTGAGATATTGTAGCTCAAGGACCGAGAAACTTCCTGTTCGGTTACGTTCTTAGGCCCTTGGGGGGCAGTGGAATTCTCGGGAAGGTGGTGCCAATCGATGCTGCTCGTCAAGCCTGTTGGCGAATGATCTGAGGGAGACGGAGACTTGAATCAATTTGTGCTAGACGAGGGAGCGGCTCGCAACTTAAAGTACCTGCTGGGCGTCCAGCTGGAGTACGATCCTCCCACCGCGGCATTGCCGAACGAATCAATAACAAGACTGTGCATGCACGGCCCCAGAAATGATGGTGTTGTTGCGGTGAAGGAGGCTTTCTTCCGGGATGAAGTCCGTTTCGTTTCTTTTTCGAGATCAAAGTTCTTGAATTTCAGGAAAGTTGACCGATCCATGAAGTGCGGCGTCGGTCGATGGCGCCTAGAAATGATGGCCTGGTCAGCGATCTTCGCGTGCGGGCAGGCAGGCAGGCAGGCGCCAGGATCTTCAAACCCTGCTGCAGTGCTGTCTAACACAATTACTGTAATGATAAGAACACTTTAGACGATGCCTATTACCTAGGTAGCTACCGGTAGTACTACTCTGTCGGTCTTCAGTATGTATGTATGTGTTGATAGTCGTCAATTAATGACAATAATAATAGGCCCGGCTCGGGTCTTTCATTGCGTCCTGAATCGTATTGCAAGGAGATTCAAATGAAGATTAGCGTTGCCTGTCCCCGCATTGGTGTGACTGTGACCAGGGGGTTCGTGTTGCAGTGTTGCCAGATTGCTTGCTTTAGATCAAGATCTCTGAAGCCCGACAGGGGATTTGGATAAAGTGTCAAATCATCAGACGGTGGAAGCCAGATGATCTGCCATGCTGCCATGCTGCCATGCTGTGATGCAGATGCAGGAAAGTGGGAGTGCGCAGGGTGGGCGCCCAAAGAAGAACGATTCCAAGTCATGCTTTAAGCACTATCTAACTGCCTCAAATCTTGAGAACCTCGGAACGGCCATCGTACACATGCATAGCTGTAGGGTGAGTGATCAAGCTGGGAAGGCTACCTAGTTCTCATGAAAGGGGTCCATGAGAATATTGAGATGACAGGAATGGCATCTACAGTAAACTTGCATATCTAATAAACTCGAAGAGGGCGAGGGGCCTGCTGCTTTATTTTGAACTACGCTAGTGCTCAAGCGAGAGTACGGCCTCGCAATTCGCAGCCCGTCCTTTCGTTTCCTCGTAACCACCAAAACAACACCACCAACATTCTCACCACCGACCAACCTTTGGCTCCTTGATAGAGAGGATCTTTGGAGATCTTTTCTATCACTGGCCGTCCACTCCTTCAATCAATCCTCACACTCCTTTGACCCCCCAACTCTTCCACCACCTGGGAACCAATTGCAATCTTAATCGCCCATCCCTCTCCTGAGACATCTTGGAGACCCTCACAGGTACGTTTGCGGGGAAGATATGGTTATGAGTTACCGTATATTGCTATCATATCGTAGGAAGTTCTCATGCTAATGATTCTGCGCTCAGTGTCTTGTTGTCGGATCTGCCACGAGTTCGCTCTCACGATTCGGAAGTCAGCAGAAACCGACATCTGCGACGAGTCTGAACATAACATCTCGAGGACTTCCAGCGAAAGCAAATACTCCATAGATCGAGACCCTTCATGCCATATACTTGATTGGCTAGTGTGATATTTGGTCGCGTTGCGGCGTCGACAACATGGCTTCGACGTCTGCGATGTCGTTCACGGCGCAGCAAATAAACCTTGCCAATGGTACATTTCGGACACGAACTGACGAAGATATCCCCCGAACATCCCCCATAATCACTGGTCAGGCGTCTCCTCAAGGCCCTGCACCCCTTCCCAGCTTTGTATTCCCGTCGAAAGCCCCACTGTCGCCTTCAACTTCCTCCGCTCCATCCTCCTATTCCAGGGCTACCGGACGTAGACCTCTGTCCGCTGTCGAAGTGCGAGCCGGCCTCAACGAGAGATCGAGCAGTTCTCATGGTGAAAGTAGCAAACTCCCCGACTTCTCATTTGGCATGCAGTCTCCACCATTATCTCCACAGTCGAGGGATATTCCGAATCGACACAAGAGGGGAACAAGTGAATTCATCGGTGGAGACGGTGAAACTGGTGCTGGACAATTGCTCTCTGCCTCTCCAACAAAGTCCCAAGGCCACCTACCTCCTCCACCCAGTCGTCGAGGCCATGCTCATAGGAGATCGCAAGCGTTGTCATCGCACGACTTGAGTATGATTTTGAAGCCGAGTCAAACTGTACAAATCGGTGGCTCCGCCCCTACAAGTCCATCAGGCAACCTCGAATACCAATCGCAGCCTTTTCCCGGTCTGCAAAATGCAACAGCACAATCTTCAAAGCCTGAGACAGAAACAACAACCAATGAGCCTCTCAAGTTGTTCAAGAATTCGCGGGTAGGGTTCAACGACGAAATACAGATCATCCCACGACCTCTCTCACTTGTCAGCAGCGATTCCTCGAGTACCGTTCGTGGCCCAAGTCATAGCGTTTCTGGTTCGCTTTCTAGTATCATTTCCGCTAGTTCACCTCCATCAAAAGAGATGAAATCTAGACAAGAGCTACGACCAAAGACGGCCGACAACCAAATTTCGAGGATGCCAGACGAGTTGAAACGCCGTGGATCTCTCCCTCTGCTTATGGAGAATGCAGCTGCTTCTATGCTTGCCCCTTCTACTCCCAGATCTGCAAGGAAGTGGACTTTCTTCGGTGACACAAAATCGGGCGAATCGTCACCAAAGTCCAGACCTGCATCCGCCTCAAGCTCGACGAAGGAAAAGAAAACCGACACAGCTGCATCATCACCAGGCCTCGCCTCACCCGACATGCCAATTCCATCCACCGAGCCATCCTCTAGGAGATCTTCGGTATCCAGAAAGCCAAGCAAAAAGCAAAAGAAGGTTCGCTCATGGGCCGGGTCAATTCTATCTCGCAAATCGCGGCAACGGAGCCAGAAGAAATTGAGCAGACGATCACCAACACCTCCTCTGAGAACGTACGCACCAATGGACGAGAATATAGACTTTGACTTCAACGAGACTGAAAAGCCTACCCCCCAAAAACCCGAGATTCAGACTGATTTTGCTACCTGGAAACCGCGAAAACTACCTCCACAAGAGGAAGAATCCATGAGTCCGATTATCGACCTCGACGCAGCTTTAGGCCCGTTTAACACCCCTTTAAATTTTGGATCTGATTGGGATAGCTCACAACGCGGTGGTACGAGAAAGAGAGCCATGCACAGTGCTGCAGGCTTGGGCGGCTTTACAGGACCGGGCATGCATTACCATAGACGAGCCGAGAGTGCACCGGAATTCGAAAATCCCAGATTTGGTCTTCACCGTCTCGGAAGCAGCTCTACCATGGCTGATGTGTTCGAAGAAGACGAAGATGAGGAATGGGAGGATGCAAAGGCCTCGTCAGACCGGGAGTCGAGTAACAAGGCAGCCGAGCCTGATGAAAGCACTGAGACTGGGTTAGGAATTGACATCAAGGTTGTGGATTCCGAGGGCATGGATGCGGGCAAGATTATGGATTTCGACGAAGCAAGCTTTCGGCGTGGAGTCAAGCGCAAGGGTTCGGGTTTGAGCGAAGGTGATCGCCGAAATATGAGCTCTACCAAGTCTGTTCATTCAGCAACTTCGCTGATGGACGAACCTATTCAGGAGGAATCACCCAGTCCGGTGGAAATAGCCGACGATACCCTTCCATCCAGACCCGAGTCCAGAGCTCAATCCTCGGGTTCGACTGCAACTCCTCCCTTTCGCCCCCGACTTGAGAAAGATCTGGCGCCTGTTGAGATTCAGTCCTTTTCTCTACAAGCACCATATCCCACTCCAACAAGTCCCCGATCTACGACTCAGTCATCATTCCCATCACCTCGATCTCCAATTTCGTACGATGCTCAACGTATCTCTACTGCCCCTTCATCTATTACTGATGAGAACCAATTCCAATCTCTTCTTATGGGAGA
>Ga0302325_10020715_pt1 | contig 13778 bp, 11 predicted proteins | sample Palsa_T0_2_FD_201948 | JGI IMG/M metagenome (GOLD analysis project Ga0302325, IMG submission 201948) | Peat permafrost microbial communities from Stordalen Mire near Abisko, Sweden - Palsa_T0_2 | ecosystem: Environmental > Terrestrial > Soil > Palsa > Peat permafrost | place: Sweden: Abisko... | reverse complement strand
CGGCGACGCGGCCATCGGCGGCTTCGACGACCTCGCCGCGTTGGATCGGTCGGGCGAACTCGCGCGCCGAATGTCCGCCTAATACGTGCAGTGCGCCGCCCCAACATCGACGACATTGGCGACGCTGGCGTCCGCGCCTGCGCTTGCGTCCGCGCTTGCGCCCGCGTCCGCGCTTGCGCTCGCGTCCGCGCCCGCGCCTGCGTCCGCGCTTGCGCCCGCGTCCGCGTCCGCGCTCGCGTCCGCGCCCGCGCTTGCGCTTGCGTCCGCGCCCGCCCCCCCCACCGGGAAGGCCCCGATACTCCCCCCGACATCCGCATTCCCCACGCACCCCAGCCCATTCGCAACATGCAGAACGAACTCCCCCGGCCCAGCGCAATCGATCGCCGACGTCGTCCCGCCAAACACGTTCCCCTCGGCGGCGAGCACCTGGTCCGCGTCGGCCGCGATGCTCAAGCAGATGCCGGCGCCCTTGTTTACGGCGCCGCCCGTCGGGGCCTGCAAGGTGTTGTCGCCCGGGTCCCCTGCGGTCCCGAGATCGATCGACGCGATGGATGACCCGCTGGCGCCTTTCGGGTTCTGGATCGCGATCCCATTGCCGGAGCTGTTGCCGAGAAACCAGCCGCCGCGAACCTTCACGTACGAGCCAGGCGCGATGTCGAGGCCATCGCCGCTCGTGCTTGCGGTGCACACGACGCCCTTCAGGACGCTCTGCGCGGCGCCGGTGCTCGTGGCGATGCTGATGCCGGCGGTTTGATTGCTGGCGAGGACCACGGTCGAAGTCGTGGGCGGGGTCGCGCCGGGGCTCCCATCGATCGTGAGGCTCGCGGCGCCCGAGACCGCGATGCCGGAGGTGCCGTTGCCGCTGACCGCCACGGGTGACGACGCGCCGCCGGTGATCGCGACGCTCGACGAACCCGTGATGGCGATCCCCGCCTTGCCGTTGCCCGTCGACTGGACGCCTGCGCCGATGGCGAGCGCGCTGCCGTTGAGGCCATGGTTCGAGACGTCGATGCCATCGGCGGCAAAGCTGGTGATCGCGACGTTCGACAAGAACGAGGACGACGCCTGGACGGCGACCCCGGAGCTCGCGGTGCCGTTCTGGCCGTCGACGGTGAGGGCGGCCGACGCGCTGCCGGCGATACCGCACGCGGAGCCCGTGAAAACGAAGCCTGTCGTGAGCCCCTTCTTGCCGTCGGCCGCGGGGACCTCGATGGTCACGGCGCCGCCGGAGTTCGTGAGCGTCACGTTGCTCGGCAGCACGATGGGGAAGCTCTCGGCGCCGGGCGTGCCGGCGTCGACGCCGTAGGGCACGACGAGCGTCCCGCCGACGTCGTTGACCACGTTGATGACGGTGCCCGCGGGCGGGCTCGCGCCGATCACCTCCAGCGCGCGCGTGATCGTGCGAAAGGCGCACTGCGCGGCGCTCGCCGACGAGTCGCCGGCTGCGGCGTTGTTGCCCGTCCCGAGCGCGTCGCTGCCGTGGACGGGGTCTACGTAGTATTCGGGCGCGCCGATGACGGGCTGGCACGACGTGCAGAGCCCACCGCCGGTCGTCTGCCCCGGCATCTCGGCGACGCAAGAGGACGAGGATCCGCAGACCGCGTCGCCGCTCGCCGCCGGAAGGCAGCAGTCGCCCGCGACGCACGATCCGCCGCAACACACGTCGCTCACATTCACCGAACAAGCCACGTTGGTGACCCCGCCGTCGCTGCCACCGTCGGCACCCGCATCGGCGCCAGCCGCGCACCCGACCGTCGCCGCGACGCAGACTCCCTGGAGCGGGTCGCCGGGCATCGTATTGCAGACGGTGCCCGCGTAACACTCGGAGTCGTTGCTGCAGCCACCGCACACGTGCGGGATGGAGAAGCCACACGTCGTGTCCGGCGTCTCGGCGCAGTCCGCGTTCGTGTTGCAGTTGCCTGCAAGGCAAACGCCGAACGTGCACACATACGGCGCGGTCGGCCCGCCGTAGGCGCCGGTACACGCGGTATCCGGTCCCGAGCTAGATCCAGCGCCGGTGGCCGGCTCGGTGTCGCACTGCGCGCAGGCCCCAGCGGAGCAGACCCCGGCGACCCCGGCGACCGTGCACGCCGTCCCTTCCGGGCACCCACCCCCATCCCCCGCCGCACCGTCCAACGTGGCATCCACGCTCGAGTCCACAGCTGCATCCGCGCCCGCGTCCGCGCTTGCGTCCGCGCCCGCGCCCGCGTCCGCGCTTGCGTCCGCGCCCGCGCCCGCGCCCGCGCCTGCGTCCGCGCCCGCGCCCGCGCCGGCGCTCTCCCCGCCGCCCCCTCCCCCGCATCCGACCACCCCGATGCCCACCGACACCGCGACAAACACCCGGAAATACGCCCGCATGATCCCCGCCCTCGACGCTATCAGACCCGCTGGAGCGGGGTCGTCAGCAGCTTGCTAGGGCGTCGACCAGGCGCGGGATGTCGCGTTCGGCGACGGCGCACAACGCAACGCGGAGCGCGCCAGCGGCGCTGCCCTTGGCCACGGGACCGGTGCGCGCCTGCGGGACGACGTACACGCCCTGGGCGCGCATGGCTTCGGCCTGTTCGCGCGGGCGGTCCGTGAACACCGTCACGAAGAATCCGCCCTCGTAGCGCGGGTAGCGGAGGCCGCGGGCGCGGGCAAGCGCGTTGAACCGATCGACGCGGGCCGAAAGAAGCGCGCGCAGGGCGTGGCGGTCGACGTCGCACCCCCGCGAGACGTCTGGATCGACGATCATCCGCGTGATGGCCAAGAGACCCCCGCGGTTGCAGTTGGACCACGTGCCGCGGCACGAGTAGCTGAGCGCGGCGTCGACCATCGCGCGCTCGCCCGGGTCGAGGATGCAGGCGACGAGCGCGCCGACGCGGAGGCCGTACTGCGTGAACGACTTGCTGGCGGTCCACGCGAAGAGGAGGGCCACCTTGCCGAGCAGGGGCTGCAAGTGCGCAAGGAACGCGCGAGGGTCGCCGGCGCCGGCGTACAGCAGATAGGCGCAGTCGACGAGGAGGGTGACCGGTCCGCGCGGCGCGTGGGCGCTGAGGCAGGCGGCGACGGCGCGCCACTCTTCGTCCGTCATCGAGTACCCGGTCGGGTTGTGGGCCGGGTCGTTGATGCAGACGAGCGCGCGCCCCTGCGAGGCGAGCGCGCGACCGACGGCGGCGTCGAGCGACGCGACGTCGAAGGCGCCGCTCGGCGTGAACATCTCGAAGGTGTCGAGGCGGCGATCCGACTCCTCGCAAAGGGTGTGGTAGGGCGCCCAGTACCAGCTCGTCGTCAGCATCGCTTGCCCGGGCTCGACGAAGTTCGTGATCGCGAGGCGCAGGGCCCCGGAGCCACCCGGCGTCGCCGTCGCGACGGCCGCGCGGCGCAGCTCGGGCTGGCCTCCCAGCAAGTCGTCGAGGACGGCCTTCTGGAACTCCGGCGTCCCCGCGATCGGCGCGTACGTCGCCCACTCGAGCGGCGTCACTTCGTGCACGGCGCGCGCGGCGCTGGGGAAGACCGCGAGCTTGCCGTCGTCGTCGAGCAAGACGCCGATGGTGGCGTTGACGATCGACTCGCCTTGCTGCTTTCGCGCCGTCGCCTCTTTGTTGAGTCCGAAGATGGGGTCGTCCGACGGCCGGCCCTGGTGCGACGCGATGAGCTGCATGGCGGTGCATTTAGCATCGGCCGGACAGGCCGCGCGGCCTGGGGGAAAGGGACGCGCCCGCGGGCGCCTGTCAGTTTGTCAGCAGGGTCCGGGCGCCCTTCGAACGGATGCCACGTTGGCCGACGACAAGCCCGCGGCGTCGAATAAGTACTGGGTTTCCAACGGATTGGCGCGTGGCACACGCTATGCTCGGCCATCTTCGCCATGCTTGTTTGCGTGCCGCTTTTGGTTTCGTCGACCCGGTCGACCGGGAGACGGCGTTGAGGGGTCATCGCGCTCGCTGTCTCACGTGCTTCGCTTCCTCCGTGGCCGTCGCGACGTTCGTCGCCGTAGACGCCGGCGCGCAGTCCCGGATTGACTCTCTCGGCAGTACGGCCCGCAAAGAGTCGCCGCAGAACTTCGCCCTCGAGATCCGTGGCGCCCCTTACTGGCCGCAGGTCGACAGCGACCCGGCCCTGAACGGAGCGACCCCGTACGGGCAAGTCTTCGGCAACTCGGCGCTCGTCTCCGTGGGCCTCGAGTTCGACTGGCAGGCGCTTCGCATCCCGCACCTGGGGACCCTCGGGCCCGGGATCGGCATCGGATACGCGAACGCCAGCGGCAAGGCGCTCTTCACGGAGGAGCACAACGGCACCTTCGTGTCCGGCGAGACGACGTCGCTCCTCATGCTGCCGGGCTACGTTGTCGCCGTCTTGCGGGCCGACGCGCTGTGGCGCGACGTCGGCATCCCGTTCGAGCCGTACGTCAAGGCGGGCCTGGGCTACGGGATATGGCGCGCGTCGAACACGCTGGGCACGTCGTCGTACAATGGCGTGAACGGCACGGGTGGCTCGCTCGGCAGCTTTGTCGCCGTCGGCCTGGGCTTCAACCTGAACGTCCTGGATCGCTACACGGCGATCAACTTCGACGACGAGATGGGCATCAACGCCACCTACCTCTTCGTCGAGGGCACGCGCGAAGACTTGAGCGGCATCGGGATCCAGAAAGACCCGCTCCGCATCGGCAGCACCAACTGGACGTTCGGCATCAACGTCGAGTTTTAGCGCCGCGCTTCGTCCGGCGGCGGACGAGGGCGACGGCCACCGCGCCGAGGGAGGCGAAGGCGGCGGTCGAACCGACCGGCGCGCCGACGGCCTCCAGCGCGCAGAAGCCGCCGGCCCCGCCGTTGTCCTGGCGGTACACGGTCCAGAAGTCGTTCACTGGGGCGGGGTAATCGCACGCCTGGGGGGTGGACGGAGGCCCGACGTTGCCGAAGGCGTCCACCGCCGAGACCGCGACCGCATAGTAGTTCCCGTTCGTGAGGCCCGTGACGGTGAAGCTGCCCGTCGCCTCGTTGTTGACGGTCTCGCCCTGCGCCGCGTTCATGAGGTACTGGGTGCTGACGCCCGAGTTGCCCCCGCCAACGATGGCCGCACCCGCGTCCTCGGTGATGACTTCGCCGGCTTCGTTCTCGACGACGCTCGTCGACGCGCTGGTGCTGATCTGGTTTAGGACCACCGACAGGACCGGGTCCGAAACCTGGTTGCCGATGCACATGTCGCTTCCGACGTTCTGCGGGTTGGTCTGCGTGTAACAGGCCGGCCCCGCGTCGATGCCAGCGTCCTGGACCGTGGCATCTTGCGTCGTGGCATCCTGCACCGAAGCTTCGAGCACGGAACCCTCCGTCGACTCGGCATCCTCGCTCGCGTCCGCGCTCGCGTCGTCGCCCGAATCGCCGCTCTCCGCGTCGCTCAGCGTCACCGGGGCTGCGAACACGAGGCTCGAATCGTCGCCGGAGTCGTCGCCGGAGAGCACGACGCTCGAGTCGGTGGTCGCGCCCGGGCAAATAAGCTGCGCGTCCAGGTTGGCCGCGATGCTGTGCGAGCCGAAACCGGCGTCGGCCGCGCCGAGCTCGTGGATGAAGACGTCGTATCCCGCCGTGGACGTATCCGAGTTCGGCGTCCAGTTGACGACGAAGAGGGTGTCGCCGTCGCCGATATTCACGCCCAGGGGGGGGGCGGGGCCCACCAGGTCCGTCGCGAGTTGATACGAGAGGGCGGTCCCTGTCGCGTTGATCCCGTTGATGATGGGAAGAAACCAGATGGTGATCGTGGCGCCCGCCGTCGTGGTCTGCGCGCTGCACGCCGAGGCGCCTTGCGGCGTATACGAGGTCGTCTGCGGGATGCTGTCCTGAAACGCGACGAGATCCTGAACGCGGACGTTGATGGTCTCCGGCGAGCTCGCCGCCGCGGGGATGCTCTGGAGCGTGGTGCCGAGGTACCAGCAGTCGATCGATCCGGCCGTGTTGCGCTCATCGTCGTTCGTGCACGTCCCCGAGATCGTGGCGTAGACGGCGAGGTTCTCGCCCGACGCGAAGCCGCTGGCGATCAGGTAGAAGCGCAGCGTCTGATTTGTGAAGCAGTCGTTGAAGTTGATGCCGTCCGGGTTCAGGCCCACGGGACGGGTGCTCACGCCGATATCGTCGCCGTTGGGCAGGATCCGGTCGGGTAGCGTCTGCTGGCTCCAGGCGATCGTCTGGGCCATCGCGGACGATGACGCGAGCAACGCAGCGACGAACCATGCGCAAGCAAGGGAAGTACTGCGGGACATTTGCAACTGCGTGAGCATAGCGCATGCCGCGCCCGATCCCCTTGAAATTCAATGACTTGCAGAAGGACCATGGTGGCGTAGAAGCCAACATGGCACCGGCTCTCCGGGGAAACTCCGCGGGCTGACAAAGTGACACCTGCGACGCCGTGGCGGGGCGACTCCATGAGAGGAGTCTCCTTCCGGCTGGCCGCATGATGGTTTGAGTTCGAAGTCGACGCGCACGCGGAACCCCAATCGAACCCTCAAGCCCGATCGCACGGGCACCTCTTGCGTCGGGCGCGTCATCGATCCTAGCGAGCCGATGCGATGAGACCCATGACGCGCGGGGCGATCCTTCTCCCGAACCGCACTTCGCTCCAGCCACACGCCCCGCGTTGAGGCGCCGGACCTCAACCTCTCGACGCGCGTACTTTTCCAGGTCGAAACGAGATTGCAATCAAACGACGAACCGCGCGCGTGGACCGGTTGAGCGGAGCGTGGCAGGGGCGAGGCAAACTATGACGCAAAGCATCACCGATTCCGCCCCAATGTGGCATTCCGCTACGGCCCGCGAACGTCGGGTTCGGTATCTCGCCAAGACTGATCCTCAAAGTTGTCCCCAATCTTGCCACTTTTCCCACGGTTTCGCTGGGGGCATGCGCGCTGCATAAGCCCCCCACGCGCGCTGCGAGTGTGCAGCGCCCGACCCCCAGGAGACCCGTGATGACAACGCACCACGAGATCGATCGTCAGAAGAGCAACCGCGGTTTCGCGTCGATGGACACCGGCAAGCAGCGCGAGATCGCGAGCAAGGGGGGCAAGGCCGCCCACGCCCAAGGCCGCGCGCACGAATTCACCCCCGACGAGGCTCGCGTCGCGGGTCGCAAGGGAGGAGAGGCCGTGAGCCGCGATCGCGCCCACATGGCAGCGATTGGCCGCGCCGGCGGACAGGCTCGCGGCAGGAACCGCGCGATGTCCTCCGTGGGACTGACTGCCGTCAGCGCCCCCCCGGCCGAAGTAGCAGCCCGCGGAGCGACAGCCGCCGAATAAGGCCCCTTGGCGCCGCCCCGTCGAAAGGGGGGGCACATCAGGGGGGACCGCGCATGGGGCGTGCGCGCCGCGGGGGGGCACCCGTCGGTGCGCGCGCTCGTTTTGTGCTTTGCTCCCACGCCGTGCGGGTTCTCGTCACGGGCGGAGCTGGATACGTCGGGTCCCATATGGTTTGCACGCTTCGTCGTGCGGGCCACGAGGTCGTTGTCCTCGACGACCTGTCCGGCGGTCATCGCGACGCCGTCCCGGGCGACGTTCCTTTCGTCCAAGCCGACGTGGCCGATAGACCGCGCGTCACCGCCACACTACGCGATCACCGGATCGCGGCGGTCCTACATTTCGCGTCCCGCATCCAGGTCGGCGAGTCCGTCGCGGCGCCTCGCCTCTACTACAAGGGCAACCTCGCGGCCTCCATCGCGCTGCTGGAGAGCGCCCTCGACGCCGGCGTCGATCGGTTCGTGCTGTCGTCGACGGCGGCCATTTATGGCGCGCCGAAGTCGGTTCCGATCGAAGAAGACCACCCCGCGGTACCCGTCAATCCGTACGGCGAGACGAAGCTCGCGACCGAGCGCATGCTCGCGGCGTACTCGCGGGCCTACGGCCTGCGCTACGCGGCGCTTCGCTATTTCAACGCGGCGGGCGCCGATCCCGCGGAGCCGCACCTCGGCGAGCGGCACACGCCCGAGACGCACCTCGTGCCGCTCGTCCTCGAGACGGCGCTCGGCGCGCGCCCGCACGTGACGATCTTCGGCGACGACTACCCGACGCCGGACGGCACGTGCCTTCGCGACTACGTCCACGTCGTCGATCTCTGCGAGGCGCACCTGGCCGCGCTGCAGTACCTCGGTCAAGGCGGCGAGAGCGGGGCGTTCAACCTCGGCACGGGCCAGGGTCACTCCGTGAACGAGGTCGTGGAGGCCGCGCGCCACGTATCCGGTCGTCCAATCCCCGTCGTCTATGGGCCGAGGCGAGACGGCGATCCCCCGGCGCTCGTCGCGTCCTGCGCTCGCGCCGAGCGCGTCCTGCACTGGAAGGCGAAGCGCTCCTCGCTCGCCCAGATCGTGGAAGACGCGTGGGCCTTCCACGCGCGCGCCTAACCCCGGTGCCAGCGCGAGCACTTCTGGCCGCGGCTCGCGGAGCGTGGTAGCCGGGGGGTGCGCGCCCGTAGCTCAGCTGGATAGAGCAGTGGCCTTCGAAGCCACGGGTCGTCCGTTCGAATCGGACCGGGCGTACCGAGACCGAGCATGGCCCCTACGCCCGCCCCGCCCCGCAAGCTCCACGCGATCCGGGGCCGCCTCACGCCCCCGACGGCGTACGCGGCGCCGGAGGTGTACGGCCGCGGCGCCATCCTGCGGATCGTGCGCTGCCTTCCTCCGATCGAGCAGGCGTACTCGCTCGTGCGCTTCTCGATCATGCGGCCCAAGCTGCTGAGCGTGATGGACCTTCTCCTGACCGACGAGGGTCGCATCCTCGACGTGGGGTGCGGGTTCGGGCTGTTCGCGGCGTACTTCGGGCAGACCCACCCGGGGCGCCGCATCGTCGGGGTCGATCCGAACGCGCGCCGCATCGGCCTGGCGCGCCACGTGGCCGCGCGCCTCGGGCTTCGCGATCACAGCTTCGTCGTGGGCGACGTGCGGGACGCTTCGATCGAGGGCCCCTTCGACGCGGCGTACGTCCTCGACGTCATGCACCACCTGCCCCGCGCCGACCAGCGCCCCGTCCTCGAGCGCCTGCGGTCGCTGCTCGTGCCGGGAGGCATCCTCATCGTCAAGGACATCACCACGGAGCCTCGCTTCGGGCTGGTCTTCACCGAGCTCCTCGACCGCCTCATGGTGGGCTGGGACGAGCCGCTTTCCTACCGGCATCACCACGAGTGGGGAGAGATCCTCACCTCCGTGGGGTTCAAGGTCCGCATGGTGCGGGTGCCGGACATTCTCCCTTACCCCCACGTCGTCATCGCGGCGAAGAAGGTCTAGATGATCCGGCACATCCTTTTGCTTCAGCCGCGTGCCGGGGCCACGCCGGACGCCATCGAGAGTTGCCGCGCCGGGCTCGCATCGCTCGTCGGCGCCGTCCCCGGGCTCGTCGACTTTCACTGGGGCGAGAACTTCGCCCCGCCCGAGCGACGCGAAGGGTTCGCTTACGGCTTCAGCATGGACTTCGCCGACCGCGCGAGCCTCGACGCCTACGGTCCCCACCCGGCGCACAAGCCGGTGGCCGCCCTCGTGCGCGCGTCGTTCGAGAGGATCGTGGTCTTCGACTTCACGCTGTGACCCTGCGGGTCCCTGATAAGATGCATTCGTGACGCTGAAGTCCGATCCCTCACGCCTCGCTGCGGCGGACACGGCGCCGAGTCGCCTCATCGGCGTCACGTCGGTCGAGGATCGCCTCGCCCGCACCGAGGCGGCGCTCGCGCGCGAGGTGCGGGTGAGCAGGGCGCTCCGCGAGGTCGGCGTCGCGCTCGGGACGACGCTCGACCTCGACGAGCTGCTCGAGCTCATCCTGCAAAAGATCACCGACGCCCTCGAGGCGGATCGCACGACGCTCTACTTGCTCGACGAGACGACCGACGAGCTTGTCTCGCGCATCGCGCAGGGGCACGCCGTCTACTCGATCCGGCTGAAGAACGGCGAGGGCATCGCGGGACACGTCGCGCGCACGGGCAAGCCGCTGCACGTGCCGAACGCGGAGAAAGACCCTCGGTTCAGGGACGAGTGGGACGTCCTCTCGGGCTACCGGACGCGCTCGATCCTCGCGGCGCCGATGCGAAATCACTTGGGCCGCACGATCGGCGTCGTCCAGGTGTTAAACAAGAAGCGGGGCGACTTCACCGACGAAGACGCCGACATCCTCGCCGCCCTGGCGACCGAAGCGGCCGTGAGCATCGACAACTCGCGTCTCTTCATGTCGCTCACGCAGAAGAACATCCAGCTCCTCGACACGACCGAGCAGCTCGAGCACCGCGTCCGCGATCTCAAGCTGCTCTTCGATCTGGAGCACGCCATGGGGCGCGCCGGCACGCTCGAGGAGCTCTTCGTGGCCGTGCTCGGCGAGGCCATGCGGGCCTGTGAGGCGCGGATCGCCGCCGTCGCGCTGCGGGATCCCGAGGCCGGCACCGGCACCCTGCACTACGTCGACGAGCACGCGAAGAAGATCCGCCGCATGGCGTACCCGGAGAACACCGGCTTGATCGGCTGGGCGATCCGCGAAGGGCGGGTCCTCGTCTCGAGCGACGCCGAGAACGACGAGCGGCGGGACAAGTCACTCGACGACCGCATCGGGGGCCCGGCGGCCAAGACGGCGATCGCCGTGCCGCTCGAGGGGGACCAGAAGGCGCCGATGGGCGCGATCGCGCTCTACAACAAGCGCGGGGACGGGCCTTTCAGCGACGAAGATCGAGAGCTGCTCGAGCTCATCGCGGCGAACGCATCGACCGCCATCCGCCTGCAGCTGTCGCGCGAGGCCCGCGAGCGCGAAGAGCGACTGACGACGATCGGGCGCCTTCTCTCGAGCGTCATCCACGACCTCAAGACGCCGCTCGCCGTCATCAGCGGCTACGTCCAGGTGATGCGCACGTCGAAGACGGTGGCCGAGCGCGGCAAGTACGCGAAGCTCATTCTCAAGCAGTTCGACCACATCGGGGCGATGCAGCGCGAGGTGCTCGAATTCGCGCGCGGCGAACGCACGATCCTGGCGCGCCGCGTCTACCTCCAGAAATTCTTCGCCGACGTCCGCGAGCAGCTCGAGCCCGATCTGTCCAAGCGCGGCGTAGAGCTGGTGGTCGACGTCCAGGAGCGCGGGACCGCCCGCTTCGACGAGGGCAAGATCCTGCGCGTCGTCCACAACCTGGCCCGCAATGCGGCCGAGGCCATGGGCGCCAAGGGCGGAAGATTCACGATCCGCGTGACGCGCGACCAAGGGGACGGGGCCCTCGTCGTCACCTTCTCGGACACGGGCCCCGGCATCCCGAAAGAGATCGAGCACCGGCTGTTCCAGTCGTTCGTGACGAGCGCCAAGAAGGGCGGCACGGGGCTGGGGCTCGCCATCGTGAAGAAGATCGCCGCCGAGCACGGGGGCACGGTCACGGTGCAGTCGAGCAGCCGAGGGGCTGCCTTCACCCTTCGCATCCCGCAGCCCGCGCCATGACGCGCCATGACGCGCCATGACCAGTCAGCGCGCGAGCCGGTGGGGGCGCGCTGCGCGGTGGGGAGGCGTCCTGGGCGTCGCGACGGTCCTGCCGCGCATGGCGCTGGGCGGAGGCGTCTCGCCCCCGTGGGTGGCCGAAGAGGAGGTGCCGCCGCCCTCGTGGGCGCGCTCGGTCGTCGCGCATCCCGACGATCGCGGACAGCCCGGGAGCATGGTCCTCTTCGCGGGCCCGAGCCGGGCGAGCGGGCGGCGCGGCGTCACCGCCGATGGGGCGGCGCTCCCGTTCTTCGGGCAAAAGCGCGGGTCGGGCTGCTACGGGAGCTGGTGGCTCGTCGGGCCGCTGGCCTGGACGTGCTCGGACGACGCCGCGCTCGCCGCGTCGGATCCGTCGGCGCCGGAGCGTATGGTCGACGACAACGGGCTCTTCGCCGCGTACTCGTTCGTCCGGGGCGAGACCGCCGCCGCGTACTCGAGCATCGAGTCGGCTCAGGCTGGGGAGGCGAGCGAAGAGCTCGAGCACGGCTGGTCGGTCGCGGTCGTTCAGGAGGTCTCGTCCGAGGGGGCCCCGTGGGCCAGGACGACGAAGGGGCTGTACATCGCGAAGGCCGACCTCACCCCGGCACACCCGTCGCGCTTCCGTGGCGAGGCGGTGGACGAGGGACGGCTCGACTTCGCCTGGGTCGTGGCCGATCGGGCCGCCGTGTGGCCGACGCAGGCACCGAAGGGCAAGACCAAGGACGCGCGGCCGCGGTTCGAGCTCGTCCATGTCCGAGAGGCGAGCGGTCCGATGCTCCGCATCGACGACACGGCGTGGGTGGCCGCCGGGGACGTCGCGCGCCCGCGCCTCTCGCCGCCGCCCCCAGAAGTGACGCGCGCGGGGGAGCGCTGGATCGACGTCGACCTGCAGGCGCAGGTCCTGGTCGCCTACGAGGGAACGAGGCCGGTCTTCGCCACGCTCGTGTCGACGGGTCGCGGCGACGGCGAGACGGCCACCCGCACCGGCGTCCACCGCATCTGGGTCAAGCTCGTCGCCTCCGACATGAGCAACATCGAGCGTGACGACGGCGCGAGCCACTACTCGATGCAGGACGTCCCCTATGTGCAGTTCTTCGATGAGGGGATCGCCCTGCACGGGACGTACTGGCACGGCGACTTCGGACGCCCCCACAGCCACGGGTGCGTCAACCTGGCGCCGCTCGACGCCCATTGGCTCTTCGACTTTACCGGCCCGCGCCTACCCCTCGGGTGGAACGCGGCCTACCCGACCCTCGTCGACGAGGGCACGGTCATCCAGGTGCGCTGACGCGCGCTCAGGGAGCGGCGGCGCCCTTGAGGCAGAATCAGGGAGCGGCGACGCCCTTGAGCCAGAAGGCGATGACGAAGGCGATGAGGACGAGCGACTCGATGAGCGCCAGCCCGAGGATCATCGGCGTCTGAATGCGCGCCGATGCGCCTGGGTTGCGCGAGATCCCTTCGAGGGCCGCCGCGGCCGCGCGACCCTGGCCGAGCGCCCCACCGAGGACGGCGAGCCCGATCGCGAGGCCGGCGCCGACGGCGGCGTAGGCCTCCACGTCGAACTTGTTGGAGCCGGCCCGATCGTCCTGCGCGAATGCCGCGAGCGGAACGAGGAAGGCGGCGGAAAACGTGAGCGCCGCGAGGGCGAGCTTCTTCAGGGTCGACATCGTCACTGGCTCCTTGTGCGTTGCTGGGGCGGAAGAGGCGAAAACGATCCGCGCGCGCCCTCTTAGTCGTTTTTCGTTCGGGTGGCTAGGGCCTCGACGCACAAGCTGACAAGGGCGTACGAGCGCGCAAATGATGCGCGTTGCGGCGGCTCCGTCACGCGGCTCCTCCGGCCGCCTGCATGACGCCTTCGCCGTGGACGGGCTCGTGACCGTGCGCGTCGGCGTCGTGATCGTCGTGTTCGGTGGCGAGGGTGATGTAGATCGACGTGAGAATGCAGAAGACCATGACCTGAACGATGCAGACCAGCGTGCCGAGCACGAGGACGGGGATCGGCAGGAACAAGGCGACCATCCCGAGCATGATGGTGACGAGCAGGTGGTCGACCGCCATGTTGAGCATGAGACGAATGCTCAGGGTCATGGGGCGGATGAAGAGCGAGAACGTCTCGACCACGAAGAGCAGCAGGTTCACCGGGACGTACGCCCAGCCGAGCCACGGCCCGAAGAGGTGTTTGACGTACCCGAGGCCCCCCTCTTTGAACCCGTAGTAGTTGAACATCACGAAGACGACCGCAGCGCAGCCAAGCGTAATGTTCCAGTTCGATGTGGGCGGCGCGAACCCCGGGATGAGGCCGAGGACGTTGCTGAACAGGATGAAGATCGACAGCGAGCCGACAAGGGGGAAATAA
>Ga0302325_10020714_pt1 | contig 13778 bp, 10 predicted proteins | sample Palsa_T0_2_FD_201948 | JGI IMG/M metagenome (GOLD analysis project Ga0302325, IMG submission 201948) | Peat permafrost microbial communities from Stordalen Mire near Abisko, Sweden - Palsa_T0_2 | ecosystem: Environmental > Terrestrial > Soil > Palsa > Peat permafrost | place: Sweden: Abisko... | reverse complement strand
TTGGTATCAGCAACATCCGGGAGCGTATCGCCGTACTCAACGAAAAATACCGCATCCATTGTTCCCTTGTCATCAGGGATAAGACCGATATCCCGGGCCGTACCGACACCGGAACCCTTATCACCCTCGTATTCCCGGCCCGGGAAGAAGAGTTGAGCGTATAAAACAAGCAATATGATCAAGACCATTCTGGTAGACGACGAACCTCGCGGCCTCAGCGCCCTCAAAAGACTGCTGGAACTCTATTGCCCCGACGTAAAGATCATCGGCGAATGCCTCGATACCCGCAGCGCCATCGAACAAATCCAGCTGCTCGAACCCGAGCTCGTCTTCCTCGATATCGCCATGCCAGACAAGAACGGTTTCGACCTTCTCAACGAGCTAAGCCCGGTAAACTTCGAGATCATCTTCGTCACCGCCCATAACGAGTATACCATCCAGGCATTCAGGTACAGCGCCGTCGACTACCTCCTCAAACCCGTTGAAGAGGATCTCCTCATCGAGGCTGTCCGCCGCGCAGCTCTTCGCATTGCCGACAAAGCCTCTGCCTCGCAGGTCGAGACCTTCCTCTTCAATCTGCGCAAGCTCCATTCACCCGCCGAAATGAAGCTCTGTATTCCCGATATGAAGGGGTTCCGCGTCGTCGAGCTCGACGATATCATCTATTGTGAAAGTGAAAGCAGCTATACTATCTTCCACTTCCGAGACGGCCAGACCATCACTGCCTCAAAATCAATAGTAGAATATGAGCTGCTGCTGGAACACAGCGGCTTTTGCCGCATCCACAAATCTTTCCTGGTCAACCTCCGCCATATCCGCGAATACATCCGCGGGGAAGGCGGCTCCGTCATGCTTACAAACGGCAAGACCATCGAAGTGTCCCGACGGAAAAAGGAGGTATTTATCTCGAGGATGAAAGAGCTTTTTAAATATTGAAGACAAAGCCGAAGACCCGACGGCAACAGGTTGTCCAACTCAATAATCGATTTTGATGGACTGCGTTGTATCGCTGTTGACGGCGAATTTTGCATCCTCAAATTTTGGCGGCCGCCGCTGCCGCCACTGGCGCCGCCGATGCCGCCGCCTTCCGGGTATAAAAGATACAGATCTTGTCTACCAGCTGATCGTATAGATCGTCTTCCTTGTAAGGCTTTGACGCCTTCATCAGGTTATCTGTCGCGAATCGGATTTGGTTTATCGTTTCCTTGTCGAATACGCCGGATTTTATCAGCTTATCGCGGACAAAGAGGGCCATGCGTTTATGCTGCCGCCGGTAGCCGGCGTTGCCATTCTGCTGCGCTTCTTCGCGCAAGGTCTCTACGGCCTTCAGCAGTTCGCCGGGGAGGGAAGCCGCCGCGCCGGGCTGGGTTGAAGCCGCTGCGCTGCCAGCGAGACCGGATTCATTCCAAATCTTTCGGGCTATCCCGGGATATTGCAGGTGGGTGGGGAATTTCGGTTGAACGGTAGTGACGCGCCGGATGGAGGGCTTACCCTGTTCCCAACGCGCGATCAGCGCGCGAACCTCGGGAGCCGCATGCTCCAGCCATTCGCGGGCATTCATGTCATAGCGGGTTCGCTGATCCAGGTCGGCGCCCAGCCGAAGGATCTTTTCCAGTACCCGCAGATGCTCAGCCCGGTCGGTATCCGCCGACTTGCGCAGCAGGAATCCCTGGATAGCCCAGTAGACGATATTCGCGCCGTCGGCATCCGGCACGTTGACATCCGCGTTATAGTTGAGGAGAAGGTCCAGCGCCTTTATATATTTATCCTGCTGGACGGCCACATGCAGACAGTTATATCCCTTGCGGCAGCAAATATTCGGATTGGCCCCTTTCTCCAGCAGGTAACGCAGGAGAGGAAGCCGCTCCTCTTCCGTCGGGAAGCCGTAGGATAGCAACGCATCCATCAGCACCGGCATACAGGTCGGGGAATCGTCCAGAAAAGCGTTTGAATCGAGCGCATATTCTTCGACCAGGTATTTCACCTGGGCGGTGTCTCCGCGCGTAATAGCCAGGGAGAGGGCATTACGGTGCTCAGCGGGCAGTAGGTTTGGCATAGCAATCATAGCTATAAGATACAAAATAATGATCGCCCAAAAGAATTTTCTTTAAAAGAAGTGCTACATTGATTAAATATTGTTTGCATATGAATATTCGGATACCGCGGCTGCGTTTCTGGCAGATCATCAATATGAATGTAGGCTTTTTCGGTATTCAATACAGTTTCGGACTGCAACAGACCGCCATCAACCCGCTCTATACTTTTTTGCACGCGAAGCCGGAGGAACTGCCTTTTCTCAACCTGGCCGGACCCCTGACGGGGCTATTGATCCAGCCTCTTATCGGCGCGATGAGCGATCGGACCTGGCATCCGAAATGGGGGAGGAGAAAGCCTTATTTCCTGACCGGCGCCATCTTTTGCAGTCTTTGTCTTTTTGCCTTTCCATTCAGCCGGGCGCTCTGGATGGCGGTTGGATTATTGTGGATCTTAGACGCCGCCAATAATACGGCCATGGAGCCTTACCGGGCTTTTATCGCCGACAAGCTTCCAAAGGAGCAAAGAGCGATTGGCTTTTTGACGCAAAGCTTTTTTACCGGACTTGGCATTACGCTGGCCAATCTTTCCCTTGGCTTTTTTAAAAATATCATCACGGGCGAGACGCGGACCAGTGACGGACAATCGGGGATTCCTTATTGGGTTTTCGGGAGCTTTTTTGTCGGCGCCATCTGTTCCATTACGACGGTATTGTGGTCGGTCCGGACGACGCCCGAGATCGCACCCACCCCGGAAGAGCTGGCGACACTGCGGGCGAGGAAACACGGCTTTTTCGAGCCGTTCCGGGAGATAGCGGCGGCCATCGGGGAGATGCCCCGGGTCATGTGGCAACTGGCGCTGGTTTATCTTTTCCAGTGGTATGCGATGTTTTGCTACTGGCAATATGTATCGCTGAGTGTCGCAAAATCCGTCTTTCATATTTCATCGGGCGAAAACAAGGCGCTGTATGAACAGGCCGTCGTGCTGACAGGGAAAATAAACGGGTTTTATAATATCGTGACTTTTGCATCGGCCTTTGGACTGGCGTGGCTGGCCGGGAAGATCAGCGCAAAATATGTTCATATTTCCTGTTTGGTCATGGCTTCGCTGGCGCTGCTGTCCTTTGCGCAAATCAGTGACAGGTTTTTGCTCTTCCTGCCAATGATCGGCTTTGGGATTGCCTGGGCCAGCATGATGGGCATACCTTATATCATGGTGGTCGGCTCCATCCCCAAAGAGAGATATGGCGTGTACATGGGGATTATTAATATGATGATTGTCGTTCCGATGATCCTGCAAACGCTTAGTTTTGGCTGGGTCTATCAGCATTGGCTGGGAAGTAATCCCGCAAAGGCGATCAGTTTTGCCGGCGGATTGTTATTTTTGGCAGCTGTCGCGACGGTATTTATTCCGCGGGATAGTGTGAGTAAATCATAAAAAATTTGACCGTGTATCATTTCGAATTGCACGAATCCATCAACGACATTCTTCGGGAGAAAAGGATCGATGTGGCCGGGAGGGACAATCGGTTCTATACGCGGATCATTGCCAATGCTGCGGCTATTTTTACTTTATATGAGGAATTGTATGGCCGTGACCCGCGGGCCGAGGCTTCCTTTGAGCGGCTGATCCGGACGATCGTGGACGGTCATTGTCAACGTCCTGTCATTCTTCAGGAAAAAGATGAGGAAAAACAACGGCAGGGCCTTTGGTATTGCAGCAACGATCTTGTTGGCATGAGCCTTTATGTCGATCGCTGGTGCGGGCAGCTGGAAAACCTGCCGGGAACATTCGGCTATCTGAAAAAGCTGGGGGTTAATTTACTGCATCTGATGCCCGTCTTTCAAAGCCCGCCGGCGGAAAGCGACGGGGGATACGCCGTTTCCGATTTCAGAGCTGTAGACCCACGATTCGGAACGCTGCAGGATCTGCAACACGTAAGGAAGAGCATGGGTGAACAGGGGATACACCTGATGCTGGATATCGTTTTAAATCATACCTCGCAGCAACACGAGTGGGCGGAGAAAGCGCGCCGGGGCGATGCCCAATACCAGGATTATTTTTATATGTTCCCCGACCGCTCTGTCCCGGATCAATATGAGCGCCGGATGCCGGAAGTCTTCCCGGAAAGCAGCCCCGGTAATTTTACCTATATCGGGGAATGCAAAAAATGGGTGATGACGGTATTCCACTCCTATCAGTGGGATTTGAATTACCGCAACCCCGGGGTGCTGATCGCCATGCTGGAAAATATCTTTTTTTATGCCAACCTGGGCGTGGATATCCTGCGTATCGATGCGCCGGCTTTTATTTGGAAGGAGCCCGGCACCACCTGTCAGAGCCTGCCGGAGGCGCACACGATCCTACGATTAATCAAACAATGCGTACAGGCGGCGACGCCGGGCATGGCGCTGCTGGGCGAGGCGATCGTAGCTCCGTCGGCGATCCTGAAATATTTCGGTACCGGGGCCTTTACGGCCAAGGAATGCGACCTGGCCTACAATGCCACGCAGATGGCTTTGCAGTGGGATGCGCTGGCCACCGGTGATACCCGGGTCATGCTGGCGGCGCAGCCCGAGCTGTTGAAAAAGCCGGTCGGCGCCTCCTGGATCACCTACACCCGATGTCATGATGATATCGGGTTGGGATATGAAGACCATATGATCGCGGCAGCGGGCTACCAACCTATGGCGCACCGGAAATTCCTGCAGGATTATTATTCGGGCTGCTATCCCGGCAGCGACGCGAGGGGGGCTTTGTTTTCCGTCAATCCGGCGACGCAGGATGCGAGGATCAGCGGTACGCTGGCCTCGCTTTGCGGCCTGGAAGCCGCGGGGAGGCCGGAAGCCGCGGGAGCGGTGGCGAGCCTGGAAGCCGCAGGGAGCGAGCGCGCGCGGCAGGCAATTGACAAGATCCTGCTGATGCAGGCCCATAGCTTTTTCATCGGCGGGATCCCCATGCTGTTCTATGGCGACGAGGCCGGCTATACGAATGACTATTCTTATCTGGATGATCCCGGTAAGAGCTATGATAACCGGTGGATGCACCGGCCTGTCATCGATTGGAAAAAGAATGCCCGGACGGAAGAACAGGGAACGACCGAGCAGATCATCTTCTCCGGTACTCAAAAACTGATTTCGATACGAAAGAAATTGGCGTTGGTCGGCGATTGGAATAATCTGTACTGGCTGGCGCCGCATCATAGCGGACCCTTCGCTGAGCGTGCCGTCCCGATAGCCGGTTATGTGCGGGTGAGCGAAGGTCAGCGACGAGTGAGCGAAGGTCAGCGACGGGTGCTCGAAGCGCAACGCCTTTTTTGCCTGTTCAATTTTAGCCCTGAAAGAGCCTTTCTGACCTGGTATGCCCTGAAGGAGCATGGTCCCGCGCCGGGCTTGTTGTATGATCATTGGAGGGCACAATTTTATCCGGCAGGGGCCGACCAGGACTGTCTCGTGATGGAGCCGTTCAGCTTCCTGCTGCTGGAATCCTCAAATCCGGGAGTATGACATACATGGATAGTTGTATATTTCAATTATTTCCGCGTTACTTTACATTATTTAGCCGAAAAGGTCGTTGTGGTAGCTGAAATCCATTATCTATGTCGAACCCCGATGCCAAAACGTCGTCTTTTCTGCGTATGTATAGATCTATTGTCCCGGCGCTGAGTTTATTGGTCGCCGGTCTTTTCTTCGGTGGGCCAGTCAGCGCTCAGCATTATTATCCCGGCGGACTTGGGAACGCCAATCTACTGGTCTGGCTAAATGCAAAAAAAGGTCTGACGCTTGACGCGTCCAACGGGGTCATTCAATGGACAGATCAAAGTGGCAACGCCTATAATTTTGTTCAGGCACTGGCCGCCAACCGGGCAGTTTATAGCGCAACCGCCGGCCCGAACAACAAACCTGGGCTGAGCTTCAACGCCAACAACTCCGAATATCTCTATACCTCGGCAAATCTGCCTGCCTTTGCTCTTACAGCAGGCGTCAGTTCATTTGCCATGGCCAACTTCAGTGCGCCGCTGACCGCCCAGGGCTGGCAACGGATCTATGATTTTGGAAACGGTCAGGCAAACAATAATTTTATGATGGGCCGGGATGCCGCCACTCAGAATCTGTACTATGAAGGTTGGAAAGGCGGGGCAGGCGACCAGGTGTATACCTCGAGTTCGCCGATCGTGAACGGCACCGCAGCCGTGTTCGATTACGTCCAAAACGCCGGGGCGACCGGTGCACTCACCGCCGCGCAAGCCTGGGCGGCCGGAACGGCGCAAACAATGACCGGCGCATCAGGGGCTAACATCACCTGGGTGCCGGCGTCCATCGTCCGATCGAAGAACTATATCGGCCACAGCAACTGGGCGGCGGACGAATATTTTGGCGGTGTGATGTCTGAGATCCTGATCTACAATACACAGTTCAATACGACTGAACGCGTCATCGCGGAAAATTACCTTTCCCAGGCATGGGGTCAGGCAGTTTCCTCCAGCGAATATACGGCGCCGGCAGTAAATACCTATACGACCAACCTGGTGGGGATAGGGTATACCAGCGCGACGGATAATTTCCTGACCGATGTTGCCGGTTCGACCGATGGGTTGGGGTTTAGCAGCGGCTCCGGGGCTACCGACTTTCTGAATACGGCGGGCTATCTGGTCGCGGCCCACAATGCCCAGGCCAATACGGTGATCGGCAATGCCAGCATACACAGCGTTCTGAGTGCGAATCCCATCACCGAATGGAACAGGAGCTGGCAGGTGCAAAAGACCGGCGGTAACGCAGCCGGGCAGGTCACGTTCAATTTCAACTTTAACGACTATAACGGAACCGCGCCAAGCGCCGCCAATACTTACGCGCTGCTGTACAATGCAACCGATGGCAGCTTTGCGACAGGTACCAACCTGCTGATCCCTTTATTGAGCACTACGGTGGCCGGCAATATCGTTTCTTTTGTCGCCAGCATCTCCGATATCAGCAAAGGCTACTACACTATTATATATAGTTCCTCCGCTATTATTCTGCCGATCGTTTTGACTGATTTTGAAGCCACACCGGAATCGGGTCACAGCCTGCTGACATGGAGTGTTACGACGGCTTCGAATCCCGCCTGGTTTGACGTCGAGAGAAGTACGGACGCCGTGCAGTATGCGTCCATCGGATCGGTGTCCGCCAATGCGGATAGCAGCCTGCGGGGTGAATACAGCTTCACGGATGATGCTCCGGGGGCCGGCGCAAATTATTATCGTCTTAAGATGACGGACCTTGACGGAAATAGTATCTATTCTGAAATCCGGTCGGTGGATTTCAGTACGGTTCCGGCTACAAGCTTCCCGCTCTATCCCAATCCGGCCACGGATCATCTGACCATCAACATGACGGGTGTTGCGGGTCCGGTGGACCTGCTGATCATCGACACCAGGGGGGCGGTCGTTCGTTCCGTTTCCTTTGCTGCGGCCGGGGTTCTCACGATTCCGGTCAAGGACCTGGCCAGCGGGGTGTATTTTATCGAGGTCCGTTACGGATCCGAACGGTTTGTACGACAGCTGCTGAAAAAATAACCGCTAACGGTTTTTACCCTTACATTTATGGGAAGATGCCAACAAAGCGCCTTGTATCGCTGGATGTTCTTCGCGGTCTCACCATGCTGCTGCTGACCCTTGAGTCGACGGAATTATTTAGCGTCCTCGGGCCTGCGCTGCAGGGGACGGCCGCATATCCGGTGCTGACGCAATTCTATCATCACCCCTGGCATGGGCTGCATTTATGGGATCTCGTGCAGCCGACCTTTATGTTCATTGCGGGGACGGCTATGGCCTTCTCCCTTCGCAAACACCGGCAGGAAGGAATGAGCTGGGGTCAGACCTTTCGGAAAACGCTGCGCAGGTCCGGCTGGCTTTTCTTTTGGGGCGTGCTGGACTATGCGGTCAGAAAGAATGGACTTTCCTTCGAGCTGTGGGACGTGCTGACGCAGCTGTCCTTTACAACGCTGGTGACCTTTCTGATCATGGACTGGCCAGTCGTCGCGCAGATCCTCGTAAGCGCGGTATGTCTGCTGTTGCCCGAATTCCTGTATCGGGCCATACATATTCCCGGATTCGACCAGCCTTTTACCGATCAGCATAATTTTGGCAACTATATAGATTGGGTGTTGATGCGAAAGATCAACAATGGCGGCTGGGTGGCGATCAATTGTATCTCTACGAGCGCACATACCATCTGGGGCGCCCTGGCAGGGAGACTGCTGCTTAGTGACAAAACGGGCCGGGAAAAGCTAAAATGGTTGCTGCTCGCCGGCGTCGTCCTTTTGTTGTTGGGCTTTGGTCTCGACTGGACGGGGATCACGCCGATCATAAAAAGGATCGCTACCAGCAGCTTCGTACTGGCGAGCGGCGGCTGGTGCCTGCTCTTTCTGGCGGCGGCGTACTGGTGGGTCGATCTGTGCGGGCATCGGAAGTATATTCAGCTCTTTCTGCTCTTCGGGATGAACTCCATTTTTATTTACCTGTTTTTTGAGATTGTCGCCTCGCGCTGGTTCAACGAGTATGTCTTTGCCATTACCGGCGGCTTGTTGCGGATCGCCGATATCGGCGGGGTGGGTGCGGCGATCATGGGCAGCCTCTGTGTATTTGCACTGGAGACAGGGATGTTATATTTCCTCTACCGGAAAAAGATATTTTTCAAATTATAGCCGGGCGGGGGTTAGGTGTGTCAGACGAATTTCCCTAATTTTGGACTCAGTTTGAAAACACGGATACTATACGGCCAGCTAATTGTCGCTCTCTTTCTCGCAACCTTTCTTGCGCAAAGTTTTAGTCACTTCTTTATTATTGCCGATTATTATACGCATATGGCGGACTATGCCAAAAACTGTGAGAATAAAGCTTTTCCGGCGATGCATTGCAATGGTAAATGCCAACTGATGAAAAAGCTCCGCCAGGAGCAGAAGGATGATCAGGATAACCGTGAACGGTTGATAAATGGCAAGAATGAAGTCGTGTTTTTCTCGCGGTCGGCACTGGCCTCTCTTAGTATCCCTGTCACCGATCTGCACGGGGTTGCGGCGGGCGCATTTCGTTCCTGTGGACCTTCGCTGATCCTTTGCGTCGATATCTTCCATCCCCCCAGGGCCTGATGTTTTATCCTTTTGTAATGTGTTGAGTTAATTTTTTGTTGACGGTCATTCGCATGCGCCGTCGCATTCGTTTGCCCAAACCAAACATTTTTCATGCAAAAGATACTCTTTGTATTCCTATGCCTGTCATCCGGATATTTTTTGAATGCGCAGTCTTTGCAGGGTACGGTTACTGACTCTGCCGGTCACCATCCTATTGAAGGAGCGTCCGTCTATCTGCCGCAGCTCCGGCTTGGGGCTATGACCGACCGTCATGGTAACTACACGATCAAACCCCTTCCCAGGGGCACTTATGACATCGAGATGCAATCTCTGGGCTACAGCACCCAGTTCCGGCAGGTCAGGATAACCGGCCCGACGACGCTTGATTTCAATCCGACCGTATCCTTTAGCTCTTTGCAGCAGGTGGTCATCACGAGCCTCGGCAACATCACCAACACTCAGCGGTCCCCGGTCCCCGTTTCCGTAGTCACCCACGACATGATCCTTCAGTGCGCTGCCAATACCGCCATCGACCTGGTCGCCAACCAGCCCGGCGTCAGCGAGACCACCGAAGGGGTAGGAACGACCAAACCCCAGATCAACGGGCTTGGCTTTGACCGTGTTCTGGTACTGACCGATGGCCTGCCCCAGGAGGACTTCCAGTGGGGTGACGATCACGGCATCCTCATCGACCCCTATGCGGTTTATGATGCCGAAGTCATCCGCGGACCGGCGTCCCTGCAATACGGTGCGAGCGCGGAGGCCGGCGTCATCAATTTCAAGACCGCTCCTTTCGCTCCCAACGGAACGTTTCAGGGAAGCTGGCTTTCGGAATATCATGCCAACAACGGATATATGGGCAGCTCCCTGCACCTTGGCGGCAACGACAACGGCTTAGTCTATGACCTGAGGGCGAGCGGCGAGCTGGCCCACAGCTACTGGAACCCGAAGGACGGCTATGTCTGGGGCTCTGCGTGGAACCAGGGCAACGGCCGGCTGACCCTTGGTCTTAATAAGTCCTGGGGCTATTCGCGGCTGACCATCAGCGCGTTGTTCCGCCGCATCCAGGTGCCGGATGGCAACCGTGACAGTGCCACGGGAAAATTCATCTTCGATAACCCGATAGGCGACAAGACCGCTCCAAGCCTAAGCAATTTCCTCTCCTACAACGCTACCATCGCCGGTGACAAGATCCTCGATGAATACCAGGCCTGGTGGCAGAACAGTTTCAACGTCAGGAAAGGCAGCATCGGCTTTGACATCGGCTTCACCAGCAGCGTCCATCACGACATCGATTCGGGTACAGTCGGGGAGGGCAATATGGTGGTTTTCGACATCCCTTATGCGCTTAAATATCAGCTTGCCGACGCGGAGAAAGGTCTGAAGCTGACCACCGGCTTCAACGGCATTTATGAATTTATGCATAATCTCCCGGCGCCGCCGCCGCCCTATGTGCCCGACTACGAGATCCCGAACTATCGCAACTTTGAGGTCGGCGGGTTTGTGATCGTGGAGAAGAACATCAAGGCGCTCACCCTGAGCGGCGGATTACGCTATGATATCACCAACTTCATCGGTGATGGATTGTATGGGTTCACCCCCTTCAACAATACGTATTCGGGCTGGTCCGGAAGCATCGGCGCCTCTTACCAGCTGCCACATGGTCAATATGTCAAGCTCAATATCGCCAAAAGCTTTCGGGCCCCGGCTATTAATGAGCTCACGAGCAACGGCCTGAACATCGGCTCCAACGCCTTCCAGCTGGGTAATATCAACCTGAAGCAGGAGCAGGGCTATCAGATCGATGCGGCATATGGCTACAGCGGAACGGATATCAGCCTCGAGCTCGACGGATTCTATAATCACATCGGCAATTTTATCTTTGCCGATCGGACGGATTCCAGCTCCCAGGGCTATCCCGTTTATGAATACGTGTCCTCCAATACGGCGATCCTGACCGGTCTTACCGCATATTTCAATGTTCACCCTTCTGGAGCGAAATGGCTGGAATGGAATAACCGGTTTTCCTATATCTATTCCCGGCTGCCCCATGCAACGGATTCCACCGACCATATTCCCTGGACGCCTGCGCCCCATTTGCACAGCGAACTGAAATTCCGGCTGAACGACAAACCCGGGTCTGCAGGGTCAGCGACGTATTTCAAGATCGGTTTGGCGCACTATTGGCAACAAAACGATATTTACAGTGCTCTCTTCACCGAAGTACCCGCGGCAGCCTACACCCTCGTCGATGCCGGATTCGGCACCCGGTTCGTCAACCGCAAATCCGGCCGGGTGGTCTGCTCGTTCTTTCTTAATTGCACGAACCTGACCAATATTGGGTACGCCGACCATTTGAACCTGGCGCAGTATTTCTACGCCCGGAACGGCAGCCTTGTCACCGTCACCAACCAGCGGCAAGGCGTATTCAATATGGGCCGTGATTTTACTTTTAAAGTCATCTTCCCGTTTGGATCGCGATAGATCTCCGAGCGGTTTTACCGGACGCCGGATATCGAGGAGGCGGTTGCCTACCCAACTATCCACTCCAGGTAATTATCCTGGTGAATCACCGAAAAATCGGCTTCCGGATAGGCCTTTGCAAAAGCCGCAGGAATTTTAATCTTCCGGCTCTGCCATTTGCATTCGAGTGCTTGCAGATGTTCTTTGTTATCAAGTTCCAGCAGATCAATTTCTTGCCCATCATAAGTACGCCAAAAGAAATATTGGGGTTGATACCCACTGTAGCTATTGTGTTTCATTCGTTCACCTAATATATATTGCTCCCATAATTGACCAGTATCATTCCGGTTTTGGAGTGGGCTAAAATTATTGATTAATGCGTTGCGGATCCCATTATCATAGAAGTACCATTTTTTGCTTTTACTGACTTCTTTACGCAGGTTGTTACTATAGCCGTTTAAAGGGTAAATAATAAACACCTTGGAAAGCAAATCCAGATAACGTTCTACAGTGCTTTTATTCAATTGAAGCGCATTTCCCAATTCACTGGTACTTACCTGTCCTCCCAGTTGCCAGGCTAGCAATTGGAGTAATTTGAAGAGGACATCAGCGCCTTTGACATTTTCCATTGTCAAAATATCTTTTAATAAATAACTATTTACCATTTGCTTCAAATAATTCTCCTGCTCCTGCTGGTTTGTAAGATGCCACAACTCAGGATAGCTGCCATAAATTAATCTTTGTTCAAGATTACGGACGGTAGTAAGTTTGTCTTCCGTAACGGATAATTCAACTTGCGCAATAGGGTATAAATAATATACTATATTCCGCCCAACCAGGGGCTCTCCCGTGCTATAAACCAGGTCAAAGCTGCTGCTACCTGTTGCAATGATGGTGATACCTTTGACACTATCTATCATCAGTTTGAGGATCTTACCAATTTCCGGGATAGCCTGGGCTTCATCTATAATCACGATTTTCTTTCCCTTGGTTAATTGGATATAATTTGCCACCGTTCTTTGCTGCAATAAGGCTGCTACCTGCAAATCCTCGCCTTGCAATAAAAGCGCATTATCCCCATGCCTGGCGGCAATGTTTTCAATAATGGTGGTTTTACCGGTGCGTCGTGTTCCATATAACATGACTACTTTTTGCTTGCTCAAGTCACCTTCAATTTTCTTCTCTAATAAACGCGGGATGTCCATAAAGTATTAATTAGGCCATTTGGATGGCGTAATTTACATTAATTAGGTTGGTTGAGTGACCTAATTTGTATATTTGATATCGCAAAAATGCATTTACTTGATTATCAATTATTTGAAAGCGGCTAATCCTCTGGAGGAGAATTGACCTGGTGACGGGGAAGCTCACCCCGCGGCGCGGGAAGGCCGTGGGTGAGGCGGGTATTACTTGAACGAACAACCGGCGATATGATCATTGACCATGCCGACAGCCTGCATATAAGCATAACAGATCGTCGTACCAAAGAATTTGAACCCCCGTTTTTTCATATCCTTACTGATCGCGTCGGAGATGGGCGAGGTGGCCATGATTTTCGTGGGGTGGTTGAGGATGGGTTTCCCCTCCGGCATAAAACCATACAGGTAATTGCTAAAGGAGCCGAATTCTTTTTGAACGGCGAGAAAAAGCTGTGCGGTGCTGATGGCGGCGCGGATCTTTAAGCGGTTGCGGATGATGCCTTCATCGTTTAACAGCCGGCTATAGTCGGACTCGTCGAATGCGGCCACTTTTTTTGCATTAAAATTGGCAAAAGCTTTTTTATAGTTGTTCCGGCGGCGCAGGATGGTGATCCAGCTCAACCCCGCCTGGGCCGATTCGAGGATCAGGAATTCAAAGAGTTTTTTTTCATCGTGGGTTTCTTTTCCCCATTCTTCGTCGTGGTATTTGATATAGAGTTCGTCGTTGCCGGGCCAGTGGCATCGTTTGATCGGCTTCGTCATGCTATGAGATTTGACGGGCCAAATATACGGGAAATGGCTTTATCGCAGCAGCGCCCGGGTCGCGGCATAAAGATGCGCGTCAAGGCACGAGGATGCGCCTCACCGCGCGAGGGTGCACATCACGGCACCAGCACCACCTTCCCATGTGTGTGGCGTTTGGCCAGCTCCTGGTAGGCGTCCCGGACTTCGTCAAGCGGATAGACTTTGGCG
>Ga0302325_10020713_pt1 | contig 13778 bp, 9 predicted proteins | sample Palsa_T0_2_FD_201948 | JGI IMG/M metagenome (GOLD analysis project Ga0302325, IMG submission 201948) | Peat permafrost microbial communities from Stordalen Mire near Abisko, Sweden - Palsa_T0_2 | ecosystem: Environmental > Terrestrial > Soil > Palsa > Peat permafrost | place: Sweden: Abisko... | reverse complement strand
GCCTTGCGAAAATGCAGTACTGCTCCGTCGTCTTCTCGCTCTGATTTTTTGGCGGAATCTTTATCCCTTGATTTGGCGGTCGGCCGCCCGCCTGGCCGGCGCGGCGCGAAGTTTTTCTTTTTGATCTGAGGGGCGGCGATGGCCGCCGGCGGTGAGCTACCGGGTAGGGTGCGACGAAGCCGGGCCAGCGTTAACCCGTCTCGCTGCCGCCACGCGCGCGCACGAGGCGCGAACCGATTCCCGGGAGCTCTGAGGCAGACCGACCTGCTCGAGCCGCCTGGTCGGCGCTGCGGCTGCTGGCGAGGTCGTCATTTCTTTTTAGCGAAATTGTTGGTTGGCAGATTCCGGTTCGGGGCCGACGATGGAGCTCAGGCGGTCGCTGCTGACGTCGGCTTCGCCGGGTCGGGGCGGTGGCGATGGTGCCGGCGCCGATCGAGCTAAAGCGAGGTATGGGGTCATGACAACAGATCGGAAAATCTGCAGCACTTACAGAGGAGGCGCTTGCTCTCGCTCGTTCAGCGCCCCGCCGGCTGCGGCACTGAACGATCATCGGTTTGGCAGCGTCAACCTTACTCGCAGCCCTCACGCGCGCGCAGAATAGGAAAAAACAAGGCGGCTGATGGCAACCGCCCCCGCACAAGCCTTTTACAAAGAGTCCGATTCCAACGGACGTCTACGCGCCGGCAATTGGATTGTGCAAAGACTCAATTATTATACTGTCAAGAAAACCGTCGAATTCTGACTTCTGACGGTCCTTCAACATATAGCTGATCCAACCCGCGTTTGCACCGTCGCGGACTAGAATTCTGCCGTGGCCCCACTCGACCTTCGCCCAACAGTCGCAAATCAGGTTTTCAAGGACAACAGCATCGAAGTGCGAGGGCAATTCAATTGCACAATGAATATGCCATCGACCTGACGTGCCACGCTCGCATGGACGTAATGAGCGAGCGCGGACCTCGCCCCTTTCAAGTACGGGTAATACACGAAGACGTTTGCCGTACCGACGGAATGCCCCTCCATATACAGCTCTGTTGAGGAGGTTCATGAAGTGCCCAAAAGCTCGTCTGCATCGATAGTCGTCGATCTTTACCCAACCGCCGCTGTCGGGCTGGTGGCCTTGCTTCAGGGTAAGGGTGACGTCACAAAATTCACTCCAGCTGCTCGTATCGAATAAGTGTGATTTGGCGGATTCAATTGGATCAGATCTAACCTCCATCGGATCGTTGTTCGCCGTGTAGTGCAAAGGTGGTGGAAGGTCTCACGGCAGCGTTTGATCGCCGATCTTTTGCCTCCCAACTCCGCCTCGAACACGACTTCCACTTCCTGGCTTTGCCGCTTGCCGACGTCTGATATTCGGCACCTCGGCGAATATTGGCGTTCATTGTTAGCCTGCGATCGAGTGGCGAGCCGCCTACGCTCAGTTCACCATCCTCTCTCAGATCGCTTACCAACTACAATCCGTTGATGACCAACCAGCCATGGATCCTCGCACACAATTAACGCGAACCACAGCGACACCAGCGACTTCCACGGCCCGCACGTCACCAACCGGCTGATCCACGACTCGCTCGCGCCCTATGCCGACGATCTCGTCATCGTCACCAAGATCGCCTCGTTGTAGTGATGAATAGGGTTAGTAATTCGTAATAGCGCGATGGAAGCGAACGCGCACTGGTTGGCGCTTTGCCAATCAACCCTGCTGTCCTCCAACATTCAGCCTTTTGCTTTTGCAAAACCTCACGTCCCGGAAATTCTCTAATACGAAATTGTTTTCGCAATTGCGAATATATAACGATACGTTTACCGAAATCGCTCTAAGTATTTTTACGCAGCGACGGAGCGCGCTGGCAGCCGATGTCGATTTTGGGGTTTTACGCATTTACAGGTGAGTTAGCGTGGCCGAAGCAAGCCGAGCTCGGTTCAGCAATGGCGTTGAGCTTCGGACTCAACGGTCTCTCCATAGGGCTTCTGTACTTGCTGCTGCTCCCGTCGCTCGACGGCGGAAGGCTGATACGGCTCGGTGTCGAGTGGTTCAGACGACGGCATAATCCGCGACTTGTGGTTCATCCGGAAAATCCGCGGGCAATAGGTGGGCGTTCGTTGTTATTTGCCACGCCAAGCCCTGGGTCATCCAACGAACTTGAGTCGCAAAAAGGACCGCACCTCCAATTTGTGGCGAAGCCGATTGAATGGCTCTCGAACTTTAGCGGCGATGAACGCGGCAATGTGGCCACTCTCTTTGGGTTGGCCGCCGTCATGATTTTTGTCGCGGTCGGGGCGGGGATTGATCTGGCGCGGGCCTACCAGACACGTCAAAAACTCGTCGAAGTCGCCATGCTCGGATGCCAATTTGCGACGCGGCCAACCATCGTCGCGCCCGTGGCGGCGAGCAACGCCGGGACATTGCAACAGAACGACTACGTTTCAACGGTCACTTCGTACATCAACACCAGTTTGACCAGCCAAAAGCTTGCCGTCACGCAAACCACCGGTGCGCCATTCACCTACGCTCCGGGGGGCAACTCGCAGGTCACGCTGACTGCGATCATGCCGACAGTTTTCATGCAAATCGCGGGCATTAATTCGATTCCGCTGAACGCGACGGCGAATTGCTTCACGACGGTCGCGGAAGTCACCAGCAACAATTCGCCCTACGTCGTGCAGGAAGGGTTCGAGACTTCGACGACGGGGACTGTAACTTGGTACCTCCCCACTGGACCGATTCCCTATTCGCAGGGCGTTGTCACAATCCCGAAGATAACCACCTTTAACCCGAGCAACATCTACACCGGCTCGACTGGCACAAAATGGGTTATCATGGGATATTGCGTGGAGACCGATCACGCCGGTTCGGTCGACGCCACGGCGCCGCAGGGCAGTTATTCCGCCGAGCTTGATTGCGACAACGGGTCCGGCACGGGGGGAGACTCGTCGATATCGACCAAGCAGTATTTCAACGTCGGCGAGTATGAGCTTCGCTACAATTTCAGAGGCCGCGTCGACTATCCTAACTACGATCCTGAATATGTCTGCGGCTCGCAGCTCAGCGACGAATCCTGGGCCAACGATACCTATGTCAACGGCGGCTCGGACATTTCCCCTGGCTCCATTCCCGCGAATGCCAGGAACAACCAGATCGACGTGTTCTTCGACGCCGACAACAACAATTCGGCGCCGACGCATCTGATCAATGATGGCACCATGAGCCTTGCCGGCTCGAACTTGATCGATTCGTGCGTCTATTCCTACAACTGGATCCAGCGTAGCGTGCGCATTTACGTAACGACCGCCGGATATTATTGGCTCAGCTTTGCGGCTGATGGAACCAACAACAGTTTCGGCGGCCAGATCGATAACATCATGCTGTGCATCGCCACCTGTCCGGGATCGTTGCAGGACAATTTTCCGTTCACCGGCAACGAAGTACTGTTCGAGGACACCTTCGAAAGCCCCGCCTATTCCGGTTCGCCGTACGATACCAATGGCAATATGAACAACAGTTATGGGGCTTCTTCCGTTTGGAATGAGTCGGGGGACGGCTGGGCGAATGCCCCCACAAACCAGATCCCTTACTGGACCTCCGGTTGTCCGCAGGGCAACCAATGCGTTGAGCTGGGCTGGAACGCCAGCAGCCTGATCGGCAGGCCGATCCTGCTGGATCCCGGCTACTATAAAGTCCAGTATGACTATGTCTCGGAAGTGACGTTCACGACGCTAAGCGGCGTTTACTGCGGATCGACACCCTCCGCGGCCAACATCTCTGCGCTGTCTGCAAATAGCGGCACCGGCAAAGACAGGGTCTCGGGCGTCAACCTCAGTGGGACCATCGTTAATGATACGAACACCGTCGGCGTCTTCATGTCGCACGCTCAGATGGCGAGCACGCCGAACACCGGTAATGCGCTTGGATCGACGACCAGCTACACCAATCCGGACGGGACCACCTCAACGACCCCGACCGTGCCGCCGAATGCAATCAGTCTAACGAGCTACGATTCCTCGCAGGTCAACCCGCTGCTTGATATTTGCGGTTACGCAGCCAGTGTGCAGTACCGCACGGCCTACGTCTTTATCCAGAAGCCCGCTTATTACTGGTTGACGCTCGCGGCTCTCGGTACCTCGGATGCGTTTGGCGGCCAGATCGACGACGTCGAGATCACCGCACTGACCAGTCCTTATGACAGCACGTATGCAAGCAGTGCGGTGACGATACCGGTTCCTTCGCCGCAACCGTCATCGCAAGTGAGCTACAGCGGATTTTACATCACCGCCGATCCGCTTGCGCCGCCGGCGCCATGATTAGATTTGCGCAACGCTTGTACCGGCCATTGCGAACGCATCCGTTCGTGCGCGATCAGCGCGGCGCGTCCGCAATCGAGTTTGCCATCGTGGCTGCGCCATTTTTCTTTGTGATCATGTGGCTGCTGCAATTGGGCATTTACGCGATGACGCAAGTTGCGCTTGATAACGGCCTGATTGCCGAAGTCAGGATCGTCCATGAGGATTTGGTTGCCGGGACGTTGCCGAGCGCCTCGACCATAAAGTCCGGCGTGGTTAGCGCCGCGGGAGCGCTGGTTTCAAACAATTCCACCCTGGCGGTCGAAGTCCGCACGCTCGCCGATCTGGACTCCGGGTCGGTGGCGGTTACGGACGGGTTCACGGATTATGGCACCACGACGAGCGTGCTTGTGTTGCGGGCAACCGCTCAGGTCATCTCCTTCGCGCCCGGATTTGGCTTCATCAACACGGTCACCTCTGCGGCGTTGGTGCGTCGGCAGGGCTCGTGAAAATGTTCGCCCTCTTTGGCAGGTTCTTGCGAGGGCAAGCCGCTACCGCGGCAATCGAATTTGCGATCGTTGTTCCCGTCATGATCGGGATGATGGGCGGAGGCTTCGAACTCGGCCGGGCGTTCCAATCTTACAACGCGGTCAATCGTCTCGCCACTCAATACGCGTTCGTTTGGGCGGATTGTTCCGATTCCCCCGTCGGGACCTGCCTCACTGAACTAGGCAACTATACGCCTTCGGCGTCGCTCGCCAACATCGCGCCTCAACTCACAACGGCCAATATCGGGCTGCGGATGTTTCAAGTGATGGTGGCCAAAAGCAACGTCAACATCGTGTATGCCTATCCGACCGGACAGACCCCGACCGCTGCGGAGCAAGCAGCCGCGACATCCGCTTTGACAGACGGGCAAACCGGAGTGATCGTTTCGGTGAGTTACGTTTATTCGCTGCTGGTGTTCGGAACGCTAATGAGTCCGATCATCGGACCGAGTTACACGATGGCCTTCACTGTTGTCCAACTGAAGGCGTGAGGGCGCAGCAAATTTCAAGCCCGCAGCGGGCCCCGCCCGGTCGCGTCAGTCCACGAATATCGGATTTTTCCTCAAGACTTTGGTGGGTGTTCGCCGAGGTTCGCCGCCAGATCGAGACAGGTGGACAGCTGTAGCGCACGGGGTGGCTGCGACCAACGTGATCGCTGGATCATTCGCGGCCGCGGGATCGATGATGACGGCTCGCGTTGACGTTGCGGTGGGACCGTTTTGGTCGGCGGCAACGCGCTCAACTCCCCTGCTTGACGTTAGTAACGAGAGTTCCCGCTGCAGCAGTGCGGCGCAGAGCGACATGAGTCGCGCGGTGTTCCCGAAGATATAAACGTGTGTTTCGCATACGTCGTGGAACTCGTCTTCCACCGCTGCCGCAATTTCCATGTTGTAAATTGACGTGCGGCCGCATCTTAATGGCGTTGCCCGACTGTTCTACGGGACCGCTCGTTCAAAAACAAAAGGCCGCATCGAACGGCGGCCCCTCCGCACTTGCTTGAACCAATTCGTCAGGCGCTAACAACTTTGCGTATGCGTCGCTTAGCCGCGAAACCTAGGACGTCGGAACCGCCAGCGAAAAACGGTAGTGCGGCGGGTCACGCGGCTGCTGCATCCGCTCATTCTCTTCAGCTTTTTGAGAGGATTTGCGGTTCCGCCTAGATTTGACTCGGCGGCCCTGTTTTCCAGTTGCCTTGGCGTCTCGCAAAAGTCGTGTCACTGACACGCATGCAAATCATGCGGTCCTCAAGGAGGGAGTCCGCGTTACAAAAATTCGTGGGCGTCCTTACGAGGGCGCTGTCTGCCGCATTGCAGCCCAGGCGAGAGTTTCCGAATTGCAGCGTCAAATTGCGCGACCCTGGCAAAGAGACCGCGCACTAGCTTACATCGCTGTCGCCAAACGTCTGCAAATTGATTGCCATCTCTTTCGAGAGAGGCAAGTGGCGCGCGTAAAATCTTTCTATCTGATCCACCGACGTGCCTGCATTCTTGGCTAGGTTGAAGATGTTCACTTTGCCCTGGGAGAGAATAATTCGCATGCAGATCGCGGTGTGGCGCAGCGAGTAAACGGTGTGCACGGACTTTGAATAGCGATCCTTTTTTAGCTGGCATCGGTCCAAAAGTGCATTAAACTGCCGTTGGACAATTCGCTTTGCGGTCGAACGGTTTTTGTATGTTGATAAGAATATGTAGTCGTCGATCATCGTTCCTTTGTTGCGAGAGTAAACGGAAACCGCCCCCGGCATCGTGTTGATTACGCGATGTCCAGTTTTGCCCCTGCGGACGGTAACAATCAGACGTTTTGGGTCATCAGCAACAACGATATCACGATGCGTGAGAGCATAAATCTCACTTTCTGTTGGACGGAGAAAGGAATGCGTCATGAACAGAATAAAATCGTACAGTTCATCGCTGATAATCGTGTCCCGCACCCGAATCTTTTCATCGGCCATCTTTTTGGCAGCAGTTAGTAAGGTCTTGTATTCATCGTGTTTTTTGTCAACGAGCGGATGAAAGCGAAAAAAAGCTCGAGGGTTGTCCAGTCGCTTTACGCGCGGCGTTGCCGGCACAAAATCGATCACGCCTTCCTGGCGCGCAAACTTCATCACCTTAGCAAACACGCTTGCAATATGATTAAGTGTCGCCGGTGTCAGTGACGAATCCTGCTCCTGAACCCAATCGAGGTATTGATGGTAGTGTTTTGTTTGTATGGTTCTGACGTCAGTTTTGGGAAAACGACGCAAAACTCCCCAGCGCTTGTGATTGAGGTAAAACTTGGTGACAGTCCATAGCCGGCGACTAATCTCAGCCCGCTCGCCGCGAGCTTTTTCGTTGAGGATGAGCTTGTCCGCAAAAGTCTCGAAGGTCCGACTTTGGGGGACTTCGTTGAGTACACCTCGTGTCCCCAGTGTATTCAGATATTCTTCGGCAATAGAGATCGCCTCAGCCGGGTCTGCAGTTTTCGTAGTTTTGACGATTCGCTTCTTTAGCGATGGTATCCAGACTCGGATGCGGTAATAGGAACTTGCCCTGACCCTATAGATCGCAAGTCCGCGCCGTAAGTTGATAATTTTACTCTGAAGGACGTGTCTACTTTGCATCGTGGCGGCACGATTCTCCGAACTGTGATACACATTAGCTGACTCATGGTGATACACATATCCGAATCTCTTTGTTCGTACCCTGAAGGAGCACGGATTCAACCTGAAGGACTGGGAAGATCCTATGCTCGTGAATCCGACGAATAGTGACACACACGTCTGATACACATGCGGATAAGTCGTTGAAAAATAATGATAATGCTTAGCCTCATAACCTGAAGGTCGTAGGTTCAAATCCTACCCCGCGTGAGCTGGTTCAGCGAGTCCACTGACCAAAATTTCGTGCCACCAAGCGAGAAGGTGATGCGGGCGATGCCCTCAGCATCAACATGCGGTGCGACCAGATACTGTTTAGGTTGACCGCAACCGGACTGGACGTGAAAGCACAATATGTGTCCCCTGGGGCAGGTTGTTTCATAACGACCATCATCTCGAAATTCTACGGTCGTAAAATTGCTAGGAGCAAGCCCTCCTTCAGCGGTGAGGCACGCCATACAAACAATAGGCAATTTCATTCGCCAATCCCATACGTTCGCAGCGCCGACTATCGCGTTGCTACTCCGACTTTGCCGACGCCGCACGCCGGGGGTATCGTTATTAGATCACCTCCTTCTTGGTCGAACATTCGGCGTAACCGCCAGGCTGGCGGGGATCGCACGAAGCCGATGCCTCACGGGCACCGCGCGACCGCCTCCGGTTCGCTTCTGCGTGCCGTCGTTAGTTGTGGTCGGTGACCAGCGGACAGCCGCCGTCGTGGAGAGGGCGAAATGCCTGCTCAGGTGGGATGGTTTCCGTCACCTTGAAAACATCCCACGCCCCCGTCGACTCTTCCGGCGTTTTGACCTGCAACAGATACATCGGGTGCACGGCGCGCCCATCCTCCCGGATCGAGACATGTCCGAACAGAGGGTCCTCGACCGGCGCCGCCTTCATCGCCGCGACTACGGCGCGCCCGTCCGCGGGCGAGCCGACTTTATCGACGGCTTCGAGATAATCCATAGCGCCCGAATAAACGCCGGCCTGCATGTGGTTCGGCATCTCCTTTTTTTCGTAGTGCGACTGGTAGCGCCGGGACCAGGCGCGGGTCTGATCGTTCATATCCCAATAGAACGCATTTAGAGCCGTGGTTCCTTGGGCGACCTTCAGGCCCAGCGCCGGGACGCTTTGCAGGTCGAAGATCAAGGCGACGATCTTCTGCTTGGCACCAATATTGAACTCGGCCGCCTGTTTGATCGAATTGACCGTGTCGCCGCCGGCATTGGCAAGCGCGATCACTTGCGCGCCGGAGGTTTGGGCCTGCAACAGGAAGGAAGAAAAATCATTCGTGCCGAGAGGATGCCGGACCGAGCCAAGCACTTTACCACCGTCTGCGATAACTTCATCGGTAGCTTGCTTTTCCAGATCTTGACCGAAGGCGTAGTCCGCCGTGACGAAAAACCAGTTCTTGCCGCCCTGCTGCGCCACGCCCCGGGCAAGTCCATGACCCATGGCCCATGTGTCGTAGGTCCAATGCACGGTGTTCGGCGAACATTTGGCTCCGGTCAACGCCGCGCTGCCGGCGCCCGAGCCGATGAACACCTTGTTCTTGTCGCGCGCGATATCGGATACGGCCAATGCGACCGCCGAATTCGGCACGTCGATAATCATGTCGACGCCGTCGACATCGAACCAGCGCCGCGCGATGGCTGCGCCGATGTCGGGTTTGTTCTGGTGGTCCGCCGATAAAATCTCCACCTTGCGTTTGGATATTTTGGCGAAGTCCTCGGCCGCAATCTGCGCGGCGACTACCGAGCCTTGGCCCTGGAAGTTGGCATAGACGCTCGACATGTCGTTGAGCACGCCGATGCGGAGCACGCCGTTCATTTCGGCGTTCGCCGGCGACCATAGCATCGACACTAAAAAGGCCGAAATCGTCGCGAGCTTGAACATGCGCCCTCCCTGTTTGGCCATTTAACGGCGCCGGTTGCTGTGGTGCTCGTCAGTATCGGCACCGCCGCAACGCTGCGCGGCACGGGAGTTATACGGTGCCTGGATGTATTGAGCAAATAACGACATTTGTTTGGTGCACTTATATGGAAACCATTGCGACCGACCGTCATTGACTGCTTCGGTCAGTCGCGTCGTTTGAGGCTTCCGGCGGCGACTTCCGTTATTACCCTGAACGCAGACATTTGCTTGCGCTGCAATATCTGACGAGGCGGGCCAAAAGGCGATATTGCGCTTATAATCAGATCTCCGGAAAGACCGCGGAATATCGTCGCTTTTGCACCATCCGATTGGTGTAACTCGCGCATCACCTCAAGTCGCTCGCAGACAGCGGTCGGATGAAACGCTTGAGCCCTCCGGAGACTTCGCCGCTACCGGAAAACAAATATCATTTTAGGGGCTCACCGATCGTGACATTCAGTTTTCCCACGCCTTCGATCTCGCACTCGATCTTGTCGCCGGGGACGGTTGCTGCGACCCCGGATGGCGTCCCTGTCATGATGATATCGCCGGCGGCGAGCTCGACCATTTCGGAAAGTTTTGAAATGACCTCTGGCACGTTCCAGATCATTTGATTGAGATCGCCGTCCTGGCGCACCTTGCCATTGACCTTGAGCACGATGCGACCTCTCGACGGATGCCCAATGTTGGCAGCCGGCGCGACCGATCCGCATGGCGCAGAATGATCGAATGCTTTGCCGATTTCCCACGGCCGTTTTGCATTGCGCGATGCGATTTGCAGGTCGCGGCGGGTGAGATCGATGCCGACGCAATAACCGTAAACGCAATCTAGCGCCTTGTCGCTCTGGATCTCGCGACCGCCGCTTTTGAGTGCAACGACCAACTCGACCTCGTGCTGCATGTCCTTGGTCAGCGACGGATAGGGGACTGTGCCACCATCATGCACGATTGCGTCGGCGGGCTTGCTAAAGAAAAATGGCGGCTCACGTACGTCCTGTCCCATCTCCTTGATGTGCTCGACATAATTGCGGCCGACACACCATAGCCGTCGAACAGGAAAAAACTTGTTGGTTCCGGTAACGGTGATCGCTGGTTGCAGCGGCTGCGCAATGACATATTCTTGGGCGGGTGTGCTCATCCTGGCGTTCCTGTTGGAAGGAAAAGGAGGAATGCGACGGCTATACTCCATGGGACCAGAAGGCAATAACAGTCAGTAGCCGAGTCCAAACGATCAAGCCGCCAGCAGTAATTGCCCTTCTTAGTTTGAGGTTACGATAAAGAGCGGGAACGCTGGTCCGAAGGCAAAACGGCCGGCGGTGAGTGATCTGATAGGCGGTGATGTCCGACGCAACGAGGCAGCCTGGACGTGAGTTGTGGAATCAAAAAACCTCACATCTTAAACTTGACGATCTTCTGCCGTTGCTCGCCCAGGCCTTCGATGCCGAGCGTGACTACGTCGCCGGCCTTGAGGAATTTTGGTTCGGGCCTGATGCCGAGCCCGACGCCCGGTGGCGTGCCGGTGATGATGACATCGCCCGGCTCCATGACGAAATACTGCGAACAGGCCCAGACGATGTGCCGGCAATCGAAGATCATGGTCGAGGTGTTGCCGCGCTGGCGTTTCTCGCCGTTGACGTCGAGCCACATATCCAGGTTTTGCGGATTCTTGATCTCGTCCTTGGTGACAAGCCAGGGGCCAAGTGGGCCAAACGTCTCGCAGCCCTTGCCTTTGGTCCACTGACCGGCGCGTTCGATCTGAAAAAGCCGCTCGGACACGTCGTTGGCAAGACAATAGCCGGCCACGACGTCCATAGCCTCGTTCTTGGAAAGGTAACGCCCCCGACTGCCGATGATGATGCCAAGCTCGATTTCATAGTCAAGCTTGGTTGATCCCTTTGGGACCATGGTGTCGTCGTTCGGCCCGCAAATGCAGGTCGGTGCCTTGTTGAAGATGATCGGCTCTTTTGGGATCGGCAACCCGGCTTCGGCGGCGTGATCCGAATAATTGAGGCCGATGGCGATGAAATTGCCGACCTCCCCGACGCACGGGCCGAGCCGTGGAGTGCCACGGACGAGTGGCAGTTTGTCGGGCTTGAGCTTGCGCAGCTTGGCAAGGCCCTTCGGCGACAACACGTCGCCGGCGATGTCGGGCACGATTTTCGACAGATCGCGGATATGGCCCTCAGCGTCGATTATGCCAGGCTTTTCCCGGTCCGGGGCGCCGAAGCGAACGAGCTTCATAGCAAATCTCCTTCTGTAATAGGCGATGAATTCGAATGGCCCACCTAGCCGAGTCCGGTCTTAGGGCAAAGCGAAAATGTGGCGGCTTTCCCTTAGTAGCCCCTGGCGACAGCCTTCGTCCGCGCCTTCTCCGCCAGCGTTCCGATTTCGAGATGGCCGCAAAAAGCCCGGCAATTTATCCGATATTCGCAGCTGGATGCCTACATGGGAAGAAATGTCACACATAGAAGATGAATTGATTCAAATAGCTGCTTCACTCAGTCCAATTGGCGGCGAGCATGAAGATTTTGCTCGGGAGATATCGCGCCCTGAGCGGGCAGCTACGACAGTCGAGCACGCTGGCGAAGTAAAGCAGTGTCGTCTCCCCATAGTTGACCAACCTGCCTGTCGTCGTGAGAATCTTGCCCGCCGGGCAGATGTAAACGTTACGCTCCTTGTCGAACGTGAAGTCTTCCCGATTGAATGTCCCATCGTCGCGGTTCGACTTTGAGGATGAGCTCGGTCGGCCTGCGGCGTCGAAGTTGCTGACCAAGGCGAGGCGCAGTGGCTGGCGCCTAACGCGCCGACTTCTTCGACGCTTTCGGGCCTGCCCAAGGTTTAGCAGCCGAGACGGCGTCAGCTTGCGCCCGCTTCGGCTCGCCTGTTAACGTGGCCCATCAATTGCGCGGCCAACGGCGCCGACCATAAAATAAAATCTCGAGGAGACGGCCATGAAAGTCACGATGTTTCATTTCATGCCCTACCGTGATCTGCCGGACAGTTTCCCGGACAAGCTACATTCGGCCTGGATCGATGCGCCGTGGTGGCAATATGGCGACGCCAACAAGGTCACCGACGTTTACAACTGGTCGATCGACGAATTGATGCTAGCGGCGAAGCTCGGCTTCGATGGCGTCGGTACCAACGAGCATCATCAGAATCCGTACGGATTTATGTGTAATCCAAACCTTTTCGGGGCGATCCTCGCCAAGATGACCCGCGATCAGGGGTTGGACAACGTCGCGCTGCTGCAACTCGGCGCCACGATCTCGTCCTGTCCGCCGATCCGGCTCGCCGAAGAGTACGCCGTGCTCGATTGCCTGAGCGGCGGACGTTTGATCGCCGGCTTGCCGACCGGTCTTGGCGCTGACGTATCGATCAGCAACGGTATTACGCCGATGGAACACCGCGAACGCTGGCGGGAAGGCATCGACCTCATGCTCAAAGCGTGGACCGCCAAGGAGTTCTTCGCCTGGAACGGGAAATACACTCAGCTGCCGAAAGTGAATCTATGGCCCCGGCCGGTGCAGGAGCCGCATCCGCCGGTCCTCATCCCGGGCGCGGCGAGTTCGTCGACCTGGGATTATTGCCACGAGCGCAATTTCCCTTACGCGTATCTAAGCTATTTCGGCGGCAAATCATCCGAGAACGTCATGGACCGCTTCTGGGAACGCGCGGCAGCGAAGGGCAAAGACGCTAATCCTTACCGTGCCGCGTTTCTCCAGATCGTCGGCGTCGCCGAAACCGACCGCAAAGCCGAAGAAGAATTCGGCAAGCACGTCGAGTATTTCTATCACAAGCTCCTGTATCAGCCACTCGGTTACATCGCACCGCCCGGCAATGCCGACTATAAGAGCCTTCTCAACGTGCTCGTGTCCGGAAAAAAGCTGCTGCAAATCAGCGACTTCACCACCGACCTGAAGCCGCTGAAAGCCAAGGACATGATTGAAAGGGAATTCGTTGTCGTCGGTAGTCCGGCGACGGTGCGCGACAAGCTCACGGCCATCGCCAAGCGGCTCAACATCGGGCACCTTATGGTGGCGCTGCAATTCGGCTCGCTGCCGCACGCGAACGCCAAGAAAAATATCGAGCTGTTCGCCCGCGAGGTTCTCCCGCATCTGCAGGAGCTATGGGAAGACCAGCCCTGGGAGAACCACTGGTGGCCGAAGAAGCTTCGCAAGCGTCCCACCGCGCGGCAGCGCGAGATGGCGACCGCCTGATCGCCGCATCGCCACGCGGCGGCCGAGGCGTCAGCCGCGATCGCACATCCCTCCCGATTGGAATTGAGCCATGGTCACCGCCACAGTGAAAACGATCCCGGTCAAGCATTGCAACTTCGAAGCCAAGGTGAAGACCGCCGGCAGCGGATCACCGCTTCTCTATCTGCACGCGGCCGGCGGGCC
>Ga0302325_10020712_pt1 | contig 13779 bp, 12 predicted proteins | sample Palsa_T0_2_FD_201948 | JGI IMG/M metagenome (GOLD analysis project Ga0302325, IMG submission 201948) | Peat permafrost microbial communities from Stordalen Mire near Abisko, Sweden - Palsa_T0_2 | ecosystem: Environmental > Terrestrial > Soil > Palsa > Peat permafrost | place: Sweden: Abisko... | reverse complement strand
TCTCACATACCCGAGTGGGCGCGCCGATGGCAGCAGACGCTCTTCGACGCGGGCTGGCTGCTGCCCGGCCAGCCGCCCGAGTACGGCGGCCGCAACGCGACCCTCGAGCAGGTGCTCGCCCACCAGGAGGAGCTGTCGCGGCGGCGGATCTACCACAGCTACAACCCGCAGGGCGTCGGCATCATCGCCGCGTCGCTGCTGACCTTCGGCACGGCCGAGCAGAAGCAGAAGTGGGCCGTGCCGCTGCTGCGGGCCGAGATCACCGCCTCGCTCGGGATGAGCGAGCCGGGCGCCGGGTCCGACCTCGCCGGGCTGCGCACCCGGGCGGTCCTCGACGGCGACGAGTTCGTGGTGAACGGGCAGAAGGTGTGGACCTCGGGCGCGCACCACGCGGACGTGATCCTCACCTTCGTGCGCACCGACCCCGACGCGCCCAAGCACAAGGGCATCAGCGTGCTGCTCATCCCCACCGGCACGCCCGGCGTGACCAGGCGGCCGTTCGCGAGCATGCCCCGCGAGGACGACGTGGACTTCAACGAGGTCTTCTTCGACAGCGCCAGGGTGCCCGCGGAGAACCTGCTCGGCGAGGTCAACAAGGGCTGGACGGTGGCCAACGGGTCGCTCGGTCACGAGCGGACCATGCTGTGGGTCAGCTACGCCGGGCGCCTTGAGGACCTGTTGCGCGACTCGCCAAGCGACAGCGAGTGGTACGCGACCGTGCAGATGGACCTGCAGGCGCTCCGGCTGATGGGCTACCAGCAGCTGGCGGCCACCATGAACGGCACCGCCAACCCGGCCGCGGTGTCCGTGCTCAAGCTGTTCGGCTCGGAGGCCGTGCAGGACGGCACGCTGGGCGCGTTCGAGGAGCACGGGCAGGACAGCCTGGTCCACCCCGGGTTCACCGCCCCGCACACGCACATGGAACTCGACGTGTTCGTCGCCAGCTGGTTCGAGCGGTACGTTCGCACCTACCCGGGGACGATCGCCGGCGGCACCTCCGAGATCCAGCGCAACATCATCGCCGAGCGCGTCCTTGGCCTGCCCAGGTAAGGCCACTCGGCGAAGAAGGGAAGACTCCAATGGCGGACGAAGACCAGATCCTCTACGAGGTCATCGACAAGGTCGCGGTCATCACCCTGAACCGGCCGGAGAAGGCCAACGCGCAGACCATGGCGCTGCTCGACGACCTGAACGCGGCCTGGGAGCGGGCCGCCGCCGACGACGAGGTGCGCGTGATCGTGCTGCGCGGCAACGGCAAGCACTTCTCCTCCGGTCACGACCTGACCAGCGGGGCCGCCCCGAAATCGGGCAAGTTCACCCTGCAGGACATCTACGCGCTTGAGGCCCGCAAGTACCTGGGCTACTCACTGAGCTGGCGCAACGTGCCCAAGCCGTCGATCGCGTCCGTGCAGGGCAAGGCCATCGCCGGCGCGCTGCTGCTGATCTGGCCGTGCGACCTGATCGTGGCCGCCGAGAACGCCGAGTTCTCCGACCCGGTGGTGTACATGGGCATCGGCGGCGTCGAGTACCACGGGCACACCTGGGAGCTCGGCGCCCGCAAGGCCAAGGAGATCCTGTTCACCGGCCGCGCCGTCACCGCCCGCGAGGCGGAGCAGATCGGCATGGTCAACCGGGTGGTGCCGCTCGATGACCTGCAGTCGGAGACGATGAAGCTGGCCGGCCAGATCGCCCAGATGGACCCCTTCGGGCTGCGGCAGGCCAAGCGGGCCGTCAACCAGACCCAGGACGTCCAGGGCTTCTACGCGGCGATCCAGTCGGTATTCGATATCCACCAGACCGGGCACGGCAACGCGCTCTCAGTGAGCGGCTACCCGATCATCACCCGGCTTGACGGGATGAAGGAGCGCCTGAAGTCGCAATGAGTGCCGAAGTTCAAGTGAGCACGGCCTCTCTCACCCGCGTCGGGTTCATCGGACTCGGCAGCCAGGGCGCCCCGATGGCACGGCGGATCGTCGACGCCGGGTTCCCGACCACGCTGTGGGCCCGGCGGACGGCCACCCTTGAGCCGTACGCCGACACGCCCGCGGCGGTCGCCGACACGCCCGCCAAGCTGGCCGCCGCCAGCGAGCTTGTCTGCCTGTGCGTGCGGGACGACAACGACATCGAGGCGATCACCGACGGTCCGGAGGGCGTGCTGGCCGGACTGCGGCCCGACGCCGTGATCGCGGTGCACAGCACCGTGCACCCGCAGACCTGCCGACGGCTGGCCGAACGGGCCGCCGAACTCGGGGCGCACGTGGTCGACGCACCGGTCAGCGGCGGGCAGCCCGCCGCTGCGGCGGGGAAGCTGCTCGTCATGGTGGGCGGCGACGACGCCATCGTGGCCCGCTGCCGTCCGGTCTTCGAGAGCTACGGCAACCCGGTGGTGCACCTCGGGCCGCTCGGCTCCGGGCAGGTGACCAAGCTGCTCAACAACGCGTCGTTCACCGCGCACCTGGGCGTCGCGGAAAGCCTGCTGCGGACCGGCGAGGCGCTCGGAGTCGATGCCGGCCGGCTGGCCGAGGTGCTGCTGCACGGCAGCGGCGCCAGCTTCGCGCTCGCGCGGGTCGCCGACGCCGGCGGGACGCTTGCCCGCATCGCCGGGGTGGCCGGACCACTGCTCGACAAGGACGTCCGGCTGATCCGCGAGGTGCTGAGCACCGCCGACGCGACCGACGGCAGCAACGCGACCGCCGCCGGGCAGACGCTGCTGAACGCGGCGGACGACGCGCTGGCGACGATGCGGGCCGCCCTGCAGTAGTCCCCGTTAATCCCGTCGGGAACGCTGGCAAGCGAAGACGCCTGCGGCGGCCGACCAGGGGGTGGTCGGCCGCCGCGTGAGGGGGCGGGCAGGACTCCGGGGCCCGGAGCCGGTCAGGAGTCGTTGCGGGTGTAGTTGCGGGCGGGGTCCCTGGGGACCGGGACGGCGCCGTTGGTGCCGCTCATGAAGCGCTCCGCGAGGATGTTCATCTCGAAGGACTGGCGGGCCATCCAGAAGCGGAGGAAGCCGGTCAGCGAGTAGCGCAGGAAGATGGCCGACCCGACGACCGCCAGCGTGACACCTCCCAGGCCGATGGTGATCGCGTCGCCCTGGGTGAGGGAGCTCGAGGTGCGGTGCGACAGCAGGTAGGCGGCCACGCCCACCACGATGCCGAGCACCATGAGGACGGCACCGACGCGCTGCCACAGGCGGGGGTGGCCGTCCGAGGGGTCGGAGACCTTGAGGTCGCGCAGCTCGCGGGCGAACCGTTCGGCGCGAGACTCGGCCGCGCGGCCCCCGGAAGTTGCGGTGCTTGACGCTGTCGGGTAACTGGAATCGGCGCTCATCGGGAGCTCCCAAGGTAGAGATCGGACAGATGGGTGCGGAGCGCCTCGGGGGGACCCTGGGCGGCTACCTCGCCGCGGACTAGGACGGCGACGTGATTGGCGATGGCCAGCGCGGCGGTCGCGAACTGCTCGACGACCAGCACCGCCACGCCATCGGAGGCGATCTGGGCGACCTGCTCGTACAGGCGGCCGACGACGACCGGTGCCAGGCCCATGGACAGTTCGTCGAGCAGCAGCACGGCCGGGTCGGTGGCCAGGCCGCGGGCGAGGGCGAGCATCTGCTGCTCGCCGCCGGACAGGGTGCCGGCCGCGCGCGACGCGTTCTTGCCGAGGACGGGGAAGCGGCTGAAGGCGATCTCCTCGATCTCGCCCCGCGACCGGCCGGTGAACGTCATCATCCACAGGTTGTCGCGGATCGAGAGGTTCGGGAAGATGCCGCGGCCCTCCGGGATCAGGCAGACGCCGGAGCGGGCCAGGTCGAGCGACCTCGCCCCGGTCACGTCCCGCCCGGCCAGCACCAGGCGGCCGGAGCTGATCGGCTGGACTCCGGCCGCGACGCGCAGCGTGGTCGTCTTGCCCGCGCCGTTCGGCCCGAGCAGCGCCACGGTTTGGCCCGCCCGCACGGCCAGGTCCACGCCGTGCAGCACGTTGACGCCGTCGTAGGCGGAGCGCACGCCGCGCATTTCAAGCAGTGCCTTGCTCATGGGGTCGCTCCCAGGTACGCGGCGAGAACGCGCTCGTCGGCCTGCACGGCCTGCGGTGTCCCCGAGCAGATGATCGCGCCGAGGTCGAGCACGAACAGCTGGTCGCAGACGTTCATCACCAGCGACATGTCGTGCTCGACGAGGACGACGGCGGTGCCCTCGGCGGCGAGCTCGCGCAGCAGCCGCGCGAAGGACTCCGTCTCGGAGGCGTCGAGGCCGGCCGCCGGCTCGTCGAGCAGCAGGTACTTGGGCCGGGCGGCCAGCGCCCGGCCCACCTCGACCAGCCGGCCGGTGCCGGTGGACAGTTCGTCGGCCGGGCGGTCGGCGACATCCATCAGGTCCAGCCTGACCAGGATCTCGGACGCGGTCTTGGAGGCACGCCGGCCGCCCGCGCCGAGCTCGGCGGCGACCATCAGGTTCTCCCTGACGGTCAGCCGGCCGAACAGCTCAAGCCGCTGGAAGGTGCGGGCCATGCCGTGCTTGGCGCGCGCCGACGGACCGATGCGCGTCACGTCCTTGCCGTGCACCGTCACCCGGCCCGCGTCCGGCTTGCGCAGCCCGCAGATGACGTCGAACATCGTCGACTTGCCCGCGCCGTTCGGCCCGATCAGCCCGGTGACCTGACCCAACGGGGCGGAAATGGCGGCGTTGTCGAGCGCGCGGCGGCCACCGAAGGTGACCACCACGTCGCTAACCACGAGAGATGACATTGTCGAGCACCTCCTCATCCTCGGCCTGCCAGGGGCGGCTCAGGCCCCACCACTCGACCGGGACCGTCACCGGCACGTCCGGCTCCGGCTTGGCGGGCGCCGGAAGCTCGGTGCGCTTGCGGTGCGCGCCGCCGGCCGGCACGACCGGGGCCGGCTGCGGGTCGCCCGCGGCGGCCTGTCCGTACAGCTGAACCGCGAGCGCCGCGATCAGTGGCACCCAGAACAGCACCCAGCCGTTGATGTCGCCCCTCAGCCGCAGCACCCACAGCGCCACGAAGAGCACGACAAGGCCGACGATGAGGTACAGCCGCCGCGCCACCGGGGCCCACTGCGCACGCAGCATCGGGATAAGGCCTGCCGGGTTGCGGCCGAGGCCGATGCCGGCCAAGCCTGGCAGCAGGGCGGTGAAGTTCGTCAGCCCGGGGGCCACCTGGCCGAGCGCGGTGATCGGGCCGATCAGCACGGTCCCGGTGAATAGCCCGGCGCCCACCGAGGACAGGCCGGCCACCACCGCGATGAGGAAGTACGGCAGCCCGGCCTCGAAGCTGAACTGGGCCGCCACCAGCGACTGCTCCTGCATCGCGTACAGCGCTCCGCCGAGGCCGGCGATCGCCGCCGACAGCGCGAACACCGCCACCCTGGCCAGCAGCAGGTTGCCGCCGAGCATCGCGTAGGCGGCCTCGCTGTCGCGCAGTGCGATCAGCCTGCGCCCGAACCGGCCACGACGCAGCAGCCCCACGCCGAACGAGACCAGTGCGAGGAAGACCGCGGCGATGATCAGCAGCGACTTCTGGCTATCGAAGTCGTGGCCGAACACCCGCGGTCCCGCCGCGGTGATCGTCCCGTTGCCGAACAGCGTGATGTGCACGCTGCCGAACGTGATCTGCGGGATCTGGAAGATCCAGAGGTCGCAGACGACGGCGAACGCCGAGGTGCCGAGGATCAGGTAGATACCGCTCAGCCGCAGCGCCGGCACCGCGATCACCGCGCCGGCCACCCCGGACACCGCCACCGCGACAAGCAGCGCCCACCACTGGCCGTCCTGCCCGAGGTGCGCCCAGGTGAGCGCGCCGATCGCGGCAATGGTCAGCTGGCACAGCGAGAACTGCCCGGCGTAACCGCCGAGCGGCACGAAGGACAGCGCCACCAGTCCCAGGGAGAAGATCGTCCCGTAGGTGACCAGGTCGGACGAGGACAGCACGGTGGCCAGCACCACGCCGAAGACGATGGTCACCAAGGCGAGCAGCCCGAGGCCGCGCAGCGAGGGCACCCGCACCGGCACCAGGCGGACGGATTTGCCGCGCAGCCGCCCGTGCGGAAAGACAAGCAGGGCGAGGAAGAGCAGCAGCGCCGGCGCGGCGCCCTCCAGGCCTTGCAGGTCTTGCTTCTGCGGCAGGTAGCCGGTGAGGAAGGACTGGGCCAGGCCCACGACGACCGCGCCGACGAACGTCATCGGCAGCGAGCGCAGGCGGCCGAAGACCGCCGCCGTGTAGGCGCTGACGATGAGCAGGGCCAGCTGGGTCTGGTCGAGGGTGAGCTGCGGGGCGATCAGGATGCCGCCGATCGCCGCCAGCTGGCTGGAGAAGATCCAGGCGAACCGGTTGGCCTGGTTGGCGTTGGCGCCGGTCAGGCCGGCCAGCGCCCGGTCGTCCACGGTGGCGCGCATCTGGGTGCCGAGCCGCGTCTGGTGCAGCACTATGCGCAGCACGATCGCGACCAGGATCGCGACGCCCATGGTGATGAGCTGCTGATAGGTGAGATTGACCGGGCCGACCTTGATCGGCGCCGAGTTCGGGAAGAAGGCGGGCAGGGTCCGGACGTTGTTCGGGTTCCAGATCCACTCCCCGATGGCGATGAACGCGCTGAGCATGGCCACCGTGACGACCAGCCGCTCGGCCTCGCCCAGGCCCGCGACCGGCCGGATGATCACTCGTTCCATCAGGGCGCCGAAGACCGGGGCGATGACCAGCAGCACCGCGGCGAGGGCGACCGGGACCGGCCACCCCCAGCCGACGGTGAGCTGCCAGTAGGTGAACGCCGCGAGCATGCCAGCCGCGCCGTGCGCGAAGTTGAACACGCCGGTGGTGGTGTAAGTGAGCACCAGGCCGCTGCCGACCACCGCGTAAATTGCGGCGGTGGTCAGCCCGACGATCGCATAAGCGAGAAACTGATCCATGAGGGCAGCCGATTCTCCGCTACTTCAAATCACTGAGGGACAGGCCGACATCAGAGAGCTGAGTCGCCGCTGGGAACCCGGACGGGAGCTTGATCGTGGCGGCGCCGCACAGGTACGGCCCGGTGTTGGCGCCGAAGTTAGCCGCCACCCAGCCGCTCGGAGTCGCCTGTTCCACGTTGAAGCAGCTAGGGGGCGCCAGCGGGGTGGCCTCGTCCACCTGCGCGGTGATCCCGCCGCCGGTCCACGCGGTCTCCTTGACCGCCGCGTCGTAGGCGCAGGCGCGGGTCAGGTTGCTGCCGCAGGTCTCGGCCGAATCGGCGAACAGCAGCCACATCGACCAGGCCTGAAGGATCTGCAGGGTGATCGGCTGGCCCGGGGCGTACTTGGCGAACAGCTGGGTGAGCTGCTCCGTGGCGGCGTTGTTCTTGGCGTCTTCCAGCGGGTAGATGCCGGGCAGCGGTGCGTAGTTGGTCTGCTCGGACAGCGTGTTGCCCGCCTGCTGGATGAACGAGGTGTCGTAGGCGTTGGTGTTGGCGTTGATCCAGTCCAGCTTGTAGCCGATGTTGTCAAGCGCCTGCTCGAGGGCGATCAGCGTCTGCGGCGTGTCGTAGAACGTCAGGCCCTTGATGCCCTTGCTCTTGATGGCCTCGGCGTAGGGCGTCCAGTTGACGGTGCCGGTCAGCGGGAAGGTGCCGTTGTAGGCCACGGTGCCGCCCAGGGCCTTGACCGTGTCCGCGTCCGCCGAGGAGTCGACCGTCGTGATGATGGAAGAACCGGACAGGATGCCCACGTGCTGGGCGGAGTCCGGGTACTTCTGCAGCGCGAACTTGTAGAAGCCGGCGAAGTTCGAGTAGACGAAGTTCGAGTTGTACGGCCGCAGCTGAATGCCCGAGCCGGAGTTCTGCGCCATGACCGGCTGCGCGTCGTAGTCGGGCAGCAGGCACTTCAGCCGGGTCGAGACCGCCAGGCCGTCAAGTGCCGCGGAACCGCCCGCCAGCACGAAGTCCTTGCCGCAGGCGGCCGTCACGGCGGTGGTGACCGCCATCAGGTCCGTCTGGTGGACATCGGCGACCAGCTTGCGGCCGTCAATGCCGCCTGCCGCGTTGCACCAGTCGGTGAACACGTTGGCCGCGTTGACGAGTTCCGGGTCCTTGGTGTACGACTCGTCGGTCAGCACCCCGACGGTGATCGCGCTTGCGGTGACACCCTGGTCGGTGCTGCCGGACGCGCTGCCGCCGTGGCAGGCATCCGACACGCTGCCAAAGGTGCCGCCGCCGGTCGCTCCAGTTGACGAGGAGGTTGCGGCGGATGTTGACGTGCTCGTCGTACTGCTGCTCCCGGCTCGACTGCAACCGGCCGCCAGCACTGTACATACCGCTACGGCGGCGAGGGCTCTTATCGTCACTCGCACGGTTCCTCCTCGTTGAATCCCGTGACCGCTTCGTGAAGTAGTTCGTGAGTGGTTATGGCTGCGCGCTACTCGCTGCTGCCGCCACACGCCGATTGTGTCACGCGTTCTCCATAATGAGAATGGCGTTACCGAAAAATAAGTTAACTGAAATACCGGAAGCTAGGGTGTCGTCGGCAGGCATGGAGCGAGTGAGCGCGGCCAGAGTCAGCCCCTCCCGTTCCGCGGAAGCCGAATTTGACTTTTCACCAGCCGATGCGGCCGCTGCCGGCGATCAGCGAGCGGGCGATGAGCAGGCGCTGGAGGTCGTTGGTCCCCTCGCCGATGGCCATCAGGGGGGCGTCGCGGTAGAGCCGTTCGATGATGAACTCGGCCGAGTAGCCGTAGGCTCCGTGGATGCGCATCGAGTCAAGGGCGCACTTGAGAGCCACTTCCGAGGCGTACATCTTGGCCATGCCCGCCTCTAGGTCGATCCGGCCGCCGGCCGAGTCCGACCTGGCGGCAGCCCAGTAGGTGAGCAGCCTGGCGGCCTGGATCTCGGTCGCCATGTCGGCCAGCTTGAGCTGGATGGCCTGGAAGTTACTGATCGGCTGGCCGAACGCGTTGCGCTCGCCCGCGTACTTCAGCGCCGCCTCGTAGGCGGCCGTGGCGACGCCGACCGCGCGGCTGGCCACGTTGATGCGGCCGATCTCCAGGGCGTTGAGCACCTGCTGCAGGCCCTTGCCCTCGGTGCCGCCGAGCAGGTTCTCCTTGGGAACCCGTACCTGGTCGAGGATCAGCTCACAGGTTTCCGGTCCCTTGTAGCCGAGCTTCGGCAGGTCCCGGCTGACGGTGAAGCCGTCGGTGTCGGTGTCGACGAGCAGCACCGACATGCCCTGGTGAGCTTTTTGGGTGGATTTATCGGTCTTTACCAGGACAGGGAGCATGCCGGCCACCCGGGCGTTGGTGATCCACGTCTTGGTGCCGTTGATGACGTAGTGATCGCCGTCGCGGGTCGCGGTGGTCACGATGCCCTGCAGGTCGGTCCCGGCGCCGGGCTCGGTGAGCGCGAGGCCGGAGCGCAGCTCACCGGTTGCCATCTTCGGCAGGTAGCGCTGCTTCTGCTCCTCGGTGCCGTTGCGCGACACCAGCCAGCAGGCGACCGAGTGGATGCCGAACAGGCCGGCCGCGCCCAGCCAGCCCCGGGCAACCTCCTCGAAGGCCAGCGCGTAGGAGACGCGGTCGACGCCAAGGCCGCCGTACTCCTCCGGCACGTTGAGCCCGAACAGGCCGAGCTCCATGAAGCGCACGGCGATCTTGCTTGGGTAGGTGCCCGACCGCTCAAGCTCCTGGGCGACCGGGATGATCTCCGCGTTGGTGAAGTCCCGCAGCGTCTTCCGGAAGAGGCTCTGCTCGTCGGTCAGCTCGAAGTCCATGGCGTTTCCTGGCCTGTCCGCTCTACTCGCCGGTTCACTTTATTTTTCCGGTCCGCTCTGCTTCCCGGACCGCTCTACTTCCCGGACCGCTCTACTTCCCGGACCGCTCTACTTCCCGGACCACTGGGGCTGACGGCGCTCCGCGAAGGAGGCCGCCCCTTCCCGGGCGTCGACGCTGTTGAATACCGTGCGCGTCTCCTCGGTGGTCGGCAACCGTCCGTCACGCATCAGCTTCTTGGTGATCGCGAGCGAGAGTGGCGCGTTGGCCGCGATCCGCTCCGCGAGTCCGACCGCCGCCGGCCGCACCTGGTCGGCCGGGACCACCTGGTTGATCAGGCCGAGCTGCTGTGCGCGGGCGACGGATATCAAGTCTCCGGTCAGCCCGAGCTCAAGGGCGGCGGCTCGCGGTATGAGGTTCGACAGCGTGGTGCCGCCGCCGGCCGAGAGCAGGCCGCGCTTGACCTCCGGGATGCCGATCTTCGCGTCGTCCGCGGCCACCACCAGGTCGCAGGCGAGCACCAGCTCAAAACCGCCGGCCACGGCGGTGCCGTTGAGCGCGGCGATGATCGGCTTGCCGATGCTGTCATGGAAGAACCAGGACATCGAGGCTGACTCGACTCCCTCGCCCAGCTCCTTGAGGTCAAGCCCGGAGCAGAAGACCGTGCCGTTCCCGGTCAGGATGACGACTCGCGTCGCGGGGTCCTGGTCGGCGGCCGTCAGCTCGGCCGACAGCGCCTGGCGGAGCGCGGGGTTGAGTGCGTTGCGGGCCGCGGGCCGGTTCATGGTCAGGACGACGATGTCCTGGTTGACGCCGGCCCGCTCGACCAGCAGCACTTCGCTGTCTCGGGTCGTCACCTGGTTGGCCACTGACTCGTTAGCGGGTGGAGGTCGTCATGCTCAGCGCGGCCTCGGCCCGGCGCTTGAAGCCGTCGAGCTTCTCCTGCGCGCCGACGAAGTGCGTGCTGCGCGACTGGACGGAGATGTCGTGACCCGCGACCGACCGGCGCAGCGCGCCGACCGTCGCCTGCTCCTTCGGGATGTGGCTGAACGGGTCGAAGTTGTACCAGCGCATCGCGTTCTGGTAGGTGATCTTGTTGATCTCGTCATCGGACACGTTGTGCTTGATGAAGTCGGCGGTCAGCTTCTCCGCCGCGTTCGGCCACAGCGAGTCCGAGTGCGGGTAGTCGCATTCCCAGCAGATGTTGTCGATGCCGATCTCGTTGCGCAGCCCGAGGCCCACCGAGTCGGTGATGAAGCAGGTCAGGAAGTGCTCGCGGAACACCTCGCTGGGCAGCTGGCCGCCGAAGTCCTGCAGCGTCCAGGTGGAGTGCATCTCGAAGGTCCGGTCGAGCCGCTCGAGGAAGTACGGGATCCAGCCGGTGCCGCCCTCGGACAGCGCGATCTTGATGCCAGGGAACTCCTTGATCGGCCGGGACCAGAGCAGGTCGGCGGCGGCCTGCACGATGTTCACCGGCTGCAGCGTGATCATCACGTCCGGCGGCGCGTCGGCGGCGGTGACGGCCAGCCGGCCGGAGGAGCCGATGTGCACGTTCATGATCGTGCCGGTGTCGGTCATCGCCTTCCACACCGGGTCCCAGTGGTCGCTGTGGAAGCTCGGGTAGCCCATGGCCGCCGGGTTCTCGCTGAAGGTGAACGAGTGGCAGCCCCGCTCCGCGTTCCGCCTGATCTCCTTCGCGCACGCCTCCGGGTCCCAGATGACCGGCAGCGCCATCGGGATGAAGCGGCCGGGGTAGGCGCCGCACCAGGCCTCGATGTGCCAGTCGTTGTAGGCCTGGACCAGCGCGAGCGAGAAATCGGGGTCGTCGGTGGCGAACAGCCGCCCCGCGAAGCCGGGGAAGGTGGGGAAGCACATCTGCGTCAGCAGGCCGCCGGCGCTCATGTCCTTGACCCGCTCGTGCACGTCGTAGCAGCCGGGGCGGATCTCGTCGAGGCCCTGGGGATCGAGGCCGTACTCTTCCTTGGGCCGTCCGGCGATCGCGTTGAGCGCCGAGTTCGGCAGCGTGTACTGGCGGAACTTCCACACGTCGTAGCCGTCGTCGGTGCGCACCAGGTGCGGTGCTTCTGCCTCGTACTTCTTCGGCAGCCGGTCGACGAAAACGTCTGGTGGTTCGACGATGTGATCGTCAACGCTGATGAGAATCAGATCGTCGCTGTTCACGGCAAGACCTCGCGCCTTCTCGCTTCATGCAGTCTTCTGGTTGTCTGCTTGGAAACTAGCTTCTCCGTTGTGGAGAATCAAGTGTCCGCCTTGCGTCGCTCTTGTGGAAGTAAGATACTCCAATATGGAGAATCAAGTTCTCAATCAGTGTCGAACGGAAGGTGGTTCCCCGTCGTGCTCACGCTCAAAGCCGCTGGTCTCGTCGATGTTGAGGCCGGTGAACTCATCACCCCCGGCGTGCTGCGCATCGATGGCGACCGGATCGTGGGCGTGGGAGCCTCCTCTTCTTCAGCTGCCGATTCTTCCTCTTCTTCCTCCGCTGACACCGAGATCGACCTCGGGGACCTGATCCTGCTGCCCGGCCTCATGGACATGGAGGTCAACCTGCTCATGGGCGGGCGGGGCGAGACGATCGAGTACTCCCCCATCAGGGACGACCCGCCGCTGCGGATGCTGCGCGCCGTCGGCAACGCCCGGCGCACGCTGCGGGCCGGGTTCACCACGGTGCGGAACCTCGGGCTGTTCGTGAAGACCGGCGGCTACCTGCTCGACGTGGCGCTGATGAAGGCCATCGACGCCGGCTGGATCGACGGGCCGCGGATCGTCCCCGCCGGGCACGCCATCACGCCCACCGGAGGGCACCTCGACCCCACCACGATCTCCGGCATGATGCCCGGCGTGCTGGAAATGACCGTGGAAGAAGGCGTCGCCGACGGCGTCGACCAGGTCCGCAAGGCGGTCCGTTACCAGATCAAGCACGGCGCGCAGCTCATCAAGATCTGCGCGTCCGGCGGGGTCATGTCGGACAGCGGCGCCGCCGGAGCGCAGCACTACTCAGACGAGGAACTGCGCGCGATCGTGGACGAGGCGCACCGGCGCGGCCTGCGGGTGGCCGCGCACACCCACGGCGCGGAGGCGGTCCGCTCGGCCGTCGAGGCCGGCATCGACTGCATCGAGCACGGCTTCCTCATCGACGACGAGGCCATCGCGGTGATGGTGAAGGCCGGCACGTTCCTCGTCTCGACCACCGCGCTCGCCGACTACCTCGACGTCTCCAAGGCGGCGCCCAGCGTGCAGGCCAAGGCGGCCGAGATGTTCCCGCGGGCACGCACCGCGGTCAAGGCCGCCGCCGACGCCGGCGTCAAGGTAGCGGTGGGCACCGACGCCCCTGCCATCCCGCACGGCAAGAACGCCAACGAGCTCGTCGCGCTGGTCAGCCGGGGCCTGACGCCGGCCCAGGCACTGCGCGCGGCGACGGTAACGGGAGCCGACGTCATCGGCGTCAGCGACCGCGGACGGCTCGCCCCCGGGCTGCTCGCGGACATCATCGGGGTGCCGGGGAATCCGCTCGCGGACATCTCCGTCACGCAGAACGTGAAGTTCGTCATGAAGGGCGGGAAGGTCTTTGACCGATAACCGAATCGACGACCTCGTCGAGATCAGCCAGACGTGCGCGCGCTACTCGGTGGCGATGACGCAGGGCGACATGTCCAACCTGGAGTCGATCTTCACCCCCGACGGCACCTACAGTGCCTTCGGCGACGCCTTCCCGCTGGCTGAGTTCCCGGCGCTGGTCAACGCCGCGCCCAAGGGCCTGTACTTCACCGGCACGCCGCTGGTCACGTTCACCGGTCCCGACACCGCGACCGGCGTCACGACGCTGATCTTCGTCGACCACAAGACGCACGACTTCCGGATGGGCTACTACAACGACACCTACCTGCTGACAGCGGACGGGTGGCGGCTGCGGACCCGCTCGATGACGTTCATCAGGCGTAACGGCGATCACGACGCAGGCAGGCCGCACGCGTACCAGCCCGCCGACGGATGACGTTGACGGATGACGAATGAACCAGCCTC
>Ga0302325_10020710_pt1 | contig 13779 bp, 9 predicted proteins | sample Palsa_T0_2_FD_201948 | JGI IMG/M metagenome (GOLD analysis project Ga0302325, IMG submission 201948) | Peat permafrost microbial communities from Stordalen Mire near Abisko, Sweden - Palsa_T0_2 | ecosystem: Environmental > Terrestrial > Soil > Palsa > Peat permafrost | place: Sweden: Abisko... | reverse complement strand
GCTGACGATCGGCTACGAGATGTGCACGATGGACTCCTCGCGCTTCTGGCCGGCCGACGAATACGAGCCCGGCCGCAGCCAGCAGAGCTTCGACAAGCAGTTCGTCCGCGACTGGGCGTCCTCGACCGGTTGGGACAAGAACCCGCCCGCGCCCGCGATCCCGCCCGACATCCTCAAAGCCACCGAGCAGAAGTACATCGAAGGCTACGAGCGGATCACCGGCGAGCCGTTCGCCGAGTGGTGCAAGATCACCGGCGCCCCCGCGCAGGGCTGACGATGCGCGCGCGTGTGCTGGTCAAGCCCAAGGCCGGGATCCTCGATCCCCAGGGGCAGGCAGTGGAGCGCGCGCTGCCGGCGCTCGGCTTCCACGGTGTGCGCAACGTCGCGGTCGGGAGGATGATCGAGCTCGACGTCGACGACGTCGAGCAGCTGCCCGAGATGTGCCGGCGGCTGCTGACCAATCCGCTGATCGAGGACTTCGAGATCGTCGACGCCGACAACGGCGCCTCCGGGGATTGAGATTCCCGCCACCCTCTCCCAACGCGTCGCCCTGTGAAGTTCGGCGTCATCCGCTTTCCCGGCTCCTGCGACGAGGTCGACGCGCAGCTGGCCTGCGAGCGGGTCGGCGAGGCCGTGATCCTGTGGCACGGCGATCGTGACCTGCAGGGCGTCGACGCGGTCGTGATCCCCGGCGGCTTCTCCTACGGCGACTACCTGCGCGCGGGCGCGATCGCCCGCTTCGCCCCGATGATGGAGTCGGTCGCAGAGTTCGCGAACGACGGTGGCGTCGTGCTCGGGATCTGCAACGGCTTCCAGGTGCTGTGCGAGGCGGGCCTGCTGCCGGGGGCGCTGCTCCCCAACGATCACCTCAAGTTCGTCTTCCGCCAGGTTGTGCTCGACGTCGTGCGCACCGATTCGCCGTTCACGCGGGCATGCGAGCCCGGCCGGCAGCTGTCGATTCCGGTCAAGCATATGTCTGGCCGTTACTACGCCCCGGACGACGAGCTGCGGCGGCTTGAGCGCTCCGGCCAGGTGCTGCTGCGCTACGCGCCGGGCCACAACCCCAACGGCTCGCTGCGTGACATCGCCGGCGTCTGCAACGAGCAGCGCAACGTGTTCGGGTTGATGCCCCATCCCGAGCATGCCGTCGACCCGCTGACCGGCTCGATCGACGGGCTGCGCCTGTTCGAGTCGATGCGGGCCGCCCACCCGCGGATCGTCGACCACGCACGCGTCCCGGCGTAGATGAGCATCACCGACGACCGCCACCGCGCGCTCGGGCTGACCGACGACGAGTACTCGTTGATCGTCTCGCTGCTGGACCGACATCCCGACGACACCGAGCTGGCGATGCTCTCGCTGATGTGGTCAGAGCACTGCGCTTACAAGCACTCCAAGAAGCTCCTGCGGCGGTTGCCGACCGACGGCCCCGCGGTGCTGATGGGACCTGGCGAGAACGCGGGGGTGGTCGACGTCGGCGGTGGGCTCGGGCTCGCATTCAAGGTCGAGTCCCACAACCACCCAAGCGCGGTCGAACCGTTTCAGGGCGCCGCGACCGGCGTCGGCGGGATCCTGCGTGACATCTTCGCCGTCGGCGCGCGGCCGATCGCGGTGCTCGATTCGTTGCGCTTCGGCGAGCCGGCGCGGTCGCAGCGCTCGCGTTATCTGCTCGAGCGGGCGGTCGCCGGTATCGGCCACTACGGCAACTCGATCGGCGTGCCGACCGTCGGCGGCGAGATCTACTTCGAGGACTCCTACGAGCACAACTGCCTGATCAACGCGATGTGCCTGGGTCTGGCTCCGCACGAGCGCCTGATCCGGGCGGCCGCGGCGGGACCCGGCAACGTGCTGGTGCTGCTGGGCGCGCTGACCGGTCGCGACGGGATCGGCGGGGCCTCGGTGCTGGCCTCGGCCGAGCTCGGCGACGGCACCTCAGACGAGGCCAAGCGTCCCTCGGTCCAGATCGGCGACCCGTTCGCCGAGAAGAAGCTGCTCGAGTGCTGCTTGCAGCTGCTGGACTCCGAGTTGCTCGTCTCGCTCCAAGATCTCGGCGCGGCCGGCCTGACCTCGTCCGCGTCGGAGATGGCCGCCAAGGGCGGCGTCGGTCTGGACATCGACTGCGACCGGGTGCCCCTGCGTGAGCCCGGGTTGGAGCCGTTCGAGATTATGGTCTCAGAGTCTCAGGAGCGGATGCTGTGCGTCGTCGAGCCCCACCGGGTCGACGAGGTGATCGCGGTCTGCGAACGCTGGGAGACTCATGCGACCCCGATCGGCGAGGTCACCGACTCCGGCCGGATGCGGATTGTCGCCGCCGGCGAGGTGGTCGCCGATCTGCCGGTCTCGGTTCTCGTCGACGAATGCCCGCTGTACGACCTGGAGCCGGCGCCGCCGGAGCCGGGCGGCGCGCCGCTGTACGCGGCGCCGGTGTCGGTGCTGACGGGCCTCGAATCCTCGGACGAGACGCTGCTGGCGCTCCTCGGCTCGTCGAACATCGTCTCCCGCCGCCCCGTATTCGAGCAGTACGACCCCGTCGTGCAGTCGCGCACGGTTCGCCGGCCCGAGCAGGCAGATGCGGCCGTGCTGGCGCTGCCGACCGGCGAGGCGATCGCGGTCTCGATCGACGGCAACGGCCGCCGCGTCGCGTGCGACCCACGCGGCGGAGCGATCGAGGTGGTGTTCGAATGCGCGGCCAACCTCGCGTGCGTCGGCGCCGTACCGCTCGGACTGACCAACTGCCTGAACTTCGGCAATCCGGAGAAGCCGCACGTCGCCTGGCAGCTGACCGAAGCGGTCGACGGATTGGCGCACGCGTGCGACGCGCTCGGGATCCCGGTGATCGGCGGCAACGTCTCGCTGTACAACGAGGGGCCCAGCGGGCCGATCTATCCGACCCCTGTGATCGGCATGGTCGGCGCGCTGCCCGATCCGGCGCGCGCCGCCGGGCTCGGCTTTGCGCAGCCAGGCGACGCAATCGCGCTGGTCGGCGCGTTGCACCCCGGCTATGCCGGCTCGGAGCTGGCCAAGCTGCGCGGCGCGCCCGTGAGGGGACCGCTGCCGGCGCTCGACGAGGCCGCCGCGGCGCAGGCGCATGAGCAGGTGCGATCGCTGGTGCGCTCCGGCGCAGCGCGCAGCGCCCACGACATCGCCGAGGGCGGGATCGCGGTCGCGCTGGCCGAGTGCTGCGCGCCCAAGCGGCTCGGCGCCTGGGTGACGCTGCCCGCCGGGCTCGATCCGTTCGCCGAGGCGCTCGGCCGAGCGTTCATCGTCTCCGGCGCGCCCGAGGCGCTGGCCGGCCTGAACGTGATCGGAACCGTCGGGGGCGACTCGCTGTCGCTGCACGGCATCTTCGACCTCGCAGTTTCCGAACTCGTGGCCGCTCTGCAGCGGCGCGTGTAGCAGCCGTTGCTAGGGTGAGACCACCGCTCTGAAGATGGCTCATCCCCTCGACCATCGCGACGGACCTCGTGACGAATGCGGCGTGTTCGGGATTTACGCTCCCGGCCACGATGTCGCGCGCCTGTCCTACTTCGCGCTCTACGCGCTGCAGCACCGCGGGCAGGAGTCGGCCGGGATCGCGACCGCCCCGCAGGGCGGACCGATTCTCGCCGTCCGTGAGCAGGGCCTGGTTTCGCAGGTGTTCGACGACCACATGCTGCGTTCGCTGCTGGGCGACATGGCGATCGGCCACGTGCGGTACTCGACCACGGGCTCGTCGCAGTGGGAGAACGCCCAGCCGATCGTGCGCGACGACGGCCGCTCGCTGGCGCTGGCACACAACGGCAACCTGATCAACGCCGTGGAGCTGCACTCGGAGCTGCGCGGACGCGACGTCCCGTTTCGCTCGACGTCGGACTCGGAGATCATCGCCGCGCTGCTGAGCACCCATCCGGCGGAGCGGATCGAGGATGCGCTGTCCGACACCCTGCCCCGGCTGCACGGGGCGTTCTCGACCGTCGTGATGACCGACGAATGCGTCGTCGCGTTCCGCGATCCGCACGGCCTGCGGCCGCTGTCGATCGGGCGGATCGTGGCGCAGGACGGCTCGACCGACGGGTACTGCGTCGCGTCGGAGACCTGTGCCTTTGACTTGATCGGCGCCGAGTTCGTCCGTGACGTCAAGCCCGGCGAGGTCGTGACGCTGTCCGAGCGCGGCCTCGAGTCGTTCCCGGTGATGCCCGGTCGCCGGCGGGCGTTCTGCGTGTTCGAGTACATCTACTTCGCGCGCCCGGACTCACGTATGGGTGGAACCGTGCTGCAGGTGGCGCGCGCGAAGATGGGCGAGATCCTGTGGCACGAGGCGCCGGTCGACGCCGATCTCGTGATCCCGATCCCGGACTCGGGCAACGCCGCCGCGCGCGGCCTGGCGCGCGCCGCCGGCCTGCCGCAGGACGACGGCTTCATCAAGAACCGCTACGTGGCGCGGACGTTCATCCAGCCCGGTCAGGAGCTGCGCCGCCATGGCCTGCGGCTGAAGTTCAACCCGCTGCCCGAGGTCGTCGCCGGCAAGCGGCTGATCGTCGTCGACGACTCGATCGTCCGCGGCAACACGATGCCCGGGATCGTGAAGATGCTGCGTGACTCAGGCGCTGCCGAGATCCACGTCCGGATCTCCTCGCCGCCGATCAAGCATCCCTGCCATTACGGGATCGACATGTCGACCCGTGAGGAGATGGTCGCTCACGACCGCACGGTCGCGGAGGTCTGCGCCAAGATCGGCGCCGACTCCTTGCACTACCTGTCGCTGCAGGGCGTCTACAAGGCGGTCGGGGCTGGGCGCGGCGAGCATTGCGACGCGTGCTTCTCGGGCGACTATCCGCTGGAGCACTCAGAGTCGGCCGGCGGCAAGCACTCGCTCGAGCTGCCGCTGATCCGCGCCTGACCGCCGCGCGACCACGGGTGCTGGACCGACATTCGTCCGCCGCCTGTCAGCCTCGGGGTCGGCGGCGCGTACCTGATCACGATGAAACGCTTGGTTTTTGCGTGCATCGCAGCGCCAGTGCTCGCGGCGGCCCTTGTCGTACCCGGCTCAGCGCTCGGGCACGCTGACGGGAGCGAGGCGCGGACGCACCGGATCGCCGCTCCCGGGAACTCGAGCGTCAATCAGTACGTCGAGAACGTTCCCACCGCGAACGGAGGAAGCCCGACGAGCACGATCCACTTTTGAGGCGGCTCCGCCCTCGTCGGCGGGGGTGGAGGTTCCGGCGGCTCCGGGGGTTCCGGCGGTTCGGAGGGTTCCGGGACGATCCCATCGGGCACGGAGCACGCGCTCCAGCGGCGATGCGCGGGGCCGAGCACGCCCCGGCGACCCTCGATGTCCAACAGCGCGTCGTCGATTCTCTGCGGCAGCCATCGCGCCGCCGCCAAAGCCCCCGTGAGCGCCGCGTATGCAGGTCCAGACTCGCGCGCCAGCCCGCGCAGCCTGCCCAGCCGCGCGCTCGCGGAGCTGGACGGCGGAACCGGCGCGTGGTGACCGGATCACCGACTTCGCGTACCCCCAGGCAGGCCCCGACATCGGAGTCTCCTCGACCAAAGGCTTCAGACGCGGCCGTAGCCTAGTGACCGGGCCGTAGCCTCGGGACCGGCTTGCCCCGCGGGATCGAGCCTCGAGCCGCAGAGCTGCGTGTCTCTGATCATCTCGACCGGTAGCTGATCAATACGGCGCGCTCCTGTAGGACATGCGTCCAGTGCCGATCCCCGATTTACAGGAAACTAGCATCGTGCCGAAACCTCGTGAAGCAATCAACAAATCTTCGGAGGCTCCTCACGGTACCCAAACGGGTGTGCGGAGTCGTTCAGAAGGGGGCCAAACTAGATGTTCAAACGTTTCTTCGGACCCGCCGCGCTGGTCGCGGCGCTTGGAGCCCTTGCCCTGGCGGGCACGGCCTCCGCCCAGACGGGGAATCCATTCGGCTGTACGGCGGCGACCGCAAGCGGCAGCCTGCTCGGCGCCAACCTCGTGCCCGGCACGACCGTCGCCAATGCGGCGGACACGCCCTGCGCGAACGACACCCGCACGCTGTCGGCCACGCCGGTTTCAGTATTAGGGCTCAGCGTCGGCACCGTCGGGCCGGTTCAGGCCACGACAACCCTGACGACCGGGACCGTGTCCGGGTCCACGGTGGACACAGGCGCAACGGCGACGAGCACGGTCAACGCGCTCAGCCTCGGCCTGCCCGGGCTGTCAATCGGGATCACGACCCCGTCGGAGGCCAAGGTCGACTACGAGTGCGTCAACAATCAGTTGACGACAAGCTACAGCTCGACGCTGAACGTGATCACGATCAACGGCAGCACGGTCTCACTCAACGGGCTCCCGCAGGATCTATCGATTCCGGGCGTCGCAACGATCCAAGTCAACCAGCACACTTCGACGGCGACCTCGGACACCGAAACGCTGCTGCACGTGCAGCTGCTCGGGATCGTTGGCGGCGGCCTGACGTTGGACGTCGGCACCGCGACCGCATCGGCCACGGGGTCCAACCCGTGCACCGGCACCACCCCGCCTGGCACCACCCCGCCCGGCACCAACCCCCCCGGTGGTAACACCGGCGGTAACGGCGGTAACGGCGGTAACGGCGGTAACGGCTCCGGCGGCAACGGCGGCAACGGCTCCGGCGGCAACGGCGGTAACGGCGGCCCCGGCGGCGACGGCTGCCCGGTCGGCAGCACCCCGATCGCGGGCAGCCTCTGCCAGATCGCGGCCGGCAGCGACGGCAACAGCACCACGATCACGTTCAACGCCGGCAACATCACCGGTGGGTCCGTGACCTCGCTCGTGTATGCCAGGGAGCAGTACAAGAGCCTGTGCCTCGACGGTCCCGGCCCGAAATATGCGGTGATCGGCACCAACGGCAACAACACGATCACGGTTGGCGGGACGCGCCAGCGCGTGCTGGGGCTCGGCGGTGCCGACAAGATCACCGTCAAGAGCGGGAACAACACCTGCGTCGACGCCGGCACCGGCAACGACACAGTCAAGGCCGGCAACGCGCCAGTGCGGGTCTACGGTGGCGAGGGCAACGACAAGATCAACGTCGGCAACGGCAAGGACGTCGTCTACGGCGACGGCGGCCAGGACAAGATCCACGCCGGTAACGGCAACGACAGCCTCAATGGTGGCGGTGGCAACGACACGATCGTCGCCGGCAACGGCAACGACCACCTGTACGGCAACGTCGGCGCCGACAAGCTCACCGCGGGCACCGGCAAGGACTACCTGTTCGGCGGTCCCGGTGACGACACGCTGACCGCACGCGGAAAGTTCGCGCGCCTCAACGGCGGCAACGGCAACAACAACATCGCTCGCGTGATGAACAAGGCCAACGCCCGCTACGCGCGGGGCCATGGCTGCGAGAAGGTGGAAATCCTCTAACCGTCCAGGTCCCGGACGCCATGGGCGCCCACCGGCTCAGGCCGGTGGGTGCTCGTTGGCGTTTAAGCGCACCGTCGTGAGCTCGGCCAGGATCGCGTCGCCGTGCTTGGCGACGAACGACTGCCCGATCCCCTTGATCGCCAGCAGCCCCGCGGCGTCGTTCGGCTGGCGACGCAGCAGCTCCTCCAGCACCGCGTTGGACGCGACCGTATACGCGGGCTTGCCGTCCGCCCGCCCGGCGCGCCAGCGCTTGAGCCGCTCGAACTGAGCCTGGTCGACGGGCGGTCCGGACGGCGCCGACGCCGTCGCGCCCGGGGTTCCGCGCCGCCGGCGGGCGGGCGCCCGCTCGGCGACCGTCAGCCAGTCCAGCGGGTCGCACACATCGCAGCAGCGCCCGGTCGGCGCGGGCGGGATCGGGTCGCCGAAGTGGTCGAGCAGCTGCCGTCGCCGGCAGCGTTCGTCGCCCGTCGCGAACGTCTTGAGTGCTTGGTAGGCCTCCCAGCGACGGTCGCGCGCGGCCCGGCACTCGCTGCCGGCGCGGGCCATGTCCAGCGGCCCACGCAGCGTCACCGCCACTCGCCCGCCGGGCGCGGGCTCGAGCGCCACCGCGCCGCAGCGCTCGGCGACGGCCAGCGCGATCCGATCGCGGTCGCCCTGCCCGCGGGGATCGATCAGCGCGCCTCCATCATCGGCGATCGCGCGGAGCCGCTGCACTGCCGCCGCGACGTGCTCGGGGCGCAACTCGGCATCCTGGATGAACTTCACGAGCCGGCCGAGATCGCCGCGCATCGCCAGCAGCACCGCGCGCGCCGGCAGCCCATCGCGCCCGGCGCGGCCCGCCTCCTGGTAGTAGGCCTCGACGCTCGCCGGCAGCGCCCAGTGCCAGACGCTGCGCACCCCAAATGGGAAGTCGACGCCCATTCCGAAGGCGTTGGTCGCGACCATCACATCGGCCTCGCCGGACGTGAACGCGGCCTGGGCGGCGGCGCGGGTGCCGGCGTCCATGCCAGCGTGGTATCCGGTTGCCGACAGCCCGTGTGACCGCAGCTCGGTCGTCAGCTCCTCGGTGTCGCGGCGCGTGCCGCAGTAGACGATCGCCGGGCGGTTGGCGGGGTCGGTCAGCCCGCTCGTCAACGTCGCGCGCTTGCGGCCGACGGCTCCGTCGCCGGCGAACTGGACGGTGTCGAAGCTGATGTTGGGGCGGTCGAAGCCACGGGAGATGATCAGCGGATCGCTGATCCCGAGGCGCGCGACGATCTCGTCGGCGACCTTCGGTGTCGCGGTCGCGGTCGCCGCCATCACCGGCGGTCGGCCGAGCTCCTCGATCACCGGCCGCAGCCGCAGATAGTCCGGCCTGAAGTCGTGGCCCCACTGCGACACGCAGTGGGCCTCGTCGACCACGAACAGGCGGATCCGGCGCTGAGCCAGCGCCCGCCGGAACGCGCCGTTGGCGAACCGCTCAGGCGCGCAGAACACGATCTGCGCATCGGTCTCGAGCGTCTGCAGCGCGCCGGCGGCCTCCTGACCCGACAGCGTCGAGGCGAGCATCGCGGAGCGGACGCCGAGCGCCATCAACCGGTTGTGCTGATCGGCGATCAACGCGATCAGCGGCGAGACGACGACCGTCAGTCCGTCGCCGTCCGCGATCGCGGGGAGCTGGTAACAGAGCGACTTGCCCGAGCCGGTCGGGAACAGCAGCATCGTCGAACGGCCGTTGAGCGTGGCCTGCACGGCCTCGCGCTGCCCAGGCCGGAACGCGCTCAGGCCGAAGCGGTGCAGCAGCTCGTCCGGCGTCTCGGCGCCGACGCCGCCGCCGCGTGGCGGGGCCGGGGGCAAGACGACGGGGCCGGCGGGCGCGGCGGCCAGTGCGGCGGCGACGGGTGGCGGGGCCGGGGGCAAGACAGCGGGGCCGGCGGGCGCGGCGGCCAGTGCGGCGGCGACGGGCTCCAGTGCCTGCAGCTGGCCCTCGTCGAGTCCGGACAGCGAGCGCAGCGCGTCATCGGGCGCTTCGGCAAGCAATGCCGCCAGCGGCCGTGACCAGTCGTCGTGCTCGCCGGCGGCGACGGCCTGCGCCAGTGGCGTGACCAGCGCCCGTTCACGGGTGTCGAGCAGGCGGTAGGCGTCGCGCGCGCGCTGCAGCGCCGCCTCGCGGTCGTGGTCGCGCTCGCCGCCGTCGCCCCGGTCCGCGGCTTGGGCCAGGGCGCGGACGACAGCAAGCATGACACTGACGGTACTCGCGCTTCCGGCGCTCGGTCGACGTCGCGGACGATTGGGATATTTGTACCTCCATACCGGACTTTTTTCCCACTTGGAGCGCACTCGCACGGCCGTGGGCTTCAGAGATCGCCGGATACGCTGGAGCGCATGAACGTCGCCGTGCTGGCCTCGGGAACCGGCACCAACCTGCAGGCGCTGATCGACCGAGCGCACGGCCGCGACGGCGTCACGATCGTCGCGGTCGGGTCCGACCGGCCTGAAGCGCGCGCGCTCGCGCGCGCCCGCGCGGAAGGTATCCCGGAGCGTGCGTTCGCGCTCTCGGATTTTCCCGGCAGGCGTGATCGCGATCTGGCGATGGCGGACTGGTTTGCGTCGCTCGGGGTGGAGTTGGTGGTTGCGGCCGGCTACATGCGCCTGCTCGATCCGGGGTTCCTGGACGCATTCCCGCAGCGGGTGATCAACGTCCATCCGGCGCTGCTGCCGGCGTTCCCCGGCCTGCACGTCGTCCAGCAGGCACTCGACTACGGCGTCAAGGTGTTCGGCGTCACCGTCCACTTCCTCGATCCGGGAGTCGACACCGGCCCGATCATCCTTCAGCGGGCGTTGCATTTGCCCGACGCGAGCGACGCCGACGAGGTGCTCGAGCAGCTGCACCCGGTCGAGCACGAGTTGCTGGTGGAGGCGGTGATGCTGATCTCCAGCGGCGCGGTCAGCTTCGATCCGGCCAACCCGCGTAGGGTCCTGCTCGGGCGATAGAGTCGGCCGCATGGCAACCGCGGAAGACGTGGATCCCGTCGAGCTGGCCGCCGAGGCCGCCCCGGGGCCGAAGATCCGCCGTGCGCTGTTGTCGGTGGCCGACAAGACGGGCATCGTCGAGTTCGCGCGTGGCCTGGCCGACCTCGGGGTCGAGATCATCTCCACCGGCGGCACCGCCGGACGGCTCTCCGGTGCCGGCGTTCCGGTCCGCTCGATCACCGACCTGACCGGCTTCCCGGAGATCATGGACGGCCGCGTGAAGACGTTGCATCCGAAGCTGTACGCGGGTCTGTTGGCGGTCCGTGACAACCCCGAGCACGTGCAGGCGGCGAAGGAGCACTCGGTCCAGTTCGTCGACCTCGTGTGCGTGAACCTGTATCCGTTCGAGCGGACCGTCGCCCAGCCCGGCGTCGCCGACGGCGACGTGATCGAGAACATCGACATCGGCGGCCCGACGATGATCCGCGCCGCGGCCAAGAACTTCATCTACGCCTCGCCGGTCGTCTCTCCGGAGAGCTACGACGCCGTGCTCAACGAGCTCCGTGAGACCGGCGGCCACCTGTCGCGCTCCACGCGCGAGTCGCTTGCGGCTGCCGCGTTCGCCTACACGGCCCGCTACGACACGGCGATCGCCCGCTGGTTCCAGGAGAAGCACGAGGACTTCCCCTCCTTGTTCGTGCGGGCGTTCGAGCAGGTGCTCGAGCTGTCCTACGGCGAGAACCCCCATCAGCGGGCCGCGTACTACGAGCAGGTCGGGGCGACGTCGCACGTGCTCTCACAGGTCTCCCAGCTCGGCGGCAAGCCGATCTCGTTCAACAACCTGCTCGACCTGGATGCCGGTCAGCAGCTGCTCGCCGAGTTCGACGAGCCCGCGTGCGTGATCATCAAGCACAACAACCCCTGCGGGGTGGCGATCGGCTCCGATGCCCTGGACGCCTACCGCAAGGCGTTCGCGTGCGACCCGATGTCGGCATTCGGCGGGATCGTCTGCTTCAACCGCGGCGTCGACGCCGAGCTGGCGACCGCGCTGAAGGAGCAGTTCATCGAGGTCCTCTCCGCCCGCGGCTACTCCGAGGACGCGCTGTCGACGCTGGCCGAGAAGCAGAACATGCGGATCCTCGACGACCACGACGAGCAGCGCCGCGTCGCGACCGGCGACCCCCACATGCGCCAGGTGGCCGGAGGGCTGCTCGTCCAGGACCGCGACTCCGCGACCGAGCGCCGCGCCGACATGCAGGTCGCGTCCGCCCGGGAGCCGACCGAGACCGAGTGGCGTGACCTCGAGTTCGCCTGGGTCGTCTGCAAGCACGTCAAGTCCAACGCGATCGTGATCTGTCGTGACGGCGCCACGATCGGGATCGGCGCCGGACAGATGAGCCGCGTCGACTCGGTCCGCGTCGCGATCGAGAAGGCCCAGCACGGCGTCGCCGGCGGCGCGCTGGCTTCAGACGCCTACTTCCCGTTCGCCGACGGGCCCGAGCTCGCCCTGGAGGCGGGGGTCACCTCGATCGTCCAGCCGGGCGGCTCGGTCCGTGACAACCTGACCGTCGAGGCGGTGGACAAGGCCGCTGCCGCGATGGTCTTCACCGGACGCCGCCATTTCCGGCACTGACGCCGGTGCCGAGGGCGGGCTGAGCGACATGAGCGACGACCGCGTCCAGCGACTGGCTGGCGATCCGCCGTCGCCTTACGAGCTGGCGTATGGCTTTTCCCGGGTGGTCACCGCGGGCGGCCTGGTGCTGTGCGGCGGCACCACCTCGGTCACCGCCGACGGCTTCGTGATCGGCGAGACGCCCTACGAACAGGCCGTCGAGATCCTCGGCAAGCTCGTGCATGAGCTCTCCCGCGCCGGCGTCCTCGCCGAGGACGTGCTCCAGACCCGCGTCTACGTCACTGACATCTCCCGTGCCGACGAGGTCGGCCGCGCCCACGGTGAGGTGTTCGGCTCGATCCGTCCGCTGATGACGATGGTCGAGGTCTCGGGCCTGATCGACCCGCGGATGCTCGTCGAGATCGAAGCGATCGCGCTCGCCCCACCGTCCCGCTGACCCGTCCGTTCGCGCAGTGGCGCGCCCGGCCGGCAGCCCGCCGCCCGGGTCCGGGGCCGCTAACACGCCTATATGGCCTGTTTCTCGCCCCGGTCTGAGTTCAACCGTGCGAGTACGCGATCATGTGGTGCCCGCCGCTGTAGCTCAGCTGGTAGAGCAGCGGACTTTTAATCCGAAGGTCGTGGGTTCGAACCCCACCGGCGGCATCAGGAAGTAGCTGCAAATAGGCATATTCGGCGGTTCGACGCCCAGCTTAGTCGAGAATCGTGTCCCGGATATGTCCCGACGAAGGTGTACGACCGAACGGCGATGATCGGTTCGGTCGGTGTCACGTCGGGTCATGTGTTCCGGGTAGAGCGAAAAGCGCGGTCCGGTCTGGTACGCGAAGTACCGCCTGCCGAGTGGGAGGCAGGTGCAGAAGAAGCTCGGGCCGGCTTGGACCGAGCGTGGCCGGCCGCCGGCCGGCTACTTCACGAAGCGGACCGCTGAGGCGCAGCTCCGGACAACGCTCGAGGATGCCCGGCGCGGGACCCCTGCAAGGGTCCGTCGAGACGGGCGTGACGTTCGCCGAGGCGGCGGCGGAGTGGCTGCGGTTCATCGCCGAGGATCGCGAGCGGAAGCCGTCGACGCTGGTTGACTACCGCTCCGCGCTGAATGTGCATCTGCTGCCGGTGTTCGGGGAGCGCTCGATCGAATCGATCATCACCGAGGAGATCGAGCTATGGCGACGTTCGCTGACCGATCTGTCGAACCGCTCCAAGAACAAGCTCCTGATCCAGCTGCACGGCATCTTCCGCCGCGCGCAGACGGTCTGGGCGCTGCCGGTCAACCCGCTCGCGCGCGTAGAGAAGCACCCGATGCGCCCGAGCGGCGACATCCAGGTGTTCTCGCCTGAGGAGGTGTGGGCCCTGGTTCGAGCGGCCGAGTCCGAACAGGATCGAGCGATCTACATGACGGCTGGGTTCACGGGGCTGCGGATGGGCGAGCTGCTCGCCCTGCGTTGGCGTGACGTCGATTTTGCTGGCTCGACGATCCGCGTCCGCGCGAGCTGGGCCGCCGGCCAGCTGACGACGCCGAAGTCCGGCAAGGTCCGCGCTGTGCCGCTGGCCCCGGACGTCGCGACAGCGCTGGCTTCCCTCGGCCGCCGTGAGCACTGGGTTGGCGACGACGACCTGGTCTTCGCCGGCGAAACGGGCGGCCATCTGGACGGCTCAGCGCTGCGCCGCCGCTACAAGGCGGCCCTAGTGGCAGCTGGGCTCCGGTCGCTTCGGTTCCATGAATATGCCGACTTCTCGGTTATGCCGATGTTGGTGAGGAGGGGCTGCTCAGAGCGATTTTCGATGTCGGGAGGTCGGCATATTCAGAGCGCGTCCAGGAAGGCGAGGA
>Ga0302325_10020709_pt1 | contig 13779 bp, 17 predicted proteins | sample Palsa_T0_2_FD_201948 | JGI IMG/M metagenome (GOLD analysis project Ga0302325, IMG submission 201948) | Peat permafrost microbial communities from Stordalen Mire near Abisko, Sweden - Palsa_T0_2 | ecosystem: Environmental > Terrestrial > Soil > Palsa > Peat permafrost | place: Sweden: Abisko... | reverse complement strand
TCCGTGCGTCGCGTGAGCCTAGCGTCCGGCTCGTAGCGTCCTTCTCGAATTCAGAACCGTCAGCCATGCGGCGTAAATGCCGCGTCTAACCCGCAGCAGAACAAAAAATACTACTCATGCGATCCGCGCCAGACCCACAGCGACTTTCACAACAAAATCGGCCAAAAGGGAACATTCGTCGAGGCCGCTCTAATGTCCGCTAGGTGCCGGCAGGAGCTGTGCCAGCGACGGTTTAATGAGGCTATTTTGTGCTAGGTTGCTCCTCCTAGGCGCCGTGCAGCAAATTGGCTGTGGGTGTACTGTGGCATGATCCTCAATCCTGTCTTAAGACGGCTATTTGGTCTTTCCTGCGAATTTTCTCCGCAGTGGCGTGTTTTGGTTTATTTGACTCTGCCTGGGCGTACGATGCGACCGAGGCGACCCGGCGCGCTGTCCAGGCCTACAACAGAGGCGACCGCGAACTTGCCTTCAAGTTGTTGAAGCGGGAATCCGATGCGGGCGTTTCCGATGCCCAAGTCAATCTCGGATACATGTATGCCCGGGGCCAAGGCACGGCCGTGGATCGTGACGAAGCCTTGCGGCTCTACGGATTGGCTGCGGCCCGCGGAAATGGTGAAGGCTGGATTTTTACACAGCCAAGACCCAAGGCGACATCGCCGTCTCCAGCGCGGGCTTGAGGTGATTTTCCAACTCATGTGTGAGCAATGTGATCGGCTTCACCGAGCACGTGTCGCAGCGATGCGTGGCCGAGTCTCAGGCTGTGTGGGGGTCAACCCAAAAAGCCGGGAGAAGATGTTTTGCCCGCCGCCCGATCCCCAAAACTGGTCGGGCACTCCCAACGCTTCCCGGCGAACGGTATTTTCTTTGCGCTCGATCGCGATCTCTGCGATTTTGCGTTCGTCACTTTTCAAGATAGCCAACAAAGCCTTGTCTCGACCATAGATATCATCGCGTAATTGAATCTTGCCGCCATTGTCGACAAAGGCGGTCTGGTAGGTCACGTGAACTGGGACAAAAGCCGGCAAACGAACTTCGATTTCTGAATTGCCGAACATGCTGCGAATGCGGTTCTCGGTGTAACCTTCGCGCGGGCGCGCGATCGCCAGCAACACCTCGGCGTATTTCACTGGATCTTGCACGCGCATGCAGCCATGGCTGTCGTCACGTACCGCTTTGGAGAACAGATACTTTTGGTTTGAGTCGTGCTGGTAGACGAAAAATTTGTTGGGAAAATTGAAGCGCAACTGCCCAAGCGCGTTGTCCGGGCCTGGCGGTTGCGAAATATGAATGGTGTTGTTGCGGTTGTAGCTGACGGTAAGACCCATTCGTTCCAATATCGTTGGGTCCTGCCGCATCAACGGTACGTACTCTTTGGCAGCAATCGAATCCGGAATGTTCCAGGTCGGATTGATCGTAATCGACTTCATTTCGGCGGTCATAATCGGCGTGGGCGTTTCCGGTTTGCCAACAACGATTTTGGTCGCCCAAACTTGCCGGCCGTTTTGAATTACGTAGAGCATAAAATCAGGAAGATTGACGATCACATAAGTAACGCCGAGATCGTGAGGCATCCAGCGCCAACGTTCCATGTTGGCAATGATTAAGTCGATAGGCCGACGAGAAGGGCGACCGTTGAGCTGATCGACTGTTACCGCCGTGAGCACACCTGTTGCTTTCAGGTTGTTGTCCCGCTGGAACTTCTTTACCGCGTCAGCGAGCGCCTTGTCGAAAATTTGCCCTTCGCCAGTCGTCCCGAGGCGTTCGCGCAGTTGCGGGATTCTCGCATCCTCCATGCCGACCGTGAGGACGGGTCCGTATGAAATCGCCGCCATGCCACTATTCGCCTCTGTGCGAAGTTCGGCCAGCTTAGCCTTGAGGGCCTGATAGCCGGACGTTTGCGGCTCGTAGCCTGCGAGGGCTGCTGTGATCTCGTTCGCGCTGGCTAGGTTGGCCAGCACATCGGGCGGGGCGAACGGCTTTAATTCGTAGAAAATATCGCCGCTGACGCGCGTCCAGTGTACCCGTCCCACTTGCGCGTGGTGGGCGTAATTAGTAACCGCTACGCTAAGTTGGATCTCCGCGTCGGCTAGAGCCGCCGGATCGGGTAGAGACGCGAAATTCGGCACCGGATAGTCGGCTGGATCGAGACCGTCGGCGTCGACACTGGCGAGATAGGCCATCGCCGCCCGTGCGCGCTCATTGACTTTGCCATCGGTGATCCACAACGGCGAGTAGTTGCGGGCCGAATAGAACGATTGGAGGGCGATCTTTGCCTTGTCGCCTTGGAGCGCGTCGCGCAACTGACTTGCAATCGGAGCATCGGCGTCAGCAATGACGGGGATCGGGGCTGCAGCAGGCGCTACCGCGGTCGGCGGGTTAACAGCGTCGATGGGCGTTACTTCGCTTGCTGCTCCCGCGCTGGGCTTTGAAGTCAAAGCGCGGACCGCGTCAGGAACCACAACGGGTGACGATACTTCATCTCCCGATGACGAAGTCGCTGATTGAGGCGCAGCGGATGAAGGGTCCGGATTTCTAGGAGCGAGCGCAGTTGGCACCTCGTCGCCTTCGGTTGAAGCTGCGGGATGCTGCGTAATGTCCGGTACCTCGTCGCTGTCGTTTGAACTTCCGGGATCGGGCGCTGTTCGCGAATCCGCAGTTCTAAGGAGAATGGCCGAAGGTGGCGTCGCGATTTGCAAGCCTGTTTGGGCCAATCGGGGCTCGAACCACCCAAGCGCGTCGCCAGAAGTAACTAGACTCGCGACAACCAAAACCCAGGGATTGAAGCGGACATGCGCCATTGCGGACCCCCTCCGGAAGGCATGCGACACGGTGAGTGATACTACGGCCTCGTCGGATTTCCCGAAAGTCGAATGTTAGCTCCCCTCGGGCAAACAACCTCTCGGGTTCGTTTTTCTCGCAGCCCAGCACTTGGCGTCGGGGTCACGGCAAAGGCTAAAGTGCCTTCGAAAGCGACCGTTCTGGGGCCCCGATGTGTGCTCGTGGAAGATTTTGTTCTCTAATTCCGGGTCTGGGCGTCAAGTTCTCCGTGATCATCATTGCTGGGGCACTGTTCTCTCCGAGGTAGGTGTGACGGCCTCCGCATGATGGCGTTGGGTGACGGCCTTCATTGTTCTACGCCGGAGCTCCTGACCCCGGCGCCGACGTGAGTAGAATCAAGTTTTTGCGGTGTAAGGCACCATTCCGCCGTTGGATCTTATACGATACGGGAGAATTCCGTGGGAGGAGGAATCCGATGGATGCTATCGCGACCGCCGCACGAGAGAAGCCAGCTGTTGATTTCGACCGCTCAGCCCGGAATGTGCGAGTATCCCGTCAGGTTTATTTTAAGACAGCCGCGCAGCTAGATGACGCGCGCCACATCCGACCTAGCAAATTGTCTACTACTAGTTCTTGATCCAGTCAGTACGTCGGCCGCACGATGTCGGGCCCGGGTCAGAGGGTATAGCATGATCCGCACCGCGATCTTTCGCGCGTTTGTGCTGTTAGCGGCACTTGCGGGCGCTTTAACGCCAGTGCGATCCTTTGGCGAAGACGGCAATCAGTTACCGGAAAAGGCGACAATGGAGAAGTTACCGGAAAAGGCAACGAGGGAGCTGTCGCCTGAGCTGCTCTCGCTGCTCCGCCAGAGGAAAATGACGAAAACTTCACCAATCATTATGCGCATATTCAAGGAAGAAGCTGAACTTGAAGTCTGGAAAGAGGACACCAGCGGCCATTTCCAACTTCTCAAGATTTACCCGGTCTGTCGGTGGTCGGGCGACCTTGGGCCGAAATTATATGAGGGGGATAGGCAGACACCAGAAGGATTCTACACAATTACTCCCAACTTGATGAATCCGAATTCCAACTTCCATCTTGCCATCAACATCGGGTTTCCGAACGCCTTCGACAAAGCGAACAATCGCGACGGCAGCTTTCTTATGATCCACGGCGATTGCTCGTCGAGTGGGTGCTATGCCATGACGGATGAGCAGATTGGCGAGATCTATTCACTGGCGCGCGACTCTTTAATTGGACGGCCATCATTTCAGATCCAGGCCTATCCCTTCCGCATGACACCTGCGAACCTCGCGCGGCATCGAACTAATCCGCACATGGCCTTCTGGAAGATGCTCAAGATTGGCAATGATCATTTCGAGGCGGCGCATCTCGAACCTAAGGTGGACGTGTGCGCACGCCATTATGTGTTTGATGCCCAGCACCCCCCGAACTCGTTCGAGCCACTCGTATTCGATCCGAAAGGTCAGTGCCCGGCTTTTGTCGTCAATCCGAAAATCGCTCAGTCAGCTCTGCAGAAACAACGCGCCGACGACCTCAAATATGCACAATTGTTAAAGTACAACGTGGCGGTCGCCCCAATCTACAGCGGACTCGACGGCGGAATGAATGAGATTTTTCACGCGCAGTTTCCGGGCAAAATAGTACCGCTAGCGATAGTCTTGCCCCCTGGGTCCGGACCCGAATTGCCGCAAATGCCACCGGTCCCCTGGACCGACAACGATGGTTCATTGGCGAATAGACTTTTTAGGGCGCTGATAAACGCTGGGACGGTCGTCCCCGGAGACTACCCTAACGGGCTTCTGGAAAACACTCCCATTCGGTTTCCTCGCACCGGCCCGCCGCTTATAATGTTCATCGGCTGGGGGATACTGTAATGAGACGGCGCTCCGAAATCATCGGCAACGCAATCAACTTCACAGTGTGTTGGGCCTACACGCGCTGTCCCAGAGCGTCTATCTACCTTCGGGTCGAGCGAATCGTCATCGTCGCAATACTGTTGTCGCTAGCGACTGCGATCCCGGCTATGGCCGCGGATATGCCGGCGCCCGGGCCCGCTCCAATTCCGCCAGATAGTCACTATCCTGTCGCCGCGCCGCTGAGTTACCGAACTTATTTGCGTGAAATCGTACGACTCGACAGCCTTTAGCGCCACGGATGCCAGCCTCGAAGACTTTCACTCGGTTTGAGGTGCGATGCCTTCAAGAGGCGCATAAAGCTGCCGATCCTGAGCTAAGGGCGCTGTTGACCGAAATGGCGCAAGAGTGGAAAAGGCTTGCCCAAGAGGCGGCCAACGTTCAGATGCACAAGATCGGCACTCCAGCTCAGGAACCAGACCGAGGCGATTAGGGCGTCGCTCGTGCGCACGATCGGCAACACAGTCCAAGCCGCCGCAGACTTAATTGTTCGTCCTAGTTCGATAAGGAATGCGCCGAACGTGCCAGCGGCGATCAATGCTGTCATCCAACGTTCGAACGCTCCGAGCCGGACCCAACTCGTGTTACCACCTCTTTGCCATCCCGTAGAGAGCGTGCGTCTCTTTGTACACGCCCAGCCAGCGAGGTGTGCCAAAGTGATTGGCTCTTGGCTCTACGTCGGGTGAATTAGGTGGTGCGTCGCTCATTGTTCCAATGCCAGAACATGTAGCCCGCGATTGCGAGGGGTCCCAAAAATCTAATCAGCGCCAAAATCCCGATAATGATGTTCATCCCAAAGCAGGACCAGACAAGCCAACCAAAAGCCGAACACCATCCTCAAGCCTAAGACTGGCGCGCACTCCTCATTCCAAACGTGACGCCAGAGCCGCCGCTTTCTTTTCCTGCGCTCATTCTCGTTCGCCGGCGGCTCCCAACGTAGCCGTTGCGGGTCATCTTGACCCAACTTACAGGCAAGCCCTTCACGGCCGCCGTGCAGGAAGGCGCCTAGGTCATCCGGCATGGGGGAGCCGTCAGTTTGAACTGCCCTGCAACAATCGCGCGTAGTACGCACATTTTAATTGGTTGCCGTCGAGATCATATGACGCAACGATGTTGCCGGTCACAATCACTCGTAGCTGGCGCTTAATTTCAGTTCCTTCGTCAACAGTGCGTCGGAACCACGTATAGACCGTACGTCCGGCAATTGTCTGTTGGTCGTTTGGAACGCCAAGTTTGGCAATTGCCACACCCAATCGGCTGCTCAATTAGGGGCGCCATGCCGCTTGCAAATTTTGTCGGCGGTAGTCGGCGGCGAGCGCCAAGGCGCTAAAGTACACAAAGCCACCGATTCACGGCGATATTTCCCTCACCATGCCCTTATGGCATCTTCCTGCAACCAAAAGGCGTATGCAAGGGGCTTGGCAAGAACGGCAAATGCCTAGCCTGTGGCCGAATGGTCCGTCCCAATCTTTTGCATGGTCTGATCGGCAATCAAATGTCTGGCCGCCCACAGGCCGCTTCGTCGTGGTATGTCCAACTCCGGATGTCAGACGAGTCTCGGCGTGCTTCTAGATCCTAATGAAATTGCGGCGTTTGTGGTCGAAGCGGCCTTGAAGCCACAACGCCAGAGGGCGTTCCACGCCGTGAGTTGAGATTTTGTCTAGCCCTTGGAAACGATCGGCGGCGGCGTCGGCGCCTTCCCCTTACCTTTTCCCTTGCCCAACTGCGCAACGGAAATACCCGTCGAAGCTTGATCTTTTGAGACCTGGACAACGGCCACTGTCAGCAGCATTGCACAGGCAACAGCAAGAAGCATTTTCATCGCACTGACCTCAATTAAAACTCCGATTTGAGACGAGTCGCACAATCCGCCACAATCAACTAGTGCATAAAAGCCACAGGGGAAAAGATCCGAACCGGTGGCCGACTACCAACGTCACCTTAACGAACCCCTTGGCAGGCACGACGAAAAATCGGACCACGCCAGTGGCGGCCACTGCTCCAGGATTCTTGTCCACTGTGTGGCCTGATGCGCGGGCGATGTTTCATCGCTTCGGCGAACAACTTGCGTGCCTTTTCAAGATTGTTACCGGCGTATAGCAGCCGGTCGACCTTGTCTGGTTGCCGCGCGATTTGGCTGATTTCGGGGACGAAGCCGTCTTTTTCCGCCTGCTCGGTAGCCGGCGCCTACCGGCGGCCGATCCTTCGCAGCTCTGCCGTTATTTGACGGCGGCGATCTCACGCACGATTGCGGTTTGGATCTTGGTGTTTTTGTCGATGCCGATGTGCGAAATGGTCGGATCGTCGGCCAGATTGACGTTGATCAGCTTGCCGTGAAAGCCGGGCTCGGCTTCCAGCGGCTGCCCCCATCCGGGCGCCTGGTAGTAATTGATCGCTTTGACGACATTCGCGGGGACACGATTCTGCATGAAGGGCGAGAGAGTTATTAGAAGATCGACGGTGACGTGGGATGGCTCGAGCGCCCGCGCCATGTCGATGACATTGTTGGCCCCCTGCGAATGACCTACCAGAATCAAGGGACCAGTGCGGCCGGCGGCGCCCTCACGGAGAATTTCGGCTATTTCGTTCTGCCAACTCAAATGCCCGGCCACCTCCGCATTGATACCGAGCCCCTTGAGCTCGTCCGTGAGCGAATCAAGCCCCGTCGAAAACACGCCGAACCATCCGCGCAACAAAATGACCCGCGCGGTGCCGGCCGCTTGTGTCAAATCGCACCACGCCAGGAGGATCGCCACGGCAGCGACCGCGATGGTTCCCGCGTAGCCAGGAGGCCTCCGCACCTTCTGAGATGCCGGCACGTTGTCCGTACCCGTCCGCGACGCCGCCATGCTCTCACCAGCGCGATTGCCCGGCGGCTTGCAATTGCGCATCATAGCGGGCCCAGTCTCCTACGATCCAAGTTCTGAACGATCCAACTTCTGACGATCCAAGTTCCCAGGATCCGGACCACCATGGGCCGGAGCCAGGCACCGAGCCGAACCCATGTTGTATCCCGCGCTCGTGACGGCGCTCGCTGTGCTCGGTGCCTTTGTTGCCCCGCTCATTCTAGCATACCGCCAGGCCGGCTCGCGAGCGCCCGGCACTTTGTCGCCGGTCGGGCAGATTTCGCCGCGAGTCATACAGAACGCCTCGATCGTCTCTCGGCTGGGATGGGTGGCTCTGGCGCCGCTTCTGGCATGGGGCATCGTTGGCGAGCTCTGGCCAGTGATCGTCTATCTTGCGTCAGTCGCGTTGGGGCTGTGGCTCTTCTACGCGCTGCGCCGGCCGATATTAGACGGCGTCTTCGTTCAGGATCGCTGCATCACGTTGCACGAATTCATCGCCCGATGCCACGGCAATGACGCGCGGGTCAGAGCGTTCGCCGCGGCGCTGACAGTTTTCGCGATCTACGGGTTCATCGCTTCTCTGCTGATCAGTCTTGCGACCGTGTTGCGGACGATTTTCGTGGGCGTCGGCGCGCTTGCAGACACATTCGTCGTCGCGATTTTCGTGGTCGTCGCCGGCGGCACGCTGCTCTCGGGCCGCTTCGGCATTCTGTACGCCACGCAGATCCAGCTCGGGCTCGTCTATCTCGGGCTGTTCGCGGCGACGGCGTTGCTGCTTTACCTGCAAGGCTCCGCAATCGGTGCGATGCCCCTCAAGGGCATCGTCGCCTTGCTGCTAATCGCACTTGTGTGCGCTGTGGTGTTTTTCCGAAGGCGCGCACGCTATCTCGACACCAGTGTACGCCCGGGCCCCGCCGACGGTGCTCGCGAACGCGAGCCCTTCGGCGTGCGGCTGCTCATTCGACTGCAGAAGATTCTCAATTCACTGGTCGGCATTCTGGCAATGACGCTGACCGTGCTCGCGGTCATTGTGGCGGGTTTTGAGGTCTTTCTCGGCGACGGGCCCGCGGCCGCGCGCGTAGGCTTGGAGGGGTTGCGGGGCGGCACCTCGGCTTCGGCCATGACGCTGCTCTCGCTCTGCCTGCTGCCGCTGCTGCAGCCGGTGGTCGACGTGGTGAACTGGCAACGAACGGCGGTGTTCGCAACGCTGCGCGATGGCGGCGCATATACAGAGGCTGCGTGGACGGCGGCGTTCAGGACTTTCGGCCTGGCTTATGTCGGCGAAGTGCCGCTGATGGCACTTTTTGTCGTGCTGTTTGGTGTCCTCGGCGGGCTGACATTGGTGGGCGCGTCCGAAGGCCGCGCCACGCAAGACTTTCTGGCGAGCCTGCTGGCGCAAGAGAACGAGGTGGCGACGGCCATCGTCTCGCTGTTTCTGCTCGGCGTTTTGTCGCTTGCGGTCGCAACCATCGGATCGTTGTTCGCGGCGGCGATCGATGTTGTCGACGGCGACATCGTGCCGACGTTGCGATATCGGTCGATCGCGACTGCCGACACAGCCAAAGGAAAGTGGGCGCGCGAACGCTTACTGTCCGGCATCTCGATCTCGATTTTGATCTTGGTGACTTTCCTGCTCGCCGACACGCGCACCCCGCACACATTGGGGGTGAACGGGCTACTGGGCGCGATGCTGGCTTTCGGCTCGGTCCAGATGGCGCTCGTGGCGCTTGCGCTCGCGCCGCTGTTGCGCGCGTCCGGCCAGTTCGCAAGCCTGACATCGGCGTGGGCCTTGGCCGTGCTCGCCGTCGGCGCCACGATCAGCGTTGGGTTCACGATCGCGGGAATCCTCTTTGCGCAATCTGCCGCGCTTCCTTTCGCGGTGCCCGCCTGCTTCGGAGCGACCACGCTTCTGTTCCTCATCGCCTTGCTGGTCAGGAAGAATGCCGGCGGAAGCAGGGCCAGCAGTGCTTCGGATTGAACTCGGAGTGATGGAATAATCATGCCCGCGCACGAAAATGGGGAGGCAGGACCGTTGCGGACTATTCTTCCTGATTACGATGCAATCGGACTCTGTGCGCGTAAAGCTGTGCCCGATCGGACCATTGATGCGGTCGGCCTCTGCATCTACCGAGCCCAACTTCCTCCGAAGTGTTTCAATACACTTGTCGATACCGATGTAACTGGCACATTCAGCTTCCTTCCGCCGCCTCTCGGGCTCCTACACGTCCGAGCTCTGCGCCTTTTCTCAGGGAATAAGTGCGGCGTGGATGTCCCGCATCACTTTGTCTTCCATCACTGCAGCCTTGTCGATATTGAAATGACCTATCCCTGGCCGCGCCACGTCAACGTTTCGCAAATTACCGCGAAATTGCGGACCTTTGACTACCGTGTGGCCCACGCCGGTTGAAACGTAATAATTAATGTAGTGCTTGACGTGCCCAGCTGCGGGCGGGGGGGAAAGGCCAGGATCGAGGCCGATGACCAATTTGACTGGGATACCCTCCCGACCCAGCTGCGCCGCGATATGAGCTACGGCGTCAGCCCCGGCGGAGTGGCCCGACTAAAATGATCGTCCGCACCCTTCCACTCTTATACTCGGCGGCGGCCTCGTTTGCGACGAGCGGCCACGCTAAATGGTTATGGACGCTCGCCTGGATGCCTTCTCGCTGCAGCTTGGCGGCGATCTCGTCCAGCCCTAAGGAAAATATGTTCAGCAAGCCGCGGATCAGATAGACATGGACATAATCCTTGGCAGGATCTTTCGCGGCCAGTGCCGCGTGCCTAGCGGAGTTGCCGAGGAAAAGGCAAAGCAGGAGTAGAATCGCCGTTGGCGCGCGCCGTCGCCCCAGCGCGGGCCATTTCAATAAGTGGAAACGGCGATCGGAGTACACGCCAGAATGGCAGCCGAGTCGTGTCATGGGACCTCCCCTTCGCGCCCGCAGCACAATTCAGCTCCGAATAATGAGACGTATGGTTGCCTTCGCGGTCCGCCGTATGGTTGCCATTCTCGACGCACCGTCTTGTCGAGTTGAACTCGAGACATCGTTCCATCGTCTGTGACGCTGCGCAACAAAGGCCACGGACAAAGAGACGATTACCGCGGCAAGCGTACTGACCGCGGCCAGCAACGCAATTATGTGCAGGTTTGCTTCTACGAGGCGCGATATGGCGACAATAAAAACTCCGATAGCTGCCGCTGCGCCGTAATGTCGGGATGGTCACGTCTTCAGGCGCCCGCGGTTTCTCCCCACGCCAGCACTTTTATTAGAGAGGGAGCCGGGGGAGCGACCCCCGGCCCCTCCGCCTAACAATGGACGGACTACTTGACCGCACATTGGGGAGCGACCCCGTGCATCAAGGCTCGTCAACGTCAAGGTTAGACCTACCCGCGGATGAACGGGCGGATCAGTTTATGGCAGCGCGAGCTCGACCTTCAAGGCCAATCCCGCGGGGCCAGTCAGGGCTTTCCCGCGCACTTACATGCGCGGACAGCCTGTTCAGGCTTCACGGTCGCGGGCGCGCGATTGGCCGGAGCTTACACTGTTTCCGCCCAGCCGGGCCGATCATATTCAGCATCCCTGCGGCGTTGCCGCTGGCTGGCGAGCGCAAAGCGGAGATCAGCCTGAAGCCCGAGACAGTGAGCGCGCGGTCGCATCGAAAAGATTCTGGGTTGGGCCAAGGTGAACAATTATCGGGAAGGGGAGAAGCCGGCCCGGTGGCGCGACAACCTCGATCAACTGCTTCCCAAACTATCGGAGGTGCGAAAGGTCAGGCACCATCCGGCGCTGCCTTATGCCGAACTGCCGACATTCATGGAAAAGCTACGACAAGAGGAAGGCACCGCAGCGCGCGCGCTGGAATTTACGATCCTGACGGCCGCTCGCACCGAGGAGGTGATTCTCGCCCGCCCGGCCCAAATCGATAAGCGTAAGAAGCTGTGGACTGCCGCGGCCGAGCACATGAAGCTTAAAAGGGAACATCTGGTCCGCTGTGCGATCGCGCGATGCAGGTCCTAGATGAGGCCAGCAATCGCTATCTGTTCTCGAGTCCGTCTCACCGGACAAGCATCTGAGCAACATGGCAATGCTTATGGTTCTCGATCGAATGGGCTACGGCCACGTGACGGTCCATGGCTTCCGGTCGACGTTCAAGGACTGGACCCGCGACCGCACTCGATTTGAGAACTACGTTTCAGAGGCTGCGCTTGCCCACGCCAGCGGCGACAAGATCGAGGCTGCGTATGCCCGCAGCGCGGTGATTGATAAGCGGCGAAAGTTGATGGAGGCATGGGCCGTCTATTGCGCGGCACCTAAGGTCGCCAAGGTCGTGGCGTTAAGGCGGTAAGTGCACTGCTTGCTCAGAATGCACGCTTGGCATTAGAAGGCGCTAGGCTGTGAATCATAACGCGTCCGGGCGGAACGGCTTACGACGTCCGCTATGCCTCGAAAGCGACCGACAACCGTTTCAGGGCCACATGTCGCGATGGGCCGATTTTGTTGAAGAAGTGGGCGCGTAATTGAGATTAATGCGCCCGGCCATTGTACGGCCGTTGATTGTGAGCCGATGACGGTCTCAGGCTGGTTGAGGGCTTGGCATCGGTATCAGCTTGGCCAGCTTTCGGAGGTTTTGGGCGGTTGCTGCGAGAAGGAACTCATCACGCGCACCATTCGGTCCTCTTAGTCTGAGCCGATCGAGCTTGAGAATGCGTTTGAGATGGGCGAACAGCATTTCAACTTTCTTGCGTAGCCGCCGCGCGGTGCGGCCTTCCCACGAGCTTGCGATCTGGCGTGCCATGTCACGGGCTCCTTCATAGATCGATCGCGGCACGTACCGGGCTGGCTCCTTTGGACAGCATCGGGGCTTTAGGCGGCAGGCTTCGCAGTCATACTTGCTGGCGCGGTAGCGTAATGTCGCTCCGTCATTCACAGGTGAGCCGGTCGTCGTCAGCATCTTGCCGGCGGGGCAAGAATAAACGTCGCCGACATGGTCGTAGGTGAAGTCGTCGCGTGAGAAGGTGCCGTCCTGACGGATCGACTTATCGAACACGGTCACATGTGGCTCGATGCCATGCTGATAGACGAGCCATCCGAGCATCTCGGCTGAGCCATAGGCGCTGTCCCCCAAAAGGCGTGCGGGATAAAGATCGAAGCGATCAAGCGAGCGTTCTATCATGCGTTTTGCGGCTAGGACCTCGGCCTGCCGGATCGCGGTTGTCGCTTCGACGTCAACGATGATCGCATTGTCGACATCGATCAGATAATTGGTGGAATAAGCGAAGAAGGCTTGCCCGCCATGGGCTCCGGTCCATCGCGCCGCCGGATCGGCCGGCGAGACGAACTTGGGCACGACATCGGTCGCAGCGCCGAAGGCTTCATCGTCGAGCACAGCCATATATTCTTTGACCGCCCGGCCGGTAGCTTCTGGTGGCAGCCCCTTCTCACCCTCGATCCCTTTCTGCCGATTGGCATCCGCCTTGATCAAACTGGCATCGATCGCAAAGGCTTCCCCGCCGACCAGTCCCTCGCGGATACAGCGCTGCAGCACCGTCTCAAAAACGCGTCGCAGGAGATCGCTCTCGCGGAAACGGCCATGCCGGTTCTTCGAGAAGGTGGAATGATCGGGGACATCGCCGTCGAGCCCGAGCCGGCAGAACCACCTGTAAGCCAGATTGAGATGGACCTCTTCGCAGAGCCGCCGCTCGGAACGGATGCCAAAGCAATAGCCGACGATCAGCATCCGGATCATCAGCTCGGGGTCAATCGATGGGCGACCCATCGAGCTGTAAAACGGCGCGAGCTCGCGGCGCAGTTCCGACAGCTCGACAAAGCGGTCGATCGACCTCAGTAAATGATCCGCCGGTACATGCGCATCGAGCGAGAAGTTGTAGAACAGCACACCCTGTTCGATTTGCCGCGGTCCCATCATCGACTCAGTTCCTGCTTCTCACAGGACTGAATCAGCGCGCTTTCACCGTTTCAACTGGCGAGTTTTTCAACAGAATCGGCCCAAAGCGTCGATTGCGCCAAAGCACCAAGATGTCGGCGATTGGGTGTAAAGCGCACCTGTCGCGGACATCGCAAACGCGACGCTCCTGACCCAAGCCGACATCCTTGTCCGATAGACACGTTTAGCTGCTGACCCTAAACTCCGCTCGAAACTATGCTACGGGCGGGCGTCATTGTATGGCCGAAGCGCGTGCTGAACGGCGGCTTGCCGCA
>Ga0302325_10020705_pt1 | contig 13780 bp, 16 predicted proteins | sample Palsa_T0_2_FD_201948 | JGI IMG/M metagenome (GOLD analysis project Ga0302325, IMG submission 201948) | Peat permafrost microbial communities from Stordalen Mire near Abisko, Sweden - Palsa_T0_2 | ecosystem: Environmental > Terrestrial > Soil > Palsa > Peat permafrost | place: Sweden: Abisko... | reverse complement strand
GCCAGGGTGGTGAGTGGTTGCCGCCGTTCCCGGTCGGTCAGCTGGGCGCCGACGACCAGGAGGCGGCGGCCGTCGAAGGGAGGTGTGCCGAAGCCGCCGGAGACGACGACCAGGCCCATGCGCCCGACGGCGGCGTAGCGCGCGGCCCCGAGCACCCGGGCCGCCACCAGATGGAGTGCCTCCCGGGTGGCGGCGAAGCGGGCCGGGAGGGGGGCGAGGCCCTCGGCAGTGGTCACGGCGCCGGCCCGTCGTCTATCGGGGCCGGAAAGGGGCTGCTCACTCCCCCAAGACTAGGGACCACCCTGTTCGACCGCCGGTCGCATCGGGTCGCCACCGCCCGGCCGTGAGCTCAGCACGAGGGCGGGGGCCAGGTCCCCTCTCCGTCGCCGTCGAACGTGCTCGTCGAGTCGACCGTTCCCGTCGGCGTGGAAGCGCCACACCCACCGAAGCCAGCGGCGGTGTCACCGCTGAAGGTCAGGGTCGAGCCGCTGAAGAGCTCGTAGACGTTCTCGTAGGGCGCCGTGGAGGAGTAGTAGAAGGTGCTGTTCGAGACCGTGACCGTTCCCCCACCGACCTCGACGCAGCCCGCTCCGGACGAGGAGGAGGAGGTGGTGCCCGGGCCGCAATAGAAGACGTCGTCGTCGAACGTGAAGGGACCCCGGAGGTTCGTGCCTTTATCGGGCCGGAAGATCTCCAGGGCGGTATTCCCCTGGGCCATGTCCATGGAGCAGTTCTCCACGGTGATGGTGCCGGTTTGGTCTCCCGCACTGGCGCCGCCGTTGGAGAAGAAGGCTCGTTCCAGGTTGGAGTTCTCCGGGTTGGAGGCGGTGCAGCCGTCGATGGTCACGTTCTCGGCGCCCTCGTTGCTCTGGTCGGCCTCGACATCGAAGGCGTCGAGGCCGACGTTGGAGACTTCGACAGTATTCACCATGGCCCCGAGCACCGACACGAACGAGATCCCCATGCGGCCCGCCCCGTCGATGGTGACGTCGGTGATGGTGGCGTTGTCGGTGGCGCTGAGGATCTTGGGTCCCTTGTGGTCGGCGTCGTTGCGCAACGGGTCCAGGGTGATCCCGTCACCGTAGGTGTCGGTGATGGTGACGTTGGAGATGGTGGCGTCGCCGGTGCCCTGCAATTCGATGCCACTGGCGAACGCCATCTTGGCCAGGTACCCACCGGGATTCACACCTTCGATGGTCATGTTCTCGAGGGTCAGGTTGGATCCCCCCAGGACGTCGAAGACGGGATCGCCGCGTTGGGTTCCTCCCCCCTTCGACCCCGACGGCGCCGTGGAGAGGTTCTCGTAGGTTCCCCCGTCGATGGTGAGGCCCGAGGGGAAGTTGAGCGACAGGCCCTCATCGACCTGATAGCAGGCACCCGAGGAGGGTTCCACGGTGGCATTGGCGGGAAGATCCCGCAGCCATTGGCCGAGCGACTTGGACACGTCGGCCGAGCAGTCCGACGCGATGGAGGAGGGTGGGGCGAGAGGTTCCGGCGTCGAAGAGTACTGGTAGCTGGTGGACGCCGATTGGCTGTCATCGGCGTCGGGGACACCGGCGGCGGTGATGACGTCGGAACCGGAGTCAGGCGGCGTCGACGACGCCGTATAGGTGATCGCGACCTCACCGGCGGGCTCGTCCACTCCGGTGGTCAGGGCCACCGGCGTGGTGGACAGGGGTGCCGAGGATCCGGACGCCGTACAGCAGGCTGTGGCCGAGCCGCCGTCGGGGGCCGGGGAGAACGACAGCCAAACCGGTTCCGGCGACTTCACCGCCTTGTTCTTGGTATTGGTGACCTTCACCACCACCGGCGCGCTCTGGCCGGACTGCAAGGTCCCTCCCTCGGCAATGGGCTCGGGAGAGAGGTTGTAGACGCACGTGGCACTCGACGACCCGACCGTCACGTCGGTCGTCGCCGTACCCGATCCTTCGTTGTTGGTGACGGTCAACGTGACGGGATAGGTGCCGGCCGAGGCGTAGACATGCCAGAAGGGGTAGGAGGACACGGCCGAGTCGCCGTCGCCCCAGTCCACCTCGGTGGTCCCCACGGAGCCCGTCTTCCAGTTGACGGTGTCGTTGAACGACACGCCCAGGTCGCTCACACAGACCGGAGCGTCGAATTTGACCGTGGGCCGGTGCTTGGCCGCGGCTATCGCCGGTCCGGCCGGGGCCAGGGCCGTCCCCACCGCCACCACGGTCACGGCCAGGGCCGATCGGAACCACGCCCGCCCCACTGTGCTCATTGAACCCTCAACGCTCCCGGTGCTCCTGTCGTTACGGACGACCGCCCCCCTCCGGGCGACCCCTCGATGCGCGGCCGGCCCGTGCCAGGCAGGGCCCCAGGCACGACGTTGCGGGGGAATTGGGGAGGCCGAGGAGGTCGGTTGTGCCGGCGGGCGCACCATGGGATCACGCACAGGTGGCGGGGACCGGAGGGACGAGCCAGATGGGCCGAGCACAGGGACAGATGACGGCTCCCGAGCGCCCGCTGTCGGTCGAGGACCTCGGGGAGGACGTGGTGGCCCTCACCGTGGCGGCCGAGACACGGGGCCGGGCGTCGGTGCTGCGCCGGATCAACGGGGTCCTCGTCCGCGTCGTCGTCGAGGTGGTCTGACACCACCACGGGGATTTGTCTGGGGTGAGCGCGTCCACGACCCCGCCTCCTCTACGCCGGGCTTTGGACGAGGTCGGCGTACTCGGGGTGGCGCTCGATGTACGAGGCGAAGAACGGACAGCGCGGCGTCACGTGCCGTCCCCGGGCCCGGGCGTCGTCGAGGGCGGTGCGGGCCAGGTGGCTCCCGATGCCGTGGCCCTCGAAGGCCGGCTGCGTCATGGTGTGCTCGAAGACGATCCCGCCGGGCACGAGCTCGTAGGTGGCGTAGCCGGCCAGCCTGTCGTCCACCCAGGCCTCGTAGCGGTGCCGCTCCGTGTTGTCAGTGACCCGTACCGTCACCGGCTCGTCCACCATGGACCTCCCGTCGGTCCCGAGCTACCGGGTACGGCTGGAGCTTACGACCCACCTGGTGGCCGGGCCGGGCCGAGGTGTCGGCGGGGTCCGTCGCTGTGCCAACATGCTGGTAGGACGAGCACTGTCGGCGTCGGCCGACGCCGGAGGAGGACGCACCGATGAGCCCGAAACGCCGCGGGATGTTGAGCACCATGTTGCCCCGTCCGCCCAAGTTGGCGGAGATGAATCATCTCCAGTGGGCCGGGTTCCTCGTGGGCAACGTCGTCATGGCCGTGGTGGGGACGGTGGTGGCCCTGATCGTCGTCACCATCATCGTGGGTCTGGCCGACGGTCACTGAGGGCGACCGGTACGGGGCCGGCGTTCGTGATCAGGGCGAGTCGGGCCGGGGGTTGTCGTCACGCTGGAGGTGGGCGGCGACGAAGAGCTTCCCGTCCACCCGGACGGGCTGGAGCCGGCCCACGATGGGGATGATCTCGCCCTCGGCCGTCTCGGCTTCGGGATAGAGACCGGGGTCCATTTCCCGGTCCCTCGGCTCGGCCAGATAGCCGCGCCGGTAGGCCTGATGGCCCCACCTCTTCTTGGTGGGGACGAGCATCTCGACGAACTCGCCGGCGATGTCGTCGCTGTCCATGCCGAAGAACTCCTCGGCCGGCTTGTTCACGGCCAGGACGATCCCCTGGAAGTCGACGATGACTACCGGCTCGGTCTGGGCGCCGAACTCGGGGACGGCGGCCAGAACCTCGTCGGGGACCTCGAGAGAGGGCATCTCGGGCGAGCTCAAGACGGGCAACTCCTTCGTGACAGGCGGCGGGACGTCCCTCGACGGTACCTCCTGGCCACCGGCGCTCCGGTCACGCCGGTAGATTCCCGGCGTGGACGTGTCCCCCCTGCCCTCCTACGACGAACTGCCCGTTTCCCCGGGGGCGCCGGCCGGTTCCTCGTGGGGCCTCTGGGGCCCGGCCGACACGCTCGGCTGCCTCAACCTCCTCACGCCCGAGCGGGTGGCCGCCGGGGTGGCCTGCGCCGCGCGGGGCGCCGTCTTCAACTTGAACCTCGAGCTCGAGCTGCCCGGCCCGCCCCTGTTCGCCCGCTCGGCCTTTACCCACGTCGTGCACGATTTCGCCGTCGGCCACGATGACGAGCTCGACGGGTGGAACACCCAGAGCTCGAGCCAGTGGGACGGCTTCCGTCACGTGCGCCACCCCGTCTACGGCCATTACAACGGTGTCGCCGACGCCGACCACGGCATCCACCACTGGGCCCGTCGGGGCATCGTCGGCCGTGGCGTGGTGGTCGACGTCGCCCGGTGGCGGGAGTCGGTGGGGCGACCCATCGACCCCGGGACGAGCGCCATCGAGATCGGAGATCTGACGGCCACGCTCGATGCCCAGGGGGTCGAGATCGAGGTGGGTGACATCCTCCTCGTCCGCACCGGGTGGCTGGCCTGGTACCGCAGCCTCGGGCCCGACGAGCGCACCGAGCTGGCCCAGACACCCCATACCCCCGCCTGCGGCCTGCAGCGGGGCGTGGAGAGCGCCCGGGCGCTCTGGGACCTCCACATCGCCGCCATCGCCGCCGACAATCCGGCGCTCGAGGTGATGCCCTTCGGGTTCGGTGACCGCCCGAATGCAGCGAACTGGAGGGAGGACCCGGCCAGCGCGGCGGAGACCATGCTCCATTTCAGCCTCCTCGGTCTCCTGGGCATTCCCATCGGCGAGCTCTTCGATCTCGACGCCGTGGCCGATGACTGCGCCACCGACGGGCGCTACACGTGTCTGTTCACGTCGGCGCCGCTCAATCTGTCGGCCGGCGTCGCCTCCCCGCCCAACGCGCTGGCCCTCAAGTAGGCGACGCCTGGGCCGGACAGTGGAAACTTAGTTCGCCTCTTTTTCGGATCCGGGAACAAAGGGAGAACGACGGGAGCGGGGAACCGTAATATCGGGCACCGTCCACCGGCACTGAACGGATACGCCGTCGTCATCGCCGCGCACCCGGCGAGCGCCGGCAACGACGGTAATCCCGTTTTTCTGAATGGCAATGCCCGGAGGATAAGGGCTGCAGAGAGCCTCTTTTTCGCGCTGGCGCGGTGATGCGACTCCGTTGTCGGTTTTATATTCCGGTTCCGGGCGATTACAGTCCCTGGTTCTTATTTGTAAACAGTGTCAGTGGAAGGGGAAGACACAGTGGCAAGGATTGAAGAGGTAACAGTTTCGCTCGTCGATGATTTCGACGGGACCGAGGCGGCGGAGACTGTCAAGTTCGCCTTGGACGGGAAAAGCTACGAGATCGATCTCTCGAAGACGAACGCGAACGAACTACGCCGGACTCTGCGTCCGTATATCGACCGGTCGCGCTCGGCTCGTCGTTCGGCGACCGCCCGCCGCGGCGCCTCGGGGCGTCGCGGACCGGCTCGACGGTCCGAAGGCTACGACCGCACCGAGGTCCGGGCGTGGGCCAAGGCCAACCGGATCAAGGTCGCTCCCCGGGGGCGGATCTCCAACGACGTGGTGGAGAAGTGGCGCAAGGCGACGAAGTAACGGGCCTCTACCGGCGGGCCTCCTCGACCTGATCGGGGGGCCCGCCCCGGTCCGCTACACGGTGGCGTGCCGTCCGGGGTCGTCACCGGCGACCGGCGTCGTTTGCCCGGGTCGACGGAGCCAGGCCATGAAGTCACCGGGGGGCATGGGCCGGGCCAGGAAGTATCCCTGAGCATCGTCACAACCGAGATGGGCCAATTGGTCCCACGTCTCGCGGTCCTCGACCCCCTCGGCCACCGTCTGCAACCCGAGGTTGTGACCGAGGTCGACCACCGACCGTACGATGATGGCGTCGTTCATGTCCCTGTGCATGTGCTGGACGAAGGACTGGTCGATCTTGAGCTGGTTGACGGGGAGGTCCTTCAGGTAGGCCAGGGAGGAGTACCCGGTACCGAAGTCGTCGATGGCGATCCGGATCCCCAGATCGGCCAACTCGGTGAGCAGTCGTCGCGCCCTCAGGGGATCGGTCATGATGGCGCTCTCGGTGATCTCGAGCTCGAGCAGATGGGCCGGTACCGCGAAACGGTCGAGCGCCGCCTTGACCTCGTCGGGAAAACCGTCGTCGAGCAGGCTGCGGGTCGACAAATTGATGGCCATCGACAATTCCGTCCCGTCCCGGGACCGGGTCTCGTCGAGCCAATCCCGGCACTGCCGCAGAGCGGTGGTGAGAACCCAGGTGGTGAGCGGCTTGATGAGCCCGGTGTGTTCGGCCACGGGTATGAAGTCGCACGGTGGGAGTAGCCCGAGAGCGGGATGCTGCCACCGCACCAACGCCTCCACCCCCTGGATCTTCCCCGTCTCGAGACTCGCCTTGGGCTGGTAGTGCAGCACCAATTGATCCTCGGCGATGGCCGAGCGGAGGTCGCCCAGGAGAGTGAGGCGTCGAGGGGTGTTGACGTTCAGCTCGTCGGTGTAGGCCACGACGTTCACGTTGGAGGCTTTGGCCGCGTACATGGCCACATCGGCCCGCTGCAGGAGCTGGTCGGCGTCGTCCCCGTCATGAGGGGCCATGGCGATGCCGCAGCTGGCTTCGACACCGAGAATCATCGCGTCGACCTCCAGGGGCTCCTGGAGGACGGCCATGATCCGTTCGGCCACCTCCAGCGCCCCGTCCAAGCCGTCGACGCGGGGAAGAAGAACGCAGAACTCGTCGCCTCCGAGCCGGGCCACGGTGTCGGCGTCGCGGAGCACCCGTCGGATTCTGGGGCCCACCTCGCACAGGACGCGGTCGCCGTACTTGTGTCCCAGGGTGTCGTTGATCTCCTTGAAACGGTCGAGATCGAAGAGCAGGACGGCGCTGTGGGCGCCGTCGCGGGAGCCTTGCCGCATGGCCTGCTCGGCCCGATCGTAGAAGCACGAACGATTGGGCAGGCCGGTGAGCATGTCGTGCAGCGCCTGATGACCGAGGAGGGCCTCGGCCCGCTCCTTCTGCATCCCGGTGGCACCGGCCATCCGGATGACCATGGCCAGGCCGATCAGGCCGAGAATGCCGACGCCCTGGGCGTCGGTGCGATGGAGGAACGACGGTGCCCACCCCACCAGGACCAGGGTCTGACCGGCGGCGATCCCGGCTATCGACCACCCCATGGCCACCTTCCACACCGCCGCCCCACACTGCTGCATGTCCTCCAGGACCACGAAGGCGTAGGCCACGAGGAGTACGGGCCCCCACCCGGTCATGTAGATGACCACCGTCGTCACCGCCACGTGAGTGGCTATCCGCAGGTGCAGACGTAGAGAGCGGGCGTCGGGATTCCGCCACCGCTCGACCAGGATGCTGATGGCCGGCGCCGTCATCAGGGCGGCCAGATAGGCCCACAGGGACAGTCGCGCCACGAATCCGAAGTGGCGGAGGATGACGATGGCTCCGAAGGCCAGAGGACTCACCAGATAGGCCAAGAAGATGGGGAGGAGTCCATGCGGCGGTCCGGGATCGGTCACGGCGGGCGATGGTGCCGTCACCGTCTTGACGGGCGGCACGAGGGGACCGACGCTCTCGGTGCGCTCAACCGCTGTCGTACCTGGTCTCACGGTTGGTTGTCGTCACAAACGGGAGGGTGCTGAAGACGCCCGTGGTCACGAAAGACACGGTTTGCCCAACATTGCTCGGCGGGGACCGTCGTAGGCGTAGATGAAACGCCGGCACCGACGTGAAATGATGGGCGCCGTGCCCGAGAACACTCCGGTCAAGAGTTCGGAGTCTTCGCTCGACGACGTGATCGAACTCCTGCGGGCGTCCACCGCCTTCGACCTGACCCCGGAACCGGGGCCCGGCCACCACCTGCTCGACCACAGCCTCCAGACGGCGGCTGTTCTGCGGACGGCATATCCGGACGATCCCGAGCTCCAGTTGGCCGGGCTCGTGCACGACCTCGGCCATATGCTCCCGCCCTACAAAGACGAGGCCCATGCCCAGGTGGCGGCCACATTCCTGCGCCCCGTCCTGGGCGACAGGATCGCCGAACTCGTACGTCTGCACGTGCCGGCCAAGCGGTATCTGGTGACGACCGATCCCCGCTACGGCGAGGCGCTCGGTGAGGACAGCGTCATCAGCATGGAACGCCAGGGCGGTCTCATGTCGGCCGACGAGCTCCGGGACTTCGAGAGCGAACCCCTGTCGGCCGACGCCCTCGTTCTGCGGCGGGCCGACGAGGCGGGCAAGGTCCCCGGCCTGGCCGTCCCCGACCTCGACACCTGGATCGCCCCCCTGAGGGCCCACAGCGCCCGCTGAGAGAATTTCCGCCGCCGCGGGTGGTGACGGGGAGCCGTGGGTAAGACTCCGCTTGGATGCCCCACGAGCCTGATCCCGGTCGCTCCCACCGCCGGGGCGTCGACCTGGTCCGACGCCACCGTCTCGTCACCGGACTGGTTGTCGTTGTCCTCGCCTGCGTGATCGGCACGGCATCGGCGTTCGGATTCTCGTCGGGCGGCACCCGTCCGGACCACGTGAAGCACCTCCACCCGCCGGGGACGTCCACGACGGCGACGACGACAACGACAACAACCACGACAACAACCACGACCACCACAACGACGACGACAGTGCCTCCCACCACCGAGCCTCCGACGACGACCACGCCGCCGTCGCCGAAACTGTCTACTCCCCCGACCATGCCGGCGGCGCCGCCTCCCACCACGTGTGCATCAGCCCTCCCTGCCCGGCTGGCCGGCACGAGCGGCGCCGGGCAGATCATCACCGTCGAAGCCGCCAGTTACGGAGTCACCACGGCGACGCTCACTGCGTGGCAGCGGTCGGGTTCGTGCTGGACGGTGGCCTACGGGCCGTGGACGGCCTGGCTGGGCTACAGCGGTTTGAGCACGGACAAACACGAAGGGGACGGGGCGACGCCGGCCGGCATCTACGGATTCCAGTCGACCATGTACGGGAATGCTCCGAACCCGGGTGTGCACTACGCCTACCAGCCCCTGGTCTGCGGCGACTGGTGGGACGAGGACTCGGCCTCGCCCACCTACAACACCTTTCAGGAGGTCCCTTGCTCGGAGACCGACCCGCCCTTCGACAACGGGTCGTCCGAGGCGTTGTGGACCGAGACCGTGGCCTATCCGTCGTTCGCCGTGATCAACTACAATCCCGACCGGGTTCCGGGCCTGGGCTCGGCCATCTTCCTCCACGCCGATGTCGGAGGTCCGACCGATGGATGCGTGAGCCTGCCCGTCGGTGATCTCGACGCCGTCCTCGACTGGATGCAGCCGGCCGACGACCCGGTCATCGTCCTGGGTACGACCGGCACCATCACTTCATACTGAGGGTGACCGTTACCGACGGCGACCGGGCTGCGGTCCGCCTATTCGGGCCCGTGGCTGACGGCCTCGACGTTGTTCCCGTCGGGGTCGCGGAGAAAGGCCCCGTAATAGTTCGGGTGGTACTCGGGCCACACCCGGGGCGGGTGGAGGACCTCGGCGCCGCTGTCCACACCGGCCTCGAAGAAAGCCCGGACGGTGGCCCGGTCGGCGGCCGTGAAGGCGATGTGGGACTCCCGGAAGCCCTCACCCGTGTTCCGGGGGGCGATCCAGAAGTCGGGCTTCGGCGGTACGCCGTAGCCGATGACATTCCCCCCGTCCATGATCCGTTCCCCACCGAGCGGGGCCAGGACGACGTCGTAGAAGGTGGTACTGGCGGCCACGTCGGCACACTGGATGGACAGATGGTCGAGCATGACCGGCAACCTACGCGAGACGAGACTCCTTGTCCGTCGCCGACGGTGTGTAACCGACGATGTCCCCCGTTCGTTCTCACCAACGGGAGTCGTGCACCGGCACCAGGAGGTGGATCGAATGTTACGGAGAATGACCAGGGTCCTACTCGGTGGGGGAGTTGTGCTCGCCGCCGCCGTCGGATCAGTGGCACCCGGCGGTGTGGCCGGCGCCACGTCGGGCTCGGGGGCCGTAAGGCCCCATCAGACGTTCGTCGGCCTCGTGAACGGGTCCCAGACGGGGGCCAAGGTCAAGGTGGTGTGCTCGGAAGCGGTCCGGCCCGGCGAGAGGGGCAACCCCGTGAGCGGACAGACCATCGCCGTCCGCTCCCCGGCCCCGTCGTCCGCCTCGTCGGGTGCCACCGGCTCGAGCGGCCGGAGGATCGTCGCCCAGTTCTCGACCGCGAGCACGGCGGCGGCTGCGGACGTCGTCTTCACCAGCTACGGGTCGCAACCGATCCCGACGACACTTCTGCTGCCGTGCATGGGCTCGGGCACGGTCGTCTTTGCGCCCTGGCCCACCAGTGCCACGGCCAGAAGCGTCACCCTGACGGTGACCTTCGTGTCGCCGTGTCCCGGTGTCTGCGCCGGACACCGACGGCTCCGGTGATCTGAGAGCAGCGATCCCCGAGCGGAGAGTCGTAGCGCTGTCGTTCTCGGCGCCGGTCCTCCAGGGCGGACGGGTGGGCCACAATGGTGGCCCGAGCCCGGAGGATCGTCCATGAAGTCCCGTACCGCCTGTATCGTCGGCCTTTGCCTGACGGCACTGGCCGGTGGCTGTGGAAGCAGCGGCGGCGCCCGGGCCACGACGACGACCACGATCGGCCAGACCCCGAAAGAACTCGCCGCCGAGAAGACGTTGGCCGAGACCGAGAACCTGCGGCTCTCGGACTTTCCGACCGGTTGGACGACGACGCCGAACCCGCAGAACAACCCGTCCGCCCCGGCCATCGAGACCGAGCTGGCGTCGTGTCTGCACCGGCCGGTGGCGTTCTTCGACCACAGGTATTCGGCCACGGCGTCGTCTCCGCAGTTCCAGGACGCCGCGGGGGACGAGCAGGTGAGCAGCGAGATCAGGTACGACGCTTCGGCCGCGCTGGCCGAGGAGCAGTTCACCGTCCTCCAGGAATCCCAATTCCCGTCGTGCTTCGGGTCCGCTCTCGACGCCCTTATTGCCTTTGAGATCCGGCACCCCGACAAGACGAGTGCCAGCGTCCCCACCGGGCTCACCTTCGGAACGTCGAAGGTCGCCCGCACCCCGTTCCCGAGCTACGGCGATCGCAGCATCGCCTACCGGTTGACCCTGCCCGTGTCGGACAGTGGCACCACCGTGGACAGCTACTTCGATTTCGTGGCCGTCCAACAGGGACGGGTCGCCATCACCCTTCTGTGCGTGGGCCTGGGGACGCCCTTCGATACGACAATGGAGCAGAAGCTGACCACGGTCACCGTCGGTCGGGTGGTCGGCTCCCTGGCCAACGTCTGACCGTGCTCTACCAAACCGTTCGTGGGCGACCAAGGAGGGCGAAAATGGGTGACGTCATCGGGTGGGGAGCGTGTCGCAGAGAAGGACCCCGGGCGTGATCGCCGCCCGGGCCCTGGCCGCCGCGCTCGAACCGGTGACCGGGCAGGTGTACTTCTCGCCCGAGTGCCACGCGGGCTACGAGGCCCTCGGCTTCGGCGCTAGCCCGGCCATGATGGGAGACGTCGCCCTCCCCGACGGACCGGCCTACTTCTGCAGCCGGGGCTCGGTGCTGGGCCAAGTCTCCGGTGAGGTCGTGGCCGCCGCCTTCGGGGTCTTCAACCCGGCCGTCGTCGTTCCCGCCGTCACCGGTGGTTGGGCCCTCACCGACGCGGCCACCATCGGAGAAGCCCGCACCGAGGGTGCCGTGGCCCAGCTCCACCGCATCCTGGGCCCGAACCCCGCCGGCCTGGCCCGGGCCACCGAACTGCTCCGGCGCGCCGGAGACGGGCTCCGTCCCGAGGGCCGCCCCCTCTACGCCGGACTACTCGCCCTCGGACTCCCCGGCGACCCGATCGGTGACATGTGGCGCCTCGGCGACCGCCTCCGGGAATTCCGGGGCGACTCCCACGTCGCCTCCTGGGCCAGTGCCGGTTTCGATGCCACCGAGATCGGCCTGCTGACCGAGCTCTACTGGGGTCTGTCGATGCGCACCTACGTCCGCTCGCGGGCATGGAGCGACGATGACCTCGACGCCGCCGAGGCCCGTCTGGTGGCGCGGGGACTGGTGGCCGACGGGGCCATGAGCGATGAGGGTCGGGCCGCGCGCGAGGCGGTCGAGATCACCACCGACGGGGCCTGTCGGCCGCTCGTCGAGAACCTGGGTGACGATCTCGACGAGCTGGTGGGGATCCTGCGTTCCTGGGACGAGGCCATCCAGGGGGCCGGTGGTTACCCCGCTAGTGGCCCGCACGACCTGGCCCAGCTGAGCCGCCGCTGACCTCAGACCATGGTCTGCCCGGCGCTGGCGTTCAGGGCCTCGCCGGTGACGGCGGCGGCGTCATCGGACAGGAGCCAGCCGATGGCGGCGGCGATCTCCTCGGCCGACTGGAAGCGGCCCAGGGGGATGTCGCGCAGTATGGCCTCGCCGAACGACTGCTGGAGGATCCCGCCGACGTTGATGAGATCGGTGTCGACCGTTCCCGGGCAGACGGCGTTGACGGAGATGCCCGAGGGGCCGAGCTCCATGGCCATCGTCTGGGTGAGGAGGATGACGGCGGCCTTGGCCGCGCAGTAGGCGCCCAACATGGGAAAGCCACGCTTGCCGGCCTGACTCGAGACATTGCAGATACGCCCGCCGACGCCGGCGGCCACCATGCGGCCGGCGCACGCCTTCGACACGAGCCAGGTCCCGGTCACGTTCACCTCGAGGACCCGGCGGAACTCGGCCGCCGGCACAGCCAGGAGCGGGCCGAGGCCGAAGCCGGGGCCGCTGCCCCCGGCCACGTTGGCCACGAGGGTGATGGTGCCGAGGGCCTCGGTGGCCGCCGCCACCGCCTTGCCCACGGCGTCCTCGTCGGACACGTCGGCCCGCACGGCCAGGGAACGTCGACCCAGGGTCTCGATCTCGGCCACCACGGCGTCGAGGTCGTCGGCGCTTCCCACCCCGTGGGCCGGGGCCTCGTCGTAGGGCCGGGCGATGTCGAGGCAGGCCACGTCATGGCCGTCACGGGCCAGTCGCAGGGCGGTGGCCCGGCCGATGCCCCGGGGCCGCGCCGCCCCGGTCACCAGTGCGACGCTCACGCCGACGCTCGCCGGGACCGGAGGCCGGGGCCTCTGTCGTCGATGACGGTGCCGCTCATCATGGCCGCCTCCGTGGTGGGGATCTGAGGGATTGCACCCTAACCCTCGGTTTGACGAAGTGTTGGCCCCGTGGCGATCGGTTGTTGCTGGTGACGGCTCAGGCTTTCGTCATGGACGCGCCACGCAGTCGCGGCTTGAGTTGGCCCGCCACGGTGGGCTGGATATGTGCCGCTGTCTTTGCCGCCAGCCTCTGGAACGGTTCCAGCAGTGGACCGCTGTTCTGGGCCGGTGTCATCTCGATCGACATCCTTCTCGTGGGGTGGGTCTATGTCCTGGTGCGCTGGGTCACCCGGAGGATCGACGACCGCGTGCAGTGATCGAAGGTCGGGCCCGGGGGCCTGACGTTTGACCAGGGCGCCCGGGGGCGCCGGTGCTCAGAGCGTCGGTGCCGGTGGATCGATGGTGACGGTGGTGGTGAACGTCGGATCGGTGCCCGCCTCGACCTCGACCGTCACCGGAAACGAGCCGGCGGCACACGAGGCGCCGAGGAGAGTGAAGGTGGCGTTGCCGTCATCGTCGATGGTGGCGCTGGCCGTGGCGCCGGTGAAGGACCCCTCGTCCGTCATCCAGGTCACCCCCTGCCCGCAGCGGTCGTTCACGCCGGAGAAGATCTCTTCCGTCTGCTCGGCGTAGACGGGCTCCGTGGCCACCGAGAACACGGCATAGACATCGGAAGAGCCCGTCTCGACGATGGGATCGGGAGACACGGTGACAGCGACGGGGGAGGGGGGAGCGA
>Ga0302325_10020704_pt1 | contig 13781 bp, 13 predicted proteins | sample Palsa_T0_2_FD_201948 | JGI IMG/M metagenome (GOLD analysis project Ga0302325, IMG submission 201948) | Peat permafrost microbial communities from Stordalen Mire near Abisko, Sweden - Palsa_T0_2 | ecosystem: Environmental > Terrestrial > Soil > Palsa > Peat permafrost | place: Sweden: Abisko... | reverse complement strand
TGCGCTCGTCGCAGGGCTGGAGCGGGACTGGCGGATCACGGTCGGCCGGCCTTACGAGGGCGGGACCGAGGCCTTTGTCGCCCGGGCCACGCTCGGCGACGGCACCCTCGGCGACGGCAGACCCGCGGTGCTCAAGCTGATGATCCCGCGGCCAGGTGAGCACGCCCGCCACGAGATCGCCGTGCTGCGGCTAACCGAAGGCGACGGCTGCGTGCGGCTGCTGCGGTCGGACCTGCCCCGGGGCGCGATGCTCCTCGAGCGGCTCGGTCGTCCGCTGGAGCAGCTAGGGCTGCCGATGCGGCGCCGGCACGAGATCCTCTGCGCGGCGGCCCGCCAGGTGTGGCGGCCTGCGGCAGGCTGCGGCCTGCCCACCGGGGCCGAGAAGGGGCGCTTGCTCATCGACTACGTCACCGCGACCTGGACCGAACTCGGCCGCCCGTGCTCCGAACGCGCGGTCGATCACGCCCTGGCCTGCGCCGCCCGGCGGGTCGCGGCCCACGACAATGAGCGGGCCGTCCTGGTCCACGGCGACGTGCATCAGTGGAACGCGCTGGAGGCACCCGGCGGCTTCAAGCTGGTCGACCCCGACGGCCTGCTGGCCGAGGCCGAGTACGACCTGGGCATCGTCATGCGCGAGGACCCGGCGGAGCTGATGCGCGGCGATGCCCGCGAGCGCGCCCGGTGGCTGGCCCGGCGCTGCGGCCTGGACGCGACCGCGATCTGGGAATGGGGCGTGGTCGAGCGGGTATCGACCGGCCTGCTGTGCACCTCGATCGGCCTGCAGCCGGTCGGCCGCGAGATGCTCGCCGCCGCCGATCACGTGGCTGACTAACTACCCCGCCTCGAGGATCGCTTTCATCTTCTCCAGGGTGACGCGCATGCCGGTCAGGTTGGTGCGCAGCCGCGCCCGTCCGGCCACGCTCCAGTACAGGCGGGCCGGCAGCGTGCCGGGCAGCTCGAAGGACTCGGTCACGTCGGTGCCGTCCTGGCTGGGGTCGAGCCGGTACCGCCAGGTGTTGATGATCGTGTCGCCCGGCCCGTTGACCGCGAAGGCAAACTCCCGGCCTACCTCGCTCACGGTCACCGTGCAGGTCGTCCAGTAGACCGGCCCCCGGCCATTGCGCCGGACGTGACCGCGGAAGCGCGCTCCAGCCCGCGGCCCGGTCGCGCCGTCCAGCCACCGTGCCTCGAAGGTCTCGGGGCTGAATTCCCCGATGCGGGTTACGTCGCTGACCAGATCCCAGACCTCGGCCGCCGGAGCGGCGAAATGGACGGTCACGGAGCCTTGCATCAGCTGAGGATAGGGCGAAAAAACTAAAGTCATCAATCGCCTGGTCCTTTTCGAGGCCCGCGATCGCGCAGCCAATGGCTACCTCAGGCCGGGGCCAGCGGAATTCAGCACCGTTAACTCCTTTTCTGACGGAACGGGCGGTGGCTCGTCTTCCCGTACGCTCTTATCATGCCCGTGTCGGTGCCCCCCAGGCTGCTTGCCCTCAGCGATCTGCATGTGGCCTACCCGGAGAACCGCAAGATCGTCTCCGAACTCCGGCCGGAGTCGGCCGGGGACTGGCTGCTGGTAGCCGGGGATGTCGGGGAGCTGTCCGGGGATATCGAGTGGGCGCTGGGTACCCTCAGCGAGCGGTTCGGCACGGTGGTGTGGACGCCGGGCAATCATGACCTGTGGACGCACCGCGCCGATCCGGTCCGGCTGCGCGGTGAGGAACGGTACCTGTTCCTGGTCGAGATGTGCCGCCGCCTGGGGGTCATCACGCCGGAGGATCCGTACCCGGTGTGGGCCGGGCCGGGTGGCGCGGTCACGATCGCGCCGGTGTTCTTGCTGTATGACTACAGCTTCCGGCCGGACGGCGCGCTGACCAAGGAACAGGGCCTGGCCATCGCCTACCAGACCGGTGTCGTCTGCAGCGATGAGGCGCTGCTGCATCCTGATCCGTATCCGAGCCGGGAGGCGTGGTGCTGGGCCCGGGTGGAGGCGACCGAGCGCCGGCTCGCCGCCCGGGATCCGGCCCTCCCGGTCGTGTTCGTGTCGCATTATCCCCTGCTCCGGGAGCCCACCCGGGTGCTGCGGTACCCGCAGTTCGCCCAGTGGTGCGGCACCACCCGCACGCACGACTGGCATGTCCGCTTCAACGCGGCCGCGGTGGTCTACGGTCATCTGCACATCCCGCGGGTGACCTGGCACGACGGGGTCCGGTTCGAAGAGGTCTCCATCGGCTACCCGCGGGAATGGCAACAGCGCGCCCGGCGCCCCGGCGTCCCGCGGCAGATCCTCCCCGCGCCCGCGGCGCAGGGCGCGCCGCGATGATCGGGGACATCCTGCCACCCGAGGTGGTCGTGGAGGAGGCCTTCGGGGATCTGCCTGACGTTATGTTGTTTCCCAGTGAGGAGGCAGTGATTGCCAATGCCGTCGGCAAACGCCGCGCGGAGTTCGCGACCGGCCGGGCCTGCGCCCGGGCCGCGCTGGCTCGGCTCGGCCTGCCTCCCGCGCCCATCCTGCCCGGACTGCGCGGGGCCCCGCAGTGGCCGTCCGGCGTGGTGGGAAGCATCACGCACTGTGCCGGATACCGGGCTGCCGCCGTGGCCCGTGACGGCGAGGTCGTGACGATCGGCCTTGACGCCGAACCGCACGAGAAGTTGCCGCCGGGGGTGCTCGAGGCCATCGCCTCCCCCGGCGAGCAGGCGCGGGTGGCCGCGCTGGCCGCTGCCCGGCCGGATGTGCACTGGGACCGGATCTTGTTCTGCGCCAAGGAATCGGTCTATAAGGCGTGGTTTCCGCTGACTCGCCAGTGGCTGGGCTTCGCGGACGCGGCCGTCGATATCGATCCGGTCCACCGGACCTTCGCGGCCCGGCTGCTGGTGGACGGGCCGGTCGTGAACGGGGTCGTGCTCACCGGCTTCGAGGGCCGCTGGCTGGTCAGCGACGGCCTGATCGGCACCGCGATCGTGGTTGCTGCCGCCCCGACCACCGTGGGCATCGTTAACCGGCCGGCCTCGCCAGTGCGCAAGCGGTAGCCGAGCGCCGTGTAGCGGCGGCCGGAGCCCTTGCTGCGCACCGCCACCGCGAGGGCCCGCCGCGAGCCGGCCAGCACGACGAGCTTCCTGGCCCGGGTGACGCCGGTGTAGAGCAGGTTGCGCTGGAGCATGATCCATGAGCCCATCGTGAGCGGGATGACTACGGCCGGGTACTCGCTGCCCTGGGACCTGTGGATGGTGACCGCGTAGGCGTGCGCGAGCTCGTCGAGTTCGTCGAACCCGTAGTCGATCCGCTCATCCTCGTCGGTGAGCACGGTCAGGGTCTGCTCCTCGGCCGACAGCCCGGTCACCACGCCCACGGTGCCGTTGAAGACGCCGGCCGCGCCCTTCTCATAGTTGTTCCGCAGCTGGGTCACCTTGTCCCCGACCCGGAAGACCCGGCCGCCATACCGGCGTTCCGGCTCGCCGTCACGGTACGGCGTGAGCGCCTCCTGCAGCAGCAGGTTCAGGTTCCCTGCCCCCGTCGGCCCGCGGTGCATCGGGCACAGCACCTGCACGTCCCGGCGCGGGTCCAGGCCGAACTTGGCCGGGATGCGCCGGGCCACGATGTCGACCACCAGCGCGGCGCTCTGGTCCCCGTCGTCGCAGGAGAACCAGAAGAAGTCGGCGAAGCCGGTCAGGCCGGGCGGCTGGCCTGCGTTGATGCGGTGCGCGTTGACGACGATGCCGGACTGCTGCGCCTGGCGGAAGATCTTGGTCAGCCGCACCACCGGCAGCGTGCCCGCGGTCAGCAGGTCGCGCAGGACCTCCCCGGCGCCGACCGAGGGCAGCTGGTCCACGTCCCCGACCAGCAGCAGGTGCGCGCCCGGCGGTACCGCCTTGACCAGCTTGTTGGCCAGGATCACGTCCACCATCGAGGTCTCGTCCACCACCACCAGGTCGGCGTCCAGCGGCGACGAAGCGTCGAACGAGGCTTCGCCGCCCGGCCGCAGCTGGAGCAGCCGGTGGATGGTCGCGGCTTCGTGCCCGGTCAGTTCGGCTAGCCGCTTGGCCGCCCGTCCGGTCGGCGCGGCCAGCACGATCTTGGCCCCCCTGGCCCGGGCCAGCGCCACCACCGAACGCACGGTGAAGCTCTTCCCGCAGCCGGGCCCGCCGGTCAGCACCGCGACGCGCGACGTCAGCGCGAGCCGCACCGCCTGTTCCTGCTCGGGCGCGAGCGGCGTGCCGGTCCGGCGGCGTAGCCAGGCCAGGGCCTTGTCCCAGTCCACCCCGGTGAACGCCGCCAGCCGGTCACCCGGCGCGGCGAGCAGCCGCAGCAGGGCTGAGGCCAGGGATCGTTCCGCCTGATAGAAAGGTGGCAGGTAGACGGCGGGTACCTGCGGCGCGGCCCCGGGGGCGGTCGAGGCCGCAGGCACGGATTCGCGGATCACCCCTTCGGCGACGGCCAGTTCGTCCAGGCACGGGGCGATCATCCCCGCCGGGACCTCGAGGATCTTGGCAGCGTCGGCGATGAGGTTGGGCGCGGGCAGGTAGCAGTGCCCGTCGTCGGCCGCCTCGGACAGCGTGTAGGCGAGCCCGGCCTTGATCCGTTCCGGGCTGTCGCGGGCGATGCCGACCGCCGCGGCGATGGTGTCCGCGGTCTTGAAGCCGATGCCCCACACGTCGGCGGCCAGCCGGTAAGGCTCGGCGCGCACCACCGAGATGGACGCGTCGCCGTATTTCTTGAAGATCCGCACCGCCAGCGCGGTAGACACCCCGACACCCTGCAGGAACACCATCACCTCCTTGATGGCCTTCTGCTCGGCCCAGGCCAGGGTGATCTTCGCGGTCCGCTTGGGACCGAGGCCGTCGACCTCGATCAGCCGCCCGGGCTCGTCGTCGATGATGTGCATGATGTCGACGCCGAAGTGGCCCACCATGCGTTCGGCCATCACCGGGCCGATGCCCTTGATCAGGCCCGAGCCCAGGTACCGCTGGATGCCCGCGATGGTGGCCGGCAGCACCGTGGTGTAGGAGTGCACCTCGAACTGCTTGCCGTATTTCGGGTGGCTGGTCCACCGGCCGCGCATCCGCAGGGACTCGCCCACCTGGGCGCCGAGCAGCGGCCCGACCGCGGTGATGAGGTCCCCGCGGCCGGGGTCGATCCTGGCGATCGTGTACCCGGTCTCCGGATTGGCGAACGTCACCCGCTCGAGCACGCCGTCAAGAACGGAGGCGTCCCGTGGCGGGACGGGCCCAGTCGCCATACCGACTATCATGCCCGGAACCACACTGGAAGCGGTCAGCCGAGGAGTCCCGCTCGGCCCCGCCATACTGCTGGGCCCCGCCATACTTGAGCATGCCCGATTCCGTGGCGGAGGCCGCCATACGGGCCGCGGTCAAGGTCGCCGCCGGTCTCGGCGTCTCCAGCTCAGCACCCGTCGTGCTGGCCGACGGTGCCAACGTGATCGTGCACCTGCGGCCGGCACCGGTAGTGGCCAAGGTCGCCGCCTCCACCACCGCCGTCCGGCTCGAAACGGACGCGTGGCTGCAGCGCGAGCTCAACCTGGTGGAGTTCCTGGCCGCCGCCGGTGCCCCGGTCATGGCGCCGAGCCCGGAGATGCCTGCCACCACCTATCACGGCGACGGCCAGGTGATGTCCTTCTGGCGGTACTCCAGGTCAGCCGGCGGTGACCTGCCCCCGGAAGCCACCATCGGCTCGATGCTCCGGGACCTGCACGCCACGCTGCGTTCGTACCCGGGACCGCTGCCCGTCCTCGCGCCGCTGGACGACATCCCGGCTTTCCTGGCCCGCCCGCAGTCTCAGCTCAGCGCGGGCCAGGCCGCCGCCCTGTCCGCGGCCTACGCGCGGCTGACCGCCGAGCTCGACCAGACCTCGCCTGTCACGCAGGCACTGCACGGCGACGCCGGCCCGGGCAACCTGATGAACACCGACACCGGATGGGTCTGGCACGACTTCGAGGACGCCTGCGCCGGGCCGGTGGGGTGGGATCTGGCCGCGTCGACCGCGAGCCGGCGGCTGGACCGCTCGCGCATCCTGGCCGCCTACGGTGCGCCGGTCGACCCGGGCCAGCTCGCGGTCTGCGAGCAGCTCCGGCGGCTCCACCTGACCATCTGGTACAGCCTGTACGCCGAACGCCTCCCCGATCTGCGCCCGCGAGCAGCCGAACTCCTGGCCCTGTGGCCAGTGGGGGATAATCCACCGGGTGAGCGAACAGATCCCTGAACACGACTATGCGGTACGGCAGGCCGCGCTCGCGGCGGGGTGGTCGCACCGGCACCGCGACGTGTCCGGCGGCTGGCTGCGGCCGACCGTGTTCGGCGCGGTGGACGGGCTGGTCACCAACACCTCGCTGATCGCCGGCCTGGGCGGGGGCGACGTGTCGCCGCACGTCATCATCTTGACCGGCGTGGCCGCGCTGGTGGCCGGCGCGTGCTCGATGGGCACCGGGGAGTACGTGTCGGTGACCAACCAGAACGAGCTGGTCGGTGCCGAGGTGGCGACCGAACGTACCATGCACGCCCGCTTTCCGGCCGCTGAGCAGGCCGAGCTCGCGGACACCTTCATCGGCTACGGAGCCGACGCCGAGACCGCGACGAGGATGGCCGCGGCGGTATCGGCGGATCCCGATACCGCGCTGCGCGTGCATACCCGCGAGGAACTCGGCGTCGATCCGTTCGAGCTGCCCTCCCCGCTCTTCGCCGGCATCTCCTCTTTCATCGCTTTTTCGGCCGGCGCCCTGATCCCGCTGCTGCCGTACCTGGCGGGGCTATCCGTCCTGGGCGCGGCCCTAGGCGTCGCCGCGGTGGCGTTGCTGACCGGCGGCATGGTCGTGGGTCGGCTCACCGGCCGCCCGGTTGTGCGCTCAGGCCTACGCCAGCTGGTCCTAGGCGGAGTCGCCGTCGCGGTGACGTTCGCGGTGGGCAGCCTGATCGGCGGCGGGCACGTGACCTGACGGCACGAAAAGCGCCGCGGGCGCGCGTCACCGCGTCACCGCGTCACCCGCGTCACCGCTGGGCGGTCCAGCTGGGCCCGGTCCTGGCCCACGCGGTCTCCCATCCGGCCAGCCGCCGCCGGTCCAGCGCTTGCCGGGCCAGCGCGTAGGCGATGAGCAGCGCCGCCCCGGCGAGCGCGGTCACCGCGCCGCCCGTGATCAGCGCGTAAATGATCATGACGGCCTGGCCGGGGGGAGGCTCTGCGGGCTGGCCCGAGCGATTGAGCCAGATCGCCACGCGGGTGCCCGCCGCCGCGCCGGAGATGCCAGGCACGGTCGCGGTGGTCAGTACGCCGGATCGCTCGCCGCCTCCGGGGACACGCCAGCGCGCCTCAGCCTGCCCGGGCCGGGGCAGGCTGCCGGCCGCCGGCCCGTGCTGGATCAGCACGGCGACGGCCGGGCGCACCCGGGCCGCCGCCGGGAGCTGTGACTGGTACGTGTGCGTGCCGATGATGGCCGCCGCGGCCACAGCCACACCGAAGACGGCCGCCAGCGCCACCAGGACCGCGCCCTCGAACCTGTCAATAGGCCGCCTGAGCGGGTTGCGCCGGGCCAGCATCCGCAGCCGGGACATCCGCCCGGTGGCCGCGCGGGGCGCCGTGTGTGATCCGGAGGATGGCATAACAAGACTCCTGAGGGCACATCGCGCCGTTGCGGTCGGGCTGATTGATGTGCCGCCGGGGTCGGGGGCGGCGCGGGCCGGGGGGGCGCGTCGTGCGTGGCGTCAGGAGCCCGGCTGACTGTCCATCATAAGGTACCCGTCCCGCCCGCGGTCAGGCCCGGTCCTGACCGCGGATGACGACCACGGGGCAGTGCGCGTAATGCACGCAGTGCTGGCTGACCGAGCCGAGCAGCGCCTCGGTGAATCCACCGTGCCCGCGGCTGCCCACCACCAGCAGCTCGGCGCCGTCCGAGGCGTCGATCAGCGCCTGGGCGGCATTGCCCTCGACGACGTGGCTACGCACGCGGACGTCGCTGCCCAGGTCAAGGGTGCTGCTGATCGCGTCGGCGAGGACCTTCTCGGTGATTCCCTTGAGGTCGTAGTCCTCTCCGGTACCCAGTGGGACATATCCGTAGCCGGCCGCGACCGGAAAATGCCATGCGGCGACGGCATCGACGACCGCGCCGGTGAGCCGGGCCTGCCGGATGGCCCAGCGCAAAGCGCTCAGCGACGAATCCGAACCGTCGACGCCCGCCACGATCCGGGGCCCCTCGTCGTACTCCTGTGCTGACATCTGTTGCTCCTTTTCCCTCGTTCGCGAATACCGGACCTGGTCGGATCAATTCTGCTTCCCCGCGTGATCCGGCCGGCCCAGGGTCACCGGCGGGTGGTCCATCTGGGCCCGGTCCGGTCCCAGGCGGACTCCCACGCGGCCAGCCGCCGCCGGTCGAGGACCACGCGGCACAGCGCATAGGCCACAAGCAGCGCCATCCCGGCGAGCGCCGCCACCATGACGCCCGCGACCAGCGCGTAAATGATCATGACGGTCTCGTCGGCTGGCGGCCCGGTCGGCTGACCCGAGCGATTCAGCCATACAGATATCCGGGCGCCGACGGCCGCGCCTGCGATGTCTGGCGCGGTGGCGGTGGTCAGCACGCCGGATCGCTCGCCGCCTCCCGGGACGAACCAGCGTGCCTCGGCCTGCCCGACGCGGCCCAGGCTGTCGGCGGACGGGCCGTCCTGAAGCAGCACGGCCGCAGCCGGGCGCACGCCGGCCGTAGCCGCCCGCTGCACCTGATACGTGTGGGTGCCGAAAATGCACGCGATGACCACGGCCACACCGAAGACAGCATAGAACGCGACCAGGACCGCGCCCTCGATCCTGTCGATGGGCCGTATGAGCGCGTTTCGCCCGGTCAGCAAGCGGGCCAGCCGGAACATTCGGTGAGTCCCCCGGCGGGACTTAACGTTCACTGTCCGCCGGCTTTCGCTCGGCGGGCCGGGGCTGATGCGGAGGACGGCACTGCGGGACTCCTGGAGGGCGCATCGCGATCGGGCTGATAGATGTGCCGCCAGGGTCCGGAGCGGCGAGTACCGGGCGGAGCCGCGTCGTGAATCGCGTCAGCCGCCCGGAGGGCTGTTCTCACAACGGTAACCCCTCCAGCGTCTGATGTCAGACGTGGCTCTCGCCAGCTCGAGCGAAGCCACCCCGCACCCAGACCCTGAGCGCTAGCGCGGCCTCGGCGCGTGCGGCTGAGGCGGCGTCCACCTCCGCTCGCCCAAAAAGCCCTCCGGCCCGCTGCGGAATGCCTTATCCGTAAGGAAAAGGGAGTATTATAAGAATATTGCTCCGGACCCCGGCAGCTGCACCCGCGTAATTTCTGCGGATGCGGCGGCAGGTCCGGATTTTTTTTGCTCGTACACGGCACGGTGCCGGCCAGACGCCACGGCCAAAGGATGGTGAGAACTCCCGGGAGAACCCCCTTCTCCCCATCGCGATCTACCCAGCATGACCGACCACCGCGTACATCACCTGGTCACTGACTTAAGGAGTCGGTAATGGGCATCATCGCATGGATCGTTCTCGGCCTGGTCGCAGGCTTGCTCGCCAATATGTTGATCCCCGGCAGGAGATCACAGGGCCTCATCTTGACCTGCGTGATCGGCATCGTCGGGGCGCTGGCGGGCGGCTGGATCGCCACCCGCGTGTTCCACGTCCACACGCTGAACGGGTTCTTCAACCTGTCCACCTGGCTCACCGCCATCGCCGGTGCAGCCGTCCTGATACTCGTCTTCCACCTGATCGGCGAGCGGTCCACCAGTTCCCGCCGGTCCACCCGTTCTCGCCGGTTCGCGCGCCGCTGAGCAACCCCCAGCAAAGTGCTTCCCCAGACGGCACGGACGTGCCGGCCCGCCCAGCCGCGCCGGATCCGGACCACCCGGAACCGGCGCGGTGGCGGGCGCCACGGGCTACCAGCGTCAGTCAAGAACTCAGATCGGAGTACGTCATGATCATCTTCATCGGGCTCGTCATCCTGGTCGCGGCGGTGGTCGCCGGCGTGGCCGGCGTCCTGTCCAATAGCGGCAGCGGCCATCCGCTCACCCACCACTTCGCCGTGTTCGGCTACCACGTGACCGGTTCCACCGGCACGCTCTTCCTGTACGGCATCGTGGTCGGAGCGCTCGGCGTGCTCGGGCTGAGCCTGCTGCTGGCCGGCGCGCGCCGCACCTCCCGCCGCGGCCGCGAGGCCCGCCACGGACTCAAGCGGTCCCGCCGCGAGACCGCCGCCGTCAGCCAGGACCGCGACGACCTACTCCACCAGCGCGAGACCGCCCGCGCCAACGCCGCCAGCACGCCGGATAAAGACGTGACCGCCGGCGGCCCCGCCGGAGATGCCGACGGCGCCCAGCGCAGCAAGTGGCACCTGTTCGCGCCCCGATCGGCCCCGGCCCACGCTGTCACCCCCTCCGCGCCAGCAGCAAGCGGGGACGACTCCGATGTCCCCGCCAGCGATGCCCCCGCCCCCGCCTCCGTCGCCGCGGACTAACCAGCGGAAGCCAGGCCACCTTGAACATCGCCGGAAAGATGAATATCCGGATATTTCCCGGCGCCCGTACTGGGCGGCGGCCATCAACTGCTAGGAGCCCTCTGTGATTATTCTCGGCGTTCTTCTCCTCATTATCGGCTTCGTCACCGGGATCGCCATTCTCTGGACGATCGGCATCGTCGTCGTCATCATCGGTGCCGTTCTCTGGATCCTCGGGACGGTCGGCCACGCAGTCGGCGGACGCAAGCACTACTACTAATCGCTCGCCGGTGCCGCATCCGCCGTATTGACGGGAACTCGTCGTGAAAATGCTCATCGTGGGCGCGGGCGTCATCGGAACTGTCTACGGCGCCCATATCGCGGCCGCGGGCCACCAGGTCTCGGTGCTGGGCCACGGGCGCAGGACCGGTGAAGTGGCCGCGGCAGGCCTGCGCGCCCGCGATGTACTCGGCGGCGGGCACGTCGACGCCGCCGCCGAGGTGGTGCCGGACGCCGGCGGGGACTACGACATCGTCCTGGTCGCGGTCCGGCGTGATCAGCTGGCCTCGGCTTGCGCCCGCCTCGCGGTCCTGGCCGGGAAGCCGGCCGTGGTTTTCTTCGGCAACAACCCGGAGGGCCGGCTCGCCATCCCCGGAGACCTGTCCGGCGATGTCTACCTCGGGTTCCCCGGCGTCGGTGGCGTGATGGCGGACGGGGCCGCCGACTACGTCCGCATCCGGCAGCAGCCCACCGCTTTGCCGGCGGCAGCTGATTCCCGGCTGTCGGCGCTGGCAGCGATCCTGTCCGATCGTGGTTTCGCCATCCAGCGGGTCACCGAGATGGACGGGTGGCTCGCCTACCACGCTGCCTTCGTCGCGTGCGTCGCGGCGGCCCTGGTCCGCTGCGGAACCGACCCGGTCCGCCTGGCCGCGGACCGCGCGACGCTCACCCTCATGTGCCGGGCCATCACCGGGGCCTTCGCCGGCCTGCGCGCTGACGGCGTGACCGGACTCCCGCGGAACCTTGCCATCTTGCATGCCCCGCTGCTCATGCCGGTAGCGGTGCGCTACTGGGCCCGGACCATGCGCTCGCCCATGGGCGAACTATGGTTCGCCGCGCACTCACGGCACGCCGGCGCCGAAATGCGGGCTCTGGGCGACGACATGGCCGCCCGGATCACGGATTCACCCGCCCTGACGGAACTGCTCAGCCGACCCGGTTACCCGGCATTCGCTCGTTCACCAGCCGGACACTTTTCAGGCGCACAGCCAGAAATGAGAAACCAGACGTGACCAAGAACGGCAGCACCTGGCGAGTGCGAGCGGGCGTCCGGCTCGGCGCCGGGGCCATCGCGCTCGGTGCCCTGATCGCGGGCGCCCTTGCGGCTAGTGCGAGTGCGGCTCCGGCGCAGCCCAGCCCGCGGACGGGGCTGATCGTGGCCACGACCGGGGGAAGCCTCCGCGGCACGACGGCCGGCCCGGTGGATGAGTTCCTCGGCATCCCCTACGCCGCGCCGCCGGTGGGCCCGCTGCGCTGGCGTCCCCCGCAACCCGCGGCCCTCTGGACCGGCATCCGCGACGCCACGGCCTTCGCGCCGCACTGTCCCCAGCCGCCCTCGGGGTTCGGCGTGGCCAGCACATCGGAGAACTGCCTCTACCTGAACGTCTACATCCCGGCCGGCGCCCGGGCCGGCGCACGCGACCTGCCGGTCATGGTGTGGATCCACGGCGGCGCCTTCATCGCCGGCGAGAGCGATGACTACAACCCCGCCGGGCTGGTCCGGCACGGCGTGATCGTCGTCACCCTCAACTACCGCCTCGGCGCGCTCGGTTTCCTCGCCGACGCGGCGCTGGCCAGCCGCCCGGGCGGGTCATCAGGGAACTACGGTCTGATGGACCAGCAAGCCGCACTGCGCTGGGTGCAGGCCAATATCCGCCAGTTCGGCGGCAACCCGCGTAACGTGACCCTGTCCGGTGAATCCTCCGGCGGGCTCAGCGTCCTGTCCCAGCTCGTCTCTCCTGGCGCCCGCGGGTTGTTCGCCCAGGCCATCGTGGAAAGCGGCAGCTACGACCTGACCCAGGCCACGCTGGCCAGCGCCGAGACCGCGGGCCAGGCCTTCGCCGCCAAGGTCGGCTGCGCCAGCCAGACCGCGGCCTGCCTGCGCGCCCTGCCGGTCTCGACCATCGTGGACAACGAGGACTTCGCCGGCTACAAGCCCGACATCGACGGCACCGTGCTCACCCAGTCGATCGGACCTGCCCTGGCCAGCGGCCAGTTCAACCGCGTGCCGGTGATCAACGGGACCAACCGCGACGAGTGGCGCCTGTTCGTCGCACAGGAACAGCTGGACGGCGCCCCGCCGGTCACGGCGGTGAACTACCAGGCCAGCATCGCGGGCCTGCTCGGCGTGTCCGCCACGACCGCGGCCGTCATCGCGGCCCAGTATCCGCTCAGCGCCTATTCCAGCCCCCCGGTCGCGCTCGGCGCGATCGGCACCGACGAGATCTTCGCCTGCCCGGCACTGACCGTCGATGAGTCCTCGTCGAAATACGTGCCGACGTATGCGTATGAGTTCAATGACCAGAATGCTCCGGAACGTTACCTGGCGCCGGTCGGCTTCCCCTACGGGGCCGCGCACGAATCCGAGGTCCAGTACCTCTTCAGCCTGGCGAACACCCCGTTCCCCGGCGTGCTTACCGCACCGCAGCAGCAACTGGCCGCGGCGATGAAACAGTACTGGACGAACCTGGCCAAGACCGGATCCCCCAACTCGCATCCCGACCCGTGGTGGCCCCGTTTCGACCGCACCAGCCAGCAGCTGCTGTCCCTGGTCCCGCCCCGGCCGCAGGTCGAGACCGGCTTCGCCATCGAACACCACTGCGCGTTCTGGGCCCTCGCCACCTAGCCGCATCCGCCGATCGTGGCGACCTACGGAAGGACCGAACGTGACTTTCGACCCGCTGACACCAAACGTGTGGATGGTCGGCGGCGGCATCGCCAGCATGGCGGCCGCGGCGTTCCTGATCCGGGACGCCGGGGTGCCGGGGGAGAACATCCACATCCTGGAGACGCTTGACGTGCCGGGCGGATCGCTGGATGGCGCCGAGTCACCGGTCCAGTCCGGGTACGTAACGCGCGGCGGGCGGATGCTGGAAGACGAGGCGTACCGCTGCCTGTGGAACCTGCTCGAAACCATCCCCGACCGCGACGACCCCAGCAAGTCGGCGCGGCAAGGCATCATCGACTTCAACCGCCGGGTCACGACGCACGCTCACGCGCGGCTTATCAATTCCGGCCACGAGATCCTCGACGCGGCCGCGTACGGAT
>Ga0302325_10020703_pt1 | contig 13781 bp, 12 predicted proteins | sample Palsa_T0_2_FD_201948 | JGI IMG/M metagenome (GOLD analysis project Ga0302325, IMG submission 201948) | Peat permafrost microbial communities from Stordalen Mire near Abisko, Sweden - Palsa_T0_2 | ecosystem: Environmental > Terrestrial > Soil > Palsa > Peat permafrost | place: Sweden: Abisko... | reverse complement strand
CCTCCTCGCGCTCATAGCGTGGGCAGGCTGCTATGACTTGGTATCGGCGCAGGATTCGAGTCCCGCCACTCCACAAGTCGCATTTCCGCCGGCAGCCACTCCCCAAGTTACAACCCCGCCGAGCGCAGCACCGCCAGAGAGTACTCCGCCGATCGCCGCTCCACAGAACTCCACTCCGTCGAACGCCGCTCCCGCCGGCAACCCGCAGGGCGCATCGCCTCAAGTCGCCCTGCCCGAGTTCACCGTCACCGGGCAGAAGCAAAGCCCGAAACCGCGCCGGACGACGACGCGCACGGCCACGGCCCCTGCCGCCGCGGCACCGACCGCGGAACAGCAGGCGGCTGCGAAAAACCAGGCCTTCGATGAGAGCCGCAGCCATCTCTACACGACGATCGGCACCACCTCCGACACCATCAGCCACGACACCATCGAGGCGTTACCGCAAGGCACCAATACGACGGTCGAGAAAGCGTTATTGCAGGCGCCGGGTGTTTCGCAGGATTCCGCGGCTAGCGGCTCGCTGCATATCCGCAACGATCACGCCAACGTGCAATTCCGCATCAACGGCGTGATGCTGCCTGACGGCGTCACCGGCTTCGGCAGCATTTTCGACACCGATCTTATCGGCAACATGTCGCTGGTCACCGGCGCGCTGCCGGCCGAGTTCGGGATGCGCACGGTGGGCCTCATCGACATCACCACCCGCGCCGACGCTTTCAACAACTCCGGCACCGTGAGCTATTACGGCGGCAGCCGCGGCACCATCGAGCCGAGTTTCGACTATGGCGGCACGATCGGCAACGAGTGCCCTGCGACAACAGCAACCGGTGTCGCCAAGGCGCCCTCTTCATCGAACTGGTGCTTCCCCGGCGTGCAATATTTCTTCAGCGGCCGCTATCTGCAAACCACGGAGGGCATCGAAAATCCGTTGCCGACGCTCAACGCCATCCACGATTTCTCCCAGCAGGAAAAAGGCTTCGGATACATGTCGACGTTCGTCGATCCGAGTACGCGCCTGAGCCTGATTACAGGCACCTCGTATAATACGTTTCAGATACCCAATGTGCCCGGCGCAGCACTCTATCCGGCATTTCCGGCGGCGACGTTCAATTCAACCACGCTTAACGAAAACCAGACCGAATTCACTCAATATGGCGTGCTGGCGCTGCAACGCTCAACACCGGGCTTCGACGGGCAGATTTCCTATTTTACCCGCTACGACAACCTGCATTTCATGCCTGATCCGACCGGCGACTTGCTGTTGAACGGCATCGCCTCGGACATCAGTCGCCAAGCTTATACCAACGGCATTCAGGGTGACGGCTCCTACGTACTCAACGCAGCCCATACCCTGCGGGCCGGCTTCACCGTCAGTGCCGAGAAAGCGTGGGTCGACAATTCATCGACCGTCGTCCCGTGCATGGCCTGCGACGGTACCGATACCGGAACGCCGCAAACAATCTCAGACGATGTCGCAAAGCTCGGCTGGCTCGCCGGCGTCTACGTGCAGGACGAATGGAAGATCACCAACCAGTTGACGATGAACGCCGGTCTGAGGTTCGACCAGATGTGGGAGTTTACTGACGCCAATCAGTTGAGCCCGCGGGTTAGCTTCACCTACAAGCCGTTCGAATATACGACGTTGCATGCTGGCTATGCGCGCTATTTCACGCCGCCTGTAATGGTAGAGGCGGCACCAGCCAACATTGCACTGTTTACCGGCACAAGCGGCGCCCCGGCCAGCGGTGGAACCGACCCCGTTCTGCCTGAGCGCTCGCATTATTTCGACGCCGGCGTTGATCAGAAGATTCCCTTCCAGTGCTACACCTCGTCCTCCGCGGCAAAAGTGTGCCCGACTCTCGATCTCGGCGTCGATGCCTACTACAAGATTGCCACGGACCTCATCGACAACGGCAATTTCGGCCAAGCGCTGGTGCTCAGCGCCTTCAATTACGCGAAGGGCTACGTCGAAGGCATCGAATTTTCCGGCAAATACACGGCCGGCAACTTCCAGGCCTATGCCAACCTCGCTGTCAGCCAGGAAAGGGCCACCGATGTCGTTTCGAACCAGTATCTGTTCGACAACGTCACGCCGCTGGCCGACCTCGGCGGCCTGACCGAGCTCCAGTATATCGACTCGCATTGGATCTACACCGACCACACCCAGATCGTAACCGGCTCGGCCGGCGCTGCTTATAAATTTTGCGGTCGGCCATCCTATGCCGGCGAGACTTGGTGGGACTCGCTGTGCGGGACGACTGTCAGCGCCGACATGATCTACGGTTCGGGCTTGCGTACCGGTGATGCCAATATCGGGACCGAGGCGCCTTACGCGCAGTTCAACACCAGCATCGCTCACGAATTCGCCATGCCGGACGGCAAGCCGCTCACTGTGCGGTTCGACGTCGTGAACCTGCTCGACACCGTCTACCAAATTAGAAGCGGCACCGGGATCGGCGTGTTCGCGCCGCAAGATGGACCGCGCCGCGGCTATTTCGTCGGCGTGTCGAAGAAGCTGTAAGCCGGGAGGCGCGGCGATGAAAAAACTTGTGTTCGTATTGTCCGCTGTTGTCTGGGGCGCGGCGCACAGCTCAAGCGCCGTCGCATCGAACTATCACGTCTATCAGAAACTCGAGTTGGCGTGCCCCACCGGCACGGAACGGTGCAGATGCCCGAATGGTGCCGTGGTAGTCTGGATTTGCTGCCATCGTAGCCAAGCCTGCAGCTGTTCCGAGAGCGAAGCGCCGTCCTGCCGCAAGAAGCAGGTTTCGAATCGTTCGCCAGGAGTCCATGCCGCCGAGCCGGCGGCCACGCTCGCCGGTGAAGCACAGGCCACCGTCCCGGCTCTCAGTCTCGCATCCGAACTTGTGAACTATCGCGCCCGCACGCGCGCCGCGATTGGACTTTAAGGAGTCAAATAATGCATTCAGGAATGACCGTCATGACGCGCTCAAAGTTTTGCGTCCGGCGCTTGACCGCGCCTAGGCCGCCGGTCGAAGATACTGAAAAGCCTACAGTTTTTCATTATTCCAAACTAAAAGTGCAGCCTGCGCGACTGCGCTGGAAAGCGGAAATGACCTATAGAGTAAAGGACACCGCGCTCGAACAGTGGATCGCCGGGTTTATTCGAACCAGGCAATTGCATCCCATCGCCGTCGTTCTTTTTGTAGCTTTTATGTCAGTGGCTACTTCGGCTTACGCACAAAACGCGCCTTCGGTTTCCCAGCCCGCGCCGGCAGCAGCGCCGAGCACGCCGGCCCCTGCCGCTGCTCAACTAACCCCCACCGCACCGGACGCTGCCGCACCCACTGTAGCCCCAGCCGCTCCGCCGAACGCAGCCGCGCCCATTCCGGATGCGCAACCCGGTCAGACATCGATCGGCCGCGCGCAACTGCCGCAAGACCTGTCGCCGTGGGGCATGTTCCTCAACGCCGATATCGTCGTAAAGCTGGTGATGTTGGGGCTTGCGTTCGCGTCGCTCGTCACCTGGACAGTGTATGTCGCGAAGGCCTTCGAACTTGCTGCTGCGCGCCGTCAGATTCGTCGCGGGCTTCGTATCCTTAGCAAGGCTGCCACACTGGCGCAGGCGCACGACCAATTGCGTGAGCAAGAAGGCACCGCCGCGCAACTCATGCAGGCGGCCGCTCAGGAAATCCGGATGTCGGCGAATGCGCGCGGCGACGGTCTGAAGGAGCGCATCGCCTGGCAGCTCGAGCGAATGGAAATGGCGGCCAGCCGGAAAATCTCGCGCGGCACCGGCGTCCTTGCGACGATCGGTTCGACCGCACCATTCGTGGGACTGTTTGGTACCGTCTGGGGTATCATGGACAGCTTTATCGGCATTTCGAATGCGCACACCACGAACCTCGCCGTGGTGGCACCCGGAATTGCGCAGGCGCTGCTCGCAACCGCGCTCGGGCTTGTAGCCGCCATTCCGGCGGTCATGATCTACAACATACTGGCGCGCTCGACGGCGCACTATCGTGCCTTGCTCGGCGATGCTTCCGCGTTAGTGATGCGGCTGGTCAGCCGCGACCTCGACCGCTCCAAACTGCCGCTCGCTCAGGCCGCGGAGTAAGCCGGTGGCCATCCGTCTCGATCACGGCTCCGATGAACTGAGTGAAGTGCATGACATCAACGTCACGCCGTTCATTGACGTGATGCTGGTGCTCCTGATCATCTTCATGGTGGCAGCGCCTCTCGCTACCGTCGACGTGCCGGTAGACCTGCCATCTTCCAACACCGCGCGACAACAGCGGCCGGATAAACCGGTGTTTCTCACGGTCAAAACCGATCTCACCCTTGCCATCGGCGACGACCCGGTGACGCCGGCGGCGTTGCCGGCAGCGCTCGATGCCGCCACCGGATCAAACAAGGATGAGCGTATCTTCCTGCGTGCCGACCGAGCCGTTCCCTATGGCGACGTCATGCAGGTCATGAACGTGTTGCGCGGGGCCGGTTATCTGAAGGTGGCTCTAGTCGGGCTGGAATCGCGGGACACCCCATGAGCACGCGTGCACTGCCGTGGTTCGAGGACCAGGAGCCGCGCGACCTGGTGCGCTGGTCGTTTGCCGCTGCATTCGTGATCCTGGTCTATGTCGCGGCAATCGGCAGCTACATGTTCTGGCATGTGCCGGAGACTGAAATCGGTGATGACACGCCGATCATATCGATCGAACTGACCGCGCCGGAGATCGATCAACAGGAACAGGCCAGGGTCGATACACCGACACCGCCGCAGGAAACCTCGTCCGACGCCATTCTGCCCGAGGAGAAGCCACCCGAGAAAGTCCAGCAGACCAGCCCAGCGCCGCGTACGACAGTGCAAGCCGAAGCCAGCGCGCCAAAAATCGATCCGTCATGGCAGAGCCTGCTGCTCAAACACCTCCAGCAGTTCAAGAGCTATCCGGGCGGCGCGCGGGAGCGCAATGAACAAGGCGTCACGCTGCTCGAGTTTAAGATGGACCGCGACGGCCATGTGCTGTCGCGGCGCATCGTCACGAGCTCAGGCTTTGCCGATCTCGATGCCGAAGTGCTGGCGTTGGTTCAGCGCGCGCAACCCCTGCCCGCATTTCCAGCCAGCATGTCGGAAGACCAGCTCGATCTCACGGTCCCGATCCGCTTTTCACTGCGCTGACATCCCCTGCCCCTATACGCGCCGGAGGGCTATAATGCCCGAACCATATTTGGAGGAACCATGCGTACGAAACATTGCCTGACTGCAGTCGACGTCAAGAAGATGCTTGCCGCCTGCGAAGCCGAAGCCGCCAAGAACAAATGGGCGGTCGCGATCTCCATCGTGGATGACGGCGGCTTCGTGCTCGGCGTGCTGCGCATGGATGGCGCTTCCGCGATCACCGCGGAAGTGTCTCTCGGCAAGGCCAAGACCTCGGCGATGACCAAGCGGCCGAGTAAGTTTTTCGAAGATCGACTGAAGGAACGCCCGGCATTCGCCGGCTTCCCTGCTGGAATTCTGATTCAAGGCGCCGTGCCGGTGATGCACGAGAACGAGTGCGTCGGCGCGATCGGCGTGTCCGGCGTGCAATCGCATGAAGACGAACAGGTCGCCCAGGCGGGTGCGAGCGCACTCGCCTGAGCAGATTTTTGACGACTTACTCTGCCGGCACGCCGGCAAGTTCCGGATGTGGCACCGGACTCTTGAGAGTGAGCCCAAACGTCGACACCGCCGCCAGTAGCGCAAAGCCAGCGAGCACATAAAGCCCGCTGGCAAAGCTGCCGGTGTAATCCTTGGCCCATCCGACTGCCGTCGGACCGATGAAGCCACCGAGATTACCGATACAGTTGATCCAAGCGATACCGGATGCCGCGGCGGTGCCGGTCAGGATCATCGACGGGAAAGTCCAGAATGGACCTTTCGAGCCATAAAGACCGATCGCCGCAATCGACATGCCGACCACGGCCCACGGTGTGCCGATAGTCTGCCCCGCGACAATGAGGCCGACGGCAGCGACCACGCAGGCGATGAACAGATTCCAGCGCCGCTCATTGATACGGTCCGAGTACCAACCCCAGATCACCATGCTGATTGCGCCGCAGAGATAAGGAATCAGCGCGACCCAACCGACTTGCATGTTGGTCAATCCGAGTTGCTTGATCATTTGCGGCAGGAACAACAGCAGCCCGAGGCTCGCGGTGACGATGCCGAAATAGTTCAGCGTCATAGTCAGCACTTTGGGATTCCAGAACGACTCCCAGAAGCTCACCTTCCCCCTTGCCTCGATCAGCCTCCTCTCATCTTCTAGCGTGCTGATCAGCCAGGTCCGTTCCTCGTCGCTGAGCCAACGCGCCTGAGCGGGCCGATCAGTGACAAACAAGAAGAAGAAGATGCCGACCAATATTGTCGGTATCGCTTCGGCGATGAACATCCACTTCCAGCCGGCGAGCCCCCACACGCCATTGAGTTCGAGCAGCGCCGTCGAGGTCGGCGATCCAACCGCGACCGCGAGCGGCAGCGCGATAGTGAAACCGGCGACGATGCGGGCGCGGTGCCAATCGGGAAACCAGTAGGTGAAAAACAGCAGCATGCCGGGATAGAGCCCTGCTTCGGCGAGGCCGAGTAGAAATCGCATGATCGTGAAACTCCAGGGACCGACGCAGAAAGCGGTCGCGCCCGACAGCAGTCCCCACGTGATCATGATCCGCGCGACCCAGATGCGCGCGCCGACTTTTTCCAAAATCATGTTGCTTGGAACTTCGAACAGGAAATAGCCCCAATAAAATGCGCCTGCGGCCAACCCGTAGACCGCGGCGTCGAGACCCAAATCCTTGTTCATAGTCAGCGCGGCGAAGCCGACATTGATGCGGTCGAGGTAGCAAAGCAGATAAGTGAGGATGCTGAGCGGCAATAGCCGCCAATAGACCTTGCGCGTCGTCGTTGCCGCGATTGTGTCGGCCATGATTCCCTCCCAGGATATGTGTCGCTTTTCTTGGTTTGAGGCCAGCATAGACTGGCTGGGACGGCAATCAACCGCGCAACGCAGCTATCGGGGCGACGCCCTTGTTCCGTGTAGCGTTCTCTTCATTATCGACCGCTTATCGGGCCCGCGACATGAGCGGGACGACAAAGCTGTCGGGGAATGGAAATGTTCGGGTGGCGCAAGCGCATTGGTTATATCGGGCCGACGGTGATGGAGGTCGTGCCGTACGAATTCTACCGATACGCTCCGGAAGGCGTCGGGCTCGTCGGCGTAACCTGCAACATCGACGATTGGAGCGCCGAATACTTCGACAAGGCGCTGGCTCAAGTGACGACCGCAGCGGCCTATCTCGGCTCGCGCGCAGTCGACTTCGTCATTCACGGCGGCGGACCTTTGATAGCCGCGCGCGGCAAAGGTTTTGAGGAGATTGTCGTCAACGACATCGAGAAAGCTGCAGGCGTACCTGCAACCACCGGCATTCGCGCCGCCATGGACGCCCTGCGCTATCTGAAGGCGCAGCGCGTGGCCATGGCTTCGCCTTATCCTAAGCGCCACGACCTTGCCATGGCAGATTACCTGACCGCGCACGGATTTGAGATTGTCAACGCCGAAGGCATGGATGTGCCCTTCAAACAACTACAGAGCGTCCCGCCCGCAGAGATCAAAGCTTACGCCAAGGGCGTGTTCAGCCGTTCGCCGGCTTGCGACGCGCTCTACCTGCCGTGCCCGCAATGGCAAGCGGCGCAAACGGTAGACGATCTCGAACGCGAGCTTGGCATCCCGGTCATCACTTATTCGCATGCAAGTTTCTTCGTGGCGTTCCGCACCCTCGGAATAACGGACGCGATCAAGGGCCACGGCCGGCTGTTGGCTTCGCTCGCGGGGATGCTGTGATACAGACCATGCGAATGGCCTGTCTCATCGGCGCGGTGCTCGTGGTCACGAACGCGGCTCGCGCCGACGAGATCGCAGATTTCTATCGCGGAAAATCCATCGAGATCGCAGTCGCCGGTACCGCGGCCGGCGGTTACGACGTCGCGGCGCGCACGCTTGCCGCACGCATGAGCCGCCACATTCCCGGCAACCCGGCCGTCATCGTCCGTAATATGCCCGGCGCGGCCGGCCTGGTCGTGACCAACTACCTCTACAACCTGGCGAGACAGGACGGCACGGTCATCGGAATGCCGACCAGCAACGTGCCGCTTGAGCCGCGTCTGAAGCTGCTGTCGCCCGACGGTGGCAATGTCAAATTCGATCTCAACAAATTCGAATGGCTCGGCACGCCGCTTCAGGAGCCGCAAGTGACTTGGGTCTGGCATGATGCGCCAGCGACAAACGTTGACGATCTCAAGCTCAATCCGGTTTTGATGGGAGCCACGACGGCATCAGCCGACAACGCCATCTTGCCGCTGGTGGTGAACAAATTGCTCGGCACCAAGATGAAAGTGGCAACCGGGTATCAGGGCCAAAACGAGATCAATCTTGCTGCTGAACGCGGCGAAGTGCAGGGCAACAACACCGGGCTATCCAATCTGACCGTCAACAAAGCCGACTGGTTGCGCGATCACAAGGTGCGCATTCTGTTGCAATTCGGGGTGGACCGGTTGCCGCAACTCCCAGACGTGCCGACAGTGATCGAGCTGACGCCCAACGAAGCCGACCGCGCGGCACTGCGCTTCTACACCATCAAGTTCAATATGGCGCGCCCTATCCTGATCCCGCCAGGCGTGCCGGCAGATCGGGTTGCTGCTCTCCAGGCAGCGTTCGAGGCGACCATGACCGACCCGCTCTATCTCAATGACGCCAAAAGCATTGGTCTCGATACAAACTGGCTCGGCGCTAAAGCGCTGGCCGATCAAGCCCAGACAATTGCCGATACGCCGCAAGCCGTCGTCGATCATCTGCACGAGTTACTCGCCGGCGCGGGAATAAAATAGGGCTGACAGTCGGTGTGGCGCAATGAATCAACCGGTCCGATTAATCAAACACTTGGCAACGAAAAGATGAGAAAAGTAAACGCTTCGGCTCCATTTGCCGCCACAATTGTAGCTGTGACGTTGCTGCTCGTGGCAGCTTACTCCGCAGAACCCGTCACCGTCACAGTCGGCGCGACCAGCACCACCAGCGACGCTCCGATCTACATCGCCGATAAGTTGGGTTATTTCAGCGACGAAGGTCTCAACGTCACTGTCAGCAACTTCCGCTCCGCATCGGACATGGTGGCCCCACTCGGCACCGGCGAACTCGACGCCGGCGCGGGTTCCCCTTCAGCCGGCCTTTACAACGCAGTGTTGCGCGGTGTGCGTATCAAGATTGTTGCCGACAAAGCATCCTCTCCGCCGGGTTATGGCGCCACAAAAATCCTGGTGCGCAAAGACCTCGTCGACAATAGCCGCTACAAACAGTTAAGCGACCTCAAGGGAATGAAGTTCGCCATGAACGCGCCGGGTGTCAGCAACACCGCGACGCTCAATGCCCTCCTCAAAATGGCCGGGCTGCAATATTCCGAAGTCGATACCGTCAATCTGCCGTTTCCCGACCATGTCGCCGCCCTGAAAAACAAGAGCGTCGACGCTTCGGCATCGGTCGAGCCGGGGCCGGCAATCGCGATCAAAAACGGCTTTGCGGAACTGATCAAATCCGACGATCAGATCATCCCCTATCACCAGATCGCGGTGCTGCTTTATTCGGAGAAATTCTCGCAACAGTCCGATGTTTCCCGCCGCTTTATGCGCGCGTATCTCCGCGCGGTGCGTTTTTACAACGGTGCGTTGAAAGACAGCCACTTAGCCGGCCCGAACGCGGATCGCGTCATCTCAATCCTCGCCGAGACCACTAATATTAAGGATCCCGCGATCTACCGTGACATCACGCCGACCGGCATGAATCCGGATGGTCGAGTCAACGTGCAAAGTCTTGCTGACGACCTGCAATTCTATCGGGACCAGAGACTGATTAAGGGCGACGTCAAGCTCGACGACCTGGTGGATCATTCTTTCGTCGATGCGGTCGTCAAAGAGCTCGGTCCCTATCCGAAATAGATGGTGTAGTATCGGCGAAAGTCCGGAATGAGGGAGTAGAAAGCCGTGCTGGCGCGAAGCCCATCCATGCAGAACCGCGTTGCGATGTACAATGACAACGCGCTCAAGATTGGCCTGTTCGGCGCCAATTGCTCGTCCGGCCGCTCCGCAACCACGGTGCCGGAGCGCTGGTCGGCGAGTTGGGAAGACTGTCTTGCGGTCACCAAGATAGCTGACGAAGCAGGCGTCGATTTCATGCTGCCGATCGCGCGCTGGAAGGGTTACGGCGGCGCCACCGACTTTCACGGCGCGACGCTGGAAACCATCACCTGGGCTGTCGGACTTTTGTGTGCAACCAAACGCATGACGGTATTCGGCACCGTCCATGCGCCTTTATTCCATCCGTTGATCGCTGCCAAGGAATTCGTCACCGCCGACCACATCGGCCAGGGCCGCGTCGGCGTCAATATCGTAGTGGGCTGGAACGAAGGCGAATTCGACATGTTCGGCGTCCAACAGCGCGAGCACGACCTGCGTTACGATTACGCTCAGGAATGGGTCCATGTCATCAAACAAGCCTGGGAGCGAGACGATACATTCGATGTCGGCGGCAAGTATTTCAACCTCAAGGGAGCGCGTGCCTCCCCGAAGCCTTATGGAGGAACGCGGCCGCTGATGATGAATGCCGGCTCATCCAGCGTCGGCCAGGCTTTTGCGCTCCGCAACTGTGATGCGTTTTTCGTCGCCAGCGCCGGCACCCGCCAATCGCTCGCCGGCAATGCTGCCAAAGTGAAAGAAGTGAAGTCCGCCGCCAACGCCCTTGGCCGCGATATCGAGCTTTTCACCGTGGGCCAGGTGGTTTGCCGCCCGACGCAAACAGAAGCGGATGAATACTTTCGGCATGTGAACATCGACAACGCCGACTGGGGCGCGATCGACGGCATGCTGGCAAACAAGAGCATGACGCCGCAGACCATGGGCGAAAAAGAGTACGAAGAAAAACGCCGCTATTTTGCTGCAACCGCGGTCGGCGGCTACCCTTATGTCGGTACGCCGGACAAGGTCGCCGACGAGCTCGCGACCATCAGCGAGGCCGGCATGCACGGCATTGGCCTGTCGTTCGTCAATTTCCTCGATGAAGTGCCCTACTTCTGCGACGAGGTCCTTCCCCGGCTTGAACGCAAGGGCATCCGCGCAAAGCGCTGAGCCCCTAAGACGGCACAGACCGAAGCATATTTGCGACTTCCTGCTCGGTTGGGAGCTTGTTGTCCGGCGTCATCTCGTTGACCATCGCCGGAAGATGCTGGCTAAGCGCGGCAAGCACCTGATCTTGCGACAGACCCGTATGCGCGATCAGCGTTTTGATCTGATCGGAATCGAGCACCTTCGCAAGATCGTCTGCTGAAATGGACTTGTTCGGCCCGCTGCCGACCCAAGTGTTGGCCGTAGCACCCTGGCCGGCCTGTTGAAACTGCTTGAGCAAATCACCGAGGCCGCCGCTTAGCACGCTCCCAGCCGCTCCGCCTGCAAGGAGGCCGCCCAGCCCGCCTTTGAGAAGGTCACCAAGGCCGCCGCCGGGATTAGCATTTTGCGCGGGCGGCGCGGTATGGCCCGATCCTGCCGACGCGCTGCTCGGTTGGCTGGTGAAACTCTTCAACGCCTTGTAGGCGAGCAGACCAATCACAGCCATCGTAACGGGCGACATGCCGCTACTGTTTGCGTTGCCGCGCGGCCCATTTTGCATGCCGTTGAGAACGTCCATCAAACCCATATTCGCCTCCATCAAAGTCAAAGGTCCAATTGTCACAACCACAACATTGCAGCGCGATGGCTGAAGTGTGTCAAAATGCTCAAGACCGCGTGTCCTGAACCCCGCAAACCTCTAAAATTCTTCGAGAAGGCGGCCCAAGCCGTAAATCTTGTCGGTAATGCCGTTGGCGCGCAGAGCGTGCCAATAGGTGGCGGTGTTGATGGCAATCACCGGCTTGCCGAGCCATTGCTCAGCCTCGGCGGCGAGTTTCACCATGCTGAGATTGGTACCGACCTGAATGATCGCATCGGTATCCTTGCCATTGCCGTTGAGCTCAATCAGCTTTTCGCGCAGCACTTCCGGCGGCACTTCAGCGATCCCGGTCCAGCTTTTGCACTCGAGGCAGATGTCGCGGACAACCTCAAACCCGGACTCCGTGAAATAGCGCCGCACCTCGGCATTGGCGACCGGATAATACGGGGAGACAAACGCAATGCGCTTGACCCCGCCGTAAGCCTTAAGCGCGGCGGTGCTGGAATGGGAGCCAACGCTGATTCGGACGCCGGCCTCCTTCTCGACTGTCTCGACAAAACTGTCGGCGCCCGCAGCGCCGCCGTTAAACGTCACCGATGACATACCCATCACCAGATAGTCCGGCTCGCAGGTCATGACACCGCGCACCGCGTCGAGCACGTTGTTACCGATCACGTTGATACCGGCCATGAACGACTCGTTGCTCACAGCCTTGGCATTCGGCGTGAAAATCCGGCTGTAGTGATTGGTCACGCCGGGCGGCCGCATCATCTCGAAATCGGGCTGCACGACGGTGTTGGTGGAAGGCCCGATGACGCCGAATTTGCGCCGCCAGCCAAGAACGTCCCGCATTGTCGAATTACTCCGCAAAATCTGCCCGAGCCGCGATATTACGTCACTGAAGCGTCAGCGAAATAGCCGGCGGTAGTGTTTCCCTCCCCGCGCCCGCAACTTTGGGGTAACTTGCACGAAAAGCTGCCGCGTTGTCTGCATTGAAGCCAATCGGGAGGAACCACGTGCAAGGAATAGGTCCCGCCCCCGACGTGAAGAATGCGCTCGCCGATCTTCTGCGCACTGCCAGCCTTGACGTTACCACCCTCAATGACGTCACCCTGACCGGTAGCGAGCCGGCGCTGCCATCCTCGTTTGCGGTCGGGACTGCCGCACAGACAACAATCGCGGCGTCTGCCCTTGCCGCTGCGGAACTGTGGCGGCGGCGCACCGGCGGGCGCCAGCATGTCAGCGTGGATCTGCGCCATGCGGCGATTGAGTTTCGCAGCGAGCGTTATCTGCGCATCGATGGCGAGCCCTACAAGGAATACCATGACGATCTCGCCGGGCTTTATCGTTGCGGCGACGGCCGCTGGGCGCGGCTGCATACCAACCTGCCCCACCATTGCAGCGGGCTGCTGGAGCTTCTTAATTGCCCTCACGACAAAGCTGCCGTGCAGCGCGCGCTTGCGGGATGGAGGGCGGAAGAGCTGGAAACGGCGGCAGCGGAAGCTGGGCTAGCCGTCACCGCGTGCCGCACCTTCGCGGAGTGGGACAGCCATCCGCAGGCGCAAGCAATCGCAGCGCTTCCCGTGTTCACCATTGAGCAGATCGGCGACGCACCGATCCGGCCGCTCGGTGCAGCCGAACGCCCGCTGAGCGGAATCAAGGTGCTGGACCTGACCCGCATCATCGCCGGCCCGGTGTGTGGGCGGACGTTGGCAGCTCATGGCGCGGACGTACTGCTGATAACGGCGCCGCACCTGCCGTCAATGTTTCCGCTTGTGGTCGATACCGGCCGCGGCAAGCTGTCGGCCTCGCTCGACTTGCGCGAGAGGGAAGCCCGCGAGACTCTCGGAGGCTTGATCCGTAACGCCGACGTATTCGTCCAAGGCTACCGGCCCGGCGGGATCGCTCGATTTGGTTTCGGGCCGGAGGACGCCGCACGGCTGAAACCCGGCATCATTTACGTTTCTCTATGCGCATTCAGCCACGTCGGACCCTGGGCGGCACGGCACGGTTTTGACTCGCTGGTGCAGACCGCAAGCG
>Ga0302325_10020702_pt1 | contig 13782 bp, 7 predicted proteins | sample Palsa_T0_2_FD_201948 | JGI IMG/M metagenome (GOLD analysis project Ga0302325, IMG submission 201948) | Peat permafrost microbial communities from Stordalen Mire near Abisko, Sweden - Palsa_T0_2 | ecosystem: Environmental > Terrestrial > Soil > Palsa > Peat permafrost | place: Sweden: Abisko... | reverse complement strand
TGGAGAACCTGGCCGCGACCGGAGAACGGATGGTCGGCGTCATCACCCACGTTCCCGCTCTCGCCGACCGGATCCCGGTCCGCTTCCAGGTCACCCGCACCGGCGCAAAATCCCGCATCGAACGAATCACCGCATGACGGTCTCCGGAACGAACGACACCATCAGCCGCCCCGCCGGGATGCGGTTCTCCATCGACGCATGGGACGTCGGCTACGGCACTGCGCTCGCCATCGCCGAAGAAGACCTACCCGCCTCCGTCGCCCATGTCGAGACCGACATCGAGACACCGGCCGGCCAGTGGGCCCCTATCCCTACCGCCAGCGACATACCGCATCCATCCGCGGTCCTGTTCGTCGACGGGGTCCGCCGCATCGACGCCCGCGTCTGGATCGACGACTCAGCGGCGCCGGGCGACGACACCCTTCCGGTTGGAGGAATAGCTGCGACCGCGTCGATGGCGGTGTGCGCGTCCTACGCTGCTGGCGTGGTCTGCTGCTGCGGACCGCCCGGGCGGCGGCAGGCTCACCTTCTTGGCGCCGAGATCCGCCGGGGCCTGTTCACCACCGCCGCGCATGCCACCGACATCCAGACCCGCACCGGCACCTACCGGGCCCGTCACACCGTCGGCCGTGACACCGTGCCACTGACCATGACCCTCTCCAACGCTCTGCAGCAGGCCCTCGCAGAGATCGAGGTCATTACCGCCCTCGCTGCCCGCACCGCGCTCCCCCACGCTGCCGAATATGCCGGCTCCTCACCGAACGGGCTGGGGGGAGCCGACGACCTGCTCGTCATTGACGGGCCCCTGCGCAACCGGGCTCACCTGCCCCGCACCATGGGACTCATCAAGACGCACCGGGCCGGGTACCTGCCACCAGAACTGAACCGGGTCGTCGCCGCGCTTACCGCAGGGCAACGCACCCCCGTGTTCCTGATGGGCACCTCGTGGGAACGCCACGCGTGGTACCTGCGGCTCCCCTCCACCCCGGATGTGCCCGGCGCGCCCTGGGCCGGCGTCGTCCGCTGCGAAGCAGCGACCGATCTGTCCCTGGCACAACTAACCGCGCTGGCGAACCTGTCGCAAACGGTGCTGTGCCGCTACGCCTCCGTCGCGTACAAAGACTCCCGCGCTCCGCAGAATCTCGTCCCGATTGCTGGACTGGAAAACACCCTGCGGCACCGGCTCGGTGACACGCGCGTCCTGTACCGGGCCCTGCGCGAAGCAGCCAAGTGACTTTGCATACTGCCCACAGCGACGATAAGGCTCTCGATTATGGGCCTGATCCAAGGTTCTATCTTCCACCTTCCTTTACCACACTACTAAGCCACAATCCCTCTAGGGCCAGAGTCCGGAGCCATCCGACATCCTGGCCGAATCGCGCGCCACCTACCAAGTAGAACGGGAACGGTCGAGCCGTGGCGGCGGGGGTTCCGAAGGTTGCTGCTGGTGGGCGTAATGCTGCTGACCAGGAGGCGACGACCGGACCACTCACCCTGGCCCTTGGGGTCAGGGTTTGAATACGGCGTCTCAGGCTCCCCACTTGCCCGCGAACGTGGACGAGGGCGCGGCGACCAACTCTTCGGGTTGCATTCAAACAGTGGCAGTAGGCGACCATTCGTCGGCGAAGGTTTCCATCTGGCGGAGGACTAGGTTGGTGGCCTCGTCGCGGCCGTCCGGCGGGTAGCCGTGCTTGGACAGGAGGCGCTTGATCGTCGAGCGGATCTTGGCGCGGACGTCATCGCGGGAGACCCAGTCGGTAGTGACGTCCCGTCGCAGCGTCCGGACCAGGTCACGGGCGATGGCAGCCAGGTCGTCGGTGCCCATCTCGGTGACGGCGGACTCGTTCTGGGAGACGGCGTCGTAGAAGGCCAGCTCGTCGGTGTTGAGCGGCGGGGCGAAAGTGCTGCCGCGGTTCGCGTCGGCCGAGACTTCCTTGGCCAAGGCAACGAGCTCGGCGATGACCTGCGCGGCGGTCAGGTTCTGGTTGGTGTACCGGCGCATCAGGTCAGCAAGACGCTCGGAGAATGACGTCTGCTTGACGATGTTGTGCCGGGTGACGGCGCGCATCTCCTGCTCAATCACCCGGCGCAGCGCCTCAATGGCAAGGCTGGGGTTGCGCTGGGCGCGCATCCGCTCGATGAACGCGTCGTCGAGGTGGGACAGGTCGGGGCGGCCGATGCCAGCGGCGGCGTAGATATCGGTGACCCCGCCGGCCTCGATGGCGCTGGCGGTCAGGGACTTCAGGTACAGCTCGACGTCCGGGGGGATCGCCTCACCGCGGGCCTTACGCTCCTCGGCATCGAAGCGGGCCATACAGGCACGGATCTCCTCGAAGAACGCGATTTCGGACCGGAAGCCGGCAATGGCGCCGCTACTCGAGCAGAGCGCGTACATCCGCGCGAGCTGAGCGGACGCCTGCCGGAACCGCTGGGCGACGGTCGGTTCGCCTTCTTCGACCTGGTTGCCGGGGGTGGCGGGATCACGGAGGTAGTTGACCGCACCGAGGACCGTGTTCAGGTGCCCCTTCGGGCCCTTGATCGCCCGCTGGGTGCGCCAGTCATAGCCGGAGAGGATCTCGTCGCCGATCACGGCCAGCATGTCCTGGACCTTGGCGACCGCGTCGCCGATGTCCCGGCCGACGGGTTTGGTGGTCTGGTCGCGGGCGGTGTACTCGGCCAGGGCTTCGTAGAGGTTCTCTGTCAGCGGGGCGTAGCCGACGAGGAGGCCGTCCTGCTTGTTGCGGAACGTCCGGTTGACTCGCGCCAGGGCCTGCATGAGCGCCGCGCCACGCATCGGCTTGTCGATGTAGATGGTGTGCAGCGGCGGGGAGTCGAAGCCGGTGAGCAGCATCGACTGGACGATGAGCAGTTCTAGCTCGTCGTCGGGGTTCTTGGCGCGCTGCTGGATGACCTTGTTCTGCGAGGGACGGCGAATGTGCTTCTGGAGATGCGCCTCGTCGGTCGCATCGCCGGTGTAGACGACCTTGATCTTGCCCTTGGCGACGTCGTCTCTGTGCCAGTCAGGCCTTAGGCCGATAATCCGCTCGTACAGGTCCGCGCAGATGTCACGCGTCGCGCATACGATCATGCCCTTGCCGGGAACGCCGATGAACTTGCGCATCTCGGCGCTGCGGGCCTCCCAGTGGGCGATCACGTCTTCGCTGAGCTGCCGGAGCCGGTCCGGGGCACCGTAAACGGCGTTCATCGCGGCGACCCGCTGCTGGATGCGCTCGCGCTCGGAGTCATCCAGGCCCGCGGTCACCTCGTCGGCTTGCTCGTCGAGTTCCTCCGGTTTCACGTTCTCGGGCAGGCTCAGCTGGATCAGGCGGGACTCGTAGAACACCCTGACGGTGGCGCCGTCCTCGACGGCCTGGGTCAGGTCGTAGATCAGCTCGATGTACTCGCCGAAGACGGCCCGCGTGTCCTTGCCTGCCTCGCCCTTGGAGATCGGCGTGCCGGTGAACGCGATGAACGAGGCGTGCGGCAGCGCGTCCCGCAGGTGCCTGGCGTACCCGTCGAGGTCGTCGTAATGGGAGCGGTGCGCCTCGTCGACGATCACGATGACGTTCCGCCGGTCCGACAGGCGCGGGTGCGGCAGGCCGTTCTCCCGCTCCTCTTTGGTGCGGCCGAACTTCTGCAGTGTGGTGAAGATGATCCCGCCCATCCGGCGGTTGGCCAGCACGGTGCGCAGTTCCTCGCGGGTACCGATCTGGACCGGCTTCTCTGGCAGCAGGTCGCTGGCGTCGAACGTGGTGTAGAGCTGGTCGTCCAGGTCGGTCCGGTCGGTCAGTACGACGATCGTCGGGTTGCCGAGCGAGGGATGGGTAAGTACCTGGTTGGCGTACAGCTCCATCTCCATCGACTTGCCCGACCCCTGCGTGTGCCAGACCACTCCGGCCCGCCCGTCGCCCCGCACCGCCTCGATCGTCTTGCGCACCGCGTCGGCGACCGCGAAATACTGGTGCGGCTTCGCGATCCGCTTGACCATGCCGTCAGCATCGCGGGCGAACGCCACGTAGCCGAACAGCAGGTCCAGGAACCGGTCGTGCCGGAACATGCCGTGCAGCAGGAGCATGATCGGCTGGTCAACCAGATCGGCGGCGGGCTGCTTGACCGGCTTGCCGTCATCGTCCACGTTCCACGGCGCGAAATGCTCGTAGGGCGTGAACGCCGTCCCGTACTGCATCGCGAAGCCGTCGGAGACCACGCACACCACGTTGCACCGGAACGCCACCGGCAGCTCAGCCACGTACGTGCCGGTCAGCTGCGTGTGCGCGGACTTCAGGTCATCACCGCCGACGCTGGCCTTCTTCAGCTCGATGAACGCCAGCGGCATCCCGTTGACGTACAGCACCACGTCGAACCGGCGCCGGTGCTCCCCGTCCACCACCTGCACCTGGCGCGCGGCCATGAAGTCGTTGTTCTCGACGTTCCGGCGGTCGAGTAGCCAGATCGTCGGGTTCCGCTCTGCCCCATACTCATCGGTGTAGGTGACGGACCGGATGCCACGGGTCAGGAACTCATGGATCCGCTGGTTCTCGGCCAGCGCATCTCGCGATGTCGCCGACAGCACGAATTTGGCCGCATCATGAACGGCAGACACCGGAAGCCCCGGGTTGATCCGCGCGATCGCATTCTGCAGGCGCCACGGAATGATCAGCTCACTCCACGACTCCCGTTCCCCCGACCCTTTGGCGATGGTCTTCCCGGTCTTCGGTTCCCAGGCAAGCTCGGCCAGCTCGTCCATGACGAACTGCTCCCACTGCTCCTCCGACATCCCCGCCATCACGTCACGTCCTCGACAACCTTCTCCGCGTCCCGCACCCGGATCTGACCCGACATCAGCTTCGGCAATAGAGTGTTGCGGAGCTCTACTAGGGCACAATTCTCGTCGCTCGCCGAGGCCACCCGCTGATCCAACGGCATCAGGACGTTCTCCAAAGCGCGAGCCGATTGGGCGCCCAGCGCAGGAATCTCTATATTTGCGAGCTGCTGCTTGTTAATGGCACCGAAGACTGTTCCCTCTGACTCAAAGGGCAGCCAGACGTCAGACGCCGCAGCAAGTTCATGGAATAGAACTGAAGGAGTTCCGAACTTGCTCTGTACCGCCGCCAGCCCGCGTCCGATGCAACATAGCTTGCGGGCAACATTCACACGCCCGACTGGTGCCCGAACGCTGACGAGGCATGAACCCGACGATGCTGTGCGTACAGGCGATGTACACCAGACACGGAGGCCCGGGAACCGATCGCCAAAGTCACGAGTACCCTGGTAAAACGGCATTCCGAATTCACCTTCGTTATATGACTCACCCGGAGGTGACGATCCCATTGTAATATTCGATATTTCGGAAAGCTTCACCAGTTCGGCCGTCTTATGAGCGCTCGCCGACAACGCCTGACCTAGCCCATGAGCGGTGCTCGCGATCCGATTGTTGACTGTAATCTTGTCGTCGAGTACTCCTAGAACTTGCGCAATTGCCCTCTGTGTAGCTAGTGGTGGATGCGGAACGCTGAGCGCCTTGATGGTCGCAACTGGCTGCGCCAATCCGGGAACGCCTACGGTCGATATGTTCTTCAGGAGCTCTGCTTGTCCCTGAGGGGAGAGAAAATAGTAGAAGTAGAATTCGGGAACGGCGCGTTTGGGGTTAAGGCGGGCCTTAACGTGGCTCGTCGAAAGAACATATCGATTATGCTTGCGATTCCAGGGAATCATTGACACCTGCCCGATGGTACCTCGGTGTGTAAATACCAAGTCCCCAGAAGTCAGATTAGCGCCTGGCATGCGATCAGCCTTCACTTCGCTGATGAATACAAAATCATCGTCAAAAAAAATCCCATTTCGGAGATTCACTCCTCGAACTACAGGCACCCCACGTGGAAGATAGTCCTCCTTGAGGATCGCTGATCCATATGGCTTGGAGAACGCACTCTTGGAGCTATCGGCCAGATCTTCGAATCTGACCATCGACCACTCAGACACCGAGGCGCTCCAGTTGCTCGCGAACTACCTGCTGCAACCGCGAGGACTCATCGAAGTGAGCGAAGAGGTTCCTGGTTAGGCGGTCGATCTTCTCGCCGATGGGCTCTTCGTCGGTATCGTCTGTCTCTGCCGCGCCGACATACCGGCCTGGAGTGAGCACATGGTCTTGCTTGCGGATTTCTTCCAAGTTCGTCGAGTGGCAAAAGCCGAGGATGTCCTCGTACTTCAGTCCAGCTTCGCGAGCCGAGGCGGTGCCGCGCCAGGCGTGATAGGTGCCGGCGATTTTGGCGATGTCATTGGCGGTGAGGATTCGCTCGGTGCGGTCAAGCATAGTGCCCATCGACCGCGCGTCGATGAAGAGGATGTCGCCCCTGCGGTCGTTCAGATGCCTCGCACCCTGAGGCCCTTTGTCCTTGGCGAAGAACCACAGGCACGCGGGGATCTGCGTGGTGCGGAAGAGTTGCGGGGGCAGGGCGATCATGCAGGACACCAGGTCCGCTTCGACGAGAGCCGCGCGGATCTCGCCTTCTCCCGACTGCCTGGATGACATCGAACCGTTGGCCAGGACCACGCCGGCTGAGCCGCGTGTGCCGAGCTTGTAGACGATGTGCTGTAGCCAGGCGAAGTTCGCGTTGCCTGCGGGGGGAATGCCGTAGCGCCAGCGGGCGTCTTCGGTGTTCCGTGCCCAGTCGGACATGTTGAACGGGGGATTGGCGAGGATGTAGTCGGCCCTGATGTCGGGGTGCTTGTCGGAGTAGAACGTGTCTTCCCAGCGGGACGAAAGATCGCCGCCGATGCCGTGGATAGCGAGGTTCATCTTGGCCAAGCGCCAGGTCCGTTCGTTGGACTCCTGCCCGTAGACGGCTAGCTCCCCTCGGCGGTGCCCATGCGCCAGCACGAACTTCTCGGCCTGGACGAACATGCCGCCTGATCCGCAGCAGGGGTCGTAGACCCGGCCCGAGTACGGTTCGAGGACTTCGACCAGGATCTTGACCACGCTGGCGGGGGTGTAGAACTCGCCGCCGCGCTTGCCTTCGGCTCGGGCGAACATCTCCAGGAAGTACTCGTAGACTTCCCCGAGCACGTCGCGGGCCTTCTTGCCTTCGTGGCCGGTGAACCGTGCGTCGCTGATCAGGTCGACGAGTTCGCCGAGGCGGCGCTGGTCGACGTTGTCGCGGTTGAAGATCTTCGGCAGTACGCCGGTCAGGGACGCGTTGGACTTCATGATCGCATCCATCGCGTTATCAATAAGCTCGCCGATGCCCGCGCTCTTGGCCTGGACCGCAAGCGAGTCCCAGCGGGCGCCTTCGGGAACCCAGAAGACGCCGTGACCGGTGTACTCATCCTTATCGTCAAGGAACTGCTCAATGCGATCCGCGGGCATCTCGTCGGCGGCGAGTTCGGCGCGGATCTGGTCGCGGCGCTCGGTGAAGGCGTCGGAGACGTACTTGAGGAAGACCAGGCCGAGGACGAAGTCCTTGTACTGGGATGCGTCCATGGAGCCGCGGAGCTTGTCGGCCGCGCTCCAGAGGATGGTGTGCAGTTCGGCTGTGGTCTGGGTGCCAGGCAGCGCTGCCTGGTCCGTCTTTTTGCGCGCTGGCATTACCGGTCCTGTCCCGTCGGGTCGTCGGTGATGAGTGTCAGTGTTCCATCGATGAGGCCGCCGATGGCGGCGTCTTGTAGTTCGTCGAGCACGCCGAGTTCCCGGCGGGCGCGGTCGCGGCGGGAGTCGATCTCGCCGAGCAGCCGGTCGAGCAAGCGGACCTGATCCGGAGGAAGCACGATCAGACGCTGGTCTTCCAGGGAACGGCCCGCGCGGACCGCCCCGGCCGCGCGGGTGCCCGAACCGTCGGCGAACAGCAGCGCGGCCAGGACCGCAGGCGTGAACTGCTCCGCTTCGGCGGCGGGGATGCGCAGAATGCGGACCGGGAACTCGGCGATCGCGTAGCCGCGGGCGTCTACCATCACCCCGGGCCGGGGAACAGTCGTTACGAGGACGTCGCCGGGCGCGGTGAGGCGGGCTGCCGGATGAGTGCGGGCGAACAGCACGCGGTCTACCGTTCGCTCGCCCGGCCGCCGGATACCGAGCACCTCATCCGGGCCGAGAACCACGTGATGGCCAACCGCGGTGATGTCCTCTGGCCTGATCCTGGTGCCCTGGTGCAGGGAAAGCCGCTTGCCCTTGACGAGCGCGCCGATGGTTTCCGTGCGCGGGCGCAGCTCAGCCGCCGCGAGCGGGTCTACCGCCGCGAGCAGTTCCGTCGGCACATGCCGGCGATCGGCGGAGGCCGTCGCGCCGAAGCGATCCAGATCCGCGCTGCGCTGGGTGACCAGGGCGACCCGATAGGCGGCGTCTTCGGCACGCTCGCGGGGACTCGCCGGGCGGCTGCTGATCGTCAGCGAGCGAGGCGGGTCGATCAGGTCGCGGACCGCGACCTGCTGGCCGAACACGCGGCTGTGCGCGCCCGGCGCGTAACCGTCGCGCCGCCAGGTGGTCACGTCCTCCACGAGGTCGCTGATCACCTGGTGGGTGAGCTCCCGGTCGGAGATGTCCGCCAGGAGTACCTCCCGCGCCAGCGGGAGTCGCGAGCCTGGGTCAGCACCCACAGGGCGGTCTGGTATCCCGGCCGGAACGGAACCAGGCCGCCAGGTAGCCGGATGACCGCCTCCACCATGTCCGCGGCCAGCAGGTCCGCCCGGGCACGTTCCTCGGCCGAGTACGGCGCGAAGTCGCCGGCAAGCACGCTGGCCGGGCCGAGGACCACGCCGAACCGGCCCGCGGAGAGCCGGACCGCCACGTCATCCACCGCGTTCAAGACGGCCTCCGCATCGCGGGCCTCGCCGGGCTGATACGGGATCTGGGTCACGATCACGTCCGGGGCAGCCGGCCCGTCGGGCAGCTCGGTCCCGGTCCGCACCTCGAGGTCATGCTCGGCGATCCCATTCACGAGGAGCCGCCGCCGAAGCAGCCGGGCCAGCACGGGGTCGGCCTCGGCGGCGGTGACGACGGGCCGGTGATCCGGGCCGAGTACGCCGGCCACGGCCACCAGCAGGTCGCCCGGTCCAGCCGCCGGGTCGGCTACCAGGAGCGGAATGCCTCGCCTGGCGCGCTCGGCGGCGCCGCTCAGCTCGGCGATCAGGCGGGCCAGGGCCTGGGCAACCGCCGCGGTCGACAGCGGTCCTCCGCCGAACCGGTGCCTGGCGGCCATCGTCCGCTCGAATGCCGCCTGGCAGGTCCACGATGCCTCGACCAGGTCGTCGACCTGGCGGATCAGCCAGCCCGCGGTCAGCGGAATGGAGTGGATCTCGGTGAGAACCACGCGATCGTTCGGATCAATGCTTCTGGCTAGCGCGCGAATCGCAGCGACCGGATCACCGGCACCGTCGAAGAGCGGCTCGCTCTCCCCGGCGAGGAACCGGACGCACAGCAGCGCGGTCACGGCGGCGATTACGTCCGGGCCCTCATAGCGGGGCGCGAGTCCGGTCAGCATGAACAAGGACAGCTCTTCGTCGGCCCGCTCCCGGCTGATCCTTCTCGTGGCGAGGAGCCAGGCGGCGACTTCGCGGGGGTCGAACAGCAGCTGCGACTCATCCTTCCCGCCGGGCGCCGGGAAATCCGCGTGGCGGCGACGCCACGTGGTGACGACTGGCCGCTGTACGCTGGCGAGCTCGGCGATGTCTGTCATCGTCATGAGTTGCGCCGACTCGGCGAAGACCCTCGCTGCCATCGCACCTCCGTTCTCTCTCGCCGGTTTGCCAATGGCAACGTAACGCATTGACGAATCATGGAAGAGAAACAGTCTGATAACCGGGGTTATCAGACTTATAGGATTCTCACAGGTGTAGTAGTCCTACCTTGAGCCCATGAACCGGAACAGGACACGCCTCACGACGCTGCATCGCCTCATACCGAGGGTCCACGCGAGCCACGACAGCATGTGGAACGCCTACACCGAGCATGTAACCGAGGGACAGCTCGCCGAGATGGGCGCCGATGTGCGGCGCGTCCAGGTGGCGGAGGCACCCGCTATCTGGATCGGCGTGCAGGGCATCAGCGACCGTGCCGAATGGTGCGGGGACGCTTGCGTCACGATCGGCCTCGACGTGCCGTTCACGGACTGCCGCTCGGGCGGCGTGCTCCTGATCGGCATTGACGACATCGCGTACGCGATGAGCTACGGGGCAGGCTACGCCTTGATTCCGGACAAGCTCAAGGACCGGCGTTTCGGGATGAGCTTCGTCGTCCGCCGTCTCAACCCGGATCAGATCAGCGACGTGGTTCGCCGCCGCCCCGACGGCCGGGGCCGGACTGACTCGACCCTCGTTGCCGCCTGCGCACCCGTCTGGACACTCGGCATCACGGAAAACGTGGAGATCATCCGGCGTATCGGCGGCCGGGCCAAGAACCTCAAGACCACGTTCGGCGCACGCGACGACCGGCAGGTCAACGTGGAGGGCTCAACCGGGCTGCGAACCCGCTACGCGGTCGACCCGGACAAGCTCATCAGCGACATCCGCGAAGTCGAGCGCGTCTGCCGTGAAGAGGAACCCGACCCGGCATTCGCCTTCATCGAGAACGTGCAGCCGGTCACCGACCCCGACACCCTCGCGGACCTGAACGGCGAGTTCGAAGAACTGCTCAACTGGGACGCCGACCTGGCCGCCGAGTACCTCGTACCCGTCGTGCCCGCCTCGGTCCTGAAGCACTATCACGAGGTGCACAGCTTCACCGTGAAAATCGGGAGCGCGAGCAACGTCCGGCACGGCCCGCTCGAACTCGACGGCATCCTGCGCCGGACCCGGCTACAGCGGGAAGGCACGCGTCTCGCCGCGCTCCGGAGGGGACGAATAAGCCTCAACTCCGACGAGGACGGACGGCAGCTGCTCGCGGGCGCCGACGCCGACCACTGGCTCGAAGCCAACCTCTCCCTCGGCCCCCGCAGGTTCGTCCTGCTGGACGGCGAATGGTTCGAGATCGGCGTCGAGTACGTGCGGACATCTCGCGACGCGATCGCCCGGCTCTTCCCGGACGTCCCCTCCGTCACGCTCCCCGCGTGGTCCCTGCCGTCTTTTCGAATTGAGCGCGCCTACAACGAGTACGTCGCGGACCGGTTCCCCGAACAGTTCCTGTGCCTCGACAGGAACCAGGGGATGCGCAGCCCACTAGGGGCACGTAGCAGTCTGGAGGCCTGTGACCTGCTCGGCCCCGGCAATGAGCTTATTCACGTCAAGCGCGCCTCAGGGTCTGCGCCTCTAAGCCACCTGTTCTTCCAAGGACTCATCTCCGCCGAGACCCTGATGGCATCGGCGGTCGCGCGGAAGCAGTTCGCCTCCGCCGTTGCCGCTCTTCCAGAGAGGGTTCCCCGAGGACGCGTGCTGCCGGAAGACTTCAGGCCAACGAAGGTCGTGTACGCCATCTTGCTGGAGAACGGCAGACAGCTCAGCGCCGACACGCTCTTTCCGTTCTCCCAGGCCAGCCTCGCCCACGCCGCCAGGACGCTGGGCATGTACAACATCGGCGTAGAGGTGATCGGCATCCCGTCGGCGTAGCGTCCACAAGGACGCGGCGATGACGCAGGCAATGCCGAGCACAAATTTGAACGGCAGGTCGACCTCTACAAAGCTCTGGCGTCAAACATTAGGTGCTGTCAATCAGATGCTTCTTCGTTTCTGATCTTGATCGCCCGTTTTGCCACCCTTGATGCATGGTCAGTAAAAGCGTCCCAGTCAAAGAGCCTCAAAGCGTCACACCCATGCATCATGCGATGAGCATGGCCAGTCCTGCCGCTTCGGCCGAGGCGGGATTAGCCGGTGGCGGTCGTCGCGACCCTGCGTAAGGGATACGACCTTGACTACATCTGGAAGCAGGTCGACCGCGGCCCGGCCAAGGACGCGGCCAGCTACTACATCCAGGCCAGCGAAACCGGGGGAGAGCCGCCAGGCCGGTGGTGGGGCCCCGGCGCCAAGGCCCTCGGCTTCCAGCCCGGCCAGACGGTCGAGCGCGAACCCTACGACCTACTGTTCGGCAAACGCCAAGCCCCCGACGGCACCCCGCTGGGCAGGCCTCCAGACGGCGGCCGGAAAGCCGCGGACCTGTACGCCCGGCTACTGGCCGCCGAGCCGCACGCCACCGCCGGACGCAAGCACGAGCTGCGGATCGAAGCCACCGGGCAAACCCGGCAAAGCCCCCTTTTCTTCGACCTGACGATCTCACTCTCCAAATCGATCTCGATCTTCCACGCCTCCCTAGGGGAGAACGTCCGGCTGGCCCGCCAGGCCGGTGACCAGCAAGGCGACCAGTGCTGGTCCGCCCTGGTCGGCGAGGTCGACGACATGATCTGGCAGGCCGTGCACGCCGGATTCGGCTACTTCCAGCGCGAAGCCGGCTACACGAGAACCGGCTCCCACAGCACCCGGGTCCATGGCCGGGAGACCGGCCAGTGGCACGAGGCGGACCTGGCCGTGGCGCACTGGCTGCAGCACACCTCCCGCGACGGGGACATGCAGCTGCACGTCCACTCCCAGATCGCCCACACCGCCCGGACCACCACCGACGGGAAATGGCGCGCGCCGGACTCCCTGGGCTACAACGAGCACGTCGGCGCAGTCGCCGGCATCGTCTCCCAGCACCTCGAAGAAGCCCTCACCCAAAGATTCGGCCTGGAATGGACCGCCCGCGATGACGGCCACGGCTTCGAGATCAAGGGCATCAGCGGCGAGATGATGCGCCTGTTCTCCTCCCGGCGCGAATCGATCACCGCCGACCTGCGTGCCCGCGCCGCGCAATTCGAGCAACGCTACGGCCGCAAGCCCTCCCAGCGCGAACTCGCGCACCTCGCGCAGGCATCCAACTTCAAGACGCGCAACCCCAAGCACGGCGCGCTGGACGTCGCGCAGGCGCACGCGGGCTGGGCGGACAAGCTCGCGCGGACCCTCGGCGTGAGCCTGGCCTCAGTCGCGCCATCGGTCTGGCACGGCGCGACCGGCCGCGCATACGCGCCCGCGCGCGGCGCGCAAGCCACGGTCTTGACCGAGCTCGAGCTGGCGCGCGCGGCGCAGAAGGCGGTCGCGCTGGCCCAGCAGGACAAGAGCACGTGGACCCGCGCGGATGTGATCAAGTACCTGGGCCGGGTCCTGCCCAGGACCGGCCTGAACCCGGCTGCGGCTGCCGCCTTGCTGGAGGACCTGGCCGACCGGGCACTGCGGTCGGAGTTCGAGCCGGTCACCTGCCTGGAAGCACCCGAGCCGGCCGAAGTCCCGGCCAGCTTGCTGCGCGCCGACGGGCGCAGCGCCTACCAGCGGCACGGCGGCACCCGGTACGCCACGCGCGCGCAGCTGGTCATGGAAGAGCGCATGCTCTCGCAAGCTCGCGCGAGCGGCGCGCCGCGCCTGACCCGCGCGCAGGCCGCGCACGCGCTCGGCGCCGACCTCGCGCAACTCGACGCCGCACTGGCTGGCCGCGCGGACGACACGCAGGACACGCGCACGCAAACCGGGCTGCGCACCGACCAGGCCGCCGCGGCTCTGTCCGTCCTGGCCGACGGCGCGCGCGTATCGGTGATCAACGCCCCGGCCGGATCGGGCAAGACTCGCGTGCTGACCGAAACCGGGCGCGCATGGACCACCGCGGGGCTGGGTCCGGTTGTGGGGATCACCGCGTCCCAGTCGGCTCGCAACACCCTGGCCGCCGGGGTGCCGGTGTCCTATAACAGCGCCCAGTTCCTGGGCCACCTCCCGGGCCGCCGCGGCGCCTGCGGCCCGGTGGAGACCGGCCTGGCGCCGCTGCTGGTGGTGGATGAG